>Ga0207702_10003762_pt1 | contig 13699 bp, 14 predicted proteins | sample KBSCornC62_FD_184302 | JGI IMG/M metagenome (GOLD analysis project Ga0207702, IMG submission 184302) | Corn rhizosphere microbial communities from Kellogg Biological Station, Michigan, USA - KBS Corn C6-2 (SPAdes) (version 2) | ecosystem: Host-associated > Plants > Roots > Rhizosphere > Soil ...
AAGCACAACAGCATCTTTCGGCAGATGCCCGATATCGAAAGCAATACGAAAAGCAAAAAGATCGTGTTGCGCTTGCCATGCACGTCTTGGCTATCCGGAAAGAGTTGAAAATCAGTCATTTGGAGCTGGCGGAAAAGCTCGAAATTTCGCCATCCGCCATTTCGAAATTCGAGAATCTGCGTAGCCATGTACCCCCATGGGTAATATCCGTTATCGTTGAAAGATTCCAAGATGAACTTCGCGAGCGAGGAATCCAGGTCGAAAAGTGGGCAGTTCCTAGACCTATTGCGAAAGGAATTCCCGGTCAGACGACGCAAAATACGACCAGAGTTCCGGCGTCTGGCGGTCAAATACAGGGGGAACGCGGTCCCGTTCCATTACCGACTTCCCGAGGGCGCATCAAATCGCACGAAGAAAAGGAATGCGAGACATGACGTCTTGGATTCTTGAAGAATAAAAGAACTAGAGGAATTCGGCTCCGCCTCATGCAACGGGTTATTGCCCCCCCGCCGCCCCCCTTCCGCACATCCGCACTGTTCGCCGCCGCCCGCTCTTCATTTTACCATCCGGTCAAGGTCGTAGCGGCCCGGCCAGGCGTTCCGCCGCGCCCGATACGCCTTGACTTCGGATGCCATTCAGAGAGTGCGGGACGGCTCACAGGCCGCCACGCATCAAAGGTCGAGCGTTATCAGCCAAAGACAAACTTAAATGTCATACGGCCTATCTGACCGTGAATTTTCCGTTCGGAACATTTTACTTTCAATAATTATTGTAAAGTAATTTTCTGCTGTTTCCTAAGAAGATCTATCTGAAGGAAGCTCTCCTCGCGCGAAGATCCAATGGCCTTGCGGTATATGCTTGCTGTAAGGAGACTGCCACCAGCAAGGCCGGCGAATGGCAACGCTAACGACACCCCTCTATAATCTGCCCGACTGCATTTATCGCGAAACTCTTCTGGAACTGCTGTCGATTCGGCTTCTTCTGCCGTAGCCGTATGGTATAGGGACGACAACGTTTGACGTCCGTTTCCATGTTCAGTCCAAAGTACTACGCCCGCATCCTGCTTTGTTCCTCCAATTCCTGCGTTTATCAATACATCGGAATTTACAGTGTCGAGAATCGTTCTCGTTTCAGGATTGTCAACGGCGCTGACAAAAACGCTTCTCTTTTCCTGAAGGATTGCATCTCCAGCATTTACCCTGCATTGGCGTTCACTGGCAACAATTTTATGTCCCTGAAGCCGATTTACAATAGATAGCGCCTTACGAAGTGGCATATTTACGTCCCGAATATCTGCAAAAATGCATGTTTCAAGATTTGGTTCCTCGAAAAGCTGATAATCGATTACATCTAATTGACCGGACCAATCGGAAATGGAAAGAATATACGCGACCGCCGATCCCAGCGCCCCTGCCCCCAAAATGGCGATCTTTCCGAGATCTAAATGCTCGTTGGTAGGAACAGGATCATGCTTTCCGACTAAAAGACGCAACAGGCAAAAATCCCATTCTTCGAAAGCTTGTATGTTATTTTCAAAAACTGCCCAGTTAAACAGCTTCGCAACTGCGCAGGCAACGGCAAAAGTTATGACTGGCGCGGCTGGTGAAATCCTTGTTTCAAATGATCCATTGATTCGAGCCGTCCATCCGGAAACATCAACCGAGATTGTTTCTGCCTGATGAAAACCGATTGCCAAACACCACTGGCCTGCCGAAGTCGGCTGAAAATCGAGGCGGTCCTTCGTGCCCATCTTCGCAGCTTCCTTTTCAAGCATTAAGCGAAGCACTGGATCTGAGATAGGGGAGTGAATCCGAATCACGCCTTTGTTGAAACAGCGCAGGAGCAATGCTACAGCGGTTTGAGCCATTCGCCGATCTGCATCTGCTATCGTCTTTGGCAAAAAAATGTCAACATCCTTACGACGGATTTCGTCGGCGTCATTAAATTTCGTATGGCCACCGACTTCTACGATGGCTTTTGTGATTCGTGAAATGTCGCTCATGGTTGGGTAAATGAAAATATAAGTTGTTTTTCCTTCTGCGTTAGACTCCGCCATTCGCCGTCGCCCTCGTACAAATGAACGCCAGCGAAATCAAGGGACGGTTCGGGCAAACCAAACCGTGGCAAAACGACGGCACATAATCCGCGTCGAAATTCTATAGGGTTCTCCATATCGAGATCGGATAATCCCACCCAAGGGCCGGGATGCGTGTGAATGTCGCCAACGATCACGCGCCGTTCCCGATGAAGCTTATTAAATAACTGTTCAAGAGCCTCCGTTGACACTTTGTGGTAACGAGCAAACCGAACGCCACCGTGGTAATCGTCCAGAAAATATACGGCCTCAACGACTTCCTCTGTTTCATTGCGTTTGCCTCCCCATACGGCTGCCGTTTCGACTTTTCCTTTGCCACGCATCCGCAATCCCAGCCAGGTTTCGAGCCAGAGCTTTTCCGGGATTACGATCTTTTTATTTGGTACGGCCTTGATAGTTGGGGGAATTAAGGAGGTCATCTTGAATATAGTTGAACAAATCCAATAATGTATGAGTGGCACCATTCCATGCCGTCGGCTTTGTTTTCCAATCGGGATGTTGATTCAGGCCTTCACGGGTGAGGTCGGTACACAGAAAGGAGTTCGGTGGATGCTTTACCACTTCATAAAACACGTTGTTGCCGGCAGGCCAGGCTGTGCGTTCGCTGGTAGCCCCATTGGCGTCGGCGAACTTCACACTTGGTGGCGTGCCAGGATACCCGTCACATACAAAGCGTACGATGTAGCGCTCACCATCGCGGGCTGGCAACGTCAAGCGCACGACATCCGTTGCGGCGGCGTCACGCTCAACCTGCCAGCCCTTGATGGCCTGGAGAAGTACCCAGTTTTGGCTGGCCATGAACTCTCCGAGTTTATCTGACATAACCTTTTTCCTGCGGCTTCTTGAGCAGAAGAACCAGCTTGATCACCGGACCGCCCAGCGTGCCGATCTTGGTGGTCTCAGGAATGTTCACGCCGTTGAACTTAATGACATATTTATCCGCGGCGCTTGGCTCGATGCCAAACTGGTGCATCGCCTTACTTTTGACAGTCCCGACCGGGGTTTCCGGCGAGAAGTCGTCTTGGTAGTCATCTTGGCCAGTATAGCTGACGATGACCGTTAACTTTTTATCATTCATTGTCGTTTTTTATTTTTACAGCCGGCGTCATTGCCAGCCTGCCGACATTCTACGTGCGCTGCGGAAAAAGTCAATATACACCACTATACATATATACACTGTCAATGACACAAACAGTTAGCACTGTTGACATATTCGCAAATCCCCGCTAATCTATTGGTGTCGCGATTACGAAATACACATCCATGCCATCCAAGAACGAATCGCAGGATTTGTATGAGATTGTTGGCCGGCGTGTCAGGGAAGCACGTAAGGCCGTCAAACTCACTCAGGAGGATCTCGCTGCGCGCGTCAATCTGACCCGCACGTCTGTTACAAACATCGAAAAAGGCAGGCAAAAGCTTTTGCTACATACCCTTTTCGAATTGGCTGCCGAGCTGAAAGTGCCTGTCACTCAGTTGATGCCAGACGTGAGTGCCGAGAAACATCACATTGAAGACAAGCTGGGAAATGGCCTTTCGCCGGTCGAAAAGCAGTGGATTGTTGGGGAGTTAAGCAAACCATTAAAAAAACAAAAATCTTATGAGCGTTCGTAGAAAACTGATTCGAGAATTATCCACAGACCTGCTAGTGAAGCACAATATCGTGAAGGCTCCTGTTGACGTTGAATCACTTGCCCATGTACTGCATGTCGACGTTCGCAAGAGCCATGTTGAAGGTGATATTTCCGGCTTCTTGTACCGTGACCACGACAAGTCTGCAGCTGTCATTGGTGTTAACAGCAGACACCACCACAACCGCCAGCGATTCACAATTGCTCACGAGTTAGGTCATTTTTTGCTTCATACCGGTGACAAAGTTCACGTTGACCACGGTTTTGAAGTAAGGCTTCGCAATGATGAATCCAGCCAGGGCACAAATCTCGACGAAAAGGAAGCAAACCTTTTTGCTGCCGAATTACTGATGCCAAAGTCGTTTATTGAGCGAGACCTTGAAGAGATTGGGGCTGTAGACCTCAATGACGAAAGGACCATTAAAACGCTTGCAGAAAAATATAGGGTGAGTTCACATGCCCTTGCATTTCGTCTAGCGTATTTGGGTTACGTGGAACAGTAACGTTTTAAACACACCTTAGAGCGAGATTTGAGGATAGATTTCAGTAAAGATTCGTGAGCTTTGCCGGTTCGATCCCGGATCATCCTCCTAACTTCACCCTTAACGCGCGAGCCTCCACGTCGACGCGAACGCCCCGAGATCTTGGGCCAAATTCGGAGGGGACCCATCATTCAGGTTTCGGAATCCATTTTACCTCGCTATTCGACGGTACGGATTTGGCATCTCGCTTATACTAACTGAAAAATAATTAATTTATGAAAGAATCGAGTTTTTCTCACGTAGTGTAGGTAGAACTGGATACAGAAGCCAGTCGAAGCCCTATTGTCGGTTATGAGTCACATATACATTGAACGCAATCCGAATGGTCAATACGAGGTTAAACAACAAGGAAACCGACATCCTGTGGCTGTCGCCGCAACGCAAAAGGGGCGGAGGAAAAGTACAGCAACTTTTCCCGGGTGTGAAACCAGACGTTGAGCGCGTCAGGCACACTCAGGTCGACCACCATGACCAAGGGGCTAAGAAACAACGGAAATTCCTATTTGAATACGCCAGAGCGCCAGCCAAACACTCACGATTTTCGCCGTCTTATTCAGGGACGGCGCTCCCTTATCGTTTTGCGCTAATGCAGATTTTTTAGCGTTCTTGCTATGGAAACCCCGATTCGCACACCTTCAGAGACTTGGAGCCGAATAAAGGCTTTCATGTCGAGTCCGATAACAGGCTTCGCCGTTGGCATAGTCGGAATTATTTTAGCCGTCTATTTCTTCTATGCTGGCATTGCGGAACCCAACCTCATTTTGCTCATTCATCCGGTCCGGACGCCGATTACCCTCGCCGGCAAGCTTTCAGAAATTTCAGTTTCACTCCGTGGTAATCCCATCAACGGTGACTTGACGGCTGCACAATTCATTCTGTGGAACTCCGGAAAAGCGCCTGTCAGGCACGAAGATATTCTTAAATCAATCGTGTTGCACACTCCAAGTAATTGCCCAATTTATGAGGCGACGGTGAGAAGTGTTAGCCGCGACGTCACAAGATTCCAAATTATAACGAACGACATAGCCTCTGGTCGTCTAAGCTTTGATTGGAAAATTCTGGAGCATAATGATGGCGCATCAATTCAGTTGCTATATGGAGGTGACCAAAAAATGCCATTTTTTGCTTCCGGTACCGTAGTGGGCCAGAGTCATATTCCGTTTGAAGTCCTCAACGTAAATCAAACGACCTTCAAGTCGGCGTTCACTATGGCGGTCATTGCAGCCGGATTGTCCTTGTTCTGCGCCAATATCACAAGGCAAGGAACCACAAATCTCGTAAAGGCATGCAAAGCTCGCAAGTTCAAAGAGATTCTTGATTCTTTTTTTGGAGTGTTGTTTTTTGGGGCGCTCACGGTGTTACTCGTTTTCATTGCCATTGAAGCATTTCTTACGAAAAACGCTCCGCCCTTTGGGGTTTGATTTATGAACCAAGAATCATCGCTGCATAGATCGGTTTCGGCCGAAGAGCTCCGTGCGCTTTATGACATCCGCATTAAAGAGGTGCATCACTACAATACATTGGTTTGGGCCTTCCCTATTGTATTCACGACGATGATAGGATGGGAGTATCGTTACCTGCATTCTGGCTCAGGGTTGCTCGTAATCGCTGCCGTTTTTAATGTTGCGCTTTGGTATGTCTTTCACCGACATCTGCAAAATAAGAACCGTATTCAAAAAGCGCTTAAGTTCACGGAGAACAGGCTCGCGGATCTCTACGGCAGAGATTTTGTGCCTGATTTTCCGAAGGAAGAGTGGGGGCTTCCGCCAAAGGCAACAGACGTCATGTGGTGGGCGTTGACTTTGATTACCGGGATATTTCTTATTTGGGCACTCGCCGCGAAGTTCTGCAAATGGAATTGCTGTTGGACTGGACCGCTGGTCAGCATTACAATCAATTGTGATAGAATATGGCATCCATGCTGGTTGCCATCCGGAAAATAGACGGGCAGACCGTCACTGCGTACAGTGAACGGAAGAGCAATGGTCCGTTCAAATGCCTCGAATGTGGTGATCCGGTCATCCTTCGGACAGGGCGCAATAAGATCAGCCATTTTGCCCATGAGAATCCAATACAACGTCACTATGCCAAAAACGAGGGCGACCTTCACCGGCGCTGCAAAATGGAAATTTTCGAGGCGCTTCGCAGCCTGCCCCATGTCCGAGACGCTGCTTTGGAACGCCCGCTCGGAGCCAACCGGCCGGACGTCAGCGCATATATTGATGGCATACCCGTCGCCATCGAAGTGCAAATCAGCGATCTGTCGGTTGAAACCATTATGCAGCGAACTATTGAGTATCATCGTAGCGGGTGGTACGTCCTGTGGCTTCTGCAATGGACACAAAAGCTGGATATGCCACGGTACACGCCCCACATCTGGGAACGGTGGATTCATGCGGCATATTTCGGGCGCGTATATTATTGGAATCAAGGGCTGGAAGTCGTGACCTACACTTTTGAGCCGGGTGTGCGGTCAGTACCAAGAAAGACGTGGTACACCGCGAACGGGAAGCAGCGGACTGGCGGCGGATATAGCCGCAGATTGAAACATATTCGCGCGACAGTTCGCGGTCCGACGCTCAATCTTGCGACAGATTTCATTCCAAAGCGACGATATTGTTGGAAAGGCAATGGCTTCTCGCTTCCAGACGCTCGAATCTTTGTTGACCGAAACCATCGCAATTGACCGACGGCATAGAGCCATACACATGTACGACAGATACTTAGTCGTCATCTGACCCCAGACCGAAATGAAAGTCAAGTTCACCTGTGGATTGCAATTCGTATCTATATTAGTTAATGTTACACGCGGAGACGATTGAATGTCACGTTGATGCTATGCTTTGCGCTGGCAGAGTGACTAAGGGGACTTAATCGGGCATTCATTGTCCGGCTAAAACAGACAACTGTTTGAGCGCAGCCCACATTCAAAGATAAGGTCATGCTTAAGGCTCGTCCTCGAGCATGAATTCGAAGCTTGAATCACTAGACCTAAAGGAAGTGGCGGGGCTCTTCCTGCCGTAACCTCTGATACTAACTACGACGCCCTCGGGTGTTGGGTGAGGTAGATCGTCTCCTTATGCGCTTATTATGACGTCTTAAATCGGACGTCATTTTTTATAGAAAAAGCAAATTCAGCCTTTACGCTTGTAAAGACACTCGCGGTCCATAGATAACTTCTCGATCCATTTTTTAAGCCAAGCTTGCCGCCAAAGAAGTCTATTTTTAAGGTTCATGTCAGGGCGCAAAATACGCAACACAAGGCCCAGCCTTTCATGATACTTATTCTTATCTTTTCTGTTCAATAGTGGCCCATCAGGAAGCTCCAATAAAGCCAGACCTTTGCTACTTATATTCAGCTTTCGGCCTCGAATTTGTTTCCACATCCGCTCGAAAGCCGTTTTGCTACTAATCTTATTCCCTCGTTTCCAACGATCCCTAAACTCTTGGATAATCCAAGCTTTGTTCTGTCTTCCGCGGTGACCGAGGCTAACGAGGGCTACGATTAGAGAGCGCTGTGCTTCTCCATCAAATTGATTCATATACCCGTCAATGAGTATTTCGACAGCATTCTGGTTTTGAACTTCGACAAAATTGGTGACACCTTCTTTTAACCGCAAATCAAGATGCGAGGACGACTTGTTTAAGGAATTTACTTGAAAAGGCACTTGGACGAGTCCGGAAAATGCGTCTTTAAGACTATTCGCGCGTTCGCTGTTTGCAGGTAATTTGCTACCAGTTACGAGATATTCCACATTAGGGCTGCCGAGATCATTCAAAATGATTGACTGATCAGCTCCATCTTGAGCTCCAAACAAAACTGGCTTTTTCAGCAAGAGGGAATATTCGCTTTCCCGCGCAATCCATTTATAATCTTTATCATGGCTTGCCGAAATTGTCCCGGTGTTTGCGGGACACAATGCGATAGTGCCATCAGCCAGCCAAATAGCAGCTCGAATGACATGCCGGAAAGGGGCTCCTGAAGGTAAATCGTGAACAGTCAAAATTGCCAGCTTATTCCAACGCTTTTCAATTGCGTAGTCTATAATTTGGTCGCGAACAGTTTCAGATGCCGGAACCTCGTGATGATGTGAAAGGAAAATTTTCAGAAAACGATCCGATCCTTGAAACGTTCTTGCAATTAGGGCAAAGGCGGCAAATTTCGTGAATTCCTTTGCCCAAAGGCTTGGCGCATCTTTTGCCAAAGAAAACAACTTTTGGGCAGTGGAGAACCCCAATTTAAATAAATCTGAAGAGTAGTACTGTGAAAAATCTACTGACCAGTAAGCCTCTTGACATTCATCAAGGTATTGCAAAACGCGTGACTCTTCACGGATATTATTCGCCCGCGTGTGTCCTAATAGTTTCAAGAAGTGGTTATGGCATTCATTGATCTTGGCTCTGTACTTTTTTGACTGCGAAAAAACACCGGTAGTCTGGTATATCTCGTTTAACAGAAATAGCGCCCAATACCGGGCGACTGTGGTTTCGTACAAAATCCCGGAATTTTCGGAAAAGAATTTCCATGCCTCCCTGTCTTCTGAAGCTCGCGCTTTCGCCAGTGATACAGTTGGAATGAAGGCCGCTAGTTTGGTTTTGATGCTTGCAACTAGGGTTTTTTCAATATTTCGGGCTCTCCGATAGAAATCAACTCTGCGAAGAGTCCTGCGAATATCGTGAAAGTCCTCCGCGACATCTTCAAGATATCTAGCGAAAACCAAGTGCGGTGACACCGACATACACTTTCTAAATTCGGATTTCGTTGAAATAAAGGAAGGAAAACCTTGGGCAGGGCTCCCATTATTACTCTTTGGTTTTGGAAAAGTAGCTAGGTGTACGCGAATAAGGCGGCCATGGATCGATATTTCTAATTGTTCGTTTATAACTACCACAGGAACCGGACCAAATGTATGAACTGCAATACGAATACCTTCCAGCTTGATCTCTTTTTCAACCAATTGGTTGACAATGGATTTGGTAACCCCGAATCTTTGGTCCTTTCTTGTTATTAGTAATTGGTTTAACGTACCATAAGCAGATTTTTCATCTAAAGAAGTCAAAAAGGTCATGAATACCTGATCATCTTCGCAAAGCAACAGATTTCGTTCAGACGATTGGCTCGGAAAGAGTTCGCATGTTAAAAATGCACGAGACTTTCTTCCGTTCATTTCATTTCGGACTTCAAACTCGTAGCAAGAATCATCGCTACGCTGACGAGTGATTCGCACCTGCTGTATCATATTACTTAGAACGGCTTTGGCTTATGAATATTCATTTACTATTTGTCGTCTCAAATTGTGTTAGATCTTCCACGTCGGCCATCTGGGCCAGCATTTTTGAGTAGCGTGTCAATTTGGTTTGGAGATCTGTGAGTTCAAAATGAAATTCCGCGCGTTTAGATTTTCGGGTAAAGCCGTTTTTCAGCATCTCACCATGCCATTTTGTGGTGAATGGGCGAATAATTTGATTCAGTACAATAATAGCAATTTTTGTAAATTCGATGCAACCTCGTCCATTGCGCTTAATAATTTCACGGGTAAGCGGAAACAGACTGTGAACGCTTTCCAATGCCGTTTTTTCTTCGCATTGCCCTGCTTGGAGTGCTTGGGTCGTAACGCGTGTAAGCAGTTCAATGTATAAATCCCAGGCAGCCGCCTTATCTGGTTCTCTCGGCTGCCATTCCATTTCAAGGAATTTCAAATTGACCTTTAGCGAGGTCATATCCCAATTCTCTAACCAATTTTTCCATTTCATATGATAAATTCAGTTAGGAAGCTCTTGAGGGCAGAATATATACCGTTCAGCCCGAGTTCACTTCTACGCAATGAGTCCGTTTAGGGCAAATCTGTGACCATTTTCGAGAAGCTGGATGAAATCTGAGAATTTGCAAGCAAAAAACGCCCGAACGAAACCTGCGGTAGGAATTTTAAAAATTCAATTTGTGTATCGAGAGTTTCTGTTGACACGGACAATCTGATGAGCGAGAGCGCAATATTGCGTCAAACTGATATCAGAAAGCGGCCTCGATTGCCCGCGCAAAAGTTCGTGCATTTTCTGAGGCGGATGATACAAACAAATCATGCGGCGTATCCCAGGCAATAAATTGGAACTCGGCATCGTGGACGGCAAGGGTGTCCCTCTTGTGATGACGCCGGAAATGCGCTCCACGCATCTATACATTTGCGGCGCCACCGGCACCGGCAAATCGAAAATGCTTGAAAATCTGGTTCGGCAGGACATCAAGCAGTGGCACAAAACCAAGTGCGGTGCGCTCATCATTGACCCTCACGGTTCCCTATACGACAGCCTCATCAATTGGATCGCCTGGAACGAGAAGTATTTGAAGGATGTTCCCATCGTGCCTATTGACCTGCGGCAAAACGAATGGACCATCGGTTACAACGTTATGCGTCCCCGCACAGTTGCCGATCCATCGGTCGTCATCAGCAATTTCGTACAGGCGATGGCGCATGTGTGGGGCGCAGATGGCACCCAGGGCACTCCCCTGTTCGCCCGCCTTGCCAAGGAGGTTCTATGGCCCGTGTATGAGAAGAATCTCACGCTTCACGAAGTCAAACATTTGATAAACCCGACGAATAAGCGCGTGCGGACGGAACTGACGTCCGGGCTGTCAAAAGGCTCCGCCGCCCAGGGTTGGGAATTTTCAAACCAGCTATCGCCAAAGGATTTCGACCGCATCTTTTCGAGCACCGTCAACCGCTTCTACACTTTCCTGGACGCAGAGAAATTGCGACTCATGTTCGGTTTAAATGGATCGTCGCTTGATCTTGGCAAGGCGATTGAGGAGGGACAGATCATCATTGCCAACCTGTCCACGCAGAATGCTCGCATATCGGAAGAAGATGCCGCGTTATTTGCAACGCTGCTTTTGAGCGACCTCTGGACTGCCGCAAAGGAGCGAGGCAAGGGAATCGAAGCCGGCGACATGAAGCCCTTCTACGTCTATATCGACGAATTCCAAAATTTCGTCACACCAACGATTGCCAAGAATCTGGACCAATCACGTGGTTTCGGCTTGCATCTTATGCTCGTGAATCAGTTCCCCCGCCAAATCCTCAATTCGGGGCCAAACGGAAATCAAGTCTATGACTCCGTCATGGCGAATGCCCGGAGCAAAATGGTGTTCAGTCTTGAAAACGAAGAAAATCTGAAGCCGCTCGCCCAATCCCTGTTCATGGGAGTATTCAATCCAGACGAAATCAAATTGAAACTCACTTCCCGTAAAGTGATGGATTACGTCCAGCGGGTGTGGACCGTAATGAGTGAAGGTGAAAATTGGAGCGAGGGCGTCGGTGAATTTGCCGGCGCGACGGACACTGATAGCGATGGAGGCGCAATCCGGGACGGTGAAGAGCAGGAGGCTCGAATATGGAACGTTTCGAGCGCCGTCTCAAGCGGCACATCGCGCACCAGTATGACAGGCGGCAGTCGCAGCAAAAGCAGGGTGCCGTACCTTATGCCGATTTTCGGTGAGGAGGTGTCGAGCATTCAATACCGCAGCCTGGAGGAACAGTTGCATCGTGCTATGGCCGCATTGTTTGACCAGCATCAGCGTCATGGTGTCGCCAGGCTTGTTGGAATGCGCGCCCCGCTCAACATCGTGACGCCGATTGTCGAACGGAAACCCACGACGAAGGAAATGGCTCTTTCATATTTAACTCGTGTGTACGAAAACCTGCCTTTCGCGTTACGAAGCATCGAGGCTCACAGGCAGATCGAAGAACGTCAGCAAAAAATCACAGGCCGCTCGGCACAAGCCAACGACGAACCGATTGAGGTAAGACGTGAAATCCAATAATAGATGAAAAAAGAGAGAAACCCAGTCTGGCTACTCAGACTGGGTCACTCCTTTGATGGACGGTGCTTCTTATTCGCCTACACAAAGCGGAGAACTTCCTCTGTGTTGTCTTGTTTACGAAAAATCACTCGACCACCTGCCTCTTGATGCTCAATCACTACTTTGTAAACAGTTATTGCGGCACGTAGCACATCCACAAAACTAGATTTTTGAGCTTTCGTCTTCAATATTTCGAGTTCGTTTTTAGCGTCAGCGTTCAATGTCAGGTTTAAGCGATATGGATTCTTCTCTTGCGCAAGGTTTGCTGTTGTTTTGGATTCACTGGGCTTTTGTTCCTTTGTATTTTGTATATTTTGGTTAAGCATTATTGAGTTTATCTATTCACCATTAGCAAGACCGCAGCGGCTATAACTAATACGCCTTCCGCTAAAAATGCATACCACGGTGCATTCAAATACGCCAATATCCCCATTCCAACAATACCCATACCTACACACACACATACCCCACGCCCTTTTGGTTGCAAATCGCTAGGCGGACGAAGTACTTCGCTAAAAGTACCTGCGATGCTTTCTAAGGATTTCGATGTTTTATCGATTTTTTGGTCTAACGTATCTTCATTGTCCATGTTTAGGTTTACTATGCCTCGCTAATTTTCATTCACGAAGCCCGTTTTCACAAGCCCCCTTGTATCGGCTACACGTTGTAGAGACTGAGGGGGATTGTGTGAAATTTCAAAAAAGGCTAACTAACATTAAATCTGCCATTGCGATGACAGTCAGCACGCTGGTTCTGTTGATTCATATTCGATCCTTTCATTTTTCTTGTCTTTCGTTTTTGTTTGTTTTCTTCGTTTTTTTGCTGACAGCCGCGGAAACTTTGCCGACTTCTGCATGCTGTCAGTAAATTCACGATGCAATACTAACACATTAAATACATCTGTCAAGTGTATAAACTGCGCAATTAAGATGCTTCGGATGTCGGTTTTAGAGGCTTTCCGAAAGTTTTCAGATATTCTGAACTCGACTAAAAGGCGAAGGATCCCGGCTTATGTAAAAGGGATGTGGCTAAGCCACATCCCCGAGATAAGTCAATACGCACGCTTTGAAGATACAAGAAGCGGCGCTTGAACTTGTCTCTGATTGTATCTAATCATATAATTTCCATTTGCGCAACCGTTCGGCAGTTTCTTTAATTCGATCAAAAAGTTGAACAAATTCCATAGTAATTCGATGATGCCTAATCTCTCGTTGCAAGCTCGTGACTATATTCTTCTACGCGGTCTATTTGAGTCCCGCGCAATGATCTCCGAGCACGCAACTGCTTTGTATTTCGATAGCAAACCTGAAGCGGCGAAGAAGCGTCTACAGAAGCTCAAATCGGCCGGTTTCATCACGGAACGCCCGCGCCAGGCATTCGAGCCCTCCGTTTTGTTTTTAACCCGTAAAGGATTGAAGATCCTCCATGAGCGCGGCGTCTTGGCCGAATATCCGACTTTCTCACTGCCGGCGCTCGACCGTCGCGCCCGCGTAAGTAACCTCACCATCCACCATGAGCTTGAAGTCATGGACGTGAAGGTGGCATTCCATTCAGCTATCGGCAAGATGCCTTC
>Ga0207702_10003763_pt1 | contig 13698 bp, 14 predicted proteins | sample KBSCornC62_FD_184302 | JGI IMG/M metagenome (GOLD analysis project Ga0207702, IMG submission 184302) | Corn rhizosphere microbial communities from Kellogg Biological Station, Michigan, USA - KBS Corn C6-2 (SPAdes) (version 2) | ecosystem: Host-associated > Plants > Roots > Rhizosphere > Soil ...
CCCACAGCTCATTGGGCCATACGCCGTCGCCGGGCGAGGCGATTTGTTCCGTAAAATCTCCCACCGCATCACGCCACGGACCCTTGTTGTAATAGAGCGGCCACGGGCGGTAAAACGGCTGCTCCTGGCCGTTGGCGTAGATCCAGTTATTGCCGGTGTGATTGAAGACAATATCGAGCAGCACGCGCATATTCTTTGCATGCGCCGCCGCGATCAGATCCACAAGGTCCTGCCGGTTTCCAAACCGCGGATCGACATCGAGGAAATCCTGGATGGCATAGCCGTGGTAATCGTTTCGGTGGCCGCGCTGTTTGAATATAGGGCCGACCCAAAGCGTGGTTGCGCCGAGCGCGGCGATGTACGCCAGTTGCGATATCAGGCCTTGAATCGTTCCGCCTTGATAGCGGCCACTGCCGGATTGAGACCAGGAATCCCAGCGGAAATCTGCCGGACGGAATGCCAGACGATTGTTAGGATCGAGCAGCGGACGCGTGCTTTCTTTCCCATCGCTGAATCGGTCGGGCAAGAGAAAGTAGATGACTTCGTCACGCCAATCGCTCGGCGATGGATAGTAGGAAGCGCGCCGCGGGAGGGCCACCGAGCGAACGCTATCCGGTCTGTCTCGGGAAAGTATATCTTCAACAAATCCCATTTCGTTCTCTTAGTTTGTACTACTACTGCTAAGTGGACAGGCTGCCTTAGAAGAGTGCAGAGTACGTGGCTCCGTTTATTTTGGCGTAAGCTTTAACAGTTTGTTCCGCGAGCATGACGCGGGAGTCGGGATCGGAGCCGCTTCGCTTTGAATAGGATGCTGACACCGGTAGTCCCCGGCATTGATCCCACTACCGGCACGCCCATTCAACCGCGCCCACGGACCAATCCAGATCCTTCAGCGCAGCCTTGCCGGCGAACGGACGCAGGATGACCAATAACGGCGCAGTGGCTGAGCCCGCCTCCAGCGAGCGGCGGAACGTAGGCGTAGCGGTGATTCGCGCCTCGGGCATTTTACGATTGCCGGGAGCCGTCGCCGAATCGCCCATTACGGCGAAAAGCCCAATGAAAGACTCGTCCCCTTGAGCAGGCTTCGCGTAAGCGCGAATAGTGACCGCCCGGTTGCGCGGGATTTCCAGATCCTTCAGCAACAAGCGCAGCGTCGACGGCGCGTCACAAGCGCGAGGCGCCGAGGCTGTAAACGTGAGTTCATTCGCCGCCGCGGCGCCCGCCCCAGATACCAAAAGCAGCAGCGCCAATATTGAAGTGGCCGCCCGTAACAAAGGATCAGGCCTCCTGGCCTCTCAGAACTTCGACGCCGCGAACAGGCAATTTGGATACAGCCGCGTTAGGTCCCTTCTGCGTCTTTTCGACAAGGAAGAAGGAGAATTCGGCACTGCGGTCGGTGAGCCCCTTGAGCTTGCCCTTGATGTCAAAATCGAGCTTGCGGGGCTGCCCCATCTTCTGAGCGTTATCCTTGCTCATCAATACAACCGAGACCGAGCCCAGATAGCTGGAACTTTCCGGTCCGCGATTGGCCTTCGCATCGCGTTCATCGTAATACAGAAAATAACTGGCGCTGCGGTCTTGCGGCAATTGCGGCGAGATCAGGCGCAATCGTGTTTCACTCTTGCCGATCAGCGGCAGCAGCTTTTGCCGGCCCGCCGGGCTCAATTGAATCCGGCTGGTATCGAGCAGTTGCAGGCGATCGACAAGAACCCAGTCGCGCAGACACAGCCAGGTCACAAATTCCCAGGTGCGCCCCGCGTAAATATAGCGCAGTTTTGCTTCGTGATCGACAACATCTGCGTTACGGATCGTCCGCCATTTCTTGTTTTCATCGAAGAACCCTTGCGTCTGATTTAGCCAGGCCGCCGTAGTGGGAGCGGTGTGCGAAGCATCCGCCTTCGTCCAATCGGACCAAAGCTTGTCGACATTGGCGTGGTGAGCGTAAAAGATCGGGTCTTTCGCTGCCGTATCGAAGAAGGACATATCGCCGCCGACCGCGTTGTGGATGGAACCATGCGGGCTGCCTTCGAGTTCCGGCGAGAAATCCGCGAAGTTGGTTTCCGACAGCGCGGTGGCGGGCTGGCCGTCAGTCGGATCGAGAGTGTCGCCAGGGCCCATGCTGCGCAGCGAATTGGACAGCGGATTCGTACTGTTGTTCGGCGAAGTGTAAGCCGAGGGCATCGTGCGATGCGCGGGATTTTCCCAATCCCAATAAGGCAGCCGGAAATTCATGTCTCCGATCAAAGCGCCGAGAATTCTTTCGTGAAAATAAAGATAGGCGCGATGCCAGGGAAGGAACCGATCACCGAAGTGGACCTGAATCGAGCTGCCGCCGCCTCCGCAATTGTGGCAGTGGATATGAGTCTGGTGCACAAATCCGCGTGGATCGCTCGGATCGCTGGTGGCCAGGTCTCGCATCGCCTTGTAAGCGGCTTTGAGCTTCGTGATTTCGCTCCCGGTCAGCGTGGAGGCCGGACGGCGCGGCTGGATAGAGCGGCAATCACGCCCCCAGGGTGTGGGATTGGACGTATTGCCGGGCGGCGCGCACACTTGGCCGAAAGCCGGCCTGACCAGTGCAGCGGGCACGAGCAGCGCGGCCGCATCGGCGCCGATAGCCGCCAGAAAGTGACGGCGCGATTCTTCCCTATCCTTGCGATCCATAATGAACTCCCTTTCACTAGAGTTTGAGGACTAGTGACAGCAAGATGCGGAACCGTATCAGGCGACCCCCAACAGAACCGCGGCGTGAGGGAGCGGTTTTTCAACCCTAGCGGCGGGCATGCGCTTATTTCTGCAACTCAGCACTAACTGGGCTATCGAGAACTACTGAAACTTAATCTCCTTTCCGCCGATATGGCTATAGGTAATGTGCCGCACTGTGGAACTAGCCACCCCTACTGCCAACGGGAATACGCGGGATTTGTTACGTGAGGCGGAGACTGACTTTGAAAGGTTCTTTAACCTCATACCCGACCTGGCATGTATTGTTTCGACGGACGGCTACTTCAAACGAGTGAATCCGGCCTGGGAGACCACGCTCGGCTACACACGCGAGGAAGTGCTTCGGACGCCGATGCTGGATTTCATTCACCCGGACGACCTGGAACGCACCCTCAGCGAGATCGCCAAGCAGAGTCGGGAATACCGAACCAAGCATTTTGTGAATCGCTACCGGTGTAAGGACGGTTCTTACAGGATTCTCGATTGGAGGACCACGTTCAATCGGGACGAATCCACGCGATTCGGGATCGCCAAGGACATTACCGAGCAACGGCTCTGGGAAGAGTCGCTGCGCGAGAGCGAGGAGCGCTTCCGCATCATGGCGGATAGCTGTCCGACGATTATCTGGGTAACCGACGCAACCGGGACCAACCGTCTGGCGAACCGGACCTATCGCGAATTTTTCGGAACTAATTTCGACCACGCCGGCAGCAGAGAGTGGAATTCGCTGATTCATCCGGACGACCGCGACCAGTACGTCGGGAAATATCTGCAAGCGATCGCGGCACGGGCTCCGTTTCGCGCCGAGGCGCGCGTGCGGCGAGCGGATGGTGAGTGGCGCTGGATCGCTTCCCATGGAGAACCGCGGCTGTCGCTGAACGGCGAATTTCTCGGTTATGTCGGTATCAGCCCGGACATTACCGATCGCAAACTGAGTGAAGCCGCGCTCGAGAAAGCGAAAGAAGCCGCCGAGGGAGCGAATCGATCGAAGAGCGAATTTCTCGCCAACATGAGCCACGAAATTCGCACGCCGATGAACGGCGTGATCGGATTGACCGATCTCGCGCTCGATACTGAGCTCACCAGCGAGCAGCGAAGCTATCTGGAAGGCGTGAAAAGCTCGGCCAATTCCCTGCTAAGAATTTTGAACGACATTCTCGACTTTTCGAAGATTGAAGCCGGCAAGCTGGAGCTCGAATCAATTGAGTTCGACCTGCGGGAAACGGTCGAGTCGATGTTAAAGGTTCTGGGGATCCGGGCAGCCGCCAAAGATCTGGAATTGGCATGCGAAGTTGACCCGGCGATTCCGTCGCGAGTGCTAGGAGATCCAGGACGGTTGCAGCAGGTCCTCATCAATTTGACCGGCAACGCCATCAAATTTACCGAGCGCGGAGAAGTTATCGTCCGCATCGAACGGCGGCCGGCCTCGGTAGAAACAATAGAGCTGCACTTCCGCGTAGAAGATACCGGCATCGGAATTCCGGTAAGCAAACAGCGGCATGTGTTCAGCGCTTTTGCCCAAGCCGATGGTTCGTCGACGCGGATGTTCGGAGGAACCGGTTTGGGTCTGACCATTTCGTCTCAATTAGTCGAATTGATGGGTGGGCGGATCTGGCTCGAAAGCGAGGAGGGAAGAGGCTCCACATTTCACTTCACGGTACAGCTCGGCGTGGTGGCTCGACTGGACGAGGAGTTGCAGCAACGCGGCATTTTGAAAGGCCGGTCTGTCCTGGTGCTAGATGATAACGATACAAACCGCCGGATTCTGGGCCGGATACTCTCGAACCGTGGCGCAAGGCCAATGCTGGCCTGTTCGGGAGCAGCCGCTCTCCAGGCTCTGCAAAACGCCGCGGAGGGCGGCAATCCGTTCGAGTTAATCGTGCTGGACGCCCATATGCCGGAGATGGATGGATTCACGGTGGCGCAGCGCATCCTGATGGAGGCACGATTCGGCGAACCGAGAATCGCGCTGCTCACATCAGCCGCGCGACGAAAAGAGGCCGACGCCGCAAGAGCGCTCGGCCTTCCGGTATGCCTTACAAAACCGGTGGGGGAGAGAGAACTACTCGACGCCATCAGCCGAATACTGGAGCCCGAGCAGCGAAAGACAATCCAGTAAAGGTGGTGCACCGCTAATAGAGCCGCGACCGAAAGGGAGCGACACTGTACTAGACGCGAGCCCCGCCTTTAATTTCTTCCGGGCGGTAATTCAGGATCGAAGCGCCTTTGGGCTGTTGCCTCCCGTTGCGCTAGCCGCGTTTCAAACTGCGCAGTCACGAAGCAAAATCACGCTACCTGTTGCTTTCTGGCGCCGCTCTTATGTGCAGTAGTCTCACTTGATCTAACATTTCTGATAGACTGCGCGGAACGCGCAAAAAGGAGATGTCAGATCAAGTTGAGACTACTGCACCTCATTCCTTGTAGCAGAAATCTAGGCAGTGCTTGAACTCTCTCCCATTCGCGCAGCATACTCGTCAAGCCGTCGTAGCGTTTGCACACTTCCCGCTTCCATACCCGCTTGCAGGTGTCCATCGCGCGCCTCTCGTGACCGATGCAGAATGCGATGGGTGACCCTGATGCCGGGACCGAGTTCTTCAAAAGTGACGGTCGTCAGCCACTCCGGACTTCCAAACTGCGGTACGTCGTAGCACTCCGTATACACCAGTCGCTCATCGCGTACGATTTCACGGTAGACGCCTCGAAATGGATGGTCACTGCCGTCCGCCATGCGCATCACTATCTGCCACTTGCCGCCGACACGGAGATCGATCTCGCAGAGAATGACAGTTGATCCTCCGCAGCCCCACCAATTTCGCAAGTGCTCTGGTTTCGTCCATGCGTCGAACAAGAGACCACGCGAGCGCTCGAACGTGCAGGTGAAAGCAATCTCCCGGTCCGAGGGAAGACTAACCGCGACGTCAATCCCGCCTTTTGCGAGCATGCTTCTTCGCCTCCTTACACTCCAGTGTGTCCAGATAGTTATCAAGTCGGTTCATGCTGTGCGTCCAGAACTGCCGGTATCGTTCAAGCCATTCCGACACCTCTTTCAGCGGAGCCGCCTGCAGCCGGCACGGGCGCCGTTGTGCCTCGCGGCTGCGCTGGATCAGGCCGGCACGCTCCAGAACTTTTAAGTGCTTGGTGATGGAGGGTGCAGACAGAGAGAACGGTTCTGCAAGCTGCTTTACCGAAGTTTCCCCCAATGCGAGTCGCGCCAGAATCGCGCGGCGCGTTGGATCTGAGAGAGCCGAAAAGGTTGTACTGAGATGATCAGCCATGACATTGTTCACATCTTGAATCTGCGCTTGCGCCGCTCAGCCCTGCATCGGCCTTTCGTGGATCACCATCCAGGAGGTGCCGAACCGGTCACGGAATTGGCCGAACCTTGACGCAAAGAACGTCTCTTGCATGGGCATGAACACCTCGCCTCCTTCGGTGAGCAACTTGTAGATGCGCTCTGCTTCGGCATCGCTTTCGACACTCAGCGACAGGTACACACTACGCATGGGCTGAAAGCGCTCGGTGGAATGGTCGCTCGCCATGAGCTCGGTATCGCCAATCGCAATTTGTGCATAGAGGATGGCGTTCTTCCACTCTGGATTTATGCCGCTGGACCCCGGACTCTGCTCGTGCGTCATCATCGCAAGGATCTTTCCGCCAAGATGCCTTTCATAGAACTTGAAAGCTTCGGCACAGTTTCCGCCGTAGTTAAGGTATGTTCGCAATTTCATTGGTCGCCTTTCACCTGAATAGCTATATAGCAGTACTTAGCCGTTTGGCTAATTAGCCATGTGGTAAATATATAGAAGCGGAAAATTTTTGTCAACGTCCCACTCAGGTACGGTGACAGCGATCGAAAATATTCCTGGTACGTTGATCGTGAAGGCACTTACCCGGCTTTTCCACATGTGGAAAGTTCGTTTTCCGGGGGCCGTGTGTTATTGTCAAGCGGGCTCGCCGAGCTGAAAGCTGTTAGCGAATCGCTGATCGCTTCATCCGGCGGGCCATTTTCATTTTCCAGGAGCCCTCAATCATGGCTGCTCGATCCATGCGTCGCGCTATGGAGCGCAAAGCCAAAAAGCTCGAAAAGAAACGCCTCCAGGCGAAGCGCTTTCCGAGTCCCGCCTGCTCGCCAATCAGGCCACAATGCATTGGATGAGGCCGCGATTCTCAGCGAGCCGAAGACTCAAAAAACGCCCTCAACGGGTCCCCGAGCACCGCAGGCAAAGCCAATTCCTCCCCTAACGCAGTGAAGACCGGGTTAACCGGGCGCACTGTTCTGCTGCCCTCGGACGATGTCGCCGAATACGAACGCCATCTCGCCGCCTACGCCGAAGAATTCGCGCCGGTGGGCCTGCTCGAAACGAATCTCGTGCAATCCATCGCCGATACCGACTGGCGTCTGCGCCGCATTCCCGCGCTCGAATCGGCTCTGTTCGCTAAAGGCCGCATCGAATTCGCTGATCTGTTCAACGAACAGGACCTCGCCGCGCGCCCGCACCTGATCGATGCGCACACCTTCATTGCCTACGAAAAGCAAATCCGCAATCTGCAACTCCAGGAAGCGCGCCTAACCCGGCGCCGCGAAAAAGAAATCGCCGAACTGCGAAGGCTCCAAAACGAGCACACAGGGCGGTCTGCTGCGCAGCAGCACTTGCTTGCAACCTTGGTGCCCGATGCGCGCGTTCAGGAGTCGCGTATCCAGAAGAAACAGCACGAGATCCCCCCAAATGGGTTCGTTTTTTCAGCCCAGCAAATCGAACAAGCCACGCTGCCGCAGAATCCTTATTATGAGTCCGCGGCTCTGACCACCGCTCCTGTCTCCTGACTCCTTATCGCGCCCCACTCAGCTTAGCCAGCGCGGAAGTGATCCAATTTTTGATTTCAGGAGGAGATTGTTCGAGACGAATAGACATTTCGACCGCCGAGAGACCGTCGAAGCAGGCAAGTTCCATGACCTGGCGCTCGTGGCCGCTCAAGATCGAGAAAGCATTCTGAAGGATGCGCCATTGGGCAGGGTTGCGGTCGCGCGCGGCGTCCTGAAACAAGGAAAGATTTTCCAAGGCGCCCAGCTTCGGCAGGCTGTTGCCGAGCCAGCCGCGAGTCGAGCGCAAATATTCGAATGCATTGTTGCGCGCGAGGTTGAGTATCCAGAGGTTTAATTCGATGGGAGCGTCCTCCTTCAACCCTCCCAAACGGTTCCAGGCTTTAATGAAGGTTTCGGCGAGTACATCCTCGGCGGCGGAAGGATCGTTGACGATGCGCAAGATGATCGTGTACGCGGTTCGACCGTAGCGATCGTAAAAGGCGCCCATGGCTTGTGGGTCGCGGGCACGAATGCGGGCGATAAGGTCCGAATCGTCCCTTCCGAGAATCAGCGTCGAGAACGGAGTGGGAGGTGTGCCTGCGGGCAGAGATCTACTCTTGCGCGGAAAGCTGTTGATCGGAATCGCGCCAGGCGCTGATCTTCAAACGCCGGCAAACCCAGCAGAGATCTTCGTCCTTGGCGGCGTGCGGTCCGGCCAAAGGCGTGCACGCGGCTCCACAAACCGCGCAGCGGCTGGAAACGACAGCCCGGTCGACTTCTATCGACTTTTTCGCCATCTCCAAAATCCGCGGAGAGATGATGGGCTCGGCGACCGGTTTCTTTTTCATTTCTGCTTTCACTATAGCCTAACTTCTTCTATTTCCGCTTGCCGCTACTATGAGGGGAGCCGAACGGGCAAAACGCTCGGGCAGATTCATGAACAAATTTGCATTTTTGTTTCCCGGTCAGGGGTCTCAGTCGACCGGAATGGGCAAAGCATTAGCCGACCGGTATCCGGCCGCGCGGCAGGTGTTTGAAGAAGCCGACGAGATTTTAAGTTTCCCAATTTCTCGATTGTGCTTCGAGGGACCGGACGATGAGTTAAAGAAGACAGAGAATACGCAAGCCGCGCTTCTGACGGTTTCCGTGGCCGCATACCGGGTGCTTGCAGAAAACGGTTTTCGGCCGGCGCTGGTCGCAGGGCACAGTCTGGGCGAGTATTCGGCGCTCGTGGCTGCAAATTGTCTGGAATTCAAAGATGCGCTGCGGCTTGTCAGAAAGCGCGGACGTTATATGCAGGAAGCCGTGCCGGAAGGCGTGGGAGCCATGGCGGCCGTCCTCAAGCTCCCGGCGGAGCGGCTCGATGGAGTTCTCGCGGAAGCCGCGCAGACAGAAGTGGTGAGCGCAGCCAATTTGAATTCGCCGGATCAGGTCGTGATCGCGGGCCATCGCGGCGCCGTACAACGGGCAATGGAGTTGGCGAAAGCGGCCGGCGCTCGGCGTGTACTGGCGCTCCCCGTAAGTGCTCCATTTCATTGCTCGCTGATGCGCCCGGCGCAGGAGCGCTTGCGGCCGGATCTCGACGCCACGGAGTTTAAGGATTTATCGATTCCACTCATCAACAATTGGCAAGCACGGCTCGTCGAGCGCGGCCAGGATGCGCGCGAGGGCCTGTACCAACAGATTCCAAACCCGGTGCGCTGGACCGATTCCATACGGGAAATGGTGCAGCACGGGATCGGGCGCTTCGTGGAAGCTGGCCCGGGCGCGGTCCTCACCGGTCTGGCGCGCAATATTGACACCAGCCTGCGAGTCGTGAAGTTCGGCGAACCCGCCGATTTAGACAATGTTATCGAGCTTCGCCGCAAGGAAGCCTTTGCTTGACAGAGGATAGCTCGTTCGGCAGACTTAAGAGGTTTAGATGCATAAACTCGCCTTAGCTCAGTTACATATCTGTCCACGCGCATCCCGTAGAAATCGGCAAAAGCAATCATGGAAAATCTTGATTCAGAGCGTGGTGCTATTTGCGGTTGCAGCCGCTACTGTCGTTGCACAGGGAACTTCCACCGGCCCAGCCGAGGCCGCCGATAACGGGCTACGCGGCATTCCGGTGACACTCGCGGGCCAGTTTTTCGACCATGACTTCGTCAATTACTCGCTCTTCGCAAATGCCATTTACGACACGAGCCTGACCACTTTGCAAGGAAATCAGACCGTAAACGGGGGCGGCTTCGGCTATAGCGTAGGCGGCGGCGTGACCGCCTCTCACCAAACAAGAACCAGTGACCTCTCGTTGAGTTATCGCGGAGATTATCGTCATTATGGCTCGAGCGGCTATGGTTCGGGCACCGACCAAAACCTGGCGCTGAGCTACTCGCAGCGGCTCACACGCCGATGGGGCATGTCCACCAATGTGGGCGCCGGCATTCTGTTTTATGGCGGCGGTTTTTACAGTATCGCGCCGAGCGCGGCCAGCACCGTAGTAACAAATCCGTTTAGTCCGCAGACGCGATTTTTCAATGCCGGTTTGAATTTCTCCTATCAACAAACGCGCCGGCTGAGCTATGTCTTCGGTGGACAATTCTTTTCGAGTAACTACAACTATGCAGGAGCGATTAACAGCGTTGGCGGATCGGGAATCGCGTCCATAGTGTACCAGCTAACCGGAAAGACCTCAGTCTCCGGCTCTTACTCGCATAGCTACTACCATTATGGGCATGATGCGGGAAACAGCACTCTGGATGGCGGCTCGTTCACGCTGAGTCATGAATTCGCGGCCCATTGGCAGGCGTCGTTAACAGCTGGTTTGATGCGCAGTCATGCTGCTGGCATAATCACTATCCCGGTGTCCGTCATCATTGGGCAACAACCCATTGTCGGTTATGTGACCGGTCCATACGATCAGGTCTCCCTTGTTCCCTCGTTCCAGGGCTCAGTGACTCATTACCAGCGACGTTCTGCATTTTCAGTGAGCGTCGGTCAGGGCGTTCAACCTGGTAATGGAGTATATCTTACGTCGCGCAGCCAATTTTTGAACGGTACCTATTCCTATTCGATGCGGCGTTCCAACGTCAGCGTCGGTTACAGCTACTTCCATTTGACAAGTATTGCTAACAGCGTTTCACAGGGATATTCGACGGGTAATTTTAGCGGATCTTACAGCTATGTTGTAAGACGGCACTTATCCGCCAATTTCCGTTATGACTTGATTTCCTACGGCGATTTCGGCGGCTACGGTGGGTTTGTCACACATCGGCTGACGTTCGGCGTAGCGTACAGCTCGGAAAGTATTCCTATGACGCTTTTCTAGTATTTTGTGGCGGATCGTCTAACCTGCGGCCGATTGGCAATCGACCCATCCAGAAACTTAGCTCTGTCCTATGGCGATTCGCTTTTAGCCAGTGCTTGCTGCAGACGATCGGCGAAGTTTTCGGCCGATTCAGTTTCCAGTTTGCGTTTGCGTAGCGGAAGAGTGGAATCCAATTCGTGAACCAGACGCAGTAGACTGCGGATGTTGGATGCGAGAAGCTTCTTGCCGCCCGCGATGTCTTCAGCCGGAAGAAAGTGCGCATCCACCCCGAAATCGATACGTAGATCTTCCTGATCGCTCACGCCGATATCGGCCCCGTTATCGAATTCAGGGCCAAAATAGGATAGGGCCACCGGAGCCGGAGCCAGCGCCCAGTCGCCATTGAATTGCCAGAGGTCCCACCAGCTTTCAAGTTTGTAGGAGACATCGTCCCCCGAATAATCCGCGAAAATGCGCATGGCCTCGTCGACATTCATGGGACCGTTTACAGGACGCTCGAGAAGCGGAGCCTCCTGCGCGCTGATGGCCTCGACCGAAATAGTCGATTGGCCTTGCTCGCGCTGGGAAAAAGGGAAGAGCCGGAGTAATGTTTCGAAATGCCGCAGACGTTGAGGGACAGCGCTTCGCTCCAGCCATATGGACAACGCCAGCCGATCCGTCACTCCACCATTATCGCCGTTGAAGAGATACTAGAAGTATGATTACCGGCTTGGTCGAAATCAAGCGGCTGGGCGAAAAGCGGCGTGAAGAGAACCGGCGTTTCCGCGGTTGGCTGAAAAGCCACAATTTCGTAGAAAGACGCTTTAAAACGATTGCACAGCAGGCCGAAGAGGCCATCGACTGCACCGCATGTGCAAACTGCTGCCGGGTGGCGACGACGCAAGTGAACGAGCGGGACACAGAGAAGCTGGCGCGCTTTTTGGGTATTCGACATGCTGACTTTTTGCGTGACTACACGGTGGAATCGCCCGAGGAAGGGCGCATTCTAAAGCGCAACGCGGACGGCTGCGTTTTTTTGAAGGACAATTTGTGTTCGGTGTACGAGGCGCGGCCACAGACTTGTGAGTTGTTCCCGCATTTGGTGAAGGGCAACGGGTCCCTGGTGAGCCGCATGTGGCATATGCCCGATCGGGCCGTCTATTGTCCCATTGTGTTTAACTCTTTGGAGCAATTCAAAACGGAGACGGGCTTTCGGAAATGACGTTTTTGGTAATAGCGCTGCTGATCGGGCTCTTCGCCGGGGTCAGCTTCGCGGTCTATCAATTTTCCGATGCTAAACGGTGGCGCGAGACGGCGGCCGAGGCGCATGAGCAGAGCGAACGGGACCGCCTGGAGTTGGAGGCGGCGCGACTCGCCGCCGTGGGAGCGGAGACGCAAGTAAAAGTGCTCACCGGCACACAGCGGCAGCTCGAAGACCGGTTCCGCGCGCTTGCGGCCGACGCACTCGAACGTAATAGCCAGCTTTTTCTCGACCGGAGCCGCGACCAGATGCTGCATTTGGTCGAGCCGGTAAACCAATCGCTGCACCGTTTTGAAGAGCAGGTGCAGGCGGTCGAGCGTTCCCGCATTGGCGCCTATTCGGAGCTGACCACGCAGGTGCAGGCGCTGGCGCAACTCCAGGAGCGGGTCCGGCAATCGACCGAGCAGCTCAAGACGGCGCTGCGCTCTCCTTCGCAGCGCGGCCGTTGGGGCGAGATGCAGCTGCGGCGCGTGGTAGAAGTAGCGGGCATGCTGGAATATTGTGACTTTTCCGAGCAGAAAACGCTATTTGGCGAAACCAACCAGCGGCCGGACTTGATTGTGCGGCTGCCGAACCGGTGCGAGATTGTGGTCGACGCGAAAGTCTCGCTCGAAGCCTATCTGCGGGCTATTGAAGCGGAGCAGGAACCGGAGCGCGCGCGGTACTTAAAGGATCATTCCAACCAGGTAAAGACGCACGTGAGGTCGCTCGGCGAGAAGGCTTATTGGGAGCGGCTCTCCTGTTCGCCGGAATTTGTGGTGGCATTTCTCCCGCTGGAGTCCCTCTTCAGCGCGGCGCTCGATAACGATCCGACGCTGCTCGAATTCAGCGTGGAGCGGCGCGTCTTGATCGCCACACCCACCACCCTCATCACATTGCTACTCACGGTGGCGCACGGCTGGAGGCAGCAGGCCGTTGCCGAGAATCTGGAAAAGATTCAAGCGACGGGACAGGAATTGTATCAACGTTTGCTCACGATGAGCCAGCATTTTTCGAAGCTGGGCGATGCGATCGGAAAGACTGTCGAGACGTACAACCAAACCGTTGGTTCGCTCGAAAGAAATGTTTTGACCTCGGCGCGCAGGTTCAAAGAATTGAGTCCGGCGAATACGGCGCAATTAGAGGAAGCCGCGGAGGTCGAATTGAGCCCGCGGCGTCTGGATAGCGTAAAGTGGAGGATGCTGGAAGAGTAGCGCGCGGGCCGCTAGCCAGCCGGTCATCAGCAGCATTCCGCCGACCAGTAACAGGCCGGCCCCTGGCATAGCTGTCACCAACGGATAGGAGGGCTCTTCCTCAACCCACCCGAGCCAGGTTGGCGACTTCGAGAAAACGCGACGCCAGTTCGGCCCAGCGATTGACCATGCCATCGCATACGCGGCAATGGGACGTGGTTACTTTCGAAATAGTGATAGAGAAACTCCGATTGTATGTGGCGACGTCCACGTTGACCGGGCATTCGCCTTTGCAGCCTTGCAGGCCAAGCATAGGTCGAGCGCTTCTTTGATGTGCGGATCGTTCCAGCCGTTCTGAATCACCTCGCCGCGCAACATCTCGAACAAAAGGCGCGTGCGCCCGCGGGTGCTATGCATTTCCTCGCGGGTGGCATGAAAACTGGGCACATCG
>Ga0207702_10003772_pt1 | contig 13688 bp, 13 predicted proteins | sample KBSCornC62_FD_184302 | JGI IMG/M metagenome (GOLD analysis project Ga0207702, IMG submission 184302) | Corn rhizosphere microbial communities from Kellogg Biological Station, Michigan, USA - KBS Corn C6-2 (SPAdes) (version 2) | ecosystem: Host-associated > Plants > Roots > Rhizosphere > Soil ...
TCATTCGTCCCCTCAAGACCGCGCAGTGTACCATGCCTGTGAATCAGCCACTGGGCCGTATAATGGCCGCTCTCTGGAGGATCTTTTCGAGTGAAGGCTCTTACTTGCGCGATGCTGCTCTGCGCGGCACTCACAGCGCAGAACTCTGCTGCTCCAAGAACTGCCCCTTCGGTAAAGACTCAAATGTTGTGGGAGAAACTCGGGATCGCGATCCGTGACATCGATCAGCGTCTGGATGGCGTCATGGGGATCGCCATCGAAGATCTCACGACCCGCGAGCACTTTTTCCTGCATGAAGATGAAGTGTTCGCCCAGGCCAGTTCCATCAAGATCACCGTGCTCGCGAATCTTTATGCGCAGGCGCAGCAGGGAAAGCTTAAGCTCACGGACCTCTACACGGTGCAGTCGTCCGATCTAGTGCCAGACAGCGACATCATGAACGGATTGACTCCCGGCGTCACTCGCGTCACTCTGCGCGATTTGGCCACGATGATGGTCGCCGTCAGCGATAATTCCGCCACCAATGTACTGATTGAGCGGGAGGGAATGCAGAACGTCAATGCCATGCTGGACTCGCTCGCCCTGACGCACACCCGATTGCGCCGCAAGATGATGGACCTGAAGGCGGCGAAAGAAGGCCGCGAGAACGTCTCGACGCCGCGCGAGATGATGCAGTTGCTCGACGCAATCTACCGCGGCAAGGTTCTAAACAAGGAATCAACAGCAGACTTTTTTAAGATGCTCAGCACGCACAAAGATTCCTTTATTCCTCGTGATCTGCCGCCCGACCTCGAGATTGCCAACAAGCCCGGCGAGTTGGAAGCCGTACGCAACGACTCGGGCATCGTCTTCGTCGAAGGTCGCCCATATGTAATCTGCGTGATGGCCGCATTTCTCCGCAACGAGCGCGATGGAGAGGAGGCGATCAGCAAAGTGTCGCTGGCCACCTGGCGCATGTTTGACCGGCTCAGTCGCGCAACCGAATACGGCCGAGTGGTGTCACTAGGAAACGGCACGCGTTAACGGACGTGTCCTGAGCCGTGGGTTAAGGAAAAAGTGATCGTTGCGCGTCCAATCGACTCCGGGGACCTTTCGCCGCGAGACATGCGGCTCGGGCTGACAATGGTCGGCGGGCCAGACTTCGGGTGGTCTCAGTTAACGGGCAGCGCCAGCCACTTGCGTGTTCATGAACTGCAGCGCCGCCTTAGCATCGAGCGGCTGTGAAAAATAGTATCCCTGCCCAAAATCACAACCGAGTTCGAGTAAACGTTCGAACTGCCGTGCTGTTTCGATTCCCTCTGCGATCACCCGAAGCCCCATCTTGTGCGCGATCGTCATGATCATCTCGACCAAGTCGCTGCACGAGCGGTCCGCCTGCATGTCATTTACCAGTGAGCGGTCGATCTTCAATGCGTCCACAGGAAATTGCTGTAAGCCCCGAAGGGATGCCGACCCGATTCCAAAGTCATCCAGAATGACGCCGATTCCCAAATGTTTCAGATGAGCCAGTACGGTAATCGTGAGCTTGGGATCTGCCGAAGCAATACTTTCAGTAATCTCCAATTTCAGTCGGGAGGGGTCTGCAGCTGTTTCGCGCAGGGCTTCCTGAATGTCATTGGCCAGATGCGCGTCCGAGAACTGCCGGGCCGAAACGTTCACGGTGATGTTCACCGTATTGCGGGAACCTTTGCCTGCTTGCCATTCCAGTAATTGCCGGCAGACCTCAACCATGAGCCAATGGCCGATTGAAACCAGAATCCCGGTGTCCTCGGCGGCCTCCAAAAAGCGGTAAGGCGAGATCACCCCTTGGGTTGGATGTTGCCAGCGTAGCAGCGCCTCAAAACTGGCGACACTGCGAGTGTTCAGTTCTACAACGGGCTGATAAAGAATGCGAAATTGATGTTCGCTCAACGCGGCTCGCAGATCAGACTCGAGACGGAGGCGTCCTTCGGCGCGAGTGTGCATTGCCTCGTCCAACACCTCGCAGCGCGAGCCGCCCAAGGCTTTTGCCCTGCGCATCGCAATATCCGCGTCTCTCAACACATCCTCCGGCTTCTCATGCGCTAGCGCACTCAATGCAATGCCCACGCTGACTGACCATCGGATTTCTGCGGATTCGACCAAGACGGGTTGGGCTACTGCTGCCTGAATCCGCCTTGCAATGCGCATGGCATCGCTCGGATCGCAGACTCCGTCCAGAATGATTGTGAATTCATCGGCGCCCAGCCGAGAAACGGCAGCGCTGCTGTTGGCCCGGGCAATAACATCGTCCGCGCCCACGCAAGCTGCGATGCGGCGCCCGATCTCTTGCAGCAGGAGATCTGCTTTTTGTGCGCCCAGGCTCTCGTTGAACGCTTTTAAATGATCTACATTCGCGAGCAGCAGGGCATAGGCGTGGTGCGGATTACGCTGTGCCCGGAGAAAAGCAGTATTCAGACGCTCCAGGAAGAGCCTGCGATTGGGCAGGCCCGTCAAAGGATCATGAAAGAGGTTATGCTCGAGCTGTTCTTGCGCCCTCTTGCGCTCCGTGATGTCGCGGTTCACGATCACTAGTTTCGTGACCACGCCTTGGGCATCTCGAATCGTGCTTGCAATTGATTCCAGCACTCGCCAGCTTCCATTCTTGTGCTTGATCCTGTACTCGAGCCGCTTGCCCACGCCCGTCTCGCGCGCTTCGCGGGCTGCCTCGAGCACGCGATACCGGTCCTCAGGGTGGATCTGCTCGAAGGCCGACGTTTCTCCCAACTCGGCCGGCGAGTATCCCAGTACCTTTTCGTATGCGGGACTGTTGTATAGGCGGTGTCCTTTAACGTCCACCAAGGCAATCATGTCGCCAGCATTTTCGGCGACGATCTGAAAGATCTCCTCCCTCCCTCTCGACTGACAATCGATCTTGTAAGCCCTGAACTGCTGGTACATAGCGACCAGGATCAGGGCGGCGAGAGCAAACCAATACCAGTCCAGGGGCATGCGAGGATACTCCTGAGATGAGATATCGGCGGATCGAAGCGCGAACTTCATTGCCGTAAGTCAAACGAAAGCGCAGACATGGAAAGCCAGCCGCGTCTCGGCCTCAGCATGGAGCGTAAGTAAGTCCAGCCATCCTTAGCTGGTTTGGCGCTCACTTTCTCATGCCAGTGATTGCCGCCCTTCCCGCCGGGGCTATATGATGAGGTCCATGAGTTTTTCTGAAACGGTCTTCCTGTTCTTCCTGGCCCTGATCGTGTTCGGGCCCAAGAAGCTGCCGGAGATCGCCCGCCAGGTCGGCAAGTTCATGAATGAATTTCGCCGTGCCTCCAACGAATTTAAATCGCAGATCGAGCAGGAGATCTCGCAACTCGAGATCGAAAAGCAGCCTAGCATCCTGCCTCGCTACCCGCACATCGAGGGAACCACGAGCCGCAGTTCGAATGCCCTGGAGGGGGAAGAGAAGCCGGCCGAACCCGCGGCTACTTTGGCCGCTTCCAACGACGAACCCGCATCTCCAGCGAGAACCAACGGCTCAGAACCGGTTGCCACCGAGGCCGCTCACCCGTCCGAGGACGTGACATCCCCAAGCTCCCAGGAATCCCATGCCTGAACTCGCGGAAGCGCCTCCGACTGAAGACGAAAAAGAAGCGATGCCCACCATGGGCTTCCTCGATCATCTCGAGGAACTTAGGAAACGGATCGTCTATTCCATTATTGCTGTCGCGGTAGGATTTTTCGCCTGCTGGTGGAAAGTGGAGAAGATCTACGATTACATGCAGCGTCCCATCATGGATGCCCTGCGAGCGAATGGACTGGCGGAAAAGCTGGTCTACCTGAATCCAACCGAACCCTTCAACCTTTACTTGAAGATCGCGGCGCTGGCCGGGCTCTTTCTAACTTCCCCGTTCGTTCTGTATCAGGTCTGGATGTTCATCTCGCCCGGCCTCTACCGCAAGGAGAAGAAATACGTCGTCCCCTTCATGGTGTCGACGATCACGCTTTTCGTTTGCGGAGGCCTGTTCGGCTACAAGGTTGTCTATCCTGCGGCGCTGAATTTCCTGATCAATTTCGGCAAGCAATTCCAGCCGATGATCACGATTGGCGAGTACACTTCGTTGTTCCTGAGCATCATCCTGGGCATGGGTCTGATCTTCGAGATGCCGATTCTGGTGTTCTTCCTCTCCCTGATGGGCATCATCAGCGCAGGATTCATGCTGAAGAACTTCCGCTACTCCATCCTGGTGATTTTCATCATCGCGGCCGTTGTAACGCCCACGACTGACATCCTGAACATGTGCATTTTCGCCGCGCCCATGATTGCGCTGTACGGTCTGAGCATCGGAGTAGCGTGGCTAGTCCATCCTAAACAGCGCGCCGCCCGCAGCGAGAAACAGGCGAAATGAACCGGGCTAAACCGGTAAGCTGCATCCTGCTGGCCGCGGTGCTGGCGTTCCTGGCTTGCGACCGGGAAAAGGGAAGCGCGCAGGATCATCCCAGCTCAACTCCAGCCGCCGTCGCGCCCGCGCAAATGAACTTCCCGCCCGAGAGCGGTCCTCCGCCGAACTTCGACGCTGGCCGCGCCATGCAATATGCCCAAGAGATTGTGAGGTTCGGACCGCGTCCTTTGAGCAGTGCGAATCACAAGAAGGTGGAAGACTATATTTCCGCTCACCTGAAGGGCGATCAGGTAGAACACGACGTTTTTACCGTCGAAACGAACATTGGCAAATTCCCCGTACACAACATCGTCGCCAAATTTGCCGGCACCAAGGAGGGGATTATCCTTATTTCTAGTCATTACGATACGAACTACCCTTTACGCAATACTTCATACGTTGGCGCGAACGATGGAGCCTCCTCCAGTGCGCTCCTCCTGGAAATTGCCAACCAGTTGCGCGGCAAGCAGCGCGATGGCTACGGCGTCTGGCTCATCTGGGACGATGCCGAGGAAGCCATGAAGCCCGACACCGAAGTTGATTTCATGTCCGACAGCCTCTACGGCATCACTCATCTGGCCGAGAAATGGCACTCCGATGGCACTCTGAAGAAAGTCAAAGCCTTCCTGCTCGCCGACATGATTGGCGACGCCGATTTGAACATTGATAGAGAGGGCAACTCCACCCCGTGGCTTCAGAGTGTCGTGTATGAAGCGGCCAGTCGCCTCGGGTACCAGTCTCATTTCTTCGGCCGGACGCTGCCCATGGATGATGATCATCTGCCGTTCGTAAAGCGCGGTGTCCCCAGTGTGGATTTGATTGACTTCAACTACGGCTACAACAACGTCTTCTGGCACTCGCCGCAAGATACCATCGACAAACTCAGCCCTCAAAGTCTGAAGATCATAGGCCAGACGACGCTGGAAAGCCTTCGCATCCTGGACAAAATGGACCCGCTGCCCCCGAAGTAAGATGATCCGTGGTGCCCTACTCTAAACGTCGCGCATTTGCCGACGTTTACACCGGGGAAGTGGCACGAGAGTTGGCAACTCCACTTTGCTCTTTTAAACAATTTCATTTCTAATGCACAACAACATGCGAACAGTGAAACTCCTTTTTTGTGTTTGCATTCCGACGATTCTCAGCTTTGCCGCAACTCCCGCCGATACTAATGCAGACGCCGATCACATCATCCAGGTAGCCATGCAACGATCCCCGCTCGAGGACAACCTGCGGCGCTTGACCGACGAGGTCGGCGGCCGCGTGCCCGGCACTCTCGCCATGCAGCACGCGGTGCAGTGGGGCATGCAGGCATTGACGGCCGCGGGTGCCGATCGCGTGCACACCGAGAGCTTTGAAATTCCAAGCTCGTGGTCTGAGGGCGCTACGGAGATGACCGCGACAACGGCGTACGACGTGAATCCCACGGGCGTGGGCGGCGGAACTGTCCTGTCCTCGTTCCGTGTACGAGCGGTCTCAGTAGCATGGGCTCCGGCACTTGCCGCCGTGAAGCACGTGCCAGTGGTTGATGTTGGCGAAGGCTCCGACGCCGATTTTCAGAAAGCTGGCGACGTGACCGGAAAGATTCTTCTCGTCCACAGCGTGGTTCTGAAAACCTGGGCCGACCTCTTCGCCGAGTACGCCAATGCTCCTCCGGTGATCACTCGCGCAGTACGGGCGAAAGCCAAAGCGGTGGCTTTCATCGCGACCCGCGAGCACGACATCCTCTATCGCCACACGAACTCCGGCGCCGGTGAGATTGACAAACTGCCTATGGTGATCGTTGCCCGTGAAGATGGCGAACGCATGGCGCGGTTGCTGGCCGACAAGAATCTGGTGTGGGCCGACCTCAATATCCCCAACCAGATCGCTGGACCCATCAAAGCTGCCAACGTGATTGCCGAACTCCGAGGCGCGGAGAAGCCCGAGGAGTTCGTCATCGTTGGTGCACATCTGGATTCATGGGAACTCGGCACCGGCGCGCTTGACAATGGCTGCAACGCCGCCCTAGTCGTGGACACATTGCGCGCCATCAAGGCCTCTCAAGTCCTGCCGCGGCGCACTATTCGCTTTATTCTTTTCTCCGGGGAGGAAGAAGGTCTGCTCGGCTCTCGCGCTTACGCAGCCAACCATCGCGCCGAACTCGACAAAGCCGCCGGCGTGATTATCTACGACTCGGGCACGGGCAAGACTACTGGCTTTAGCATCGGTGGCCGCGCGGATCTGGCGTACGCAGCCAGGCAACTCATCGCACCACTTGCGCAGTTTGGCGTGAAGGACGTGAAGACCGACATGGAGTGGGGTACCGATCATTTCGATTTCATGCTCGAAGGCGTGCCCACCTTCGTTGCCGACCAGGACGAGGCGAACTATCTCGAGAACTACCATGCTGTATCGGATACATACGACAAAGTGGATTTCCCGCAGTTGAAGAAGCACGTAGCCGAGGCGACTTTACTGAGCCTTGAACTTGCGAACCTCGATCAAAAGATCGGTGCCCGGCTAACCCACGATCAAATCGAGCAGACCATGCGCGAGAGCAACAGTGTGGAAATGATGAAGGCCAACGGTATTTGGGACGATTGGATCAGCGGCAAACGGGGAAGACAAAAGTGATTTCCGAAGCAAGATTTCGGATGTCAGATTTAATTGTTATTGATTGCACTCAGTATGCTTGGTCTGCATCAAATTTCCAATCTAAACTTTGAAATCTGAGATCTGAACCCTGATATCGAAAATTCAAACTCGGTAATCCTAGATTCCTTTGCTCTATTTCTGGATTCTGTTTAACGTTTTCGCGCTGGGCATGCTGGTGCTGGACCTGAAGGTCTTCCACCGTGGTGGCCATGTTGTGCGCTTTCGCGAAGCGCTGGGCTGGAGCGCCATGTATGTCGCTCTCGCACTGCTATTCGCGGGCGCTCTGTATTTCTGGCAAGGCCCTCAAAGCGGCCTGGAGTTCCTGACCGGCTACGTTCTGGAGCTTTCTCTCAGCGTAGACAACCTCTTCGTATTTCTCGTGATCTTCAAGTATTTTTCTGTTCCTGACGCGCAGCAGCACCGGGTTTTATTTTGGGGAATTATCGGCGCGCTGGTTATGCGCGGCCTATTCATCATTGCCGGAGTCGGCCTGATCCATCGCTTTCACTGGATTCTGTATGTGTTTGGCGGCCTGCTAGTTTACAGCGGCATTCAACTTGCAGTATCAGGAGGCCACAGCGTAAATCCAGCCAAGAATCCTGTGGTGAAGCTGGTGCGTCGCATTATTCCTACTACGCAGAATTACCGGGGTGGAAAATTCATAGTCCGGGAGAACTCGGTGCTTTGTGCAACTCCCTTGCTGATCGTACTCGTCCTGATCGAGACCAGCGACGTTTTGTTCGCAGTGGATTCGATCCCCGCAATCCTGGCGATCACGCTGAACGCTTTTATTGTTTACACCTCGAATGTGTTCGCAATTCTGGGTCTGCGCTCGCTGTACTTCGCGGTCTCCGGGCTGATGAAGATCTTCCGTTTTCTGCACTACGGATTGGCGGTAATTCTGGTCCTGGTGGGCCTAAAGATGCTGCTGTCAAACTTCGTCAAGGTCCCGATTCACCTTACGCTTGCAGCCGTGGCTGGGGTCTTGCTGATAGCAGTTGCACTCTCGGTCCTGTTCCCTGCGCCGCCCGAGAAATCAAACGAGTAACCCCTGGACGCATTCCTCCAGCGCCCGTGTTTTACATAATGTTCTCAGTTCAGAAATACAATCTTCTCTCCGCGCACTACCGAGTGTTTCAGAAATTTCTTGTCATCGTGGTCGGGATATTCCATGCGGTAGTGTGCCCCGCGACTCTCCTCACGTGCCAGCGCAGAACGCGCCACCAGCAACGCAGTTAAGTGCAGGTTCGACGCCTCATGGCCGCGCCGCGTCTTAGGATGCAGCAGTTTCGGCGCCATCTCTTCCAGAGTCTTGATGGCTTTCTGCATGCCCGCGCGCGTCCGTACAATGCCAACTTCCTTCCAGGTTAAGTCCTGAATCTGCCCAATCAGTTCTATGCCCGCATCCACCGGGCCATTGGAGTAGATCGCCTTAGGCTGAGCCTCAACCCTGGCTGGCGGCTTCTTCTCGATGGCCGCCATGGCCTTCCCAGCGCGCGCGCCAAATACCAGACACTCGAGCACTGCATTACTCGGCAGCCGGTTCGCTCCGTGGACAGCGGTTCCTGCGGCTTCGCCCGCCGCATAAAGTCCGCGCACATTCGTTTTGCCGTCGAGATCGGTCCGCACTCCACCCATGCAGAATTGCGCCGCAGGACGCACCGGAATCACATCCTCCGTAATGTCCAGGTTATGCGCCATGCAGGTCTCGTAGATTCGATGGAACTGTTTCTGCACCGCCGACGCTCTCAGATGGGTCAAATCCAGGTACACGAAGGGATCTTTGGCATGGCTGACCTCCATCTCGTGTACGATGGCGCGCAACATGAGATCGCGTGGCGCCCGCTCTCCGGCGGGATGGTATTTCGCCATAAACCGGTTCAACTCGAAATTGCGCAAGTAGCCGCCCTGCTCGAGGATTAATTCCGGCAGGGGAATGCGTGGCACCTTCTTCATGTAAAGCGTCGTGGGATGAAACTGAATGAATTCCAGATCACTGAGTTCCGCGCCAGCACGGAAGCCTAGCGCAACTCCGTCCCCGGTAGCCGCCTCCGGATTTGTGGTGTTCCGGTAAATCTGTCCCAGACCACCAGTAGCCAGCAGTACAGCTGAGCACGAGATCTCGTGCGGTATGCCCTTGTCGTCCAGGAGCGATAAGCCGGTCACCTGCCCGCTCTCACTCAATAATGCGGTAACGAATGTGGACGGTGCAAATGACACGTGTTTCAGGGACTGCAATCTCTCACACAGAATGCGATAGATTTCTCGGCCGGCCGGCTGACCTTCGGCGTGCAGAATCCGACCTCGACTATGCGGGTTCTCAGGCCCAAACACGAGTTTTGTGCCGTGGCCCTTGCCCCAGGCAATCAGCTCATCAATTCTCTCTTGGCCCTCCTCCAGCAGCAGTTTGACTGCCGCCACATTGCACAAGCCGTCGCCCGAGTCGAGCGTGTCCTGCAAGTGCAGGCTGATATCGTCTTCATCGCTCAGCCACGAGGCTTGGCTCTTGGCATCGACTGCGGCGAAATTAGGGATTTCCTTCTTGTTAAGAAGAAGAACGCGCCCCGCGGAAGCCAGTTCAACGGCCGCGCGCAGTCCGGCGACACTGGCGCCTATGACAATAAAATCGGTCTCGGCTGGAAGACCTTTCATAAACCGGGAAAATAGTACCACCGAAACGCTAGAGCGGTCTGTATAACCCTTACGCTATGATGGAACCGCAATGCCGCAAGCCACTATCCACGTTCTGCCCCGTCCGTACCAGGCCTCCATTGAAAATGGCCTGCTGGCACGCGCGGGATCGGTTTTGGGCGAACTTTTACCGCAGGCCAGCCGCATATTTGTGGTCACAGTTCCGCCGGTCCGCAAGCGCTGGGGATCCAAGTTTTTGAAGTCCCTGACAAGCGCCGGCTTCGAGCCGCAGGTCATCATGATGCCGGACGGCGAGCCTTCCAAGCGTCTGGCGACAGTTGAAGCCATGGCCGAGAAGTTGGCTAAGCTGGGCGCGGACCGAAAGTCGGTGATTATCGCGTTGGGCGGGGGAGTGGTGGGCGATGTTGCTGGCCTGCTGGCCTCGCTCTATATGCGCGGAGTCGAATTCGTGCAGGTCCCCACAACGGTGCTGGCGCAGGTGGATGCTTCCATCGGGGGGAAAACCGGAGTCAATCTGGTTGCGGGCAAAAATCTGGTCGGTACGTTCCATCACCCTCGAGTGGTACTCATTGATCCCGCTGTCTTGAAGACCCTGCCCGATCGCGAGTTCCGCGCCGGACTTTACGAAGCACTCAAATGCGGCGTGATCGGGAATGTCGAGCTGTTTATCCGCTTCGAGCAGAATCGCGCTCGCATCCTGAAACGCGATCCCGCGGAACTGGAATGGCTAATCGCCCAATCCGTGAGGCTGAAAGCCGAGGTCGTTTCGGCCGACGAGCACGAGGGAGGTCTTCGTCGCGTTCTCAATTTGGGCCACACTATCGGTCATGCCCTGGAAGCGGAGACCGGTTATCGCAAGCTGTTGCACGGTGAGGCTGTAGCGTGGGGGATGATTGCCGCCACCAACATTGCCCTTAGCGTGGGCCGTACTGACAGCGTGACAGCTGGCCGGATTGCTGATGCGGTGTTGAGTCTGGGCCGTCTCCCGGAACTGAATGTCAACCCGCGCAAGATCGTCGGCCGCCTGCAATCCGACAAGAAAACGCAGAACGGAGTCGTTCACTTCGTTCTTCCGCGTGAGATCGGGAAGGTCGAAATATCGAGCGAAGTTCCCGAGCGTGCGGTGTTAGGCGCCGTCGAAGAATTGCGCGATCTATCCCGAGCACGCTGAAACGCGAGCAACTTCGATCAAGTGTTAATGTGGATATCTATGCCGGAAACTGCAGAACAATACATCGGTCGGATCTTGGGCTACGTCGAAGGACAGGACGCAATGAAAGTGCAGCGGTCCACCGCTGCGAAGCTGAAGAAGTCCATCCGGGGGCTCAACGCCAAGCAATTGAAGTGGCGCCCTGAACCGGCGAAGTGGTCGATTGCCGAGATCATCGCGCATTTAGCCGACGCGGAAATCGTAGCCAGTTGGCGCATGCGCTCCGTAATTGGGGAAAATGGCATTACTATCCAGCCGTTTGATCAAGACGCGTGGGCGTCAACTTTTGAATACCGCGACCGTGATGCGCGGCGTTCCCTGGAAGTGTTTCGCGTTCTACGCGAAAACAATCTTCGGATGCTGAAAGAGATCCGGCGCGAGACCTGGGAAAACTATGGAATGCACCTCGAGCGCGGCAAAGAAACCATCGCGCACCTGACGCGCATGTTCGCCGGGCATGACACGAACCATGTGTTGCAGATTGAACGCATTGTCAAACGACTGACGTCCTCGAAAGGGAAGAAGAAAGTAGTAGGTGCCCGGAATTGATTTGCCCGAACCCGTCAAAAGCAACGTAGTTGGTGCTTCTCCCGCAGGGGCCGGCGATCGAGAGACCGCAGCACGGGCCGTGCGCGACATGTTCACTTCCATAGCGCCGCGCTATGATCTTTTGAACCACGTGCTCTCCTTTAACGTGGACCGCCTCTGGTGGCGTCGTACCGCTCGTGTCTTCCGCCACATCATCTCTCGTTCCGATGTGCGGATTCTCGATCTTTGCTGCGGTACCGGGGACATGACTTTCGCCTTGCGCCGCGAGACGAGGAATTCGCACGCCCGGATTGTCGGGGCCGATTTCTCGCATGCCATGTTGCAACGCGCGACGGACAAGTCACTGTCATTGCAGACTGGATCCGTGCCCCGGTGGATCGAAGCCGATGCTCTCAGTCTTCCATTCCCCAGCGCGCACTTTGATCTGGTCACGTCGGCGTTCGGTTTCCGCAACCTGGCTGACTATGACGCGGGATTGAGGGAAATTGTTCGTATCCTTCGACCGGAAGGAGAGTGCGGCATTCTGGATTTCGGCGAGCCCGAAGGCGTTCTGGGCTCTCTCTATCGCGTTTATTTCAAGCGAGTGCTGCCGCGCATCGGCACAATTATCTCGGGAGTGCGTGGTCCCTACACGTATCTGCCCTCATCCGTCGAACGCTTTCCCGCTCCGCGACAGATGATCGATCGCATGAAGGCGGCCGGCTTCGCCGAGGCGACTTGGACACCGTACACCCTCGGCATTGCCGGCCTATACCGGGGAAAGAAATCGAAGTAATCACTTTGCATCGCGCAACAGCTTGCCGAGGGTTTCCATGTCATTCGCGCCGACGTCGCCAACCACGAAATAACGCAAGCCATTGTGTGTCCAGTCTTCGAAATTGAAGGACCGCGCCTGGACTGGTCCGGAGATAGTGGTGTTACTCGCATTTGGCACGGGAAAGATAAAAACCGAGATTTCATGCTTGCGAATGCGGTAGATCAGGTGTGCTCCAGATACTTGAGAAAGGTACGTGACTCTTCCACCGACGAGGGAAAAATCGGTTCCTTGTAATTCAGGCAGGTTGAAGGTGAACGGAATTTTGCCTTCGAACCAGGGCTTCACGGTGTGACGATCTGTGGAAACTACATCAACCGGGGTGGTGCTGGCTAGCGTTGCCACATGCAGGTCGGCAAGCTCGCTATAAACATGCTGTCTCTCTGCCTTGGCGCGCCCAAGATAAAAGTTCAAGCCTACGACGAAAACGAGCGTCAACAATGCGGGCACGACCAGAATCTTCCAAAAGAATCCAAGTCCCCGCTCCGATTTCTGAATCAAACTCTTCGCTATGCTGGAACGAAAATCCGTGCTTGGTTCATATCGTTTTCCGGCGAGAGCCACAGATCGCTTCAATTGCACCCGCTCCAAAGCCTCGGCGGCACAACCGACACATCCGCGCAAATGGTCTGCGAGGGCATTACTCTCTGGTAAGGACAGTTCGCCGTCCACGTACGCATCCAGTTTCTCCGTCCAGACTTCACACGGCATTGACACCCCCGGGCGACTTCATCAGTAGGCGCGCGCGTAAAGCCTTTCTTGCCCGATGCAGGCGCGACATTACCGTTCCTTGCGGGATCGCCAGCACCTGAGCAATCTCCTCGTATGACATCTCCTCTACATCGCACAGCAACAGAATCTCCCGGAACGGTACGGACATCTCGTTCAATGCCTCACGCACCGAATCTCGGTTTGCCTGTTCGACCAGAGCAGTTTCTGGAGACGGATCGCTGGATGCAATCGTCTCGTGAGCGTCGTCCTCCAAAGGAATCATCGCCTTTAGTCCTGTCCGGGAAGTCAGAAACGCGTTCCGCAGAATGCGGAACATCCAGGCGCGAAAATTCGTCCCCGGCTGAAATCCGGAAAACCCCCGTAGCGCCTTCGCATAAGTCTCCTGCACCAGATCTTCGGCCTCGTGACGATCCTGCGTGAGCCAGTGGGCGAAGTTGTAGAGCTGGTCGAAAAGAGGCAGGGCCAGATCTGCAAACGTCGCGGTGGACACCCGTTGGTCTGGCACCTCCATAGCATAAACTCCGCAGTCTGCCTTTTTATTCCCATGCCCCTAAAAAATAAATAGCTGAGGCCTGCGGGAATATTTGCGCCTCCTCCTCGGTTTTCCATCGCACAGGCACACAGGAGGAAAGATGAAACAACCTGACCGCAGATCATTTCTCAAGATTGCAGGCACTTCGCTTGGCAT
>Ga0207702_10003776_pt1 | contig 13676 bp, 17 predicted proteins | sample KBSCornC62_FD_184302 | JGI IMG/M metagenome (GOLD analysis project Ga0207702, IMG submission 184302) | Corn rhizosphere microbial communities from Kellogg Biological Station, Michigan, USA - KBS Corn C6-2 (SPAdes) (version 2) | ecosystem: Host-associated > Plants > Roots > Rhizosphere > Soil ...
GTGGTCGTCAAGAGCGACGAAGAGCACGGCAGGATGGGCTCGGACGGCAACTGGCACGACGCCTTTCTGCCCGCCGATTTCTCCGTCAAGCCCGGCGCGACGGTGCGGGTCACGGTCTACAACTACGACGAAGGCGAACACACCTTTACGGCGCCCGGCCTCGGTGCCAACGTCACAATCGCGGCGGGCTCCTAATCAAAGCCGGCCATCACCACCTTCACCTTCCATGCGCCCCAGAAGGCGGGCCGTTATGCGTGGTACTGCGCGCTCCCCTGCGACCCCTGGGCGATGAGCCACAACGGCTTCATGCGGGGGTTCGTGAACGTGACCTGAACGGAGCGCCCGATCCACTGCGGGATCTACCTCAAAGGGGCGCTCGGTGGACTACGGATGGCGATCCACAACCCCGCTGTTTGACTCTTCCTGTGCCATCTCGTCGATGGCATCCCAACGGAAAATCGAATCAGGAGGTTCTGATGGAGAGCCATTTGGCCACCGCGGCACCGCCCAGCGATGGGCGGCACGAGAGCTACGACTCCGAGAAGGGCGCCGGCTGGCTCCTTTTCGCCGGCACGATGGTGATGATCGCCGGAATCCTCAACCTGATCTATGGGATATCGGGGATCGGCAACGCCAACTGGCTCGAAGCCAACACCGCCTACGTATTCAGCAGCATGAAGACGTGGGGCTGGATCGTCTTGATCGTCGGCATCGCGCAGCTGACCGCCGCATTCTCGATCTGGGCCGGCAACGAGTACGGACGCTGGATCGGAATCGCCTCGGCCGGCCTCAACAGCATCGTGATGCTGATGTTCATTCCCGCGTATCCGTTCGGGGCGCTGGCGGTCTTCGCCATCGACGTCCTCGTCATCTACGGCCTGGCCGCATACGGCGGCCGGATGGCCGGGCGGCCGGTCTGAAGGCCTGAGCGTGGCCGGGCCGCCGCGACCGACGCGGCCCGGCCTCCAGCTCACCTCTTTCGACCCGCCGTGAGGGATCAGGAGTCTGCCACCCGATCTGTGCGGCGTTTATCGGATCACTCGGCGCCGCCGTTCTCTTAGTTTCGATCCATGACCAAGACCAGAGAGACAAGCCAAGCCCGATCGTTCATCTCGCCGACCTCCGCCGCGCCCGTCTTGATCGGGTTCGATGGCGCCGAGGGGGGCCGCGACGCCTTGGAGCTGGGACGTGTCCTCGGCTCGATTCGGCAGAGCCGCTGCGTCGTGGCGATACCCGAGGCCGAGCGGTTCGCCGACGAAGCGCGGGCCGCGCTTGGCGATCCCGAAGCCGAGACCGAGGTGATCGGTGTCCTCTCCCCGGCCCTGCAGCTGGTCGAGTGCGCGAAGCGTGAGCATTCTGGGACGCTGGTGGTCGGCTCAACCCGCCGCGGCAAGATCGGCCGGGCCCTGCTCGGCAGCACCGCGGAGCAGGTGCTCCACAAAGCACCGTGTGAGGTGGTCGTAGCCCCGCGCGGCTACGACGCCCAGCACCATGAGCGCTTCGCCAAGATCGCGGTCGCAGTCGACGGGACGCCGGAGTCGAAGGTCGCCCTGACACGGGCCGAAGACCTGGCGCGCCAGGCCGGAGCGGCGATCGAGATCCTTGTCGCCTCCGATCCGGTCGTCGCCGGCATCGAAGCCGAATTCCCAAGTGACGCGCCCAGCTCGATGTCGGATGTCCTGGAGGCGGCGGTGTCCTCCGTCGATCCAGCTCTCGCTCCGACCGGCAAGAAGGTCGACTCGGGCCGGCGCCAAACGGTCCGCACGATTGCCGCCGCCCTGGCTGGGGCGTGCGAGCCGGACATCGATCTCCTGGTCGCTGGCTCGCGCCGGCCGATGGATCGCTTTTTCCTCGGCTCGGTGACCAAGCACCTGATCACCGAGGCTCCCTGCCCTGTCCTCGTAGTCCCTCACACGAGGTAGGGCGGCGGTGTACTCGCGAATCCTCGTCGGCTACCTCGACACCGAGCAGGGCAACGACGCCCTCGAGTTGGGCCGCGTCATGGCGCAGGCCAGCCGGGCAGAGCTTCTCGTCTCCACCGTCTCCGACGAAGACGGCGCTAGCCTCGCCGAGCTCGCTCGCTCGGAGGGCGCAGACCTCGTCGTCCTCGGCTCGACCCACCGCGGCCCAGTCGGACGCATCGTGCCGGGGGCAACTGTCGGTCACCTGCTCGCCAAGGCGCCGTGCGGGGTGGCGATTGCCCCACCGGGATTCGGCCGGCCACCCGACGGCGATCTCGGCTGGCACCCGTTGAGCGGAGACGCGGAGGATGTCGGCATGCGGGTAGTCGGCGTCGGCTTCGACGGATCGCCTGCCGCCCATCAGGCCCTCGACAACGCCGCAGAGCTTGCCGTCGCCAACGGCGCCGCTCTGCGGGTCTACGCCGTGGCGCGAAGATACGCACACCCGCCGGCCGCCGATACGAGCGGGCACGTCGCCGGCATTCCGACCGAAGCCGAGGTGCTGCGGGAGCAACTGCACGAGGCAGTTGCCTACCTTCCCCGCGAGGCCCGGGCGCTGCCGGTCTTCCTGCGCGGCATTCCCGCGGTCGAGCTGATTGGAGCCGTCGAGCTCGGCGTGGATCTTCTCGTGCTCGGCTCGCGTCCAAGGGGCCCGGTCCGGCGGGCCCTGCACAACAGCGTCTCGAACGCCGTGCTGATGGAGGCAAGTTGCCCGGTCTTGATCGCCCCCAGCGGCGTCAGGGCGCCTTCGGCGGCCCTTGCCTAGTTCCCTGACAGGGTCCTAGGGGAAAACGGTTTCTCCCTTCTCCTCGTCGACTACCGAGATAGCCACCGCGGGGCAGGACTCGGCAGCTTCGAGGACCTTCTCGAAAGGGCCGGTGCCAATCACCACGGCGACGTCGTCGTCGAGGCGGAAGACCTCGGGTGCGACCTCGACGCAGTCGCCGTGGGCACTGCACTCGTCGGGGTCCACCACGGGTACGTAGGTCATACAGCCTCCTTTGCTCTGTATTGCGCGGGGAAGTGACCGTGCTCGATGCCCTTCTTCAAGGCCGGGATCGCACCGGGCCGGCCGACCGCCAAGCCCGCTACCGGGACGCCGCCGCGGGTGAAGACGGCTTCGAAGTCGCGCCCGCCGGGATCGCCCTCGACCGCGACCGCGTCGGCGCGGTGAGCGTGGCCGACGTACTGGATCCGCAGCCCATACTGGTCGCTCCAGAAGCTGGGCAGCGGCGGCGTGCCGGGGTACTCGCCGAGCATCGCCTGCGCCGCCGCGGCGCCCTGCCAGGCGGCGGCGTCCCAGTGCTCGGTGCGGGCGTGGGCTCCAAAGCGAGGATCGAAGGGGACGGAGGCGTCCCCCGCGGCGAAGACGCCGGGCAACCTGGTGCGCCCGGAGGTGTCGGTATGAACCCCGGACTCGTCCAGGCCGCTGCCGCGCAGCCAAGCGGTCGCTGGCGTAGTGCCAACGCCGACCACCACCGCCTCGCAGGCAACCGCCTCGCCGCCGGCCAGGGTCAACTCCTCGACCCGCCGATGGCCTCGGGCGCCCTCGAGCAACGCGCCGGTCATCACCCGCACTCCCTCGCTCAGGTGCAGGTCGGCGAACCAGCCACCAACCTCTTTGCCGAGGATTGGGGCGAGCGGAGTCTCGAGCGCCTCGATCATCGTCACCTCGACGCCGAGCCGGCGCGCGCTGGCGGCGACCTCCTGGCCGATGAAGCCGGCGCCGACGATTGCCAGCCGCGCTCCCGGGACCAGCTCCTGGCGCAGCAGGCGGGCGTCGGCGAGGGTGCGCAGAGCGTGGACGTTCTCGTAACCCTCGAGGAAGGGCAGCCGCCGCGCCGCGCTCCCGGTTGCGATCAGAAGCTTCTCGTAGCGCAGCTCGGCGCCGGAGTCGAGCGTGACGATGCGAGCACCGGGGTCCAGCGCCTCGGCGCGGGCACCGAGCAGCAGCTCGACCTGCTTCTCCTCATACCACCAGGCCGGACGGTAGGCGACCGAGTCTTCCGCGACCGTGCCCGCCAACAGCTCCTTGGAGAGCGGCGGGCGGTCATAGGGCGGCTCCGGCTCGGCACAGACCATCCGCACCGGACCCTCGTACCCGCGCCGTCGCAGCGTCTCGGCACAGCGCTGCGCCGCGAGGCCACCGCCGACGATCAGGACTCCTTGGTCTTCCATCAGGCCTCCTCGGGGACGGGGGATCGCGAAATCGGAGCGCCGTGCGGACGAGTGGTGGGAAGGCTGGGGCGGCGGTCGCGCGCTCCTTCGTGCGCTCGGTCGTCTTTCCGCCCCCGCGAGCGAGCGCGCTTGGCGCCGCCCGCGAAGACCCGGTAGACGAAGAGGCCGCCGATCACTGGCGCGGTCATCAGCACCCACCAGCGAAACCAGACGGTCGAGGCGTCGGTGCCGGCGCCGAAGGCGTGGACGAGACCGAGCAGATAGACGACAACCGTCGCCCGGTGGGCCTTACGCCACAGCTTTGCGCCGATTCGCCTGCGGAAGTAGAAGCTGAGCCCCAGCAGCGCAGCCAGGTAGCCGCCGAGGATGCCAAGACCGGTGAAGAGCGGGCGGAAGCCCATCGCGAAGGGGACGGCGATTCCACCGATGCCGGGGTTCAGCCAGGGGTCGCCGAGCAGGGTGATGCCGTGCACGGCGATCGCGACGATGCCGGCGAGCGCGGTGTGCTCGTGGATCGCCATCAGCTTGCGCGAAAGACCGGGGCGCCGCATCACCTTCCCCGCCATCATCAGCCCGATCCCGACCGAGATCGTCACGAGGACGAGGGCGAGTAGGCCGGAGGCACGGCTGGCGATCCACCAGCCGTGGGTCTGCAGGGTTTCGGTGGCGGCTGCGTTCACGCGCTTGCGGCGAGGTCGGGAATGCGAACGCGAGGACGGGCGGCGAGCGGGCCGACGGTCTCGATCCTGCCGCTGTCGTGGACGAGCAGGCCACCGCGCTCGCCGAGCACGGTGCGACCGCCCTCTGGACCGGAGAGCAGCGCCGCCTTGGCGAAGGTCTCCGCTTCGACCGCGGTGTCGCCGAGGGCGGTGGCGCCGATCAGCCCGGTCCACGCCGGCTCGCCCGTCGCCGGGTCGAGCAGGTGGTGGGAGTAGCGACCGTCCTCGCCCCGCCAGATCCGCACGTTGAGGCCCGAGGTTGCGACGGCGCCGAAGCCGAGCTTGAGCACGAAAGCGCGCTCGCCGGTCAGCGGGTGCTCGACGAAGATCTCGTAGGGGGAGATGAGAGCGTCGGCCCCTCCGATGCGGATGTCGCCTCCGCAATCGACGATGAAGCGCGAGTAGCCGCGCAACCGCTGGGCGACGAGGTCTGCCGCGAGGCCCTTGCCGGCACCGCCCGTGTCGAAGCGAAGTCCGGCGGGCCGGGTGACCGTGCCCGCGGCATCGTCGACCTCGATGCGGCGCCAGTCCTGGGCCGGGTTCGGGCGCGCCGGGCGCCGCGCCGGCGCCTCGGCCAACGCGGCACCCAGTGGCGCCCCCGGAACTCCCGCCCGCGAGGCGACGTAGCCGGCGGTCTCGATCTCCCCGACCAGGGTCGGGTCGACCAGCCCGCCACTGCGCTGCGCCGCCTCGAGCCCGGCTTTGACCGCCGTCCGCAACAGCTCTGAGGCTGGGACTCGCTCGCGGGGATCGGCGTTGAGCGAGCAGAGCTCGCTCTCGGGCTTGAAGCGCGACAGCGCTGCGTCGAACTCGACGATCAGCTGGCGCGCCTGCTCGGCGGCGGCCGGCGCCGCAGCCATGCCCGGCCCCGGCTCGCCGATCAGCAGCCGAACGTGCGAGCCCATCGCATCGAAGATGACGTCGTGCTCGCTCATGATCAGGAGGCTCCAGTCGTGACGGGGGCGTAGGCGGGAGACGAGCTTTCGGCGGCGATCGCACCGCTGCTGGAGATCGCACCGCTGCTGGAGATGCTGTTGCGGCCCGGGGTCGGCACGTACGTGGTGACGACGCGGCGTTTCAGCACCTTGCGCACCACCACCGGCCGCGGGGGTGGCGACTGACTGGCGCTGAGCTGGTAGGTGAGGAGCGCAAACAGCACCCCAAAGAGGACGATCGAGCTCCAGATCACCAGCGCGGGGCCGGGCCGGCGCGTTTTGCGAGCTGGCTCAGTCACCTCCGCCGCCCTCGCTCTCATGGTCGCCGCCCCCGCCACCCGCCGCACCCCCACCGCTACTCGCGGTGGTGACCGGGGTGGTGCTGCCGCCCCCCGGAGCAGCGCCGGCGCCACTCGTGTGGGTGACCACGGGGGCGGTGGTGTGCCCGCTGCCTCCGGAGCCGGTGTGCGAGCCGCTGGTGTGGGTCGTCACCGGGCTGTGATGACGGGTACCGCCCGATGCGTGGTGCGAGCCGCTCGTGTGGGTGACGACGGGGCTGTGGTGATGACCGCCGTGTGAGCCTTGGTGTGAGCCGCTGGTATGGGTCACGACCGGCGTCGAGGGCGAGCCCGCAGTCGGGACGGAGGTCGAGGCGCCGCTCGCCGCCGTAGTCACCGGCGACGGCGAGGCCGAAGAGGAGTATGAGGCGGAGCCAGTCGAGGACGAACCCGTGGTCGGGGCCGCGCCGGAGCCACCTTCTCCACCGCCATAAGCGGTCCCGGCCGCAGCGGCGCCAATCGGATGTTTTGGCTTGATGTGCTTAGTGACCCGAATTGTGCGGTGGATCACCTTCGTGCGGATCATCGGCTTGACCGCGACCGGCGCCGACTTCTGATTACCGGCGCTGAGGGCGATGCCGGTGAGGCCGCCCAGGCCGACGATCGTGGCGGCTGCCGCGACTCGGGTCTTCAGGTTTTTCACCTCATCCACCTCCTGGCCGATTGCACTGGCAGTCTGGGGAGGCGGCGTTCAAGCGCATGCCAGGTCGAGGTAAAGGACCGGCAAAACCTTGCGGCAACCCGCGAGGAACCCCCTAGGGCGGCGTTACAGTGGCCAAATGACGATCCACTCGGCGCCGGGCGGGCGCATCCTCGTCGTCGAGGACGAGGACTCGATCTCGACGCCCTTCGCGGAGGCCCTGCGGCGGGCGGGGTTCGAGGCCCTGGTCACCCGCACCGCGGCCGGGGCGCTGGAGCTGGCGGGAGAGGCTGAGCCGGATCTGGTGATGCTCGACCTCACCCTCCCCGACGGCGACGGCCGCGACGTCTGCCGCGAGCTGCGGCGGCTCTCGGACGTGCCCATCGTGATGCTGACCGCGCGCGGAACCGAGATGGACAAGATCGTCGGCCTCGAGCTGGGCGCCGACGACTACGTGGTCAAGCCGTTCAGCGCCAGCGAGGTGATCTCGCGGATACGGGCCGTGCTGCGACGGAGTGCCCCGCGCGACGGCGCCGGCGCGGAGGAGAAGCCGATTCGGATCGGCGAGCTGGAGCTCGACCCCGCGGCCCGCGTCGCCCGCCTCGGCGGCGAGCCGCTCGACCTCTCGCGCAAGGAGTTCGACCTGCTCGCCGAGCTGATGCGCAACGCCGGCCGGGTGGTCAAACGAGAGGACCTGATGGCGAAGGTGTGGGACGTCAACTGGTTCGGCTCGACCAAGACGCTCGACGTCCACATCGGATGGCTGCGGCGAAAGCTCGGTGACGAGGCCGGCCGGTCTCGCTACATCGAGACGGTGCGGGGCGTCGGCTTCCGCTTTGCCGCGCCGGAGGTCGAGGAACCGTAAGCCTCCGAGCCGCCCTCCTGCTGGCGCTTGCCTACCTCCTGCTGCTGGCGTTGATCGCCCTCGGCGTCCCCTTGGCGGTGAGCTTGCGTGACCGGGTCGATTCCGAGGTCCGCGGACAGGCCCGCAGCCAGGCCGACGTTGTGGCCGCGTCCTCTTCGGAGCTGCTCAGTCCCGCCCGCCGACCGGCCCTGCAGCGCCTCGTCCACGTCTCGGCCGCCAGCGTGCGCGGCCGGGTGATCGTGGTCGACGGCCGTGGCCGTCTGATCGCCGACTCGGCAGGTGCCGGCAGCGGGCGCAGCTATGCCAGCCGGCCGGAGATACGGGCCGCACTGGGTGGGCACGCCGAGCAGATCACCCGCAACAGCAGGACGCTCGGCGCCGACATCCTCGCCACCGCCGTGCCGGTGCTCGAGCACGGCCGGCCGCACGGTGCCGTGCGGGTTACCCAGAGCGTTGCCGCGGTCAGCCGCGCCGTGAAGACCTCGATCCTCGATCTGGCGGCGCTGGCCGGCGTGGTCCTGCTGCTGGCGCTGATCGCCGCGGCGCTGATCGCTCAGCAGATAGCCCGGCCGATCCGCCGCCTCGACCAAGCCGCACGCAGCGTCGCCGGCGGCGACCTCGATGCCACGGTCACGGTGGAAGGCAGCACCGAGCAGCGCTCGCTGGCCCGCACCTTCAACGAGATGACCCAGCGGATCAAGCGCCTGCTTCGAGTGCAGCAGGACTTCGTCGCCGATGCCTCCCATCAGCTGCGGACCCCCCTGACCGGCCTGCGGCTGAGACTCGAGGGCCTCGCCGATCGCTTCCGCGGCGATGATCGCGTCGCTGGCGAGCTGGAGGCGGCAATGGGAGAGATAGACCGGCTCTCCTTGATCGTCGATGAGCTGCTGATCCTCAGCCGCGCCGGAGAGCACGAGCTGCCAGGCGAGAGGATCGAGCTCGTCGATGCGGCCGAGCGGGTGGCCGAGCGCTGGCGGGGCGCCGCCCGGGAGTGGGCTATCGGGCTGGAGGTCAGCAGCACCGGCGGGGCAGGCGTCGTCTGGTGCGCTCGCCCCGACCTCGACCGCTCGCTCGACGCCCTGCTCGAGAACGCGCTGCGCTACTCGCCCGCCGGCTCGAAAGTGAAGATCGAAGCAGGGGCGGACCGAATCGAGGTCCTCGACCGAGGCCCGGGGCTGGAGCCCGGCGAGGAGGAGACTGTCTTCGATCGCTTCAGACGAGGCAGCGCGGGACGGCGCGGGCCCAGCGGGACCGGGCTGGGGCTGCCGATCGCCCGCGAGCTCACCCGTCAGTGGGATGGCGAGGTGAGCCTTGCGGCCCGGGAGGGCGGAGGAACCCGGGCGACGATCTCATTCGCCCTCGCCGGCGAACGAGCGGAGCATTCGTGACTTTGCCGAGCCTTTGCCGGCGCTGTTCTAGCTTGGCCTACGTGAACGAGTGCGACGAGAGGCGAGCGTGAGAATGCCCGCGACGGTTCGCTGGATCGTGCTGGCGCTGCTTGGCTTGCTGATTGCCGCGAGCGTGTCGATTGCCGCCAGCAGCCTGGTAAGCCAGCAGATCGGCCTTGACTCCGAACCGATCTCAGCCGGCGATGCCCTGGCGCCGCAGGCGCCGTCTCCAGCCCATCGGCAAGACGGGGCCCGGCACAAACCTCCGGCAAAGACTCCCCCCGCACCGGCACCCACCGAACCGACCATCCCCCCGCCGGCGAGCACCGAATCCCAGCCGCCCCCCACGGTTCCGGCGGCCCCAGCGCCCCCGAGCGGCTCGACCCCTTCCGGCGGCGAGCAGGATCACGGCGGCGAAGCCCCCGGGCATGCGGACGACTGAGCGACCTTGCCTTCGCATCAATTGTTTAGGCCGATCCCGTTGAATCGGATTCAGACCTGAGATCAGTGATCGAAGGTGATCCAAAACACGCTCCTGCTTCTCGCGCCAAGCAGCAGTTCTCGCGACAATTCAAGACGCGCTCTTCCTGGCACTGACGCCCTCAAGCGCGGTCGAAGGCCCACGGCTCAATAGGAGAAAACATGAAGCCCGAAAAGTCCGAGAAATGCCGCGTCCACCCCGAGGACGAGATCCGAATCGGTCGATCGTCTTGGGATGACCAGGATGTCTCGATCAAGTACACCTGGCTCGACAAGAGAGGTCGGCCATCACGGGGCGGCGAGGTTCCTCTCGCAGCGCTGCCCCAAATGCTCGAGTTTGCCATTCGAGAGGGCTACCTGACCATCGGGACCGGGTAAGCGCGAGGTATCGCGACCTCCGCCGATCACGCAAGCGGGGGCGCGGCCCACGTGCCAGACTGGACCGCTATGAGCGATCCCTCAATGACCGGGGGCTGCTTGTGCGGCGGTATTCGTTTCGAGCTCACCGAGCCGGCGACGGCGGCGGGCTACTGTCATTGCACTCGCTGTCAGCGCCGAACCGGAACGGCTTCGTCGGCACAAGCGCGGATCGACGGGCGCACCTTCCGGCTCTTGCAGGGGGAGGAGTTGGTGAAGGGGTGGCGACGTCCAGACGGCGGTTTCGAGAAGTGCTTCTGCCGCGAATGTGGATCCCATCTCTTCAGCCGCAACCCCGATGACGCCACGCAGATGAGCGTACGCTTCGGCGCCTTCGACGGCGATCCGGGCGTGCGGCCGAGTTGGCGTACATATGTCGCCTACGCCGCTGTTTGGGAGCCGATTCCCGACGACGGGCTCCAGCGCTTCGACGAGGGGAAGCCGCGGTTCTAGCACTCTGGTGCGCCTGGTGTTCGCGCAAAGCGGGAGTAGGCCTGGATCTCAGCGACATCCAGGTCGCCGTAAGGAGCGGCCCCGGTGACCATCTCGCGGTCCAACCGGCGTCCGGCTCTATTGAGGCTTCACACCCGGAACTGCGCTACGTATTCTCGTCCGCGGGCTCCAGACGAACAAGCCGAGTTCGTGCTTTGGTCACGGGCTGACCTCCGCCAGACGCGCGTACCACAAGAGGCACCTCCCAACAGCGGTCGGCTTCGTCGCGCCGTGGATGGGCTGAACAATTCCACGCTTCACCGTCTCGGGAAACGATCGCCTCATCAGCCAGGTGCGAGCCAAGCCTCTCGTCGCGCGGAGGCTTAAACCGACGGGCGATTTGAGATTTCCAGCTCGGTCGAACTCCTGCTGCAAGCGCGGTACGCATTCTCTGCGAGCCTTCCACTGAGTACGAAGCCCCTCCTTCTCGCTGAACGACGGCGAAGGGTCCAACCATGCGCCACGCAGCAGGAGCGCCGTCATCCTGAACCCAGTACCAGTCGGTACTGATAGCCGGACCATTGCCGAGAGCTTTCTCCAGCTCGACTCGCAAAGAGTCCCGCTGCCTCTCCTCGATGCGTGCGCGATAGGGGTCAAGCGCAGCACGAACCGCATCTAGGACCGCCGAATATTGAGAGTCGAGCCTGAGGAAAGGGTTCGCGTCAAGCTTGTCAAGTCGCTCCGCTACGGGTTGGGTTGCCTGAATCTCGTCGATAAGACCGAAGAGCCACGTCGCCAAATGGCCGAGTTCAAAGAAGCACAGAATCGGCGGCCGAAGAGTCTGGGCCCTTTTCCGCACGAGTTGCGAGGCTGCGTCAATGTCCGACAGAGGAAAACCGATTACTCGGTGCTCCTCCGCCGAGAACCGTAGCCCAAGTTCCCCGCAGAAGCCCAGAAGCAAGGCAACGTGAGTCGACCAACTGTCTTCGGGGGGATTTTGTTGGGCAGATGCCGGCGGGGTTGCCAGCACTCCAAGGTGGTAAGCAGCGTCACTTAGAAGCGGTTCTGGCCGGTCGAGCACCGGCAACGTGCGATCGCTCAGAACTTGAAGTTGAATTTCGACATCTTGAGCCTGGGCTCGCGAATCACGCTCGCGAAAGGCCGAAGCAAACTCAGCAGCACTGAAACCCCCACTCAGACCTGCGACCGCTAGCCACAAGTCTCCCGGCGCAACGTCAAATAGGTACAAGGCGGCGACTGAAGCAGTAACCGCGATACTCGGCCCCAGCAACTCCCAGCGGACATAGTCATTGAGCGACGTACTGCGCACGGGGTCGGTGTCACCGACGTTGGTCACAGCGGCTCACAGACGAATGGGAAAGACCTCAACCTTTTGGCGCACATGGACCCCCAGAATCTCGATGAATTGCAAAGCAGCGGCATCAAGCTACCAGACTAATTTAGATGGATTTGAATACGCAAGCCACAGGCGAGACTAGGATGGCCCCATGAATGGAGCCGAGGAGTCTCGGTAGACCCTCTGGAAGGTGGGCTTATGTCTGATCCAGATCCATGTCTGACCTGCGGCACGAGCGGGGTGGCTCCCTGCCCCCGCTGCGGAGGGAGCGGAGTTATCCAGAATCCGGTGGAGGGACCTCAAGAGCCACCCACTATCCGATGCACGCTTTGTTCCGGTGCGCTCAAGATCAGATGCGAAAAGTGCGGCGGGAGCGGCTACCTCGGATAGCGAGGCACTCGCCGCGCCGAGGGTGAGCCACGACCTTAGATTTCACCCTTCGCGCAAGGCAGGAGCGGCCGGCCCTGTCATCGACGAGAGCCAGACGTGAGCACAGCGTCCCTTTTCGTGCAAGCAGACGCTAGGCTGCGCGAGTGCCAGATCCAACGCTGCCGCTGACCGGGGGATGCATGTGCGGGGGCGTCCGCTTCGAAGTCTCCGAGCCACTGCTCGGCGCCCTCTTCTGCCACTGCAAGCGCTGCCAGCGGCGCACCGGCACGGGAGTGTCAACGACGGCTCTGACCGCGCCCGGTTCCTACCGAACCGTCTCCGGCGAGGATCTGATTCGCTCGTGGGACCCTGGCGATGGCGGGTACGTCAAGGTCTTCTGCTCCAAATGCGGCAGCCAGCTATTCACCAACCACCCCGACAACCCCGAACTACTCGCCATACGCATGGGCGCCCTTGACGAGGACCCCGGCATCCGCCTGAGTGCGCACCAGTTCACGAACTACGCTGCGCCATGGGCGCCGGTCCCGGATGACGGCTTGCCGAGATTTCCAGAGCGAATCCATCCAGGCGCCTCGCCTCCGGACTCCCCGAGTTAATCGGCTGGCGAGGGTGGTCTACGCGTCAGACAATTCCGTGTGAGAGATGCAGGCATCCCAGGCTTGAACTCGCACCTGGGAGGTAGTCGTTTCTTTCGCGCAAAGCGGAAGTGTCGCGAATCCGCTTGGGGTAGATCGGGGCTTACACGGAAGTCGCGCCCGATTGCTCTCGCAGGACAGCCACGGCCGCGGCTACGCCCGAGAGGGCAAACCCGGTCAGGTAGAAGCTCGTGCGCTTCGGTAGGTATCCGCCCCGCCCCGCGGCGACTCCGGCGAGGGTGTCCGCGCAGTCGCACACCAGACCAGCGAGCAGCCACTGGCGCTGAACCTCCGCGTCGGTTCCGAGAGCACCGCAGGCGAGAACGAGATCACGCACGGCCAGGATCCGAGCCAGGTAGACAGCTTGTGGGTTCCCGCTCATATCGAGACCGACCGCGTTGCCGACGGGCCGTGGCGCCAGCCAGGCCGCAGCGCCGAACGTCATCCGGCCCCAGATCAGGCCGTTGAGCGTCAGCTTGCTCAGAAGGTCCCGATTCATGGGGACCATCGTATAGTCGCGCCGCTCCTCGCGCTAGCGGAACCCAGCGTCGAACCCGGACTAGGACACGTAGGCCTCGCGCACCATGGCCGCCGTCCATCGTTTCGTTCCGTGAAACGCGGGGGTCTTCTTGCGGTTCAGCGTGTCGGCGATGTCTTTCAGTGATTCGCCTGCAAGAAGCAGTGCCCCGATCTGCTTCCGCCGCGTGTGGTCACGCTGATTGCACTCGACATGGGACAGCCGAACGTTGTCGGCATGTAGCTTTCCACCGGCCGACCTGAGGATCGGGTAGTGGTCGCGCGAGGGCGCCCACATCCTGCGCTCTGTCGCGAGCGATTCGAACTTGTCGCGTCCGTTGGGGTGATAGCACTGCGGCATCTCGCACTTCAGCTCAAGAATCTGCCCACGTTCGGCCATCTGCACGAGGATGCCCTGGTCGAGC
>Ga0207702_10003777_pt1 | contig 13675 bp, 14 predicted proteins | sample KBSCornC62_FD_184302 | JGI IMG/M metagenome (GOLD analysis project Ga0207702, IMG submission 184302) | Corn rhizosphere microbial communities from Kellogg Biological Station, Michigan, USA - KBS Corn C6-2 (SPAdes) (version 2) | ecosystem: Host-associated > Plants > Roots > Rhizosphere > Soil ...
AGTCCATGGTCATGACCGAGGACGAGAAGCGCATGACCGCCTATCACGAGGCGGGCCACGCCGTCGTCGCGCTCCACGAGCCCGCGTCCGACCCGATCCACAAGGCGACGATCATCCCGCGCGGGCGCGCGCTCGGCCTCGTCATGCGCCTGCCCGAGCGCGACAGCTACAGCTATCACCGCGACAAGATGTACGCGAACCTCGCGGTCGCGATGGGCGGCCGCGTCGCCGAGGAAGTGATCTTCGGCTACGACAAGGTTTCTTCCGGCGCCTCTTCCGACATCCAGTACGCGACCCAGCTCGCGCGCGACATGGTGACTCGCTGGGGCATGTCGGACGCGCTTGGGCCGCTGCAGTACGCCGAGCCCGAGGAAGAGGTGTTCCTCGGCTATTCGGTCAACCGCCAGCGTCAGATGTCGAACGAAACCGCGCAGGCGATCGACAAGGAAATCCGCAAAGTTGTCGAGGACGGCTATGAGCGGGCCAAGCATCTGCTCGACGAACATCGCGACGAGCTCGAGAAGCTTGCCCAGGCGCTGCTCGAATATGAGACGCTGACCGGCGACGAAATCAAGAAGGTGGTCGTCGGCGAGCCGATCGACCGCGGCGGAGCGAAGGGTCCGGCGATCCCGGCTGCCGGCTCGTCGATTCCGAAGGCCAAGCGGCCGAAGCCGGGCGCGATCGGTGGCCCCGCAACCGCGGGTGCCTAAGCCAACACGGATGCGTTTCGCGGCGGCAGGACTGGCGGCGCTCGCGCTCGCCACGCCCGCGTCGGCCATGCCGGTCGCGACCTTTCTCGCCAAGATCGACACCCTCATGAAGGAGGGCCAGCTGGCGACCATGACCAGCGATGCCGCGCTGGTTAAGAAGGAGCTTCAGGATGACGCCGCAGCGCTGCGGGCCGAGCGCCTGGCGGCTGCCCAAGCCGGAAAAGCGCCCCCTTATTGCCCGGACCCTCAGGCGGCGCAGCCGACGGGTGCAGAGATTATCCTTGGGCTGAAGCAAATCCCCCAGGCCGAACAAGGCAAGATTGAGGTGAAGGATGCGCTGCGGGCCTATCTGGCCAAGCGTTTTCCGTGCACCAAATAGCCCAACGCCCCGTTCGAATGCGTAACGTACTCCTGCTGATCCTGACGGCTCTCACGATCGCGCCGGCGCTCGGCGCGCAGGCCAGCGGCGCACAGAACTTTCTCGACCGAGCCGAGCGCCTGAAGTCGAAGGGGCCGCTCGCCTTCTTCGACAGCGACTATGGGCGGCTGAAGGCCGAAGCGACGGCAGTCGGCAAGTCGATCGGCGATGACCGGATCGCGGCCGAAAAAGCCGGCGGGCCGATCCTCTATTGTTCACCGGAAGCGCGTGCCCAGCTCGGCAGCTTCGAATTCATTCATGGCCTTGAGTCGATCCCCGCGCCCGAACGCGCACGCATGACACTCAAGGAGGCGATGATCCGCGTCCTTCAAAAGAAGTATCCCTGCAGGCGCTGAACCCTGACTACATCGCGCCGATGGCCGCTGCGGTGACGATGAACAGTGCGCCCGCAATGAACGCGAAAGTCAGCAGCGCCATCGTCCGCAGGATCGCGCTCCAGCGTCCCAGTTCATAGGTCTGCTTCAAATGCCGATACATATGAAACGGCGGCACGAAGAAGAGCAGGCCCGCCAGGCTCGTCAGGCCCACAGCCATGAGTGAGCCCGCGACGATCGCCAGGATCATCATGAACGATAGCGAGTAAGTCACGAAGACCGTGTGGTCATAGGTGTTGTAGCCCCGCCGGAACGGGAACAGCAGCCACATGAAGGGCACCGACAGCGGGATCAGCAGCCAACTATACTTGGAGGCGGCGTCCTGAATCTTCATTGAGACCAGATCCGGATTGTCCCGCACGTTCTTGATGAATGGGCGAATCCAGCCTGGCGTTTCGTCGTCCGCGTCGGCCGAAATGATATTTTGGCCCTTCATCGCCTGCTGAATGTCGGCGATGTCTTCCTTGTGACTCGCGATCCTCCGGTCGAGGTCGGCCACGTCCTTGCCCGCGGCCACCGCCGTTTGACGCTTCGTTTCGAGCTTGGTTAGCTCCTGCTGCTCTTCGGCAAGGCCGGTCTGCAGTGCCTGTTTCGCGTGCTTGCCCGCTTGTCCGTGGTTTCCAAGCGCGCCCGTGAGGTTGAGCACGGCGAACATCGCGAAAACTGTGAAGAGATAGAGCGCGACGGGCGAGACGAACCGGGCACGTTCTCCCGCGATGTAGCGCCGGGTCATCTCGCCGGGGCGCCAGGCAAGCATCGGCAAGGTCCGCCAGATCTTCCCTTCGAAATTGAACAGGCTTTGGAAGAAATCCTGGAAGAAGGCGCGGACCGAGCGATGGACGTGCGCCCTCTGCCCGCATTGTGCGCAGAACGGGCCGGTCAGCTGCGCCCGGCAATTGAGGCAATTCTTCTCATGCGTATGGCCGTCCGACAGCCTCTCGCCGGCGTCGGGCTCGACCGCGCGCGCCAGCAAACCTCCGGTCACCGCATCGCCGAATGCTTCGAGTTCGCCCATTCACGTCCCCCTGAGGCCGATATTAGGCGGCGCCAAGCGCTCATGCTAGCTCAAGCACATGCGCATCGGACTTCTCGGCGGGTCCTTCAATCCCGCCCACGGCGGGCACCGGCACATCAGCCTCGAAGCCATGCGCGCGCTCGATCTCGACGAGGTCTGGTGGCTTGTCTCGCCCGGCAACCCGCTGAAGGAGGGGGCGACGGACATGGCACCGTTCGAAGCGCGGCTTGCGTCGGCGGAGAGGGCCGCGGCGGGGACGGCCATCCGCGTCAGCGATTTTGAGCAACGTCACGGAACGTGCTTCACCATCGATACGGTGCGCCTGTTGAAGAAAGCGCACCCCGAAGACCGCTTCATCTGGTTGCTTGGAAGCGACACACTGCCAAATTTTCACAAATGGCGCGATTGGAGGGGCTTAGCGGCTGAAGTGCCGATTGCGGTGATTCCCCGGCCCGGTTATGATTCAGCTGCCCACGCGGCGCGCGCGATGGGTTGGCTGAAAGGGTTCGTCCACCCTTCGGACCAGGCGAATAAATGGACGGACTGGAGTGCACCGGCGATCATTTTCCTTCGCCTGCCGCCCGACCCCACGTCCGCAACCGCCATTCGCGCGCAAGACCCCAGCTGGTACCGCCAATCCCCCGCGCATTCCGCGCCGACCAGGCGTCGCGTTCCACGCCTTCGCAAGGAGACCCCTTGACCGAACATCCTGCTGAGACCGCCGGCGGCGTCGCCCGCGCCCCCGTCGATGTCGAAGAGCTCCACGCCCTGGTCCTGAAGTCCCTCGATGACGATCAGGCCCAGGAGGTCGTTTCCATCCCCCTTGCGGGCAAGTCCAACATCGCGGATCATATCGTCGTTGCCTCAGGGCGATCGACGCGGCAGGTCGCCTCAATGGCCGTTAAGCTTGCCGACAAGATCAAGGAGCGATTTGGGAAGAACGTTCGGATCGAAGGGCTTCCAGCCGCGGACTGGGTGCTGATCGACGCCGACGATGTGATCGTCCACATTTTCCGTCCCGAAGTGAGAAATTTTTACAATTTGGAGCGAATGTGGGCATTCGGGGATGATTCCAGTGTGAGCGCTGCTCGCGGGTGAGGGCTATGCGATTTTTTGCGATTCTGTTGTCGCTTCTGGCGTTTGTTGCTGCTCCTGCCGGTGCAGCCTCGTCGCCTGCGCTTTCGAGCCTGGAGCAGCAGCTGAACGCACTGGTCGCCGACAAGTCGGCCGACGTCGGCATCGCAGCGCTCGATCTCAACACCGGCGAAACCGTCAGCATCAAGGGCGATACGCCCTTCCCGATGGCGAGTACGGTCAAGGTCGCAATCGCCGCGCTGTATCTTTGGCAGGTCGACCACGGCCAGAAGACGCTCGACGACACGATCAGCGGAGTTCCGGTTCGGACCTTGATGTCGCGCATGATCATCCGCAGCGACAACCATGCGGCCGATATCCTCCTGGCGGACGTGGGCGGACCGCACGCCCTGCATCAGTGGCTGCATCAGAATGGCCTTAATGGGCTCAGCGTCGATCGCACGATCGCCGAACTGCTACGGGACAGGCGCGACCTCTGGGATCGCCGTGATTCCAGCACTCCGGTCGGAATGGTCCAGCTGTTAAAGCGCATCTACAAGTCGGAGCTGATCCGTCCGGAAAGCCGCAATTACCTGCTGGACCTCATGGCGCGCTGCGAGACCGGCAAGAACCGCATGAGGGGGCTGCTTCCGGGCGTGCCCATCGAGCATAAGACCGGGACCTTGAACGGCCTCGCCGACGACGTCGGCTTCATTACCATGCCCGACGGCCACCGCGTTGCGGTTGCGATCTTCACGCGCGGCGGGAGCAACCGTCCGGCGACCATCGCCCAGGCCGCCCGCACCATCTACGACGGCTTCAAGGCGGTCTTCAGCTGGCCCTTCCAGCCGGCGCTTACCGCTCAGTAGGTGCTCCTGCACATCGTTGCGCGCGGAAAGATCGGCCGCTCTCCGGAAGCCGATTTGGTGCAACGCTATCTGAAGCGGATCAGCTGGCCGACGAAGCTCACCGAGCTACCCGATCGCGGCGGCAAGATGTCCGAGCCGGCGGGGGCAGCCGTGACCATTGTTCTCGACGAGCGCGGCAAAGCGCTGAGCTCCGTCGAGCTAGCCAGGAAACTGGAAGCGTGGCGCGACGGCGGCAAGCGCGAGGCGCTGTTCCTGATCGGCGCCGCCGACGGCCACGATGACGAGATTAGAAAGAAGGCGGACCTGCTGCTGTCCTTCGGTCCAGCGACTTGGCCGCACCTGCTCGTCCGGGCAATGCTTGCTGAACAGCTGTTTCGAGCAACGTCGATTCTCGCGAACCATCCGTACCACCGTGAGGGTTAGGGCATGAAGCGGGTCGCCATCCTGTTCGTGCTTGTGCCGCTCGTGGCGGCGAGTGCGCCAGCTCAGCCGCAGGCGGAGCCGCTCGACAATCAGCTGAAGGAGGCCCGGGCCGAGCAAGCCGCCGCCGAAGCCGAAGCTGCCAAACTCGAGCAGATGGCGGCCCGAGCGAAGGGAGAAGCCGAGCGGCTGCGCGCTCAGGAAGCCGCGGCAGCGCAGGCGATCGAGGCCGCCGAGGCGCGGATCACCGCGGCGGACACGCAATATCGGCTCGCCTCGGCCTATGTCGCCGCGCATCGCCAGCGCCTTGCGCAGGAGCAGCAGCCGATGGCGTCGCTCCTCGCGGGGCTGGCGACGATGGCGCGGCGTCCACCGCTCCTCGCCGTTTCGGATGCGGGCGGCACGGACGAGCTGGTCAAGGTGCGAATCCTCGTCGAGTCCACCTTGCCGGTCATTCGCAGGCGCACGGCCGGCATCACTTCCGAGCTGTCGAAGGGCGAGCAGTTGCAGCAAGCCGCGCTTTCCGCCCGAGCGGAAATGACGCGCAGCCGGCAGGAGCTGGGCGTGCGGAGGCAGCAGTTCGCTGCGCTCGAGCAACGATCGATGAAGCAGGCGCTGGCGGCAGGCGGCCAGGCGCTCAGCGCTGGGGACGTCGCCATCGCCGCGGGCGAGAATATCGAGGATCTTCGGCGCGAGCAGTCGAACAGCCGATCGGCCTATGCGCTCGCGCAGCAGCTTGCCGGCGAGGAGGCCGCTCCGCCGAGGCCGTTCGCACCGCAGCAGCCGCAGCCTCGATTGGCTCTTCGTTACGAGTTGCCGGCCGAGGCTCAGGTCACGGAGGGGCTGGCGGCGGTGAATGACAGCGGCGTTCGCTCGCGCGGATTGACGCTGGCCACCTCGCGCGGCGCGCCTGTGACCGCCCCCGCCGATGGCGTGGTGCGCTTCTCGGGGCCGTTCCGCGACTATGACGGCATCCTGATCATCGACCATGGCGGTGGCTGGATGAGCCTGATCGTGAACGTCTCCTCGCCGCTTCACCCCGGAGACGCAGTGCACATCGGCGATCCGATCGGCCGTGCCCTGGGACCGCTGCAGGTCGAATTGTCCCAGAGTGGGCGTCGAATCTCGCCTGCTCTCATCGCAGGTTCATCTCAAACTCTGTCAAAGGGCACGAAAGGCAGCTAAATGCGCCACTTGCAGCCAATAGCCGCGACACAGGAACGCGACCGATGAAGATGATCCACAAATTCCTTCCGCCGATAGCGCTGGTCGGAGCGCTCGCCCTGGTGCCCGTGACCGCCAGCTCCTTCGCGGCCGCGGACACGACCAATTACCAGGAGCTCGAGAAGTTCATGAGCGTCTATGAGCGGGTGAAGGCGAACTACGTCGACCCCGTCGACGACCATACGCTGATCAAGGGCGCCATCGACGGCATGCTCGCCGCGCTCGATCCGCATTCGAGCTATGTCGAAGCTGCGGATTTCGACCAGCTCAAGACCACGACCGACGGCAATTACGGCGGTCTGGGCCTCACCGTCTCGCTCGAGGACGGCGTGGTGAAGGTCATCGCTCCGACCGAGGACACGCCCGCGTGGAAAGCCGGGATCAAGTCGGGCGACTACATCACCCACATCAACGGCGAGTTTCTGAACGACGTCACGCTCGACGAGGCGGTCGAGAAGATGAAGGGCGATCCGGGCACCTCGGTCAAGCTGACCATCGTCCGCCCGGGCCGCGACAAGCCGTTCGACGTGACTCTCACCCGCGAGCGCATCGAGCTGCGCCCGGTCAAGTGGGAGATCAAGGACGGCATCGGCTACATCAACATCGACACCTTCTCGGGCAATGTCGCCGAGCAGACCAAATCGGCGCTGCTGTCGATCGACAAGGCCACCGGCGGTCACCCGCTCGGCTACATCGTCGACCTGCGCTCGAACCCGGGCGGCCTGCTCGACCAGGCGGTCGACGTCGCCGACGACTTCCTCGACAGCGGCGAGATCGTCTCGCAGCGCGGCCGCACCAAGGACGATATCGAGCGCTATTACGCGCGGCCGGGCGACATGGCGCACGGGCTTCCGGTGATCGTGCTGACGGACGCGGGCACGGCGTCGGCGTCCGAGATCGTCGCCGGCGCTCTGCAGGATCATCGCCGAGCGCTCGTCATGGGCGAGACCAGCTTCGGCAAGGGCTCGGTCCAGACGGTCGTCCAGACGGGTCCCGACGCGGCGCTGAGGCTGACGACGGCGCGCTACTACACGCCGTCGGGCCGCTCGGTTCAGGCGGGCGGAATCACGCCGGACATCGAAGTCCCGCAGCTCAGCGATCCCGACTACAAGGACCGCAAGTTCATCCGCGAGGCGGACCTTCGCCACCACCTGCTTGCCCAGTCCAAGGTCGACGACAAGCTGCTCGAGGCCGACGACACGCCCGACCCGCGCTTCACGGCCAAAGCGGCCGACCTGACCAAGGCCGGAATCAAGGACTTCCAGCTGGATTACGCGATCAAGACGCTGAAGCGGCTGGCCGGCAACGTGAACATCGCGTCGGCGGAACCCCAGAAGAAGCCGAAGTAAATCGATGGCCGAAGCGGTCGCCGCACCATCGGGCGGCAGCGTCGCACTTCGCCCGGCTGCAGCGGCCCGGCTGATCGCCCTGCTGCTTCCCGCCGCGGCGCTCACCGGCGCCTTCGGCTCGCAATATCTCGGCGGCCTGTTCCCGTGCGAGATGTGCTGGTGGCAGCGCTATGCGCACATGGTTGCATTCGCGCTCGCCGTGATTGCCTTCACATGTACGGCGCAATCGCCGCGCGCGCGCGCATTCACCCTGCTCGCCGCGCTCGCCATCGCGGCTTCCGGCGTCATCGGCGTCTATCATGCCGGCGTCGAAGCCAAGATTTTCGAAGGCTTCACCCAATGCACCGAGGTCTCGAAGGGCGGGAGCACGGCGGATGTGCTGCGGCAGATCACCCATGCGCCGCTGGTCCGCTGTGACGAAGTTCAGTTCCGCTTCCTTGGAATCTCCATGGCCGGGTGGAACGCGATCCTGTCGCTCGGCGGCGCGGCGCTGATCCTGATCCTCAGCCTGCGGGCGCGGCGCGCATGACCGGCTGGCGCCCCGGCGACCGGCGCGCCGACAGGGCCTCGATGCTGCGCGTCGACCAGGCTGGCGAATATGGCGCCACCCGAATCTACGCCGGCCAGCTGGCGGTGCTTCGCCGCAACTGTCCCGAGGCCAAGCTCGTCTCGCGCATGGCGGCGCAGGAGGAGCGGCATCTCGCTCGGTTCGACAAGCTGATGGCCGAGCGGCGCGTGCGTCCCACCGCGCTCCAGCCCCTGTGGAACGTCGCGGGCTTCGCGCTAGGCGCGGCCACGGCGCTCATGTCCGAAAAGGCGTCACTGGCCTGCACGGACGCCGTCGAGACGGAAATCGATCGGCATTATGGGCGGCAGCTCGTCGAACTCGGGGAGGATGATCCTGAACTCGCCTCGGATATCCGCGAGTTTCGCGCCGACGAGCTCGAGCATCGCGATATCGCCCGCGAAGCCGGCGCTACGCAGGCGGTGGGATATCCCGTATTGACCGCGGCGATCCGTGCTGGTTGCAGGGTGGCGATCGAGCTTTCTAAGCGGATTTGAGGAACCTCAAGGCGGGCTGACCGCTGAATCACTGTTGGAAAGGACTTTGGTAGCAAAATGAACAGGCTGGTGATCGGTGCAGCGGCCATTGCGGCGGCAGGCGCGGGCCTCGCCGGGCTTCCCTTGCCCGCGGTCGCGCAGCAGCAGAGCAACATTGCCGAGATCATCGTCTACGGCAACGACCCGTGCCCGCGTTCGACCGATGACCAGGTCGTGGTCTGCGCGCGCCGGCCCGAAGCGGAGCGTTACCGGATTCCGCCGAAGCTGCGGCCGAGCGGCACTCGCCAGCAGACGAATTCCTGGGCGCAGAATTCCAAAGTCCTGGAGACCGTCGGTTCGACAGGGACCAATACCTGCTCGCCGGTCGGGCCGGGCGGGTACACCGGCTGCGAGACGCAGGTGATCAACGAGTGGCGCAAACAGCAGCGCCAGTCGGCCGAGGACAACAAGCCGCCGCAATAAGGCAACTGGCAGACCGGTCCGTCGAAAGCCGCTTGCCTTGGAGCGGGCGCTTGTTACGCATCCGTGTCATCGCTGGCCGGGAGCTTCTTGATTGACCGCAGCACAAGCGGCCGCGCTGAAGGCGCCTGAACCGGCGCGCAGCGGCTTCCTCGGCCATCCGAAGGGGCTCGCGTACCTCGCCTTCACCGAAGCCTGGGAGCGCTTTTCCTATTACGGGATGAGCGCGCTGCTGGTGCTCTACATGGTCAACCAGTTGCTGCTGCCCGGCCATGTCGAGCAGGTCGCGGGCTTCGCCGCATTCCGGGCGATGATCGAAAATGGCTTCGGGCCGCTTTCGACCCAGGCGCTCGCCTCGCAGATTTTCGGCCTCTATTCCGGCTTCGTTTATTTCACACCGGTGTTCGGCGGCTGGATCGGCGACCGCATCGGCCAGCGCAACGCCGTCGTCCTCGGTGCCCTGTCGATGAGCGGGGGCCATCTCTGCATGGCGTTCGACCAAAGCTTCCTGCTCGCGCTTCTGCTGCTGATCATCGGTTCCGGCCTGCTCAAGGGAAACATCTCGGCGCAGGTCGGAAGCGTCTATCCGCCCCACGATGAGGCGCGCCGAACACGGGGTTTCGCCCTCTTTAGCACCGCCATCAATTTCGGTGCCGTTGCCGGGCCCTTGCTGTGCGGGTTCCTCGGCACCCGTTACGGCTGGCACGTCGGCTTCGGTGCGGCGGCGCTGTTCATGCTCGGAGCGCTGGCGACCTATTTGAGCGGCTATCGTTATTTACCGGCGCGGGTGGAGCGTAAGGCGCGAGATGCGATGGCGCCGCTGACGCGCGATGACCGCAGCGCCGTTGTCGCCCTGATCGCCGTCATGGCGATCACAGTTCTCGCGTACGTCGCTTATTATCAGCTGGCGAACGTTCTCCCGGTTTGGCTTCAGCAACATGCTGACTTGAACGTAGGCGCGTTCGAGATTCCGATTCCGTGGTTCTATTCGATCGACCCGCTCGTCAGCATCTTATCGGTCCCGTTCCTCTTTGCCCTTTGGAACTGGCAAGCACGAACGACCGGTCATGAGCCGTCGGCCCTGACCAAGATTGCCACTGGCGCTTTTATCAGCGCCGCGGCGAACGTCATGCTGGCAGCCGTGATCCTATTGGCGCCGGGCCGAACCCTCTGGGCGTGGCCGGTGCTGTACTGCGCGCTGGAAGGCGTCGCCTTCATGTATTTCTGGCCGACGTTGTTGGCGCTGGTGTCCCGGGCTGCGCCGCCGAAAATCAATGCGACGATGATGGGAGCCACCTTCCTCACTTTATTTGTCGCGAACAACATCATCGGGCGGATCGGCACCTATTACGAGAAGATGACGCCGAGCGCCTTTTGGGCGCTGCATGCTGCGATCGGCGCGGCCGGCGGCTTGCTCGCTCTCCTGTTTGGCCGGACGCTCGGCCGCATCCTCGAGCCGAGGCCGAACGTCGCCACAAAGCGTTAGGAGCAATCCGATGACCGTCGCCGAAGCCACGCCCGACCTCGAGCAGACCGAGCGCAGCGACCGCGCCTTCCTCGGCCATCCCAAGGGCCTGGGCTATCTCGGCTTCACCGAGGCGTGCGAACGCTTCTCTTATTACTCCATGCAGACGCTGCTCGTGCTCTACATGGTCAATTATCTGCTGGTGCCCGAGCGCATGCACAAGGTGGTCGCGCTCGATTGGCTCAACGCGCACGTCTATCCGGGCCTTGCGGGACAACCGCTCGCCTCGGCGATCTTCGGGACCTACACCGCGCTGGTCTACCTGACCCCGATCGCCGGCGGGATCATCGCCGACAAATGGCTCGGCCGGAACAAGACGCTGATCTTCGGCGGAATCCTGATGGCGATCGGCCATTTCTTGATGGCGATCGAGCCGGCGTTCCTCCTGGCCCTCCTCGCGCTCTTGCTCGGCGTGGGCGCGTTCAAGGGCAATATCGCAACGCAGGTCGGCGCGCTCTACGGCCCCAATGACCTCAGGCGCGCGATGGCGTTCCAGATCTTCTATATCTTCATCAACGTCAGCGTAATCGCCGCGCCGCTGATCTCGGGAACGTTGGGGCAGAAGGTCGGCTGGCATTACGGCTTCGGCTGCGCCGGCGTGGTGATGGTGCTCGGCCTGCTGCTCTATCTCTCCGGTCGGAAGTATCTGCCCGCAGAGGAGCTCAAGGGCCCGAGCGAGGACCCGGCGCTCCGCGAACCCATGACGCGCGACGACTGGGTTTGTGTCGTCTATCTCGTGATCCTGATCCCGGTCCTTGCGGTGTCGCTCCTCACCAACCAGGAAATCTTCAACGCCTATCTCGTCTGGGGCGACCAGCAGTTCGACCTGACGCTTCTCAACCACACGAGCAGCTGGCTGATCACGGTCGATGCGACCGTCAGCTTCGCGATGCTCGTCGCCGTCGCCGCCTTCTGGAAATGGTGGAGCATCAGCCACCGCGAGCCGGACGAGATCAGCAAGATGATCATGGGCAGCGTGTTCACCGTTGCCGGCGGCCTCTGCCTGTTCATGGCCGCGCTGACGCAGCCCGCGGGTGGCAAGATCAGCATCTTCTGGCCGATGCTGTTCGAGCTCTGCAACAGCATCGGCTTCGCGCACGTGCTGCCGATCAGCCTCGCACTGTTCTCGAAGATTTCGCCCAAGCAGATCACGGCGACGGTGATCGGCCTTTATTATCTGTCGTTCTTCATCGCCAACGCGGTCGTCGGCTATGTCGGCGGTCTCTATTCTAGCCTGCCGACGACGACCTTCTGGCTGATCCATGTCGCAAGTGCTGCGTTCGGACTGGTCGCCTTCATCGTCTTCAAGATTGCGATCGGGCACCGCATGGAGAGCACGCCGCAGGATCAGGCGAAGGCACTGACCTAAGCCTTAGGGAACGATCGGCAGATACACCGCGCTGGCATTGCTTCCGCCGGTGAAGACACTCTCCGTCGCAGCGCGATAGTCCCCGGCCTTCGCGTAGAAGATGTTGGGAACGAAGGTCTGCGGGTTGCGGTCGTAGAGCGGGAACAGGCTCGACTGGACCTGCACCATCAGGCGGTGACCGGGCAGGAAGACGTGGTCGACGTTGGGCAGGTTCCACTTGAATTCGGTCACCTTGCCCGGCGTCAGCGCATGCGGCCTCGCGAAACTGTCGACATAGCGGCCGCGGAAAATCTCGATCCCGATCGGAAGCTCGAAGCCCGACATGTCGCGCTTTGAGCCCTGCGATGCGCCTTCCGGACTTTCGTTGGGATAGACGTCGATCAGCTTTACGACCCAGTCGCTGTCGGTGCCGCTGGTGGCGGCGAACAGGTCGACCTGCGGCGGGCCCATGATGTGCACGGCGTTGGTCAGCGGCGCGCTGGTGTAGGTAAGCACGTCCGGGCGGCCATCGACAAAGCGCTGATCGTGAACGAGCCAGCTGTGCCATTGGTCGCTATCGTCGAGGTTCACCGGCCGCGGCAGGAACGGGACTGGCTTCGCGGGATCGGAGACGTAATCGTTGCGTCCGCTCGCGGCTGGACGATCGAAGCTCACTCCGTTGCCGGCCGTCAGGTAGATCGGCGTCGGCGTGCCCATCGGCCAGCGCGGGCTCGACTCCCATTTATTGATACCCGTGGCGTAGGTGTAGGCCGACGGCGTGTGCGGGTCGAGCGCGCCTTTCAGATAATGGTCGAGGAACGGCTTCAGCTCTTCCTGCCGCCACTGCAGCGCCGTGTCTCCGTTGAAGGTGAGGTCCCCGAGCTCATAGCCGTAATGGTTGGCGCCCGAGTGCCGCCATGGCCCGATGACCAGGTGGAGGAGGTCGGTGCCTTCATACTTGGCCTTGAGCGCACGATAGACCGCCGGCGCGCCGTAGCTATCCTCCTGGTCCCACTGCCCGACCTCGAGCATCGTCGGGACCGTCAGCGGGTGCGCGGCCATCCACTTGTCGACTGCCTGGAGTGACCAGAAGTCCGTGTAGGCCGGGTTCTGCATCAGCTTCTGAACGAACGGGATGTTCTCGATGTCGTACTTGCGCGCATAGTCGGCCATGGACCCCGCTTCGAGATAGCGCGTGTAATCGTCGCCGGTCCCGTGCGGGATGCTCGCGCCGGCGTCCGCCTTGCCGGTGCTCTGACCCAACGCGAAGTCGAATCCGCCGACGCGGAACGCGCCGTTATGGAACCAGTCGTCGCCCATCCAGCCGTCGACCATCGGGCTCTGCGGCACTGCGGCTTTCAGCGCGGGGTGCGGGTTGATCTCGGACGCGAGCGTCAGGAAGCCGAGATAGGAGGAGCCGATCGTGCCGATACGGCCATTGCTCTCTGGCACGTTCTTCACCAGCCAGTCGATCGTGTCGTAGGCGTCGGTGCTCTCGTCGATCCCGGTATTATTGAGCGGCCCGACGATCGGCCGGTTCATCACGAACGTGCCTTCGCTGTGATGCAGCCCGCGGATGTCCTGCTGGACGATGATGTAGCCGTCGTTGATGAACTCCTTGTACATGATCGGCAGCACATCGACGACGGACTGGCTGGCGGTTCGTTCGGTGCTTCCTTTGGCGTCGTAAGGTGTGCGTGACAGTAGAATCGGCCCCTCACGCGTGCCCTTCTTCATGAAGATGACGGTGTAGAGCTTCGTGCCGTCGCGCATCGGCACCATCGCCACGCGCTTCACGAAATCGGCC
>Ga0207702_10003780_pt1 | contig 13668 bp, 10 predicted proteins | sample KBSCornC62_FD_184302 | JGI IMG/M metagenome (GOLD analysis project Ga0207702, IMG submission 184302) | Corn rhizosphere microbial communities from Kellogg Biological Station, Michigan, USA - KBS Corn C6-2 (SPAdes) (version 2) | ecosystem: Host-associated > Plants > Roots > Rhizosphere > Soil ...
GCCGCGACGCGTCGGACGGCGCGATTTCGGCGACTACGACACCGACGTGCGCGACGGATACGACGCCGTGGAGTGGGCGGCGAAGCTGCCCGGCGCGAACGGCAAGGTCGGACTGATCGGCCACTCCGACGAGGGACGTCTTGCGTGGTACGCCGCAGTGAGCGCACCGCCGCATCTCGCCGCGATCGCGCCGTCGGCGGCGACGGGCGATCCGTGGCGCATCGTGCCGTACGAGGACATGGTCTTCTCGCCGATCAACGTCGATTGGGCTTGTCTGATGCGCGCGCGCACGCTCCAGAACACGAGTGAGCTCGACATCGGCTCGGCGCTCACGCACTTGCCGTTGAGCGATTTGCCGCAGCAGCTCGGCTGCGGCGACGTGAAGCTGTGGGATCGGTGGATCGCGCATCCAACGCTCGACGCGTACTGGCGCGCGCACGCGGTGACGACGAACATCGCGCACGTGAAGGCGCCCGTGCTCCAGATCTCCGGCTGGTACGACGATTCGCGCGGGCCGATCGACTATACCAATGCGCTGAACATGGTGCGCGGACACCCGTACATCCGACTCGTCATGGGCCCCGGCGCGCACAAGGGCGTCGACTACGTCGCGGGCGATTTCGGGCCGCAGTCCCGCGTCGACACCCGCATGCTGCAGCTCCGCTGGTTCGACCACTACCTCCTCGGCAAGGACAACGGCGTCGATCGCGAGCCGCCGGTCGACATCTTCGTGTTCGGTGACAACGCGTGGCGGAAGGAAAACGCGTGGCCGCTCGCGAGGACTGTTGAGACAAATTTTTATCTCTCATCGAACGGTCACGCGAACACGAGCACCGGCGACGGTGTGCTCGACACAGTGCCGCCGGTCGGCGCAGCGGCGGACACGTTCACGTACGATCCCGCGCATCCCACGCCGTTCCTGATCGACTCGCGCGAGCTCGAGACTTCATTGAACGAGGATTACACATCCATAAACGCGAGCCGGCAGGACGAGCTCGCGTTCACGTCCAAGCCGCTGGCGAAGCCGATCGAAGTCACCGGCCAGATGTCCGCGACGCTCTGGGCGGCGAGCGACGCAACGGACACCGACTGGGACGTCATGCTGCTCGACGTCTTTCCGGATGGCCACGCCCAACGCGTGCAGGACGGCGTTGCCCGGGCGCGCTTTCGCAAAGGCTTCGATAGAGCCGTTCCGCTCACGCCGGGAAGCGTCGAGCGCTACGACATCGACGTGTGGTTCACGTCGCGCGTATTCGAGCCCGGCCATCGGATCCGCGTGACGGTCTCGTCCGCGTTGTTCCCCAAGTACGATCGCAATTTGAACACGGGCGGAAGCAACGAGCGCGACAGCACGTTCGTCGTCGCGCACCAGCGGCTCGTGCACGACGCGGGGCACCTGTCGCACATCACCTTGCCCGTGATTGCGCGCTGATTCGAAGAACGCTTTACCGCGGGGGCGCGGGGAGCGCGGAGGGCCTCCGCGCCCCCCGCGCCCTCCGCGGTAGTATCAAAAAGGTTTGCGTTCGTCTGGGAGACATTATGGCCCCCACGGTATCCGATGTGCGTGAATGGCTGAGTCACCATTCGCTCGCTTTCACTCACATCACGGAATGTCGCTGGAGCGACTCGCAGTTGTGTGCGTTGCAGTCGGACTACTCGCGTGCGCGCCACCCACGCCGCACATCGATGGCGTGACAGGCGCTCCACAATCGCCATCGCAGCCCTGGCCCACGCCGCCCCAGGTCCGCACGCCCGCGCCCCCCGCGGCACCGCCGGTCGCGCCCGCTGCGTCCACTGCGCTGCGCGCCGACTCCAGCACCGTGGGACGGCCGATGTCCTTCTCGATGACCGACGTCGTGTCGCTCGCGCTGCGCAACAATCCGGCGACGCGTGAATCCTGGGCGCTCGCGCAAGCCGCGGCCGATCAGTACGGTGCGGCGCGTGGTCAGCTCTTTCCGACGGTCAACGGCAACGTCTCGTACTCGCGCACGTCGTCGAGCGCCGGATCGAGCGGCTTTGGTACGACCGGGACCGCGGGCGTGCCGGGTGGCACCGGGAACGGCATCGACACCACCGGCGGTGGGGCTCGCGGGTCGGGCGCCGGCGGCAGCGGCATCACGCGATCGCAGCTCACGCCGTCCGTATCACTTTCCTATTTAGTGTTTGATTTCGGCGGCCGGGCGGGCTCGATCGAGGCAGCGCGCCAGGATGCGATCGTCGCCGATCTCGACCACAACGCCACCCTCGCGAACGTCGTGCTCCAGGTGGAGTCGGCGCTCTTTTCGTATCAGGCGACCGCCGCGCTGCGCGACGCCGAGCGCACCGCGGTCGCCGAAGCGCGGGCCGATACGGCCGCCGCCGAGGCGCGCCTGCGTGTAGGAGTGGGGACGCTCGCCGAGGTGCTGCAGACACGCACGGCGCTCGCGCAGGCACTGGTGCAGCTCGCCACGCTCGAGGGCAATCTGCTCGCGTCGCGGTCGTCGCTCGCGTCGGCGATCGGGCTGCCGTCGAACGCGCGCTTCGACGTGCCGCCCATGTCGGCGAGCGACTCCGTCGCGATGGTCGCCGCGAGCGTCGACACGCTGATCAACCGAGCGGTCACCGAACGGCCGGAGCTCGCCGCCGCGCGCGCGGACGCGAACGCGCTGGCCGCCGAGATTCGCGTCGCGCGCTCCGCGGGCTACCCCGCGCTCACCCTCAGCTCGACGGCGAGCTACGTGAAGCCGCTCCAGGGGAGCGGCACGACCAGCAGCCGCAACTACTCGCTCGTGCTCGGCCTGCAGATTCCGATCTTCAACGGATTCTCACGCGAGTACGATGTCCGCGCGGCGCGCGCCCAATACGAAGCCGGACTGGCGCGCTTCACCTCGACTCAGCAGCAGATCTCGGCCGAAGTGTTCACGTCGTACGCGGCGCTCCAGACGTCGACGCAGCGCGTCGCGGCATCGCGCGAGCTGCTCGCGAGCGCCGCGCAGTCGGCGGACGTCGCGGTGGGGCGCTATCGCGAAGGCGTTGGCACGATCGTGGACGTACTGCTCGCTCGCAGCGCGCTGGAGACGGCGCGCGCCGAGGACATTCAGGCGCGCTGGGAATGGCGCACGGCGCTCGCGCAGCTCGCGCACGACGCGGGAATGCTCGACTTCACCGGGCACCCCAACGTGCCTCTGGCGTCACCGTGAGATGCGTGACATGCGTGAGATGGAGAAGGATTGATGAATAGCAGGATCCTCAGCACTCTGGTCGCCGTGCTCGCGGCCGCGACGTCGTGCAAGAGCGGCGCGCCGGGCCGCGGCCGGCCGCGCGCGCCGGTCCGCGTGGCGGTCGTCGGCCCGATCGACGCGCCGATCTACGTGCAGGCCAGCGGGATCGTGGAGCCGGCGCATTCGGTGGCCGTGACGGCGCAGGTGAGCGGGACGCTGCTCGAGGTGCGCTTCGCCGAAGGCGATTTCGTGCAGAAGGGTCAGATCCTCTTTCAGATCGATCCGCGGCCGTTGCAGAACGCGGTCGCGCAGGGGCGGGCCGCGCTCGCGCGCGACGAGGCGCAGGCGGCCGCCGCCGCGCGCGACGACATGCGATACAAGAAGCTCGCGGACATGGGCTACGTCAGCCGCTCGCAGTCCGATCAGATGCACGCGGCCGCGCTCGCGCAGGCGGCGACCGCCACCGCGGATCGCGCCGCGCTCCGCACCGCCCAGGTGGATATGGGCTTCGCGACGATTCGCGCCCCGATCGCCGGACGGACGGGGAGCCTCCTGATCAAAGCCGGTAACAACGTGAGTCCGAGCAGCGGCGCGCTCGTCGTGATCAATCAACTCACGCCGGTGCTCGTGCGCTTTCCAGTTCTCTCACAAGACTTTCCGGCAGTGCGGCAGGCGATGGCCGCGCAGCGGCTCCACGTGTCGGCGATGGCGGAGGACAGCACGCAGGCGACCGACGAGGGCGTGCTCTCGTTCCTCGATAACGCGGTCGACTCGTTGACGGGTACCGTCACGGGCAAAGCAACGTTCGACAATCCTGGCCGGCGGCTCTGGCCGGGCGAGCTGGTGCTGCTGCGCGTGCAGGTGAAGCTGCTGCACAATGTGCTCGCCGTGCCGAACGAAGCGCTGCAGATGGGGCAGCAAGGTCCGTACGTGTTTCTCGTGGATCGGACGAGCAAGGCGCGCATGCAATCCGTGACGCCCGGCGCGCAGGTTGGCGATTCGACGATCATCGCGCAGGGACTCACGGCCGGGGAGCGCGTCGTCATCGATGGGCAGTCGCGACTCAGTCCCGGCGCGCAGGTCGCGGTGCTTGCACCGGGAACGGATACCGGCACCGCACGCCTGGGACGCAATGCCGCGAGTGGAGTGCAGGGAACGGAAGCCGGTGACGTGAACGCGGTGCGGCCTGGCGCGGCAGCGGCGACTCCGGGCGGAAGTGGCGGCCCTGGCTCACCGACCACGTTTGGCGCGGGTACCCTGAATGGCGCGAATGGCGCGAATACCGCGACACGCGCCGGCGGCGCGCCAGGCGCGGGGACGACCCCAGGCGCGGCCACGACTCCAGGCGCGGCGAACACGCCGGGCGCGGGGACTCCGCCGGGTGCGACCACGCCTGCGCCCAACGTGCCCGCGCCGGCGGCACCTGCGCCCAATCCCGCTACGCCACCATCGCCGGCGCGACGGCCATGACCTTCTCGGAGCTGTTCATCCGCCGGCCGGTCATGACGATTCTGCTCATGGCTGGCATCGTGGTCTTCGGCATCGACGCGTACCGCAGCTTGCCGATCAGCGATCTGCCGACGGTCGACTACCCGACCATCACGGTGAACGCCAGCTTGCCGGGCGCGAGTCCGGCGACGATGGCGGCCGCCGTCGCGACGCCGCTCGAGAAGCAGTTCTCCACGATCGCCGGCATCGACAACATGACGTCGACGTCGAGCCTGGGGTCGTCGTCGATCACGCTCCAGTTCACGCTCGACCGGAGCATCGATGCCGCGGCGCAGGACGTGGAGGCGGCGATCGCGAAGTCGCTGCGCCAACTGCCGCAGGGCATCACACCTCCATCATATCAAAAAGCGAATCCGGCCGCGTCGCCGATCCTCTTCCTCGCGCTCACGTCGCCGACGTTGTCGATGCCCGCGCTCGACGAGATCGCGGAGAACATGATCGCGCAGCGGCTCTCGATGGTGAACGGCGTCGCCGCGGTGCAGGTGTTCGGATCGGCGAAGTACGCCGTGCGCGTCCAGCTCGACCCCACCGCGCTCGCGTATCGCAAGATTGGCATCGACGAGGTCGCGACGGCGATCGACGCGCAGAACGTGAGTCAGCCCACGGGCGTGCTCTGGGGACCGACGACGGCGTACACGCTGCTCGCGACCGGCCAGCTCCAGGATGCGGCCGCGTTCCGCGCGCTCACGGTGAGCTACCGCAACGGCGCCGCGGTGCAGCTTGGCGCGCTCGGCCGCGTGCTCGACGACGTGGAGAACGACAAGAACGCGAGCTGGTACAATGGCGTGCGCGCCATCGTCCTCGCGGTGCAGCGCCAGCCGGGCACGAACACCGTCGCCGTCGCGCAGGACGTGCGCGCCGAGCTGGACTCGATGGGCGGCGAGATCCCCGCGAGCGTGCAGGTGCACACGCTGTTCGACCGCTCCGTCGGGATCGAGCAGTCGGTGCGCGACGTGAAGTTCACGCTGCTGCTCACGCTCGCGCTCGTCGTCGCGGTGATCTTCGTCTTCCTGCGCAACGTGTGGGCGACGCTGATCCCGAGCCTCGCGCTGCCGCTCTCCGTGCTCGGCACGTTCCCGGTGATGATGCTCCTGGGCTACAGCCTCGATACGCTGTCGCTCATGGCGCTCACGCTGGCCGTGGGCTTCGTCGTCGACGACGCGATCGTGATGCTCGAGAACATCGTGCGCCACCTCGAGATGGGGACGCCGCCGATGCAAGCGGCGATCGACGGCGCGGCGGAGGTCGGCTTCACCATCATCTCGATGACGATCTCGCTCACCGCGGTGTTCATCCCGCTGCTCTTCCTCGGCGGCGTGGTCGGCCGGCTCTTCCGCGAGTTCGCGGTCGTGATCGCGACGGCGATTCTCGTCTCGGGGCTCGTATCGCTCACGTTCACGCCGATGCTGTCGAGCCGCTTCCTGCGCGCGGAAGGCAAGGTCGCGCATGGCCGATTCTACACGATCACGGAGCGCGGGTGGGACTGGCTGCTCGATCAGTACAAGTGGACGCTCGACTGGGCGATGCGCCGCCGGCGGCTGATGCTGGCGTTCTCGCTGCTCGTGCTCGTCGGGACGTACGTCATCTTCAAGCTCCTCCCCACCGGATTCATTCCGAATCAGGACACGGGACAGATCAGCGTCACGACGGAAGCGGCGCAGGGCACGTCGTTCGACGACATGGTGCGGCGGCAGCAGGCCGTCGCCGCGATTGTGCGGAAGGACCCGAACGTCGCCGCGATGATGTCGAGCGTGGGCGGCGGCTTTGGATCGTCGGGATCGAACACCGGGCGCATTCAGGTCACGCTCAAGCCGCTCGGCCAGCGGCTGTCGGCGCAGGATGTGGCGAACGAGCTACGCGGAAAGCTGATGCGGATCCCCGGCATCACCGCGTTCGCGTCGGTGCCGGCGGCGCTCCAGATCGGCGGCCGGCAGTCGAAGAGCCAGTACCAGTTCACGATGCAGGGGACGGACGTCTCGGCGCTCTATGCCGGCGCGCAGAAGCTCGTCGACGCCGCGAAGCAGTCGAACCTGCTCCAGGACGTCACGACCGACATGCAGAACGACAACCCGCAGATCGAGGTCAACATCGACCGGCTGCGCGCGGCGTCGTTCGGCGTCACGGCGCAGCAGATCGAGAATTCGCTCTACGACGCCTACGGCTCGCGGCAGGTCTCGCTGCTCTACACGCCGAGCAATGAGTATTCGGTAATACTCGAAGTGCTGCCAACGTATCAGAAAGACGTCGAGGCGCTCGGGATGCTGTTCATCCGGTCGCAGAGCGGGAGCCTCGTCCCGCTCCGCTCCGTCGCCACGCTGACGAAGAGCGTGGGCCCGGTGACGGTGAATCACTCCGGGCAGATGCCGTCGGTCACGATGTCGTTCAACCTCGCGCCCGGCGCGTCGCTCGGCGCGGCGACCGCCGAGGTGCAGCGGCTGGCGCTGCAGAGTCTTCCGTCCGGCGTCACGACGGCGTTCTCCGGCACCGCGCAGGTGTTTCAGTCGACGCAGGCCGGGCTGCTCGTGCTCATCGTGCTCGCGATCTTCGTGATCTACGTCGTGCTGGGCGTGCTGTACGAGAGCTTCGTTCACCCGCTCACGATTCTGTCCGGGCTTCCGTTCGCCGCGTTCGGCGCGCTCCTCGCGCTCTGGGTCTTCCACGTAGAGCTCAGCGTCTTCGCTTTCGTCGGCATCATTCTGCTCATCGGCATCGTGAAGAAGAACGCGATCATGATGGTCGACTTCGCGCTGGAGGCCGAGCATCGGCAGGGGATGGATCCGGAGCACGCGGTGATCGAGGCGGCGCATATCCGCTTCCGGCCGATCATGATGACGACCGTCGCCGCGCTCGTGGGGACGCTGCCGGTGGCGCTGGCGTCGGGCATGGGATCGGAGACGCGCCGCCCGCTCGGCATCGCCGTCGTCGGAGGATTAGCGTTCTCTCAACTCGTGACCCTGTACATCACGCCGGTGGTGTACACGTACCTCGATCCGCTCAACAAGCGCATCGAGCGCCGGCTCGCGCGCGAAAAGAAGCGCGAGGCGACGACGCCCGGCGGGATCGCGGCGGAGCCGCTGGGCTAGCGGGCGGACGCTCCGTCGGAGCTCAGAGCGCGTGGGGCACGGGATACACGGAATTGACGGAGAGCAACGGGGAACGGCTCTGCACCGGGATATCGCGCGCAATGAGCCGGGCTTTCTTAGTGATGGAGCCGTTCCCAGGGCTGATTTTTCCGGGCCCTTTGCGCACCGAGCCATCACGCCCCACAGAGCGCTCCGTGTTCCCCGTGCAGTTGCCGTGTACTCCGTGCCCACGAAACTCGATTCTTACCGCAAGACGAGATCGACCACCACCGGCCGGTGATCCGACGCCTGGGTGTCGGGCACGCGCGCCGAGCGTACGACGAACGCGGGTGAGACGAGCACGTAGTCGATTCGCTCAGCCGGCGCATCCGCGGGATACGTGAACCCCGGACCGACGGCGCTGTCCCACGCATCGTGGAAGCGCGCGAGCAGCGGCTGAAGCTCCGGCGCGGCCGGCGTCGCGTTCATGTCGCCGAAGACCAGCGTCGGCAGAGTGTCGCGCTCCATGAACGCGAGCATGTCGTGCACCTGCCGCTCGCGGACACGCGGATCCTTGCGATAGTCCAGGTGCGTATTGAACACGCGCACGAGGCGACCGCCGACGTCGAGCTCTGCGTCCAAGAGCCCCGGCATCGGCGTGGGGACGGGATGCGGATCCTGCGTCGAGAGGCGCGTGATCGTGTCATCCACGAAGCGCCGCACCGGAAAGCGCGTGAGGAGCGCGACGCCGAATTCGCGATCCGGTGCGCCCGTCGCGCCCGGAAGATCGTAGATCTGCGCGAAGCGCACGTTCATCCCGAGCCGCCGACCGAGCTCCGTCGCCTGGTCGGCGAACGCGCTGCGATCGGCCCAGTGCACGTCCACTTCCTGAAGCGCGACGATATCGGGAGCTTCGTGCCGGATCGCGGCGGCGGTGTTCGGGAGATCACCGTTGCCGGATCTGATATTGTAGGTCATGACGCGAAGCGTGCGTGCCGGCGAAACGGTGCCATGATGTACGCCGGCGCAGCCCACGGCGAGGAACGCTGCGAGGCCAAGTCCTAGTCCTAGAGTTCTGTTCACGAGGAGAATGTATCGCGCCTGGCGGAGTGGGGCACGGAATAGACGGCAACTGCACGGGGAACACGGGGTGGTCGCCACAACGTTGCTCCCCGTTGCTCCCAGTCCAGTCCGCGTATCCCATGCCCATTTCCAACTCTGAACGCCATCGGACCCTTGACAGGTGAGACTAGTCTAATTTATACTATACGACCAAACTGAAAGGAGACCACCATGTCGTCCACCTTCTCTGTCACATCGCTCGCGCCTGTGCTCATCGTCGACGCCGTCGAACCCGGAATCGCGTTCTGGTCCGAGCGGTTGGGGTTCGCCAAGGAGAACGAAGTCCCGGGGCCCGACGGGAAACTGATCTTCGCGAGCGTCAAGAAGGGCAGCGTCGAGATCATGTATCAGACGCGCGCGAGCGTGCTCGCCGACGACCCGTCGCAGGCCTCGACGATCGAGGGCCATAGCGTCGGGCTCTTCATCACGGTTCCGTCGCTCGCCGATCTCGATGCGATCGAGGCGTGCGTTCGCGGCGCGCCTGTCGTCAAAGCGCGGCACGAGACATTCTATGGCATGACCGAGATCTACGTTCGCGAGCCGGGCGGCAACGGTCGGGTTCGCCGCGCCGACCAAGTAGCGCGTGCCTGGCAGTCGCGGGCTCACACTCGCCGATCTCGTCGTTCTCAGCATGCTCGCCGAGCGTGCGATGCATGGCTACGAGCTGTGGGCGGAGCTCCAGCGCCGCGAGGTGCAGGAGTGGGCGTCGATCTCGAAGCCGCAGATTTATTATTCGCTCAAGAAGCTCGAGACGGCGGCGCACATCGAGCCCGCCTCTCGCGGCGATCCGTCACTCGGCCCGGAGCGCCGCGCGTATCGCCCGACGCCGTCCGGCCGCCGGGCGCTGGCCGACGCGCTCGCGCGCGCCGAGTGGGCGACGCGCGACGTGCCGCAGCCATTCACGACGTGGATGGTGCTGTCGTGGCAGGCCCGCCCGCGCGATTTCGCGGCGCAGATCGCGCGCCGGCGGCGGCACGTGCTCGACAAGCTCGCGTTCGAGCTCGCCGCGCTCGAGTCGATCGTCGCGGAAACGTCGCCGAGCTCCGATGCGGCGATGGTCGTGCGGCTCGCGATTCGACAGCACGAGGTGGAGCTGTCGTGGCTCGACGACGTCGCGGCACGACAGCGCCCGGGCTGATTCAGCGGATCAGCCGGCGAGCAGCACCTTGATCAACTGGATCTGTCCCGCGTGATAGATGCCGTGACAGGTGATCCCGAGCACGAGATCCATCTGCTCGTCGGCGGTCTTGCTGGAGCCGTGCGGTTTCGCCACCTGCTCCGCGAGTTGCGACTGGAGTCCATCCAGCAGCGAGGCGACCGCGCTCCAGCTCATCGCGCGTTCGTCGTTCAGCGTGAACCAGTCTTCGCCTTCGAACGGGAATGCGTCGGGCGAGCCGCCGAGGCGCTCGATCGCCGAGCGCACGTAAAACGCGTGGTGTACGACGATCTCGGCGATGTTGTGCCGGCCGGGCGCGGGGCGGCGAAATGCCGTCGCCGCCTCGACGCCCGCGATCGCCGCGCGAAGGTCCGCGCCGTGCCATGCGCCGGGGCCGTAGCCCTCGCGCACGATGCGCGACGCGAGCGCGGGATCGAGCGAGCTGTTGTTGGATTGTGCGACGGTGCTCGTGCTCATCATATCCTCGTGATCGAGATTCTGTGTCTGAGGCCACCAATCCGAGTTGCGCGCCGGACCGGGAGCGGGAGAGGTTTGAGCATGGTAGCGGCGCACGGACGTACGGTCTTGGGGAAAATTGCAGCCGGGCTCGACGACGCGCTCGAGGCGCGGGCAGCGGCGGGCTCGCCGGCGCGGACTCGCGGCGTGACGCTCGCCGCGGGTAGGGGCTGGGAAGTCGCCGACGTGATCTGCACCGCCGGCCCGCGCGACCGCGTGTTCGAGGAGCAACACACGCAAGTCGCGGTCGCCGTCGTCGTCGCGGGGAGCTTTCAGTATCGCACCCCACGCGGCGTCCATCTGATGACGCCCGGCTCGTTCTTCCTCGGGAATGCAGGCGAATGCTACGAGTGCGGTCACGAGCACGCGCCGGGTGACCGCTGCGCCGCGTTTCGATTCACGCTGCGCTTCATCGACGATATTGCCGCGGACGTCGGCGTGCGCCGCGCGACGTTCAACGTCTCGCGCGTGCCGCCGGTGCGCGAGTCGTCGGGCGTGGTCGCGCGCATCGCGGCGGCGTTCGCGGACGGCGGCGACGTCGCGTGGGACGAGGTCGCACTCGACGTGGCGGCCACTGCACTGCGCGCCGCCGTCGATGATGCACGCGCTGTCGCGCCGCCGAACCGGGACGTGCTCGGGAGAGTCACGGAGGCGGTTCGCGCGATCGAGCGCGCTCCGAGCGCCGCGCGCGAGCTTCGCGCGCTCGCCGCGGACGCGGGGTTGAGCGAGTACCAATTCCTGCGCGCGTTCCGGCGGCTGACCGGTGCGACGCCGCATCAGTATCTGCTGCGGGCGCGGCTTCGCGAATCCGCGGCATCGCTCCGCGCGCGCGACCACAAGATCGCCGAGATCGCGCTCGAGTGCGGATTCAACGATCTCTCCAACTTCAATCACGCGTTCCGCGGAGAATTCGGCGTGTCGCCGCGCGTCTACCGCGCGCGACACGCGTCACCTTCATCTCACATCTGACATGGCGACGATCCTTCCCGTCTTCTATCGCGACGACATTCTCCCGGAGTATCGGGACACGCCGGTCGCGCTGCTGCTCGAATATCACAACCTCGGCCGCGCACTCGGCTCGGCCTCCGCGCCGCGCCTGCTGATCGGCATGTGCATGGACAGCCGCAAATCGCTGCGCATCCCGCACGATTTCGCGTTCGTGCTGCGGACGGCGGGCGCGAACATGCGCGACAATGAATTCAGGATCTCGTACGCGATCGCCGTGGGCGGCATTCAGACGATCGTGCTCATCGCGCACACCGACTGCGGCATGGCGCGCCTGGCGCAGCGCCACCAGCAATTCGTCGATGGCATGGTGAGCAACGCCGGCTGGGATCGCGAGCGCGCCGAGCGGCACTTCGCCGAGAGCGCGCCGAAATTCGGGATCAACGACGAGGTCGGATTCGTGCTCGGCGAATCCGACCGGCTGCGTGGGATCTACCCGAAGATCAACGTCACGCCGCTGCTGTATCGGGTGGAGGACGATCTATTGTATCAGATCACGCCGTAGGCGCGGATTCGGAGAAGCTTGGCTGCGGAAGAACGGCCGTTCCTCCGCAGCCTGGTGTGCTCCGCGAGCTCCGGCGTTTACCAGATTTTCACGCGATCCTTCGGCGCCAGGTACATCTTGTCGCCCGGCTGCACGTTGAACGCCTTCTGGAACGCGTCGTTGTTGATCAGCGGCACGAACGCGCGGACCATGCCCGGCGAGTGCGGGTTCGTCAGGAGCTGCTGGCGCAGCGCGGCGTCGCGCATCTTGGTGCGCCAGATCTGCGCGAAGCCGAGGAAGAAGCGCTGGTCGCCGGTGAAGCCGTCGATCACGGGCGCTTCCTTTCCGTGCAGCGAGATCTTGTACGCGCGATAGGCCTGTGCGAGGCCGCTCACGTCGCCGATGTTCTCGCCCATCGTCAGCGTCGGGTTCACGTGCAGATCGTCGATTGGATTGATCGCGGCGTACTCGGCGCCAAGCTTGCTCGCGCGCTCGTCGAACGCTTTCGCGTCCGCCGGCGTCCACCAGTCGCGGAGATTGCCGTAGCCGTCCGACTTGCGTCCCTGGTCGTCGAAGCCGTGGCCGATCTCGTGGCCGATCACCGCGCCGATCGCGCCGTAGTTCACGGCATCGTCCGCGTTCACGTTGAAGAACGGCGGCTGGAGGATCGCGGCGGGGAAGACGATCTCGTTGTTCGTCGCGTTGTAGTACGCGTTCACCGTCTGCGGCGTCATGCCCCAGCGGCTGCGATCGGCCGGCTTGCCGAGCTGGCTGGTCATGTCATCGTACATGAACTCGCGGCCGCGCATCGCGTTGCCGAGCGCGTCGCCATTCTTGACCACGAGCTTGGAGTAGTCGCGCCACTTGTCGGGGTAGCCGATCTTCACCGTGAAGTGCGCGAGCTTGTCCTGCGCCTGCTTTTTCGTGACGGGGCTCATCCACTCGAGGCTGTCGATCCCGACCTTGTACGCCGCGAGGATGTTCTTGACCAGCGCGTCCATGCGCGCTTTGGCTTCCGGTCTGAAGTAGCGCTGCACGTACAGCTTGCCCGCCGCTTCGCCCATCATGCCTTCGACCTGCGCGACGCCGCGCTTCCAGCGCGGGCTCTGTTCCTGCTGCCCGCTCAACGTCTTGCCGCGGAACTCGAAGCGCGCGTCGCCGAACGACGCGGGGAGCTCGTCGGCGTAGTCGTCGAGCAGCTTGAACGTGAGATACTCGCGCCACGTCGACGCCGGCGTCTTCGCGATGATGTCGTTCATCGCTTTCACGTAGTCGGGTTGACGCACGATCACGTCCGTCGTCTTCGCGAGGCCCGCGTCCTGGAGGTACGTCTTCCAGCCGTACGAGGGCGTGAGCGCCGCGAGCTGCGCGAGCGTCATCTTGTTGTACGAGAGATCGCGGTTGCGGCTCTTGCCGCGATCCCACTGCGGCGTCGCGATTTCGGTCTCGAGCGCGACGATCCGCTGCGCGGCGCCGGCGGGATCGGGCTGCTTGGCGAGCGTCAGCATCCTGGTAATATAGGACTCATACGCTGCGCGCGTCTTCGTCGTCGCGTCATCCTTGCGCAGATAGTAGTCGCGGTCCGGCATGCCGAGGCCCGATTGACTCACCTGC
>Ga0207702_10003781_pt1 | contig 13667 bp, 9 predicted proteins | sample KBSCornC62_FD_184302 | JGI IMG/M metagenome (GOLD analysis project Ga0207702, IMG submission 184302) | Corn rhizosphere microbial communities from Kellogg Biological Station, Michigan, USA - KBS Corn C6-2 (SPAdes) (version 2) | ecosystem: Host-associated > Plants > Roots > Rhizosphere > Soil ...
ACCGATGGCAAGGTCATCGGCGCCGCGCTCGATCGCAATGGTCTGCGGCCGGCGCGCTTCAAGATTTACGACGACGGCTATGTGATCCTCGCGTCCGAAGCTGGCCTCGTGCACGACTTCCCGGGTAACGTCATCCGCTCTGGCCGTCTCGGACCGGGCAAGATGATCGCGGTCGATCTTCAGCAGAAGAAGTTTTTCGACGATGCCGAGTTGAAGGCGCGTTTCACCAGCGATCCACACTACCGCGAATGGTGCGATGCGCACTTGGTCAACCTGCACAAGTTCGCGACCGCTAAGGAAGCGCCTGCCGCGAAGCCAACTGCTTCTGAAGGCGATGAAGACGTCGCACCGGTTGTTCCGCCCGTATCCGGAGTTTCCCTACAGCAGCAAATTGCGTTTGGTTATGACATCGACGAGATCGAGATGATCATGACGCCGCTGGCTGAAGGGGTGGAGCCGACGGGATCGATGGGCGATGACACGCCTCTCGCGGTGCTTTCGCGCCGTCCTCGTCTGTTTTATCAATACTTCAAGCAGCTCTTCGCTCAGGTGACGAATCCGCCGATCGACTCGATCCGCGAAAAGTCGGTCATGTCGCTGACGATGTACTTGGGCGGCCGCCTCGGTCTCTTCGAAGAATTCCCGAAGACGAGTGGGTACGTTGAACTCGATTCACCGATTCTGCAAAGCCATGAAGTTGCGGCTCTGTTCAATGTCGCGTTCCTCAAGAATCGCATCGTTCGCCTGAATGTCCATTTCGACGCGGCGAGCGGCCCGGATGGCTTGGAAGCGGCGTTGAAGGATTTGGCTTTGCGCGCTCAAACCGCGATCGAAGCCAACAACGCGAAGGTCATCATCCTCTCCGATAAAGGCATCAATTCCGAGAAGGTCGGCATTCCGATGTTGCTCGCGGTCGGCGCCGTGCATCAGCAGCTCGTGCGCTCGGGTCTGCGCTTGAAGTGCGATCTCGTGGCCGAAACCGCTGAGGCGCGCGACGTGCATCACATCGCCTGCTTGCTCGGCTTTGGCGTGAATGCGGTTAACCCGTATCTCGCGCTCGATCTCGTTGCGGAACTCGCTTCCGCCGGAAAAACCACGAAGCCGATCAGCCCCGAAGACGCGCGCAAAAATTACAAGAACACGATCGACGCCGGTCTGCTCAAGGTCATGGCGAAGATGGGTATCTCGACGCTGCTCAGCTACCGCGGCGCCCAAATCTTCGAAGCACTTGGCATTTCGCACAAGGTCATCGACGAGTGCTTCTCCGGCACACCGTCCCCGATCGGTGGTATCGATTATCGTCAGATCGCCGAAGAAGCGATTCGTCGCCACGAACGCGCATTCCCTGCGCGTGACTCAGCGGATCCGGATAACGTCGGCATCGGCGGCGCCGCTCCTGCGCTTCACAACGAAGGCTACTATCGCGTTAACAAGAAGGGCGAAGGCGAGTTCCACGGTTGGAACCCGAAGTTCGTCGCTTCGATGAACAAATTCCTGCGCTCGAACTCGACGGAAGACTACGCCGGGTTGCGCACAACGGCGGACGAGCATCAACCGATGGCGATCAAGGATCTGTTGAAGATCCGCTTCACCGGCCGCGTGCCGGTGCCGGTCGAGGAAGTTGAGTCGATCGAAGATATTCGTCGTCGCTTCACCACCGCGGGTATGTCGCTCGGTGCGCTCTCGCCTGAGGTCCACGAGACACTCGCGATTGCGATGAACCGCATCGGCGGCAAATCGAACTCCGGCGAAGGCGGCGAAGATCCGGCGCGTTTCTCGATTCGCGAAAACGGCGACAACGCGAACAGCGCAATCAAGCAGGTCGCGTCCGGGCGTTTTGGCGTTACCGCCGAATATCTCGCGAACGCTAAGGAAATTGAAATAAAGATGGCCCAGGGAGCGAAGCCGGGCGAAGGCGGTCAGCTTCCGGGCCACAAGGTCACGGGTCTGATTGCTCGCCTGCGTCACAGCGTGCCCGGCGTCATGCTGATTTCGCCACCGCCGCATCACGATATCTATTCGATCGAAGATTTAGCTCAGTTGATTTTCGACCTGAAGGAAGTGAATCCGCGCGCCAAGGTTTGCGTGAAGCTGGTCTCGTCCTCTGGCGTCGGCACCGTCGCCGCTGGTGTAGCAAAGGCATATGCGGACGTTGTGCTCGTCTCCGGTCACGATGGTGGCACGGGCGCTTCCCCGATCGCTTCGATCAAGAACGCGGGATCCGCGTGGGAAATCGGCGTCGCCGAAGCTCATCAGGTGCTGATGATGAACGGCCTTCGCAATCGTGTCGTTCTCCGCACGGACGGCGGCATGAAGACGGGGCGCGACATCATCATCGCGGCGATCCTCGGCGCGGAAGAATACAACTTCGGCACCGGCGCGCTGATCGCGGCGAGTTGCGCGATGTTCCGTGTTTGCCATTTGAATACATGCCCGGTCGGCGTCGCTACCCAGCGCGAAGACCTGCGCGCGAAATTCCGCGGCAAGCCGGAAAACGTCATCAATTATTTCAACGCCGTCTCCGAAGACGTGCGTCATTATTTGGCCAAGCTCGGCGCTCGCACGCTGAACGAAATCATCGGCCGCACCGAATTGCTGGAGCAGATCGACGATCCGGCGAATCCGAAGACCCGCATGGTCAACTTGTCCGGCATCCTGCATAACCCGGACCCGAGCAACGAACTCGAACGCTACCACACGCGTGAGCGCAACGAGCGTTTCGGTAACGAAGGTTCGCTCGACGAAGCGATCTTGCAGGAAGCGCGCGACGTCATCCTCGGCAAGAGCGCACGCCTCGTCGCTCGTTACAAGGTCACCAATGTCAATCGTGACATCGGCACCTACCTCTCCGGTCAAATCGCTTATCAACGCGGCAACGCGGGTCTGCCTGCGGGCACGATCGATCTCACCTTCAACGGCAGTGCGGGCCAAAGCTTCGGCACCTTCTTGGTGCAGGGCGTGCGGCTCACCTTGAACGGCGAGGCCAACGACTACGTTGGCAAGGGCATGAACGGTGGCGAAATCATCATTCGTCCGTCGAATGCGGTGAAGTACGCGTGGAACGAAAACTCCATTGTCGGCAACACCTGTCTCTATGGTGCGACCGGCGGCTCGATGTTTGCCGCGGGTTGCGCAGGCGAGCGTTTCGCCGTTCGTAACTCCGGTGCGACTGCGGTGGTCGAAGGCATTGGCGACCACGGTTGTGAATACATGACCGGCGGATTAGTCGTGGTGCTCGGTGGCGCGGGAAGCAATTTCGGCGCCGGCATGAGCGGCGGCTTGGCGTTTGTCTACGACGCGAAGGACGAGTTCTCTGCGCAGATCAACCCAGGCATGATCGGCCTGGAGCGACTGAATCAGCAGGAAGAAATCGATAGTTTGAGGAAGCTGATCGAGATCCACGCGAAGTTGACGAAGAGCCCGCACGCGAAGTCCTTGCTCGAGAAGTGGGAGACCACCATCGGCAAGTTCTGGAAAGTCGTTCCGCATCCGCCGATCGCCGACGCGCCAAAGCCCTTCTTCGCCTTCGACAGTGCGAAGGTGCCGGTCACCGCGTAACGCGAGCGCTACGAAAACGTTTCGATTCCGGATCTGCGAAAAGCGGATCCGGAATTTTTTTTTGACCAAGCTGGTCTGTCCTCGAAACACGGACATCCCGCCTGCCGACTCATCAATCGACCGAAGGTCGTGGCTAGAATGAGAAAGCGTGAGCTCCGCTCACTCTAAAATGGTTGGCGGCCATGATGGCCGCGCTTCCAGGACAGACTTCTGGAATATCTGCACTCGCAGGGTATGAGACCATTCGATTACCCTAATGAGCGATCTTCCGGTGCTTCTTTTGACTGGCGGCTCAAGCGAGATTCGCGGGAAATCGTCCTTCCCACTATGCGTTCGTTTACCCTTCGTTCTGCGATTTTTATCGCGCTGCTAGCTTTTCTTCTGTTCTCGCGCGCGTCCGCCGAACCTTCCTTCAAAACTCCCGTCACTTTTGAAGAGGCTGATCGCCGAGCGGGAGAGATTCTTGCGAAAATGAAGTTGGAAGAAAAAGTCCAACTCATCACTGGCTCGAACGGCTTCTATATCAAAGGATTTCCTCAGTACGGTATGCCGGACTTGATGATGTCCGACGCGACCGCCGGCGTGCATATCCGCAATAATTTGCCGCAGCACATGGAGAAATCGACGGCGTTCCCTGTTCCGATCGCGTTAACCGCAACGTGGAATCCCGGCCTGGCCTATGCCTATGCGCATAGCGTCGGCGAGGAATGCCGTGCCGGCGGCATCGCATTTCTTCTCGGGCCTGGCATGGACGTTTATCGCATCGCTCAATGCGGCCGAAATTTCGAGTACTTCGGCGAAGACCCTTATCTCGCCTCGCGTATGATCGAACGCTATGTGGCGGGCGTGCTCGATACGGGCACGATCCCGACGCTGAAACATTTCATCGCCAACGAGACCGACTTTTATCGTCGCACCTCGAACTCGATTGTCGACGAACGCACACTTCACGAAATCAATTTGCCGCCGTTCAAAGCCGGCGTTGCCGCCGGTGCGATGGCGGTGATGACTTCGTACAATCAACTCAACGGCGAGTATTGCGGCCAAAGTGAATACGTCATCACGGAGCTGCTGCGCAAAGAGCTCGGATATCACTGGCTTTTGATGAGCGACTGGTGGTCCGTGTGGGATGCGGAGAAAATCATCAAGTCCGGCCAAGATTTGGAAATGCCCGGTGAGAAATACCTGAAAGGCGACGCGTTGCGTCTCGTGACGGAAGGCAAAGTCCCGGTGGCGGATATTGATCGCATGTGCCGCGACATCATGCGGACCTGTATCGCGATGGGACTCTACGACCGGCCCGTGAAGGACGACTACTTCCTGCGCACGCTGCCAGAACACAAGGAGATCGCTCGGCAAACGGGTCGCGAAGCTGTCGTTCTGTTGAAAAACGACGGCATTCTCCCGGTGAAAAAAGACACCGCGAAGAAGATTTTGTTAACGGGCCTGTTCGTCGAAAACCTAGCTCGCGGCGGCGGCTCCGCAGACGTGGATGGATACGATGTCGTGACGTTGCTGCAGGCATTGAAAGATACCTACGGCTCGCAAATCGAGTATGTTGAAACGCCGACGGACGACCAACTGCGTCAGGCCGATCTCGTTTTCCTGAGCACCGGCACGTTCGACAGCGAGGGCTGGGATCATCCCTTTGCCTTGCCGGAGAAAGACGAACAGGTCGTGAAGCACACGGTTGAGTTGAACCCGCACACGGTCGTGATCGTGAACGCGGGAAGCGGGATTCAGATGACGGGTTGGAACGATCGCGCCGCGGCGATCGTTTACGCGTGGTACCCCGGTCAGGAAGGAAATCGCGGCCTCGCCGAAATTTTGTCGGGCCAGATCAGCCCCTCTGGAAAACTCCCCTTCACGATCGAGAAGCGTTTCGAAGATTCACCGGGCGCGAATTATATTCCCGCAGGGGAGAAACTGTATTCGGGCTGGGAGCAGGACAACAATATGTCTCATCCCATCAACAATATCGTCTATAAAGAAGGCGTGTTCGTGGGTTACCGGTGGTACGAAAGCAAAAAGATTCAGCCGCTTTATGCCTTTGGGCACGGCCTTTCGTATACGAAGTTCGAATACAGCAAATTGTCCGTCTCCCCGGCCACGATCCGTCCCGACGGACGTGTTGCGATCGAAGTGTTGGTGAAGAATGTCGGAGCCACGGCGGGGGCTGAAATTGTCCAAGTCTACGCGCATGAAGCGCACGCTCCACTGCCGCGCCCAGAGAAAGAACTAAAGGGTTTTGCGAAGGTTTCGCTCAAGCCCGGGGAGAGCCAAATCGTGCGCGTGCGGATCGAGGCGAGCGATCTCGGGTACTGGGATGTGAAGACGCACGGCTGGGTGACCGATGCTGGCAACTACGATTTGGCCATCGCGTCCGCATCCGACGACGTGCGAATGCATGGTGCGGTGAAAGTGGAGTGAGCCGACTTACGTCGCAACAAGCCGTGTACTTTCCGACATGGAGTGCGGCGATTCATCGCCGCACTCAAAGGAGGAACTCAATTCGCTTTGGAAACGTAGCAGCGGTGCATCGGGACAAATGAATTTGCCCGGCTCAGGCGATGATGAATCGACGTATTTGATGTCGGAACCGCTGCGAAAGAGATTGGGTCGATTTGTTACGGCTTGCCGGAAATCCCTGCGGGCAAATCACTCCGTGGCTTTTCCGGCTTTGCATCTGCTGGTCGGCCGGTGACGGCCGTGTTGTGCATGGCGCGTGTAACTTCGACTTCGAGTTCGTTCGCGCGCACCTCGGCCGCCGGGATGATATCACCGCGGTGCGTGTTCGTTAGCCGATCACGGACACGTTTCTCGCCGTCGGCATCGGCGCCGTGCTTCGTCGCGACAATGATCCACGCTAGACCTTCCTTGTAATCGCGGGGAATGCCTCGTGCGCTGACGTACATCGCACCGAGATTGTAGGCCGCTTCTGGCACACCGGCGAGGGCGGCTCTGCGATAGTACTCAATCGCTTTGGACGCATCGACCGGGACGCCCTTGCCTTCTTCGTAAATTTTGCCGAGCCGAAACGACGCGTTCGTTTCGCCCGCAGTCGAAGCACGCTCGAGCATGGCGATGCCTCCGGCAACGTCTTTAGGAACGCCGTCTCCGTTGACCATCATTTCACCAAGCGCGGCGAGGGCAGGAGGCTTCCCCGCCTTGGCATCTTTCTGCAGCTCGCCCAAATCCGCCCACGAGTCGCCTGCGGTCGACAGAAGAATAGGAGCCTGGTCCTTTTCGGCTCGAGCCGAGGCTCCAGCGAAGAAACCGAGAGCCAAAATCGACAGCAGACAGAAGCGAGCTGAACTCATGGTGAAAGTTGTCATGGAACGAACGCTCAGACCGCAGCGGGGGAATACGGTGCCTCCAGAAACGCGCCGGCTTTTCGGCCGGCGCGTGAAAACGAAAGGAGATTATTCCTTCTCTTCCTCACTCGTCGCGACAGAGGAGCCGCCGACCACCGTTACTTTTTCCAAGACGGCCTTGGTGATCTTTTCGGCGAGCTCGGGGCGGTCCCGCAGCGTTTGTTTAGCGGCGTCGCGACCTTGCCCGATCAGTTCGCCCTGATACGCGATCCAAGCGCCCTTTTTCTCCAAAATCTTATGCTCAATCCCGAGATCGAGAACCGACCCCGTGCGCGAGATACCCTCGTCGTACATGATGTCGAATTCGCACTCGGTGAAAGGCGGCGCGACCTTGTTTTTCACGATTTTGATCTTCGTGCGATTGCCCACCACTTTGCCATCTGGGGTTTTGATCTGATCCTTGCGACGGATGTCGATCCGCACCGACGAGAAAAACTTCAGAGCGCGACCACCGGGAGTGGTTTCGGGGCTGCCGAACATGACGCCAATCTTTTCGCGAATCTGATTGGTGAAAATGCAGATGCACTTCGTCTTGCTCACGACCGCGGTGAGACGGCGCATGGCTTGGCTCATCAAGCGAGCCTGTGAGCCCACGGTGGCATCGCCCATTTGACCATCGAGTTCAGCTCGGGAAACCAAGGCGGCTACGGAATCGATCACGATCACATCGATCGCATTCGAGCGAATCAGCGTTTCGGTGATATTGAGGGCGTCTTCGCCCGAATCCGGTTGAGAAACAAGCAGATCATCGAGTTGTACACCGACGACGCGGGCGTACTTCGGGTCGAGTGCGTGCTCGACGTCGATGAACGCGGCTAGCCCGCCGCGACGTTGGGCTTCAGCGATGACGCTCAAACAAAAGGTGGTTTTACCGGAAGATTCCGGACCATAAATTTCGACGATACGACCGCGCGGAAGACCGCCGACGCCGAGAACGAGATCGACGGCGAGCGAGCCGGTCGAAAGCGTTTCGACCGTCATTTTTTTGGCATCGCCAAGCCGCATGACGGAGCCTTCGCCGAATTGTTTGGTGATGGCGGAGAGCGCGAGATCGATATTTTTGTCGCGAGCGTCATCTTTGACGGCAACGGAGGCTGAAGCGGTTTTAACAGGAGCGGCTTTGGACATGATGGAACGTTACGTTTTGATTGAAATGGGGTCGCGCAAGGGCAGGGCAGAGCTTGCAAACTGAAGAAGGCGACAAAGCTGAGGCAAGCGTGGACCGCGCGCAACGATCAGGCCGGAAAAATCCGGTGGATCAAGCCCACAACGCTAACGCGGATTTTACCTCGCGCAAGCCGCCACGTTCACTGTTGAAACGAGGTTGCAGGGTGTCCGTCAATAAAAATTGACAACATTAATTATTAATGATCCGCCTTCTCCATGCGGAGGCAAAGCGGATCCGGCGGACTTGGCTTAACGATCCCGGGCTTAGCGCCGGCGGGATTCGACGCTGACCACCAGCTTGCCGGAACGCGGCAGCTTCGTGATCGCGCATTCTCGGGTCGTGCGGGCCTTGCTCGGCGTGTAAAGCATCCAGGCGCGGCGCGCTTTAGTGGCTTCTTCTTCGTCGGTGAACGAAAGCTGAGCGCCCTGCTCGAGCTGAGTGGCGTAGTATTTGTAACGACCGTGTTCGCGCCAATCGCTCTCGAGGACAACCTCCGGCTTGTCGTCGGATTCTTTGCGGGGGATGAGCAGCCAGAGATCCGGCAACGTCTGACGGACGTGCAAACGCAGCTTCAGGCGGTGCCGTTCACAGTAACGGCGGAAGAGTTTAAAAAAAGTCGGGTACTCCTTAACCGAGTGGATTCCAATCGTTTGACCTTTCGCCATCGCTTCGACGTAGAACTGTTTGTTCGGCTTGATGGGCGCGTTTTTGTCAACGACCGGAAATTCCAAAAACTGATGAGACGACGACTCTCCCATCACTTCGAAAGGGCTGTTGCTGGTGCTTTTCTTTTTGGCGCGGGCGGCAGTGGGCATGGCTTATCGAGTAGTCTCCATTTTTCTTTTCGCAATCCGTTCTAGTGAGAAAAAAATTGTCAAGGTATACGGTTTAGTACATCAACCGGCAATGATGCGTGCGGGAGGGCACCTTGATCAGCCGGGAGGCTGGTCGTTTAAGACGTATGTGCGTGTACAAAAGTTGCGCGCTTCGGCGGAGCTTTGTCAGGGAACAAAACAGATACACTTGCCTCAAGTATCTGATCACAAGGCAGTTGTCAGAGAATATTTTCGAAAAAATTTAATCGGAGAATTTTTTCAACAAGGCGGTGAAACGTGGTGTTTGGCCGATTTTGCCTTTTGGCAAGGAAATGGAGCTGCCGCGTCGGTATCGGATTCCTCGATACAGGGAAAAACTCGATTTCTGACCATCTTAGGAAGGGGGGCGCTGCAAAAATGAGAGAAAATTTGCTCGCGGATTTGTCCACTTACTTGAACGAGCAGTTACTCGGCCAGACTGAGGCGATTCGAGAGTTTGTGACGACCTTGGCGCTCGCCTTGCAGGGGCGAAGTCGTCCGGATCGAACGCTTGGGCTGATTTTTTTGGCCGGTCCGACGGGCACCGGTAAGACCGAGATGGTTCGTCTTGCAGCCAAGTTTTTTCACGGGGCCGACGCCGAAGTGCATTTCCATCGGTTAGATATGGCGGAGTATCAGCACCCTGACTCTTTGCACCGCCTGCTCGGCGCACCGGGTCAGCCCGCTTTGCTCGGACAAGCAATCGATCGGCTGAACGCTGCCGCCGGAGAGAAAGGGTCGGCTTTCCTGCTCTTTGACGAGATCGAGAAAGCATATGCCGATTTGGTAACCATTTTGCTCTCATTCGATGCGGCTCGGTTGACGACAAGCGATGGGCAAACGCGTGACCTTTCGCGCCTTTTCGTGATCGTGACAAGTAATGTCGGCGCGGCACGGGCCGCGGACCTGCAACACGCGCCTTACACGGCCCTGCGTGACGAAGTGCTCCTCCAAGCGGAAAAACGATTCCGTAAAGAGACGTTGGCGCGATTCGATGCGCGCATCGTGATGAACCGACTCACCTATGATGTGCAGCGGGAGATCACCCAGCGGCTGCTGGAAAAAGAAATTCGCGAACAGACGCAGTTTTTGCGTCGGCCACTCGAAGTTGGGCGAGAGGTGCTCAATTTTCTGATCCGTGAGGGATTCACGCCCGACTTGGGAGCGCGAAATCTGCGCGCAACGGTCGAGCGCCACGTGGGGCGCGCGCTGCTATCCTGGGTGGCGCAAATGGAAGACGAGCAGGCCGGTGATCGGTTCAGTCGGACCTTGATTCTTCGAGAAAATCGCGCGGCCCGACAGTTGGAGGCAACTCGGGTTGCCGACCAAGTCCGCTCAGCCGCGTTGCGCGAAGCGCTCTCCGCCCCTGGCTGCGCGGCCGCCTAATTTCAGCATCACTAATATGAACAACCCTGCACTCATGTCTAAGCCGTTTATTCACGTCGAAATTGTCGACTTCGCCTCGGAGCCCATGCTGCTCCGCGAAGCCGCCGACTTCTACTGCACCTTAAAACCGGAGCGAAAAGATTGGTCCGAGGAAAAGCGCCTGCGTTTGGCCATTCGCACCGAATGCCGTTGGGGACGGGTCCCTGTCGGCGATGAGATCTTCATGGTTTCGGAATTTGGCGAAGGCCCGCGCGAACCGCTTTCCAGCAAGGTCAAAGCTTCGGTGAAATTTTATGCTGAGTTGAGGCCGACGGAAAAAGGCGGGTCAGATGGCTACATCGAGCCGGCGCCGTTCTGCCAAGTTGAGTTTGACGCGGCCAGTTGCCGCAAACTTCGGTCTCAAGGACTGGTGCGGCTCGAGGAGTTTATTCGCCGAACGGTGCCGGAGTGTGCGAAAGCGTTCGAAGAGTGGCAGGCGGTCCTTTCGACCGCAAAGGAGCGCTACGCGGCGGTCAAGGCCGCGCGCCAAGCAAAGGCCTCCGTATCCGCTCAGAAAGCCTAGAAAACGTTGGGAAACCGTGGTGCGGCAGCGCCGACGCGCCTGCTTACGACGGACTGCGTGCTGCTTTCCTGGGAGCGTGGACATCTTCCGCCGACTTTTTTAGATGAGCGAGGCTCACGCTTCCAGGGCAGCCGCAGCGCTCTCCCTAGCCGCAGTGAATTTCTGCCGGTTTCCCTAGCGATGTCTCTTCGCTCGAATCTTTGCTTCTCTTTTCATGACCGGACTCACCGAACTCGGGCGCGATCTGACCGATCTCGCCCGCCGAGAAAAACTGGACCCGATCGTCGGCCGCGAGGCCGAGTTCGAACAAATTCTGGGTGTGCTTTGTCGACGCACGAAGAGTAACCCGTTGCTCGTGGGCGAACCCGGTGTGGGCAAGACCGCGTTGATCGATGGGCTGGCGCTTAAAATTTGCCGCGGTGAGGTGCCGCGCCCTCTTGCGGGCAGAACCGTTTTCGAATTGCAACTGGGTGCCCTGCTCGCAGGCACACAGTTTCGCGGTGATCTCGAACAACGGGTGCATCGGCTCCTCCGGGATGCTCAGCACGGTGGCGTGATTCTCTTCATCGACGAAATTCATCTCCTGGGCCAGGCTGGACGCGGCAGCGGCTTAGACGTGGGTAATCTGCTCAAGCCAGCGCTGGCGCGCGGGGACTTTTGTTGCATCGGAGCGACCACGCCGAACGAAGCGGCTCACTTCTTCGCAGCGGATCCTGCTTTCGAGCGTCGATTTCAGACGGTGTTGATTGACGAACCTTCGCCCTCGACCCTGCGGGCAATTGTGACCGATGCGGCAGAACGACTTGGCGTATTTCACGGATTTGAAGTCACCTGCGACGCGATCGAGGCCGTTTTGGTGTATGCAGCGGAATCCTCGAACGAAGCGCCTCGGCGACGGAATCCGGATCGAGCGCTCGATCTCCTCGAGGATGCCTGCGCGCAGGAGCATGTTCGACAGAATCGGCAGAGCAAAACGCTCGGCCCACTTCCACCGGACGTCGTGGCATTACGCCAGGAACTTACCTGCGCGATGAATGATTTGAACCTCTTTCGTCATGTGCAGGTCCGCGATGCTTACGAAGCTGCGTTGGCCTCATGGTGCCAGACACGAGATGCGGGTGAAACGCGTTTGCCGAAACTGGGTCGTTCCGAAATCGAGCGAACCTTTACCGAACGTCAGCTCAACTCACCGCAGCGACCACCAGCTCTTTGATCGCTGCCGGAAGATCGAGGGAGAGCGCAGCTTGTTGAGCGGCTGGGCTCATTTTTCGCCAGGTTTTCCGAATAATATCGACGAACTTTTCGCGCGCGTAGTCCGCGTGTTGGGCGGCGAACGCTTCGATCTCGTTTTCCAAAAACACCAGGCAGGCCGCATCCTCGAGCGCTTGCGTGCCGGGGTTCGTTTTCAAACCGGTCTTCGAAACCCAGGTATAAACATCTTCAGCTTCCGCTGCGGAAACGCCCGCCGTGAGGAGAAGTTCTTTTGCCCGAGACGCTTGCTTCACATAGAGTGAACGCCGCCAAGCGTGATAGCCCGGTTTATCCAAAGGGAAACTCGAGCGCGGCACGGACCAACGCTCGAGATGCTGGCAACGGGCGGCAAGGCGGACGATGGGGGAACTCGCAGAATCCAGGCGCACAATCCATGCTTCAACTCGGTCGGCGTAAACCAGTTCAGCGGCACGACCTTCGGACGTTTTCGAAGGATCCGCGGCATGCGCGGCGTCGATTGATGCGCGAGCGTTCTGGTAGGCGTCCATTCGCCAACGTTGGTGCGGGCGCACGCTTCTGAAAAGCTCGGAACCGCGGAAAAAAATTCATGGGAGTTGTCTTGCCTGGCTGCGTTCCGGCAAACTGGTCCGATGTCCGCGCCGTCAGCCTTGATCAATCTCTACGACCTCACTCATGAGGAGTTGGCGGAGCTTTTGAGGAAGTGGGATTTCAAACCGGTTCACACCGGAGCAATCTGGAGCAGTTTGTATTATCGCGACGTGGCGCGCATCAGCGACATGGAGGATGTGCCTGAACGGCTGCGCCGTCGCTTGGAGGAGTTCGCCCAACTTGGGCATTTGCCGACGACGCGCGAGACTCACAGCACGGATGGCTTTACGCGTAAATATCTGCTCGGGCTGCATGATCAGCGCGCAATCGAAACCGTGTTGATGAAATTCAGCGGACGCGTCACCGCCTGCGTCAGTAGTCAAGTCGGCTGTGCGATGGGCTGTGTCTTCTGCGCGACGGGGCAAATGGGTTACACCCGACACCTGACGGCCGGAGAAATTGTCGCTCAAGTCATGCATGTGCGGCGCATCGCGTCCGCGCTTGTGCGCGAAGGCGGAACCGCGCAAGCACGCGCGAATGAGCGGATCGAGGATTTTAGTGGCCCAGCGGAAGCAGTTAGCGTGAACGACGACGATGGCGATCCGAATGAAAATCGTCCTGACCCCGCAGTGCCCTACCCATTGCGTAATCTCGTCCTCATGGGGATGGGCGAGCCGTTGCATAACTACGACTCGGTGATGAAGGCGATCGATATCATCCGTCATCCGGGTGGCATCGCGATGGGCGCGAAAAAGATCACGTTGAGCACCGTTGGAGTTGTGCCGGGCATCATTCGCATGGCCGATGAAGCGCGGCCCGCTAACCTGGCGGTCAGCCTGCATGGAGCGACGCAGGCGGAACGCGCGGCTCTTGTGCCGGCGGCGCGAAAATGGCCGCTCGAGGAGTTGATCGATGCGTGCCGGTATTTTGTGCGAAAGCTCGAC
>Ga0207702_10003783_pt1 | contig 13654 bp, 35 predicted proteins | sample KBSCornC62_FD_184302 | JGI IMG/M metagenome (GOLD analysis project Ga0207702, IMG submission 184302) | Corn rhizosphere microbial communities from Kellogg Biological Station, Michigan, USA - KBS Corn C6-2 (SPAdes) (version 2) | ecosystem: Host-associated > Plants > Roots > Rhizosphere > Soil ...
CTGGTCACCGACTTCGAGCGCATGGTCGAGCTCCGCAACGCCTTGCAGCCGGATTCTCCGTTCATGACGGCCTGCTCGCCGGTCGCCAACATGGTCAAGATGGACGTGACGAACTTCATGGGCATCGTGATCTCGGGTGGCGCCGGGCTGGCGACGCTTGTGCCGGGCCTGTAGCCGGTCGGGAATGCCGGGATGATCACGATCGATTACACGATCACGCTCGGCAACCTGATCGAGATGGCATCCATCATCGGAGGCGGCTTGCTGGTTCTGATCAAGCTGAATAACAACGTCGTTGAACTGAAATCTGATGTCAGCGGCATGCAGACCGAGATCAAAAAGCTCGGTGACATCCTTGTCGCCCAGGCCAACCTGCGGGGCGAATTGCAGGGCATCACGACCCGTCTCGCTACAGCGGAATCCGATATCCGAGATCTCCGTCATGGCGACGGATTTATCCGAGGCCCGCGCGGGCTCGATAAAGAATACCCGTGACATTCCACCATCACTGGCTGCAATTCGGGACAGCATTCCTGATGTGGTCGCGGTGCTGACGATCCTGAGCGCAATCAAGGAATGGTGGGACTGGCGGCGAGGGGCGTGATCATTGGCCAGGATCAAAAGAGCGAAGGTTCCGGCTTTCCGTCACCTACAACCCGTAATCGGTTTGCTCTGCTTTCGACGGCAGAGCCATACGCATTCCAGCGCAGGGCCGTTCGCATTACCGGCCTATGGGGCGCCCAACCGAAACCCTCGGCTCGTACCGCCTTTTCAGGCAGCGTCTCGTTCCTCGCTTAAGACCGAAGCAGTCCGTTCAGCATCTTCCGGCTGACGACCCGCTGCAATATTAGATCGGTTGCTTCCCTCAATGAAAGGCCATGTTTCTCGGCCTCGATCTCGATATCATTGAGCCAAGGCTTCCCCTTGGCGTCACGCTTGTGAAACCGGACGCGCTTATTGTCGTCGCTGTCTGCCATGGTCGTCTCTGTTTAAGATCGCCAGATGCTTCGCGCTATCCAGCCAGTCCAAAAAACCACTAAATAGGGCAGGTTCGCATTGAATAAGGTCATCCCGAGTGAGATGACGATGCACAGCATCACGAACCAATAATTACGAAGCCATGTTGCCATCATCATTTCCTGCTCAGGATCGCGGAGGTGTAAGTGTAACACTTATACCTTCCGGCTCGTCGTCCAACTCGCCAGCCTTGTACAGCTCGGCACCGGCATGGCCGATGCCTTCGATCATCTCGTTGATGCCGTGCGGATATGTCGTGATCGCAAACCATCCCCACATTACCCGCCGGAAATCACCAAAGCGAACGTAGCTTGGTCTCACCTGGAAGGGGGATCCGCATTCGATCAGCACCATGGCTTCCTCGTTGTTCGGTCAGGAGCGCGGTTGATAGATTACATCATGCGCTTCAAGGTCAAGGTGAGCCTGCATTCCAGAGTCTATCAAAACGGCATCAGACGTTGCACCGGTTGATCTTAAAATATCTGCCGCGTCATCCATCAGATCCGTCGTGATAGGCCAGGACCCACCTAGGCCATGACCGATCGCAGAAAAGAGGCGTCTATTATCGAGAGAATTCCGGATGATCTCATAAGCCCGTCTGAGCATCTTTCGACGCGAAGCTATCGTTGATTGTAAATTTTTCCGATGGGGAGGGCGTTTAACCGCGCAATGGGGCATTTTAGCACTCTCCAGGAAATCAGGATGAAGTTCAATATGAGCCGGCTTTCCCTGAAATTGGACAAGCTTCAAACCATCGGCTTTTGTGCCAACAATTTCACCAAAAAGCCTCGCATAGGTTGGGAATTGTGATCTTCCTTCAGAGTTGAGGCGGACTATGTTGGACATCATGGCGCTCCTATTCCGTCACCGGCCATGGCGCAGGCTCTAGGCCAGCCCGCGCTCGTCGAAGGCACACACTGCAAAGCCCTTTCGGGCCGACGTTATTGCGCCAGATGCTGATATCACCATCCGCTTCATATCCGCGCTTGCACATAGGTTGCCCGATCTCGCTGAATGTGCCCTTGTAGAGATGCGATATGGTGTATTGCACCTCGCCGCTTCGATCACGCCAGACACGGCGGCGACTAAGCCCCGTGATAAATCCTTCCGGTATGTCGCTGGTCAGAATGCCCATGCCGCACCTCCACTTTCACTACTGAGGATCGGCCATGAGGCGGCCGCGCACTGCACGGTAGCTCCTAGGCCAGCAGGCGTCTTTCGCGAATTCGAGTGCTGACTTCTTAGTGGTAAACGGCTCGATCCATGCGATGTGCCAACCGCCGTCTTCCTTACAAATCAATATCCATCCGGTGACATCGGCCACAATTGCGTCGTTACTCACGCGTCGTCTCGCCATCTTCATTCTCCTTGCGCCGGGGCGGGGTGGTCACTTCCGATAACGAAGTTTGATCGTGCCTTCATGCCGACGGATTGCGACCGGCGTTTCGGCATCTGAACTGGTCAGGATCGGATCGCTGTATTCCGTCTGGACCTCGATCAGGACTTCGTTGCCGTATTGATCGCGTGACCAAATGCCAAATTTCTCACCGGGTTTGGCATCGGCCGGCGAGCACCACTTGATGAGTGCTTTTCTCGCGTTGGCTTCGTCACAGCGGGCGCGGTTTGCTTCATTCTTGGTGCGCTCAACCTGATCGACGGCATACTGGTAAGCCTTAACCAGCTTCCGGCCTTCCTGGCTGATATCGTATTTTGGGTCGATTACTTCGTTCATGGGACTTTCCCTCCTCTGCATTCAGTTCTGAGGCCGGTCAGCCTTCGCCGCCAAATCCGTCAGTTCTGTCATCTGCCGCGCGATGTTCTTGGCGAGGTGGCCGCGCTGTTCCTTGCTCGGGGCGCTTCGCATTGCCTCAAGCTGTTCGACCAGGTTGGAACAGCGATGCCCGGCAGGCGTGTCGGCACCCAGCTTTGAGCGGAGCGCGATCAGCTTGCGGCGGGTATCTTCAAGATCGAAATTCATCTCTCGTCTCCGTGAACAGCGCGGGAACAGCCGCGTGTAAATTTCGTGTTAATCCGTCGAAAAGTTCCCATAACGTTCATGCAGGTTTCGACAGGGTTACGGCGAATTCATCCTTGAATTATTGATCTTTTTTGCCTGCGGCATATCTTAACTGTTTCCTTCCGGTGGAATACTCTATTTTTAGGCGGTGCCTGTTTTTATAGTGTTTTCCACGACTTCTAAAATTGCCTGTGTAAGCGGTGTGTCAATTAGTCGATCGGTCAGCGTGGCATCCTTCATCGCGTGACCGTAGGTCTCAATCACCATTTCCGCCGTCATATCGACCAGCCATCCGACTGTCACCGGATCGAGTCCGCGCCGCAGTAATTGCGTCACGCATCCGTGGCGGCAGCAATGCGGCGTGAGGCGTTGAATCTTCGCGCGCTTGACGGCCTGATCCCAAGGCCATCGCACAACCTTCAAGTCTCGATACCAGAACAACGGCCGGCCTTCCTCGGTCGGCATATTGGCGAGCGCTGCTACCAGCATGGCCGGCAGATGCGCGATGCGCTTGCCCTTGTGCTGGCCGCGCTCTTTCTTGTTCCTGATGATGACGGTTCCGGCGTCCAGCTTCAGATCCCTCGCAGGATCAATCGCCAGAGCCTCCGAGGGCCGGCAGCCGGTCAGGAACATGAACAGCGCATAGGTTCCGAGGATCGGGCTGGCCGTTTGCTGGAAGGCATTTATCCATTCCAGCGTGGCTGGCTCTTTCGGCTCGCCATCTTCCTCGAACCGATTTTTGATCATTAGGGGCGGGCATAGCTCGGCCTCGGCGCAATGATTGATGACCGACTGCGCTGGTGTGAGCGCGCGCCGGTTCATGCTGGCACCAGAATTGCCGGGGAATAGTTCGAGGGCCATTTGTTTCAGCGTGCTCGGTTTGATATCCTTGACCAGCCAGTCCCTTAGATAGTCATCGACCGGCTGTAGAAATTTGCTGTCCTTGCCTGCGGCGCGATAAAGCTTCACCGCCTCGCCGAACGTCAGGATTGCGGTCGGGCCATCGAAATGACCGTTCCAGATTTTTCCTTCGATTTCGGTAGCGTACCTCTGGGCCTTCGCTTTGTCAGAGGTTTTGGTTGACTGACGGACGTGGACACGCCGGCCAGGCGGGCCAAGAGTGTCGTCGATATGCCAGATGCGGCCACGCTTGATGAGGTTGACGGGCACTTGTTCGCCTCCAAAATCTTCCTGACATCCTCGTCCAGCAGCCGCATACGTTGCCCCGAACCGCGGCACGCGCCAAGCCTGGTCGCCTCATTCCGCACAAATCTTTCGGGCCAGCCCAGATGGCTGGCGACCTGTTGCGGGGTATAGACGGCCGGCAGGGTCATTTCGCCGCGTCCTCGACCTGTGCCTGAGACAGTGCGGAACGTCTTTTCCGGCGCGCATCGGCCCATCTGTCAAAGTCTTGGCAAATTCTGATCAGGCCATAGAGCTGCAAAAATGTAAGGACGATTGCGCTAATCGAATCATCCACGGGACGCTCCTCCCACAGGATGGCGAGCCCATCGGCGACACGATAGCTCGCAGCCGCCCATAAGAATTATGCCGTTGGCAAATCCGCCGTGCGTTTGCCGTCCTCCGCACCCGCAATGACATTTGCGCATGTACATGCTTCGGTGCGTGTTCTTTTGAACGTACCTTTGATGATGCTCGGCTGATCCCCAGGTGCCCCATTCCGCTGTACCGCCCTTCATGGCGGCCTTGAGAGCTTCGGGGCTTAGCTTGTTTAGGTCCGTCATTTGCCTCCCCCTGAAGGTGTGGACACAGGATCGAGGATGGCGCGGGCACGATCAGCAATGCTGCGCAGAGTTGGATCGTCCGTTGCCGAAAAATGAAACCAAATGTCAGTCAGAAGGCCTTGTGTTTCTTCAAAGCTGTTTACGGCCTTGACTATGAAGTCGGCGTTGGCTTCGTTTTCGTCCTGTCCGAGGATCATTTGAGCGATGCAATTGTGGTTGATGTCGCTGACGTAGACCGACTTTCGGCTATGATGCCATGGCAATTTGGTGTGCTCAGTCATTGCTGCTCTCCTGCGGGGCGGACACAGGACTGCCATAGCGAACGTAAGCACCGAGAGGCGAATTTCCCTCCATATCCTCAAGCATGCTGACGGGCACCGTAAAAAATCCCTGATGCCCTTCACACGTGCATGGGATTGTCTCGGTGTTGAGATACATCAGATCGTCGCGGTCGAGCCCGTAAGTATGTCCCGTAAATTTCTCCACGATCTCGCCAGCTAAGAATTTGCGAGGCAGGGCACTCCAATCGTCCGGGCCGACAGGGTTTTTGAAGAAATATGCATGTTTCATGGTGTTTCCGTCTCCTGCGGAGAGCGAGACACAGCGTGCACCGACCAGCCAAACCAGCAAATCCAAATTTGGGTAGGCCGCCGGTACAGCCGGACGCGCGGAAATGTGAAATAGAATGTTGACCGCTGGAGTTTCATTCAGCCGCCTCCGCAAATGCTGCTTTCGGAGTCCGGGCGATCGAGAGCAATAATTCTCGAAAGGGGATTGGCGTTCCGATCCTGGGCGCACTGTCCTTGCCGCCGCCGCGGCCGCCGACTTCGCCGAGGCGCTGCGCGCGCTTCAGGCCCATGCGGGCGACGATTGCTGGATCTAGCCGCGGTTCGCTGATGCCCCAATTGAGTTCGGGAAGCTCGCAATCATACGCAATCAGCCAAGTCGGTTTGCGAGCGTAGTGACCATAGCGGCCCTGTTCCACGCAGCACGTCCAGCCGCCCAACGCATCAGCCTTGACCCATCCGCCCTTGCGGGGCGGCTTGCTGAGCCCGAAATGCTCCCATGCATGACTGTCGCAGGGATGTTCTAGGACGCCCCCGTAAAGACGAACGGCCCATAGGGCTCGCTCAAAGCAACCTCCATCATCACCTTTGATCTTCCGAACTCCGGTTTGCTTGATGAATAGCGGTTGACCAGCCCAGAATTTGCCCCAACGCTGGCACGGCGGATGAGCAACGACGCGATGAGGTCCGCGGTAAAGTCGCGCGTCCCGATCTTCGGGCCAGGGGTCCACGCCAGGCACATTGATGTAACTGCCATTGGGCGCAACGTAGAGAGCAGCGATCATGTCTGGCGCTCCTGCGAAGTGACTGCCGGGCCGAGGCATTTCCGTGAGACAGAAAACGTCCGGCTGCCGAGCGTCCGTTCAAACTGATAACGCTTGCTATCAGCGTCAGTCATGAACGCCCTGATCTTCTTCTCGCGGTCCGTTTCAATGTCGCAAAGAATCTCTGCCTTGTAAGGCGTCATGCCCTCGCACAGAGGGCCGAACCATGACCGGATGGCGTCCTGGGACCGCTCATTGCCGACATAGGCTTCCTGCCAGTATGATTTGCTCGGCATCACTTGCACTCCGGCCGCGTATGCGAGGGGGCCAGCCGCGATGTCTCGGCCTGGTCCTGTTTCCAGTCGGGAGGAAGTTTTGCCCCGTCCGTTGCGGGCGCTTGGGAAAGGGCGGCAAATGTTTCACGCACGACACCGCGCATAAAATTACGATCTTGCTCAGAACTTTTTGCCCAAAGTGTTTTCGGTGTCAGCCCGTCACGGGGTTCTCGGCCCGCCGAGTATTGCTTCTCAATTGCAGTCCCGTAGGCCCAACCGAACGCAATACAGAACTTCTCTTGGTCAATCGCCGAGGCAAGCAACCTGTTGGCCCGTTCGGCCTCCATTTTCCAGTCGATCACACCGGCGGAGGTAGTTTCGTAATGGTTTATCTCGCCGTCGCGTCCCTCCGCCTGCTGCGGTCCGAGTGGCGTGATCTTTCGGCCCAGCGTTTCGCGCCAAATGCGAACCGTGTCGGGATCAGTCGTTGCGTCGGTGTGCCCGTCGTATTCGCAGAGCCACGCTATGGTGTCCGCCTGCTGCGGTTGGGGGTGGGCGGACTCTGGCGCGTAAAGCCTGCCGCGCAACGCGCTTTGAACTTGCTGGATCGTCTCGGGCGCGGTGTCTTTGATCTCGTAGTCGTCCATGCCGCTTTCATCGTTGGCAATTGTCCAATCGTCCCAAACGGCGCGCAGCGCCTCGATGCACTCCAATTCCCCGCGCAGAGCGACGGCAACGGCACGGAGCGCAGCAACAGTGGGCTGCGCGGGATCGGCCTTTAACTCGGCTTCCAGCAAGTCTCTGGCGCGATCTTCAATCGAGCGTCCCGGTTGCCACGCCACCGCCTCTCCTTGCGGGCCGGCGGATGCGGAGGGGGTGGAGAGGGCCGTTTCGCCGGCATTGAGAACTTCGATCAGCCGCGCGCGGTCGGAGTCATTGACCTTACGCCGGAAGTGAAGTTTCAGAACGCGGTCGCTCTCGTGATCGCCCGACATTGCCATGATAGGCAGACGTGAGTCTGTGAACCAAGTATCCTGTACCTCGCCCGCATCTGGCGTCTGGGGCATTGCGCGGGTATTCCAAGCCTCGATATCGGAGGGCACGTCAAGGCTAATGACAGGCATCTTGCCGCCGAAGCACCCTTCGGTTTTGCACTTGGCATAAGGGTTGATCTTGCCGCGCTTCTGATAAAGCGGCTTCGCGCAAAACGGGCAATCCGCCAGCGCCGTTGCGCCCTGTGCAGGGGTCATGGTGCAATATCCGCCTTTCATGTAAGCGCATTCCGGATTGTGGCGAGGCGAGCAGAAGCAATTGTCCTGTGCAGGGGTCATGGCAAGCGGGATGATTCCGCGAACGTCAGCCGCGGTTGGAAGCCCGGCGTCCGGAGACGGCTTCATGTACTCACCTCGATCTGCGGGAGAAACAGGGCACTTCGAGCCATTTGCTGAGGTCCAGACCATCACTTGCCTCCACGCTGCGGGGAGGGGAGGGCAAGGTCTGCGGCCAAATCCTTGATCTGTTGATTGGTGCCGTTGTAGCGCCGCCAGTTGCAGGATCGCACCTCGGCAAATCGCTCGCGCCGCTTCAATTCCGCGACGGTCACGTCATGATGGTCGCTGCGATAAACCTTCCGATCGGCAAGGTAAAAATAGTCGCCATAGATCGGATAATCGTCATCGAGAACCCGCTCGTCCGGGAAAAAGGCCATTGTTACTTTCCTTCCGATGACAGCAAAACACCCTTCAGCGCTCGAATCCGCTTGGCGGATGTTATTGCTTCGTAAGGGCCTTCTCGGTTGGCTTGATCGACAACCTGGGCACATCGCTCGATCACTTCGTTACGATCGCAGCCGATACCTTCCTTCAGCCAAGCGTGAAGCCATTCCCGCGCCTCAAATCGAAGCTGGTTGCGGTCGCCTTCGGGTAACAGGCCAAAATCGTGCCGGTAGGAGAGGCAGGCGCTATCGACCTGTTCCTCGGTCGCGTTGTGAGCCCGGCCGCCGCAGTCACCCGAGCCTTGGGCACCCTTGATCCAGCGGCATTCCGAGCCGCCGTTTTTGCACTCGCACTCTGCGCATCGTTGGGCAGGAGCGGCACAGTGGAGGCACGGTGCGGTCACGCGACTGCTCCGGTGCTAGCACTGATCGTGCGCGGCTTTTCCAGCGGGCGCGCGTCGGTCGTTTCATCGAAATATTTGCACGCCTTCGCATAGTGCGGAATGCGACCGCCTTCCTGCCCGTGCATCAGCGCCCGGTATTTGGTGCACAGCGAGTCCCGCAAGAGGCCGGAGCCGGCCATATAGCCATCCGCCGCCCAGAAGCGGCAACCGCGGCAAGTCTTGTCAGCGGGTCCCGTGGAGGCCCAGAAGGCCATGCCGGGAAAGGTATCCTTTCGCTTCTTTGCGAAGTCCATGTCGGGCTCAGTGAGGTGCTGAGAAATGCCGATGAGCTTTTTGCTTTTGCGGGCGACAACCCATTTCGACGTGCCGAGATGAAGCGCCAGCCATTCCGGAAATCCGGGAATGTCTTCCGCCGTCTCAGGATAAGACTGAGTATGTCCCGTCATCGCAGCACCACGCTTCCGTCCATCTTCTTTTTCCATCTGGAATCTCTGCTGCCTGGGAAACGGGAGGGTTTGCGAATGCCGCGGTCCTTGTCGTAATTGCGCTTGGCCTTCGCGATGATCGGAACGTCGATCTTGCGGGTTTTGTCGTCATGGCAGGGCTTGCAAAGCACTTGGCAGTTCTGGAGGCTGTTATCGCCTCCGATCGCGTCGGGTATGATGTGATCAAAATGGTGCAACTTCTTGCCGAGATTGGCAGAGCAGCGTTCACCGTCCGGACGAATGCCTTCGCAAAGGCCCTCGCATCGCTCGAACGCATCGCGCTTGGTCTGTTTGGTGAATTCCGTTCTCATGCGTTGTCCTTCACCCACGCCCAAGAATTACGCTTCAGGGCGTGGTGAATTACGCCACGAGAAACCCCAAACTTCTGCATGAGGTCTTCTTTGGTCATCGTATTGGCGTTGGCTCGAATAAAGCGGACATTTTCCTCGGTTAGCCTAGCGAGATAATGCCTCTGACCGCGACAAGAGCGCCCGTGCGCAATCATGTCCTCTGCATTTCCCTTCCGGCTTTTCCATTCAAGGTGCACTTGATTAATGCAGCCCTTGTGGCCGTTCCCGCATAGGTGCGCCGCTTCTGGACGATCTGCTGGCGGCGCTCCGTATGCCATCTCGCAGATAAGGCGATGAGCCAGGACGTTTTTACCGTTGTACATGAGATGACCGTAGCCAGCGCTATTCAGCGCATAGGGCCACAGGCGGCAGTGTTCGCCAAAGTAACCCATGGCCTCGCGAATAAAATCCATGGGCAGGCCAGCTTTTGTCATGACGCACCAACGTCTTTGAATTGCACGCCGTGAGCAGCACCAAAGGCAAATATTAGTTCAATCAGATTCGTCATTTCTTCTTTGCTCAAATCCGACGATGAGCGCCCCAAGTTTACGAACCCATTGCCATCCAGATTGGGAACCATCCGCAGTTCTCGCTTCAGGGCGTCAAGAAATAATAGCTTGTAGTCATCAGCCGAAAGCTTGATGCCGTGCCAGGGCAATTGCGCGGAAACCTCGGTGAGCATGGCCCAGAGCCTAGAATTTTGATCAAGGGTTCGCTTCGGTGCCTTAAATTCAACGCGCGTTCCATCCGGCAACCTCGACGCCCAATGGGCTGCTTTTTTCCTGATGTCGGGCGATGAAAGGACCAGCAGGGCTCGGGTCATGAGGCCCTCCTAGCAAAGCCGGGCCGCGCCCGGCCACGTCGCATCATGTCATCAACGTTCTGTTGCGGAGTACCGATGTAAAGATGCGTCGGTCGCACGCACGCCGGGTTGTCACAGTGATGGAACGCCATCGTTCCATCCGGAACGGGACGCCCATCCAGTTCAAGCGCTACTCTCGGAGCGCGGTAGGTTTTCCTGCCGTAGTTGAAAACGCCGTAGCCGTCGCCATCCTTTGCGCCAGTCCAAACCCAACAATCTCCAGATCGATCAACCCACTCAGAAAATTTCTCCGCTTTGCCAACTCGCTTGGTTGCCCAGCGAGCGCGATTAGCCAGCCCAGCACACGCCTGCCCGCAATATTTGGCCTTTTCCCAATAGGCCCACGTACTGCGGCGGTCTCTGCTGAAGACCTCGCCGCAGTGGCCGCAGACTTTTTCAAAGGCGCGGGTCATCTGGCCATCCTCATATCGTCGCCGGCATCTTGTGCCCGCAGTGCTTCAAGATGCTCCTTGCAAACGCCGCGGAACATTTCCTGCCAGTCAGGCTTGAAGTCGGCCACGCGGGCAATGGTGTTTTCATCACGCATCCAGGCTAGGAATTTCTTGGTGTCGCCGAAGGCGTGAGCCTCCTTCTGGATCGCCTCGAACAACGGGCGCTGATCAGCAACGCGCAATTTCTTGGCAGGCGGAGCGTGGGGAACGTTGTCGATAACCTCGCCGTGTTCGTCGTAGTCTGTTCCGGGAAGGATATCGGCGGCGCGCGTGACGTGCGGGTTCTGGCGCGGTTGGGTAAATTCCTCGGCCTCCGATTCCGAATAGAGCGCGCCATGCGAAACCAGCAGCTTTAGGATCACACGATCTCGTGCGCGCTTCTCCGCCATCGCCATCGGATAGCTGTTCTTGTTGTTGGCGGGAGACGCTTCGCCAAACGACCATTCTTCGTGATCGCCCAGCTTGCCGAAGGCGCAGATAACCGCTATTTTAGCGGTCAAATCGCATACTTGAACGGACGGGCGATCCCACTTCACGCCGACTTCGACGGCTACGCGCTCAAGGGCCTTGTGCTTAACAACCCAGGTTGAGCCGTGAACCTCCCAGATTTCGTCACTGTCGATTTTGTATTTTTCCATGAAGTCCAAAACGGTTTTGCTCGGCTTACCCATTGGAAATCACCCGAAACTTGTTCGGAGAACGCGCCATCAAAAACGAGCCGATCAACTGCGCGCGGGAAATGATTTGCCCGATGCCGGGGCGCTGGCCGTCAACGAGATCGACGGTTTCGGAATTGGCGGCCATCGCGCAAAGCTCGTCGAGTTCGCGAACGATGCTATCCACCTTGCGCTCGATCTGTTCTTCGGCCGTCAGGATTGGCTCGCGTAAAGCGTTGGAGACATCAACGAGGGTTTGTTCGTAGGTCATCACGCGATCTCCATCTTTACGGGAGCGTAAGCGGCGTCCAAGGCGGCGAACGAAGTGTTCAATTCCAGCATTGCAGCGCGAAGCGTTTCCATGTCGCAATCGATCGCGACGGGAGACATGCGCTTGTGATGATCCGCTAGCGAGTGCGAGGTGCCGATCAAATCGCCCATGTAGACGTTTGCGGTCGCGCGGAAATCGCGGATGGCGTCGGAGAATTTGGGGAACATCACGCCACCTCCAGCGCAACGCCGGCTTCGTTCATCAGTTCTTCGGTCACGTCCTCGATGAACAGCCCGTCAACGTGATGGATGAAAGCGATATCCGTCAGCTCGCCAGACTGGATCATCGCGACGAAATCGCGGCGGGTGCGCTCGGGCTGTACGATGGCCTCGAGGCCCCGGCGCCCGTAATCGATCATGACCACGAAATACGAATGGCTGCGCTTGGCGACGGCTAGGACTGAGCGGCGGTTGGTCATGTGCGCTTGTCCATGCAAGAAAGAAGAAGGCGCGTGAGATCGTCAACAAGACGGTTGGCCCGCGCATCGAACTCGCCGTGGCGTTGCAGGATCGCTTCGACCCCCAGCGCGGAAGCGGCGCCCGAGAGAGCCGCATTCGCAGCGGCACTGGCACTCATGAAGTCTCGGTGGTCTGTGAAAGCTTTGCGTGCCATTTTGCGTTCCCCTCGATTGATCCGATGGGAAGCACTATACACAAACTGATAGTTCACGCAATAGGTAATAGACACAAAATGATATTTATTTTTGAGCAAATAAAAACCCGCGAGAATCAGCGGGTTAGGACATCTCTAAATTCTATTGCAGGCCAATCGTCGCTTCGCCCACATCCTCCAAAATTGGAAACCAGCGCCATCTGAATGGCCCCGGTGCTGCATCTTTCCCCTTGGGCGGATAGACCCTGATAAGAACCCATGTGGTGCCAGTACATCGATCGATTTTGATCGCACTCGGAAGCGGCGAATTGGCCGCCGGCGGGATGACATCGAAGCAGTCTTTGCGATCTTCGGCCTTGGCCAAGCCGGAATAAAAGACCATCATGAGAATGAAAGCGGTTTTCATGATTTTGCGGCGTTTTTGAGCTGCTTTATGAAATAGCGCTGATCTTCTTGGGGTAGCTGTCGCAATAGCTGATTTGGGGTAGGCTCATCTGGATGGTGAAGGATATCCTCGGCCTCCGCCAGATCTCCATATAACGCCTCTGCGATTGCCGCCAGGATTGGAAAATCGACTCTGGTCTTATAGTTCTCCCAGCGTGAAACGGTCATTCCGTCGCATCCTAGGCGATCGGCAAGCTGATCTTGCGTCAGACCTTTCGCCTCGCGGTGTTCGGCAATGTAATGCACGAACGCTTTTCGTGGTCCAATTTTGCTGGGCATCGTCCTTAAACACTACTAACGCTTTGTGTTTACGTCACTATTCACAAATTGATAGGGCGGCTTGACAAAAATATCAGTTTGTGTCTAGTATTGTGGACGATGAACAATCCACTCAAAGAATGGCGTGGCGACCGCACTCAGGAAGAAGCCAGCAAGCTTCTGGACGTGGACGCTATGACGTTTTCCCGCTGGGAACGCGGGTTGCATTTACCTCGCAAGAGGCATTGGCCGAAGATTAAGGACGTGACTGGAATCGCGCCCTCCACGTTGGCTGATTTCGTTGATGTGGAGACCGAGGAGTCGGCTCAATGACGGGCGGCGCGGCTCCCAACGGTCATACCGGGTGCCTATCCAAGAATTCCGAGGGCATAGCATCCTCCGGAATGGTGCCAGCCGGGCAAACGCCCGCCCCCGGTCCATGCTCGGCTGGCGCCGACATTTTCATCATGAACAGTTCCATATGGTTACGCAACCTCGCGTTGAGAGAAATATCCGCTAGTTGCGTCCAGGTTTCCGATGTTTGATCGTCGTTGTTCATTGTTGCGTTTAGTTGGGGGTGTGTCGTGCATGGGCGAGTATTGGTTGATGCCGTTGAGGAAGCGAGAAAAGTCGAACGCGCGATCGTGCAGGGCACTGCACGTTTGTGCAGCCCTAATTTTGGAAAGGTCTGTAAAGCGCTAT
>Ga0207702_10003787_pt1 | contig 13648 bp, 6 predicted proteins | sample KBSCornC62_FD_184302 | JGI IMG/M metagenome (GOLD analysis project Ga0207702, IMG submission 184302) | Corn rhizosphere microbial communities from Kellogg Biological Station, Michigan, USA - KBS Corn C6-2 (SPAdes) (version 2) | ecosystem: Host-associated > Plants > Roots > Rhizosphere > Soil ...
GCCCACGGTGGTGTTGCCCGCCGTCAAGGTCCCGATGACCGCCGTCAAGGCGCCGCGGGTGGGAATGCCGGGCGCAAGCGTTCCGCCAACCGGCACGGTGACCGTGCCGCCGATGCTGCCAATGCCGCCCAGCGTGGCATTCGTGTTCACCGTAATGGCCGAGTTGCCGTTAGCCCCGTTGACCAGCAGCGTCCCGCCAGCCACGGTCGTGGTGCCGGTGTAGGTGTTATTGGCGGCCAGCACAATGGTGCCGAGATCTCCGCTGATTCCGTTAATTTGAAGATTACCGTCGCCGCTGATGGGCGCCGTCACATTCAAGGTTTCAGCCGCGCCCGCGCTGCCGTTGGCCGCAACGATGTTGGTCGTGCCGCCATTCAAGCTGATGCCGCCCGCCAAGGTTTCCGTGAGATTGTCGGACACCGACACCCCGTAAACCAGCAACCCGCTATTCAAGATCAGATTCGGAACGGTGATCATCTGCCCGCCGGTTCCCTTGAGCAGAAATTGTCCGCCCGCATCAACGCTCAGAATGTCTCCGGCGAACGTGTAAGGATTGACATCCGCCGGGGAACGCAGCGTAAACGCACGGGTGAAATAACCGTTGCCCGCCGACGGCGCGGTGAAATCAATCCAGTGGCCCGCTGAATTGAAGCTGGATGTGCCCACGGCATCAGAAGTCGTGAGCGGAATCCAGCTTGCAGGCGAAAGGCCAACGGACGTGACCACCAGGTCAATGGACGTGTTCGCCGTGTTGTTGGACAGGCTCGCCGTGACTCCCGCCGGCAGGGCTCCCAGGGCGAAATTGCTCAGGTTCGCCAGCGGCGTGCCAGTGTAATCCACCAGCGCAAACTGCTGGCCGGCGATGAACCCGTAGCCAGTGACGTTGATTACGGTGGTGCCGGAAACCGTGAGACTACCACTGACATTGATGGCTGTGTCGGGGGCGCCGGATAACAGGTCGTAGTTTAGATTCAGCGCCGAATTGCCTGCTAATTTCACATCTGTCGCAGAAAGGGAGCCGCTACCAAAGGGATATATCTTGGCCAAACCCAGCGCCGCATTGCTGACTGTCAAGCTACTCAGGTTGTTGACCGAACCCGGGAGGAGATTCAATGCCCCTCCCGTCACGAGAGTCGGCCCCGTGTATGAAGAACCCGTTCCGGACAAGGTCAGCACGCCGTTACCGCGCTTGGTTAACCCGCCGTCAATGGCATCGTCGCCACCGATTGAGCTGTGCTGCAATACCGAGCTGATGGTGACGTTGAAGTTGGTGGTGTCCACGATCGCGCCGCCATTCCGCACATTGACCTGGGACAGCGTGCTGACGAACGTGGTGCTGTCACCGCTCGGCATCAGCACGCCGCCATTGAAGTTGAAGGTGGCATTGGCACCGATGGACGAAATCACGCGTGCTGCACGCAAGATTCCACCATCCAGGTTGTAAGTGCCAGCGGCGGCGGCGAAGCGCTGGATGTTCACGTCACCATTGGCGTTGACGAGGCCGCCGCTCTGATTGAAGGTGCCCTGGCCCGCCGAACCGACCCGGAAGCCGGAAGCGGCCGTCAAGGTGCCTCCGCTCAGATTGTAAACCCCCGCCCCGCTAATCGAGTTGGTTTCGTTGCGCCCGCCCACGCAGAACGTGCCAGCGCCAGTGGTCAACTGTGTCACGGTGCCGCCGGTTTGATTGACCGTGCCGCTGGCCGTCGAACCTGCCGAATTGGCCGATCCGATGAAGAAGGAGTTCATGGTCAGGCTGGCATTGTCTTGAATATTCAGGGTGCCCACGGACGTGCCGACGTCGCCCACGTTGAAATCGTTGGCGGTGTTGAAGCTTGCGGTTCCTTTCAACATCAGCGTGCCACTGTCGGTGCCGTTCTGGCCAATGCTGCAGAAACCGTTCGCATTAATCGTCCCGGAATCCAGCGTCAAGCCGCCCGCTTTCACAAATACATTGGCGGTAAGGCTGGCGCTGCCGTTCAGCGTCAACACACTGTTGCCGGTCTTGGTCAAGGTGGCTACGGAGATGTTGCCCGAGAACGTGGTGTTCAGGCCATCGTTGACCGTGAGCGTCGGCGTGCCCGCCGAGGTGGTCACCGCGCTGTTGCCGGAAAGATTGGCAAAGGTCTGATTGGCTCCAAGGCTGATCGTGCCATTGGAAACGACCGTGCTGCTGGAGAACGTGCCGGGCACATTCAACGTTACCGCGCCGGCCCCGACCTTGGTCAATCCGCCGAGTGAATTGATCTGTCCGGTGCCTTGGAAGCTATAAGCCACCGACGGGTTATTGATGGTGACGCCGGCCGGACTGACCGTGTTGCTTAACAACACGGTGCCGCTACCCAGATCATTGAAGGTGACCGCATCCCCCGGCGGCACGGTTTCAAGATAGGCCGTCGGCAAGCCGCCAAAGAGCCAGTTGGTCGTCGTATTGAGATCCCAAAGATTGGGCGAGACGCTGTTGGTTCCGGTCCAGACAATGCCGCTGCTGACCGAGGAAATCGTCACCTTGATCACGTGATTGACCGCATCATCCGACAGCGTCGCCGTCACGCCACGCGGGCCGACCACCGTGCCGGCGAAGGCTCCGGAAAGGCTGCTGTATTTGAGGACGGGGAAGGTGCCCACCGCAAAACTGCCGCCAATACGAATCGTGCTGGTGCCGCTGATGGTGACCGCGCCCGCCACGAGGGCGGCGTTGGTCGGATTGCCCGCAAATCCATACGAGAAGTCCAGTGTTGTCGCCCCGCCGCTGCCCAAATTCAGATTACCGATGGTGGGGCTGTTGCTGGCCGAACTGGCAATGATACCGAACTTGGCGGCGTTGGCCACGCTCACATCTCCGCCGCCTTGATAGACCGGCGTGATGAACAACTCGCCATTGTTCACGGTGATTGTGCCGCCGGTGGTATTCAATGCGGTTAACGTGGTGGTGCCAGAACCGGCTTGCACCACCGCGCCACTGCCGATGATGGGCGCGCTGCTGAAGTGCGTGCCTTGGACAAGCGCATCGCTGCGGTTGAAAATCAACGTGCCTTCGACATCAATGACCCCGCTGGTGGAAAGCGAACCGCTCGTGCCGCCGTTGCCCAGCTGCAAGGTCGCCCCGGGATTAATCGTCGTGCCCTGGCTGTAGGTGTTCGTCCCGCTGTAAATGAGCAAGCCCGTGCCCGCCACGGTGCGGGCCATATTACCACTCAAGCCCCCGCTGAACTCCGTCACGGGATTGTTCACTGTCATGGTCTTCGAAGAACCATTGGAAGCCCCGCGCGTAAATAGAAGATTGCCCGCGCCGCTGAAGAAGTTGTTGCCGCCCGCACCGCTGCCAAAGTTGAGGGTGTTGGTGATGACGTGCGCAGAACTGTCCGCGGACTGAATGGTTGCGCCGTCCCCGAAATTTAACTGCCCGGTTCCCAAGGCCGAATCATTGCCAATGGCCAGCGTGCCCGCAGCAAGGTTCATGGTTCCGCTGAAAACATTGGCGTTCGGAAGTGTCAAAAGACCGCTGCCATTTTTAGTCAGGCCGCCCGTGCCGGAAATCAAACCGCTGATGGTGGTATTCGCGGCACCGTCCACGGACAGCGTGTTTGCGCCCAAAGTGATGTTGGTATTGAGGGTCAGATTGCCGGAAGCGGCATTGAAGGTCTGGGCCGCAGTGAGCACCACCGGCATATTCAACGTTTGCTCGCTGGCGGAGTTATTCACGATCCCGCCGCCACTGGTTAGCGTGCTGCCCGTGCTGCTGCCAAGCGTGAAGGCCCCGGCTGCGCCATCGAAGGCCAGACTGGTTACGCTGTAATTGGCGTCCATGTCCGGCGTCGGCTGGGTGCTGCCGGAGAAGGTAATACTATCACCGAGGTATCCAGGGCCGATGTCGGTGGACCAATTGGTGTTCGAACTCCATTTGTTATCCGCCCCGCCGCCATCCCAAGTCACGTTGTTGGCGGTGATCGCATAGGGCGTGATGATATAAGTCCCGGTCAAAGGCGTGGGTAAAGAATCGTCGGTGGCCACCACGGTCAGGGATTTGTCCCCCAAAGTCGTGCCGGCGGTAACCGTGAACGTGTTCGTGTAAACAAAGTTCGGATCGCTGCTGCTCGCGCCATCCAGAGCCAGGCCCGCCGTAGCCGAACCCCCAATTGCGGTTAAATCCACCGTGACACTCGCGATGTTGCCGCTGCCTTTGGTGACATTGGCGGTCACCATCACCGCCTGATTGCGCGTGGCTGAAGACGGGTTGGCGGATGCAGTAACCGAAGGTGCCGTGGACGAGGAGTAATGAAGCACCACATTGTTACCGACTTTCACCAAACTGTAGTTGAGATAATTTCCCGGAATTGAACCATCCCAAACCAGCACGGGCGTCGAGGCCATGGTCGTGCCCGTGGTCACCGAGAACAAAACGTAATCGGTCGTGTCCAAAAATCCGCTCAGGGCATTGATGTGAATGAAGTCACTGCTGCTCAAGGTCAGATTGCCGCCCACGGCGATCACGTCGTTGGCACCGGCAGCGGTCGTGTCCAAATCAAAAGTGGCCGTTCCGCCAGCGCTCATGTCGAGGTTGCCATTAAAGGTCAGCGTGCCAGCCGCCCCCACCGTGGCCGGATAAATCAACGCGCCCGCCGTCGTGGCGACGGGACCATTCACGGTGCCGGCGCTGTTGGAAATGCTTTGGCCTGCGCCCAGCGTGAAGGTGGAGGACAAGCCCGCGACATCAAACGTCGCGCCGGACGCGATGCTGATAAGCGGAGAATAGGAAATCGAGCCATTGCCACTCAAAAACAGGGTGCCGCCATTGACGGTCGTGGGACCGGAGTAAAGGTTCGTGCCGGAAAGCGTCCAATTGCCAGAGTCGTATTTGGTGATGCTGTTCGCCCCGGTGGTGCCATTCGTGATGGCGCCGCTGATCGTATTGGCGGCCGTGGAGGCCCCATGCAGATCGAAGCCGCGGGAACTTTGACCGTTCGCAATCCTGAGAGTGCCGGCTAGCACCAGCGCACCGCTGTCGGACTGGATGGCCGCGTTGCCGCCACCGATGGTCACCGTAACCATGCCATTAATCGTGTTGTTGCCGCTGACGTTGAGAAGCGCGTAAGGGATGTTGCCGGCACCGGTGCCGGTGCCGTCATTGCTAAAAGTGAAATTGACCGTCGCGGGAATGTTGACGCCACCCTGCAATTGGATGCCGCCATTACGGCTGACGGAAGTAACCCCGCCATTCGTGCCCAAACCAGCGTTGTTCTGCACGTTGAGGATACCGGCACTGACAGTGGTATTGCCGTAGGTGTTCGCACCGCTGAGAATCAAGGTGCCCGCCCCGGACTTGGTAAGAGTGCCGCTCCCGGCAACCGGATTGACCATGGTAAGGGTAAGGTTGGAGCCAACATTGAATGTGCCCCCGCTGGCGCCAAGGGTCACGCCGCTGTTGGCATTGTTCACCGCGAAGCTCGCGGTGGGCTGGAAAGTCCCGCCGTTCAGGAGGAGCTGCGCCGCGTTGAACCCGGCCGGATTGCCGCCAAGGTTGTTAAGCGCACCCGCCTGCACGGTCTGGCTGTTATTGACAATCAAAGGCCCGGTGAAAGCCGTATTATCAGCCGTGTAGACTACCACGCCCGCAAAAGCAGATGTGCTGGAATTGGTCACGGCTCCGGTGCCGGACATGGTCATGTTATTAGTGATGATCCGGACATCGCCCGACCCCGATGACGTATTAAAAGTGGCCGCCCCCACCACGGTCATGTTACCCGCGAGGGTGGCTGTGGTGTTCGGATTGATGGCTTGATTGATCGCGCCCGAGTTCGTGAAGTTGTTGATGGTGATGGTGTAGCCACTACCCCCTTTGATGCTCATGCCACCGCCGGTGTTGATGGTCAGCGAATCACCGGCAAACAAGTAGTTGCCGGCGGCGCTCGGTGTTCGCATCGTAAAGGCACCCGTGAAAAAATTTGTTCCCGGTCCTGGCGCCAGCCCGCCAGACCAAAAGTGAGCCGTGTTGAATGATGAAGTGTTCAACCCATCGGAGTTGGTCAGAGTGCTGGTGCCCTGCGCAAGGGAATTCGTGACGGCACCAATCAGGAGCAGCGACAGCAAGCCAGACCTCAGGCCGGCTGGAATAAAGTTGGTTTTTTGTATGCCCATGTTTTTCATATGAATGTCTATTTTTGTCTGGGTTTAGGATGGGGGAATTTGAGTAAATGTCGGCCGTTCCGTTATTCCGTAATAAAATTTCGGCCTGCTCAAAGGCGGTTTTTAGACGCACGGTGCGCACATCCAGGCGAATCGTGGTTGGCGTTGGTGGCGCGATAGGTGTTGCCGGCGCCAGGCCGATGGCTGTTGCTCCAGTTGGCCGAACCCGTGACCGATGAAGTGTTTGGAGCATCTTTGGCTTTCAAAAAAACATCGGCAGCATGCGCGGGCAATCCCAACAGAGCCATCAGCGCCAAAACAATCATCTGCCCCGATTTTAATGCCGCGACTGGACGGAAAAAATGCCGCCCGGCACCTTTGCCAACTATTGGTAAAATTGGTAAATTCGCTTGGTTTGTAATGGGCATATCAAGTTTATGGGTGTTAACGAAATGGGCTTCTATTAGGTATATGCGCAAAAGAATTACCGAACCGGAAAATTTTTTTACAATATAGCAAGATTCCCATGGCATTGATTTTTGCGCTTTGGTCGAGGCAGCGACGGGGCGACGGGCAACAATAGGTTGCCATTAGTATCGTAGAGGGCCCCTTCCAATGGCTCGTTGCGAACCAGGATCAGGCGTGCAGAATTTTTTCCCTTAGCCCAAGTGACATGATCGCGGCTCAATCCACGTTAACGACCGATTTACCTTGCTCCCTTGCCGTTCAGTCGTTTTGCTTGGACTGCTTACACCTCTGACCGCTTTGCTTTCCGATTTATGGTGCCGGTAAAAACCAGCTAAAGGTCATCGCCCCCGACACTGGAAGATGCCCCAGACAAACTCAAGGCCTCGCGCAGAAAAATCCGGGCCATGATCCATCCTCCCAGCTTGCCGGTCTTATTATCCCCAAGTTCAAGTTTATTGAGGAACCTCTTTTCCACCATTTCTTGACCAATACCCAATTCGGTTTTGGCCCGGACCGGGTCGCCCAATTGAAATTGGTTCATGCTCCGAAGAATATGCACCGAGGCGACGCAGGATGGCGTCTGGTCGGGATAAGCGGAACATTTGTCGAGCCACTTCACGGAGCCTGTGAAATTGCCCCGCCGGTATTCCAACAAAGCCAGCGCAAAAGTTCGCCACGTGGCTAGAATCCATGAATTATCATTTTTCTTCGGATCGTAATCCTTCAACGAGTTAACGATGCGATTCTCCAGCGGCGGCATCAGTGTCATTATGGATTCATCAGCCGGCAGCAGCAGGCTGGTTTTGGTCAATTGTTCGGCGGGCCCGGGGAAAGGGGTGCCCGCCAGCCGCGCAAGCGCCATTTTGCGAGTGCGCTCATAGCCGGCGATATCCCCGGCTTCGATCAAAAGTGGCTGGGCCACCAATAAATCAGTCGTCGCGACAGCACTCTGGTCGGTGCGGTCCACTTGGTTCACCTGAACAACAACCGCATAACGATTGGCGGCTTTTAGCCAATGGCCCTGCAACAAATTCCAATCACCCAAAGTTCGAAAAACCGTCGTGGCTTCACTGGAGGGCGAAAAGAGATTCGCTGGAATTGCATCCACCAACGCATCTGCCTGCTCCACAGCCCCATGCCCCAACAGCACGCCGGCTTGCGTCACTTTCTCGCGCGCTTCCGCCTGCTTCTGCAACTCCATTTCGCTGGCCCGGGCCTGCTCGGCCATTTGGCGTAACTGCGCCTGCTCCAGACGTCCCTCCCGCTCTTTGATGTAAAACAGTGTGGAAATCCCCAAGCCAGCCACCAACGTCACCAGCACGATGGCGATGGAGACCGTCACGACTTTGTTGCGCAACACCAGCTTTTGAAACCGATAAAGCCGGCTGGGCGGGCAGGCCGTCACCGGCTCGTTATTCAAATAGCGGCGAATATCCATCGCCAAGGCGTTGGCCGTTTCGTAGCGGCGGCGGCGGTCCTTTTCCAGAGCTTTCATCACGATCCAGTCGAGTTCGCCTTTCAAAGACTTGATGAGCTTGTTGGGTTCAATGCGACGATGTGTGGCGGCAACGATCAGATCCGCGTTAGTCAGCAGGGTCAGCACTGAGGATGGCCGCGGCGGCTCATCCTCACGCAAGATGCGACGCATCTCATCAAGACCGGAGCGGACCAATTTCTTTTGGTCGAACGGCGTCCGGCTTGTAAGCAATTCGTAAAGCAAAACGCCGAGCGAATAGATGTCACTGCGGGTGTCCACATCCAAGCTGCTCATCTCCGCTTGTTCGGGACTCATGTAAGCCGGCGTGCCAATCAATTGCCCGTCGGAAGTGCAGGTTGCCTCGTCTGTCAACCGTCCTTCAATTGCCTTGGCAATGCCAAAGTCGATCACTTTTGGCACCGGAGCCCCGTCGTGCAAAGCGATCAAAATATTGGATGGCTTGATATCACGGTGGAGCACCCCCTTTTGGTGCGCATGTTGAATGGCTTGGCAAACTTGGATAAATAGATTCAGGCGTCCGTGCTCTGTCAGCCGGTTTTCATCGCAATACTTTGTGATTCTGATGCCATCCACCAGTTCCATCACGAAATAAGGTCGTCCCGTTTCCGTTGCGCCCGCGTCCAGAACTTTTGCGATATTCGGATGATCCATCAACGCCAGCGCCTGACGCTCGGCGTCAAAACGGGCGATCACACTTTGGGTATCCATTCCCAACTTGATGATTTTGAGCGCGACGCGGCGACGAACCGGATCTTCCTGCTCAGCCAAATAAACCACGCCGCAGCCCCCCTCGCCCAGCGTCTTCAATAGCCTGTAACGCCCAACCCACGTGCCAATCATCTCCTCAGAGAATTTTTGGGGCGAATCCGCTTCCGAAATCAGGGGAATTTCCTGCGACACGGCCGCAAAATCTGAAACGCATCCCCGAAAGAAATGGTCGGTGTAAGTATGGGCAGCCAACAACTTTGACACGCGCACACGCAAGCCGGAATCACCGTCACAGGCGCGATCCAAAAAGGCATCGCGCTCGGCGGGGTTTTCTATGGAAAGTGCGGCGTCAAACAACTGCTGCTCTTTTGCGGTCTCGGTGTCCATCTCAAAAACGGTTCTTCACTGGTTCATGCGCAAACAGGACAGGAAAACGGAAAAGCCGTTGGCCCATCACGCATTGGGCGTGGTTGCCTCGCAGATGTTCTCCAGCAGCCATGCCTTGGCGAAAATCCATTTATTCTGCACTGTGCGCTCGGTGACCCCCAAGATTTCGGCCACCTCAACATTGGTCAGCCCGCCGAAAAATTTCAGGACAACGACCTGCGCCAGCTCCATATCCTTCAACTGAAGCTGTTCCACCGCCTCGTTAATCAAAAGGACTCGTTCGTCAGGCAGTGTTTGGATGATGTCCACATCCTCAATGCTGACATGTTCCGCCCGTTCGCCCCGTTTGACACTCATCTTCCGACGGGCACGTTCGATTAATATGCGCCGCATGGCCTGTGCCGCCGCCGCAAAAAAATGAGCCCGATTCTGCCACACGCCTGTATTGCCGTGGAACAATCGCAGCCAGGCTTCATGCACCAGGGCCGTGGCCTGAAGCGTCTGACCGGCTGATTCCCGGGCCATCCGTGCGGCGGCAAGCTGGCGTAATTCCTGATAAACCCGAGCGATCAAATCCTCGGAAATCTCCTCGCGCTGCCCAACGGCTCGCAGCACCTGGGTGATGTCACCTTTGATTTCACGACTCGGCATGTGGACTTTGAGAAATTATTACCGGATGATTTTACAAGGTGAAATATAGGGCAGACCCCATGGTGAATCAAAGCGAAAACTGATGGCGGCAACATCCTTGGCCCCTCGCGCCGCGATCCTGACATGCATCCCCAATGTATGGCTGCCCCTAGCCAAACGGCCGCAATGAACGCCCGATTCAGCACCGCCATCCTCCCAATTGGATTCAAAGCCCTCAAGCCGGTGACAGAAACGCTTTTTCCGGCTCGGATCAATTCAGCGCGGTGCATTGGAAATCAATCGAATCTAAATCCGACCGTAATCGCAAAATCCGTCCCGCGACGTTCAGTATCCCCCTTGTCGGCCCCAGCGATCGTATCGCACCATTGACTGCAATGCGTTCAATCAATGCTGGCAGTGCTATCGGGCCTTCATGCAGAGTTGTTCACAAAAACAAGACGCAGAAATGCTGAAAATTGAAATACTGAAATCAGACGGAAACCGGATTCTGAAATTGGAGGCCTGAAGCCCGAAGACAAGGCGGTCGCAGCACGACACGCCCAGCCGCCGGTCTGGCTTCGCGGAAGAAGTGGGTAAAGACGATTTCGTGGGCAAACAGCGAGACCCACTCAAAGGCGGCGGCGCGGTCGGCGTCGGAGCCGCCGACGAGTTCGTGCTGGCCGTTGGTGCGTTTAACGAGTCTGGCTTGGCCGAACTGGCGAATCGTTTTTGGTTGATCCTTGAGTGGGCCGAGGATGCGTTTGATGAGTATTTTCAATTTCATACCCGGCCACGTTATATGCCGAGGTCGGACATTGGCGGTCCAAGCGAAATAAAATTCGGGAGTATGTAGGTAACGCAAATTACCAGCCATGGGCCGCAGATCCCAAAGTTTGTTGGCTGAAAACCTTGAGCATTTTATTATTCAAACCATCCGCAATGCCCGTGGCCGGCCCATTTGCGTTAGCCAAACCAACTAAGCCGTGATTTTCTGCTATGAGCTCGCCGCGCTTCGACCGATTTTCGCAGCCAGATTGTTTGCAACGGATCGGGCGGGTGCGCGTGACACAGGTGTTATCTTCCTTTCGCTCCCAAACTGTTGAGGCTGGACATTGCGCTGCCGGCGGCGGCGTTGCCGGATAATTTGTTTTTCCAAGTGTTGGCGACGCTAGCGCAGAGGCCGGAGCGTTGTCATCCGCATTGCTGGAGACGATGGTGGCGATTGAAGTGCTGGATCGGGTTTTCCCGACGAATGTGCGCCACTGGCGGTGACGGTGTTCCGGCTGTATTGTATGGATGGATATTCAACCGAGCGCGTGGCGCGGAAATGTCGCTGTGCGAAGGGGACCGTGATGAGCCGACTGCGGTTCATCAAGCGGGCGATCAGGATGCAGCCGGAGGATTTCCGGGCGATGGCGGGTCACCTGTAACAATTGGATGATGAATTCCGCAGCAGCGGCGAGCGGGAGATTTACCGGCGGAGTCTGGCGGACGACGAATGACGCATCGCCGGCAGGCGTGGGACGCTATTGTCTCAAGGCCGTGGGGAGGTCGCGCATCATGACGGCGATGACATCCACGACGGCCAGCGAAAGCGAGTCGCCATAGCCGGATCCCGTTGCGGCCCAATTCATCCCCGAGCTGCCTTTGCCTTCATAGGTTTTCTTGAACACGACGTTCCCGGCGCGGCTGAGATGAACGACAAGCGTGGCTGATCCGTCGTAGTTCATGTAAGCGTCACAATAGAGCGTGGTGAGTGAACCGCCGAGAACCGGGGCATCGCCAGCGGTGGGGCTGCCGGCTTCCAACACTTCGTATCCGGCCTTTTGCAATTCACCACGCAAGGCGGTGTTCACGAGTGCGGCGATATCCTGATCATCGCAGACGACGTCTGCCGTCTTCATGCCGAAGCCGTTGCGCACATGGCCCACGATCTGTTTGTCCGCGCGCACATCATCGAACGGCTCGAGCGCGATGCGTCCCGTCACGCCAGCCGCGGGAGCATTGGTGGATGATTTCGCCGTCACGGAAGCGGGTGGATAAGTCACTTTAGCGTGGCGCGTCCCGAACGCACAGCCACTGGTCATCGCCAGAATTAAGCCCATCCCGCATACCCAAATTGCCCGGTTCATTTTCATAAGATTAGTTTCACTGCAAGTTGCGTGGAATTGATAAAACCAACGGTTATACATGTCAAGTCCGGTTGCGAGCCGTCGGGCGGCCCGGACAACTGCAAATCACCGGAACCCAAACTGGTGCCGAAGGTTTTCCGACCGAAAAACAACCGGTCATTTCTGCCATAAACACCAGCATTGACGGGCATTTTTGCATTTCAGAGTCCACCCCAAACGACCGCACGGCCGCTTTCAGAGGGTCCTTGCGAACGGCCACGAAACCAGCGGCTGAGATGCAGAGACCAGATCACTAAAATCTCTATGAAACAAATTTCACCGAATGAACGGCTGATGCGGATTTGCAGGCATCGCCGAAACAACTCACGGCGATTGATCGCGTAAAAAATGGAACGGCGGCGATGCCTCGCGTGGTATCGCACGAAGTTTGTCGCGCCGATGCTGAAACGCCGCGAGACCGATACGCGGTTTATCCCGGCCGGTGTCACCGACAACCGCTGGAACAATCCGGATTACGTTCGCGTGCTCGAAGGGTTGACCGGCTGGCAAAAACGGGCGGGGTTGGACGACGATTGGGACATCGCCGCCGGCCAACACATCACGAACTTTCGCCACGAGGTTCACGTCGTGGCCGCCCTCGACGACACGAGGGGCGTCGAGTGATTTGCCGCGCTGGCTTACGGCTTCGCGCATTACACCGTGGCGCTGCGGGGATGACGCGACCGACTGCCTGCGGTGTGCGGTGGCGACGAAGTGGCGGACGATCACGCGGCGGAAGTTGTGGGAGGGTTTGAACTCTGGGTTTGGCGCAGTCGCAGGCGAATCAGACAGCCGATTATGGTCATCAGGCCGAGTGCGCCGATGATGATGACCCCAACGATCCGGTGATGTCCCGCGCCGCGCGTCAAGACGAGCGGAGTCATAGCCAGATAGAACAGCCCGATCCCGATACCCGGGAGCAACAACCAGCGCGGGGAACCCGGCCCCCAAATCCCCATGGACCAGCCAATCAGGTAAGGCAGCAGCAAAGTTCCCCACCACATTGAACGGCCAGACGAACCGCCGAAGCCACCGACTGAGGTCAACCACCACATGGCGCCAACCCCCATCGCAATCAAAACGAAAACAAGGACCCGGTAAGGCAAAAAACGGCGTTCGGTGGGACTGAGAAAGGTGCCAAGGGCGACCAGCGCACTGGCGGGGAGGATGAGAAGCGAGCCCTCCAGCGGGTCGAGCGCGCCCACGAGCATGCCGATGCCACCGATGACGAACAGAGTTTTAGCCACCAGACCACGATGGCTAGCGGATGTCGGTTTCATGCCTCCATCTTACCCGAATACGTCTGAAGGGGGTAATTGATAAAAGGCCCGCAACCATTATTTTCGTCAATGTGGGGCCGAGAGTGACTGCGCTGCGGTATCTGGTGGTAAAACGAAGACGTGGACGATCACGCAGCGAAAGTTGCGATGGTTTCAGCCTCGGAGATTGGGGAGGGCGTCCGCCATGTGCGGTTGGTTTGATCAATGATCTGTTGGCGGCAAGCATGAAAGCACAGGCACGGACGGCTCAGGCTCCCCGCGCACTTGGCCAACGGCCAATGCCAGAAGGTAACGAACTCGTTCGCGCCACTGTCCTGCCGCCTGCAGGCGGCAGGACAGTCCCATCTTCCCAAGCCCTTGCTTCCAGACAAGGTTAGACGGAA
>Ga0207702_10003791_pt1 | contig 13643 bp, 10 predicted proteins | sample KBSCornC62_FD_184302 | JGI IMG/M metagenome (GOLD analysis project Ga0207702, IMG submission 184302) | Corn rhizosphere microbial communities from Kellogg Biological Station, Michigan, USA - KBS Corn C6-2 (SPAdes) (version 2) | ecosystem: Host-associated > Plants > Roots > Rhizosphere > Soil ...
CCCGCCGGCGATTTCTGGGAGGCCGAGCCCGAGCATCAGGATTATCTGGAGCGGATCCCGAACGGCTACACCTGCCACTTCGTCCGCCCGGGCTGGAAGCTGCCGCATCGGGAGAGCGTGGCTTAGGCGGGTGCTCTATCGTGAAGGGCTTGGCTGGGTCCGGCCTGGGGCAGGGCAAAACGGCCGTTCGCGACTATCGGACTAAGGCCGAATATCTCGGATCGCGCCAAGCCTGCATCGCTGTCTATCGCGCCAACCTCTCGACGATCAGGTCGATCAGCAACCGTGCGCGGGCGGGCAGGTGGCGCCGATCCGGATAGAGCACATGCACCGCTATGGAGTCGCTCGCGAAGTCGCCCAGCACCTCTACCAGTTTGCCCGCCTCCATATCTTGAGCCACCAGCATATGCGGAAGGTTGGCGATCCCTAGACCAGCCAAGGCCGCTGCGCGCAAGGCGTCGGCACTGTCGGTGACAAGCCGGGCCCGCGTGCGCGCCGGTCGTACCGCGGAGGCCGGGCCATCGAACGCCCAGGGCATCAGTTGCCCACCCCGGCCAAATACGAGCTGGTCGTGCTCCTGAAGGTTATCGGGGTGATCGGGTATGCCCCGCGCCGCCAGATAGGCCGGTGCGGCACAGACCACGCTGTCCAGCCGGTCGACCACCCGGCTGATTAATCCTGCGCTGGCTCCGATCCCACCGATCCTGATGGCCAGGTCATATCCTTCCGCGACGATGTCCACGATCCGGTCGGAGAAAGTCACCTCGGCGCTGATTTGCGGCCAGCGGCCCAGATACTCCAGCAGGATGGGGGCGATGCGCAGGCGGCCGTAGGCGTCTGGCAAGGACAGCTTCAATTGTCCGCTCGGCTGCTGGCGATCCTGCCGCACGCTGGCCTCCGCGTCGGCCAGATCCGCCAACAGCTGCACGCAATGTTCGTAGAACAGGCTTCCATCGGTGGTGAGAGATACGCTGCGTGTCGAACGATGGAGCAATCTTGCGCCAAGCCGTCCTTCCAGGCGGACGACAGCCTTTCCCACCGCGGATCGGCTCATCCTCAACTTGCGGCCTGCGGTGGTGAAATCCCCATTATCGACCACGGCGACGAAGGCGCGGATCGAGCCCAGGTCCAATTCCTTGCTCATTCACGCTCCTCTGAGGGGAAATCAATTCCCCAATATATGCATTATATGGAGTTCCGCATCCCGATGAGCGCAAAAACCTGGTCAGCCACCTGCACCTCAGCCTTCGCTCAGCCCTGAACCCTCTCCCGGAAAAGGACCGATCATGCCAACCGCAACTACGCCGACCGAATTCAGCCCGATAACCCGCCGCAACCCCGCGACAATGTGGGATTCCACCGCAAACGGCCATTCGCAGATCAGCATCGCCGAGCCCGGGCGCATGGCCTATCTCTCGGGTCAGATTGCCACAGTCGAGGATGACTCACCGCTGCCTGCGAGCGTTCGCGGGCAGGCCGAGAGAATAAGGATCAACCTGAAAGCGGCGCTTGACGACCTTGGCGCTTCCGTACGCGACATCGTCATGCTGCGCTTGTACGTCGTCAACGGCACGACCGATCGCTTCCTTGAGGCCTATTCGGCCGTCCGGGAGATGCTGGACGGCGAAATGCCCAGCGTGACAGTGCTGGGTGTGCAATCGCTGTTCACCCCCGCGCTACAGGTTGAAATCGAGATGACGGTCCGGGTGCCATGACCGCCCGGACGGGCCTTCGCCCTTCGAGCACTTGCGACTGCGCATCGCGCCGTCGGCCAGGGCGAAGCCACCCAGCATCAGCGCCCAACTCGCGGGCTCGGCACCGCAGCGGTGCCGCGCGAGACCGCCCGGGCTGGAAGCTCCCGCACCGCGCGGATGCGGCCTGACGCCTTCCGTCGGCACCGATAGAACTTCAACCTGACTCCCCCTCCCCTTCAGGGGAGGGGCGAAGGGGTGGGGAGCGCGCGTCTGCGCGCCCACGAGGAATGTGGCAGGCCTGGTGAGGATCGCACCGCCTCACGCTTGTGCGGGTCCACTTCACGGTCCTATTTTCCCGCCCGAAACAAATCGCTGCTGCCTGATTTTGTCGGCGCTATAGCGGCCGAAACAATCAAACTCGGCGGGGACTGCATGAAACTTCGGAATATTGGCCGCTCGACGGCGCTGCGCGGCGCATTCGCCCGATGAAATATAGCAAGCGCGAGATCATGAAGGCGCCGGCAGCGGCGCTCGGCCTGAGCATGGCTGTCCGCGCAAGCGGCGCCGCGGCGGCCGGTTCGCCGACAGCGGCATCCGACCCCAAGCTCGACATCGCGCCCGGCCGGTTCCAGGCGACCACGGAATCGCTCACGACCTATCAGACGCCTGATTGGTTCCGCGACGCCAAGTTCGGCATCTGGGCGCATTGGGGCCCGCAGGCGGTCGCCGGCCAGGGCGACTGGTATGCGCGCTTCATGTACGTCCCCGGCCACCCGCATTACGACCATCACCTCAAGACCTACGGCCACCCGTCCGAAAAGGGCTACAAGGACATCATCCCGCTCTGGACGGCGGAGAAGTTCGATCCCGAGGCGCTGGCCGACCGCTATCAGGCCGCGGGCGCCCGCTACATCGTCTCGATGGGCGTGCACCACGACAATTTCGATCTCTGGCGTTCGCGCCATCACCGCTGGAACGCGACCGTGATCGGCCCGAAGCGCGACATCGTCGGCGAATGGCAGCGCGCCGCCAGAAAGCGCGGCCTGCGTTTCGGCGTGTCGGAGCATCTCGGCGCCAGCTATTGCTGGTGGTATCCCAACCACCTTTACGATCAGTTCTGGCCGAAGCTGGGCGTCGACTATGACGGCGCCGATCCGCGCTTCGCCGATCTCTATCACACCAACCGGGACGAGCCGTTCCTCAACAAGCCCGGCACCTGGTACACGCGCAATCCCGAATATCATCAGATCTGGTTCAACCGGATCAAGGATCTGGTCGACAGCTACCAGCCCGATTTGCTTTATTCGGACGGCGGCCTGCCGTTCGGAACGGTCGGCAAGTCGCTGGTCGCGCATCTCTACAACAGCAGCATCGCGCGCGGCGGCAAGCTCGACGCGGTCTATAATTGCAAGGATTTCGGATCCGGCGAATTCCACAAGGAATGGGGAGTGCAGGATGTCGAGCGCGGCGTCCTCAAGGGCATCAACCCGCTCCCCTGGCAGACCGACACCTCCAACGGCGACTGGTTCTTCAGCGAGAATGACCGCTACAAGACCAGCGCGGAAGTCATCACGATGCTGGCCGACATCGTCAGCAAGAACGGCAATCTGCTGATGAACGTCGTCCTCCACGCAGACGGCAGCCTGCCCGCCGAATCCGACCGGCTCCTCACCGACCTCAAAAGCTGGATGGCGGCCAATTCCGACGCGATCCACGGCACGCGTCCGTGGAAGATCTATGGCGAAGGCCCAACCGACACCGCGGCAGGCGCGTTCGCGGAAAACGCGGCCTACACGGCGCGCGACATCCGCTTCACCACCAAAGGCGAGACGCTGTACGCGATCACGCTCGGCGAGCCGCAGGGCCAGGTCGCGATCGCCGCGCTGGCCAAGGGCAACCCGCACGAACATCGCGCGGTGCGCAAGGTCCGCCTGCTCGGCCATCCCGGCCACATCGCCTTCCGCCAGACCGGCCAGGCCCTGGTCATCGACCTGCCCTCGGCCCTGCCCACCCGCCACGCGAGCGCCTTCGCGATCACCTTCGCCTGATCCAGGGCCTGGAGAGACCTTTGACGCCTCGCAAGACCAAGGCGAAACGCCTCGCTTTCCTCGCCGCCGCGGCGCTCGGCGCGGCCACGGCATCGGGCTTCGGCGCGATCCCAGCTTTCGCGCAGAGCGCCGCCGGCCATCCCGAATGGCCGGGTAAGGGCCAGCTCTTCGTCGGCGCCTGCTATCAGCCGATCGACCGCTCGCCCGAGCAGATCCGCGAGGATATCGCGATCATGAAGGCCGCCGGCTTCAACATGGTCCGGATGGGCGACCTCTCCTGGGATTCGTTCGAGCCGCAGGAGGGGCATTTCACCTTCGAATGGTTCGATCATGTGCTCGATCAGATGCACGCCGCCGGCATCAAGGTGATCCTCGACATACCGGGCCAGCCCGCGCCAATCTGGCTCCACAAACATTATCCCGGCGTCGACATCGTCAATCAGGACGGCGCCCGGATCCATCCCGCCTCGCGTTACTGGGACGATATTAGCGACCCCGATTATCGCCGCCTCGCGCGCCGCCTCGCCGAGCAGATGCTCAAGCGCTACGCGCATCATCCCGCCGTGATCGCGGTCGGCTACGACAATGAGATCGGCAACGGTCACATGTCCTATTCGGAGGCCGACCGGCAGCGTTTCGTCGCCTGGCTCCAGCAAAGATACGGATCGGTCGAGGCGCTGAACAAGGCCTGGAGATCGGAACGCTGGTCGCGCCGGATCAACAGCTGGGACGAAGTCGACCTGCCCTATGGCAACGGCCCGGGCCCGAACGAGCGCAACCTCGATCTGCGGCGCTATTGGTCGGACGACACGATCGGCGCGCTCAAGGACCTGGAGGCGGCGCGCAAGCAATATGCGCCCAACCTGCCCGCGGTTTCGAACTTCTGGCCGAACGCTCCCGCCAAGGGGTTCGACTATCTGCGCTCGTGGGACCAGGTCTCCACCTACGGCGCACAGGGTTTCTATCCCGGCGATCCGGTCGGCGCGGCGTTCGAGGCGACGATGAACCGCGCCGGGCATGACACGCCCGTCTGGTTCAACGAATTCACTGCCGGCGGCGAAGGTTATTACGGCACGCCCAACCGGTCGCGCATGTGGGCCTATTTCGGGCTGGCCTATCATGCGCAGACCTTCCTCGCCTGGACCTTCAACTCGCATATCGGCGGCGAGGAGCAGGCTTTGTTCGGCCTGCTCGACCATGATGACAGGCCGTCGTGGAAGGTGGACGAGTTCGCGCGGATCGCGCGCGAATTCCGCAAGCTGCAGGCGATGGGTTTCCCCCGGCTGGAGCCCGCGCAGGTGGCGATCGGCCTGTCCTTCCAGACCAACTGGCTGACCTCGCCCCCGCCGGGACCGAACACGCTCCCCGGCTATTTCAAGGCCAATTACTGGGACCAGGCCGTCACCGCCTTCAGGCCGCTGTTCGAGGACAATATCGATGCGGCGGTGATCGACGTCGGGTACGATCCGATCGGCCGCTACAAGCTCGTCATCCTGCCCAGCGCTTATATGATGGACCAGCAGACCGCCGACGCGGTCCGCCGCTATGTCGCCGATGGTGGCACGGTGATCATGACCGGCTATTCGGCCAAGGTGGACGAGACGGGCAAATGGTTCGAAACGCCCCTGCCGGGGCGGCTGACCGACGTGTTCGGCCTGCGCACCAACGAATTCTACCGCTCGGAGGTGCCGCTCAAGGTCAGGTTCGGCAAGGACGAGCTGACCGGGACCGACCCATATTACGAGGTGCTCGAACCGACCACCGCCCAACCGCTCGCGACCTTCACGAACACGCCGAAGCCAAGCCCGGCGATCACGGTGAACCATTATGGCAAGGGCAAGGCGATTTATGTCGCCACCGCCGTGCAGGACGCACTGTTCGATCCGCTGCTCCGCTCGCTTTATGCCGAATTGGGGATCGATCGCGGGCCGCAGACGCCGAAAGGCGTCGTCGCTCGCGTGGTCGAAGGCCGGACGCTGTACGTCAACGCCGCGAACGCGCCCGCGAACGTTCCGCTTTCCGGCACGCACAAGGATGTGCTGACCGGCGCCGCGGTGCAGGGTACGCTCACCCTCGACCCTTATGGCGTCGCGCTGCTCCAATAATATCGATAAACCGGCCGGGCGCGGAACGCCCCGCCCCAACGGACCAAAAGAGAGGAAAGACATGGCTAAGCGGCTCGGCGCCTGGTTGATCGCGGCGCTCGCCACCCCCGCGCTTGCGGCGGCTTCGGCCGATCCGCTCGCGCCGACCGGGCGCTGGTCCGCTTACACCGCCGGGCGCGCCGCGACCCCGCCGATGGGCTGGAACAGCTGGAACGCCTTCGCGACCGACATCGACGAGGAAAAGGTCCTGGGATCGGCCCAGAAGATCATCGACACCGGCCTCGCCGCCAAGGGCTATCGCTACATCAATCTCGACGACGGCTGGGCGCTCAAGCGGCGCCAGCCCGACGGGCATATGATCATGCGCGCCGACAAATTCCCCTCGGCCCGCATCGGCGGCGACACGCCCACCTTCAAGCCCTTCACCGACAAGCTCCACGCCATGGGGTTGAAGGCGGGCATCTATTCGGATCTCGGCCGCAACACCTGCTCCGAAGCCTTCGCCGGCAGCGACACCGATCTTCCCAAGGGCAATGTGCTGGAGCGCGAGGTCGGCCTCTACGGCCATATCGACCAGGATATCGCGGTCTATTTCAAGGAATGGGGCTTCGATTATATCAAGGTTGATGGCTGCGGCCTGCGCGATTACGGCCCCGCCAGCCCGCGCGTGACATCGGGCAAGTTCCGCGCGCTCGGCCCGATCATGGATTCGACCGAGGTCACGCGCGCCGACATACCCGCGATCCAGGCGATGTTCCGCCAGATCAACGCAGCGCTCGTCCGCAACAATCCCGACGGCGATTACCTCCTCTCGCTCTGCATCTGGGGCGCCGCCAATGTGCGCGCCTGGGGCAAGGATTATGGCGGCATCTCGCGCACCAGCGACGATATCTCGCCCGCCTGGGGCCGCCTCCTCGTCAATTACGACAGCTCGGTCACCCGCTCGCTCTACGCGCATCCGGGGTCATGGAACGATCCCGACATGCTGTTCATCGGCGCGGGCGATTTCGATGCCGATCACCTGACCGAGGCGCGCTCGCATTTCGCGCTCTGGGCGATGCTCGACGCCCCGCTGATCATCGGTGCGGATCTGCGCAAGACGCCGCAATCGCTGATGGACATTTTCGGCAATGCCGACATCATCGCGCTCGATCAGGATCCGGCCGGCAACCAGGCCGTGCTGGCCTATGATTCCAGCGACATCCAGATCCTGGTCAAGACGCTCGCCTCGGGCGACAAGGCGGTCGCGATCTTCAATCGCGGATCGGGCGCCTATGACGTCGATCTCCACGCCGCGCACCTCAAGCTCAGCGACACCGCGCCGGTCGCGCTGACCGATCTCTGGAGCAAGCAGCAGACCAATTTCACCGGCAAGACCAGGCTCCACATCGCCCCGCGCGAAACCCTGATCTTCCGCGCGCACGGCACGCGCGCCTTGCCGGGCGGCTATTACCTCTCCGAACAGCCCGGCAGCGTGAACCCCGCAGTCGACGGCGTCGTCCGCCCGACCGTCGATCCCACCATCTTCCGCACCGCCGCCGGCTGGGCCGGCACCAACGGCCCGGGCGACCGCCCGACCTATGCCGGCTGGGGCGGCGCGCGTGCCGACAGCACGCCCTACGGCCAGATCCTGCAGGTCGCGGGCAGGCAATATTCGGCCGGCATCGGCATCCTCGCCAACAGCCGGCTGGAGGTGCGCAACAATCATGGTGCGCAGCGCTTCACCGCGATGGTGGGCATCGACGACAGCGCCACCGACAAGACCCACCCCGTCACCTTCGCCCTCTACGGCGACGGCAAGCTCCTCGCCACCAGCCCCGCGCTCAAATGGGGCGAAGCCGCAAAGCCGCTCTCGGCCCCCGTCGCCGGCGTCAAGCTGATCGAGCTGGTCGCGCGCAGCCCCGGCGCGGACGACATGCGCCTGCCCCTCAGCTGGGGCGACGCGGCTTTGATGGACCGCTAAAGCCGATCAAAGCCATTCCCCCTCCCCGTCAGGGGAGGGGTTAGGGGCGGGTCCGCGCGCTCAAAAAGACTCCGCACGGCCCATCCCCGGCCAAGGCTCAACAGGTCGCGTTAGGATCGCCCCACGACATCCGCGTCCAGTTCTGCGACGCGCCCAGCACGAACCCGGTCGGCTTGCATTTCTTGAGCTGGAACCGCACCTTGCGCGCCCGGAAATCGAGCGAGACGCGGCGGAAATTGCTCATCAGGTCGGTTCCCAGGAACATCGCCGGATGATCGTCCAGCCCGAATGCGGCGAAGGGCGGCACGTCGGCAAAGGCGATGTCCACGTCGTGCAGCACGATCGGCCCGATCCGCAGCTCGTCCAGATGCGCCAGCTGCAGCGTCACCGCGACCCCGGTGACCCCGATCGCCTGGCCGGTCACCAGCCCCTTCACGTTCCGCTTGAACAGCCGGTCGCGCAGCGCGAGGTTGCCGATCGTTATCTCGGATCCGGAATCGATCACCGCATCCACCGCATGGCCGTTCGCGGTCGCCTCGGTCAGGATCAGCTGGCCGCGCCGCCGCCGCGCCACCACCACGATCTCGCCGTCGATATAAGGCGCGGGCCGACGCGCATCCTCGATCGTGATGACATGCTTGTCGAAATCCATCATCAGCCGCTGCTCGACCAGCGCGTCGATCCCGAGCAGCCCCTGCGCGCCAAGGTCCGCGTCCCGCAGCACCGGCAGCTCCAGGTCGTGCAGCGTGCTTTCGCCGACCTTCAGCTCGGGCGCGGTGACCCGGTCGACCATCGTGCTCGCGGTCATGCCGTGCAGCATCGCCTGGCTCGCCGCGGGCAGGTTCAGCAGCCGCGCCGCGCTCGCGCCCAGCGCCGAGGAATCCGCGCCGCTATCGACCACGAAGCGGAACGGCCCCTGCCCGTTGACATCGACCGCCACGGTCATGCGCGTATCGACCTTGCGCGCGGCAATATCCGCCCCGCCGATCTGCAGCGCATTGTCCACCACCGCGGGCGGCAGCGGCGGAAGCTTTGAGGCGGGTGCCGGGGTTAGGCCGGATCTGGGTTCAGGCGCCTGCGCGTCTGCGAACGCAGGGATCGCGATCGCGGCACACAAGCCAAGCGCGCCCGCGAACAGCCCACCGTAAATGCCTCTGGACAAGGCCTTCATGCGGAACAGTGTACGCCTGCCCGCGGCGCTTCGCCATCACGATCGGCGCTATCAGGGTCTGTACCTAGATCAGCCAGGAAAAGGCGCGCCGCAGAAAGGCCTCGCCGTCCGTCCTCACGATCTCGCCATGCGCCACCACGACATGCTCGGGATGCTCCGCGATCAGCGCGCGGATCTTCGGACGCGCGCTCGCCCGGTGGCGGAACGTGATCCGGTAATCCATCGGCGGATGGCCCACACCCTCCACCATCTTCGCCAGCCGCGCGATCGATCGCATCCACCAGGGCCAATGCCGTTTCAGGAACGCCTCGCTGAACGTCTGCGACAGATCGGCGATGATCGCGGTGCGCGAGGCGCGATGGAAGAAGATCACCTCGTCCAGGACAAGCGAGTTGGAGAAAAGGAATTGATCGATCTGCCCTTGCCAATCGGCCGGCGGATCGGCGCCCAACGTCCCCGAAAAACGAAGATCGCGGCACTTGGCGATCGTGTCCGCGGTTGCCCACAGGCGCGCATCGGGAAACGCGGCCTGCCATTCGCCCAGGAACAGATGGTGCAGCTTATTGGGGCTGACGATATGCCGCACCGGGCCCAGGCGCCGGATCGCATCCTCGATCGCGGCCGTCCGCGCGACCGGCGACCATAGCCACAGCCCGCCATCGGCAAGCCGCACGACCGCCATCCGCGTCGGATAGGCGAAACCGTGGAACGAAACGATCCCGCCATCCGCAAACCACAGGTCCTGTCCCAGCGGCTCCAGCATGGTCACGCAGATAGTTCGCGGGATAATCGTTTTCTACCCAGCGGCCCGCTGGACAATAGCCGCAACGAGCGATCTGCCCCTGGCCCGCCGTCATGCCGGGGCTTGATCCGGCATCCCGCTTCTTCCAATCCGGCAAACGCGTTGCTTCGCGTCCAGCGCAAGGCGGCGCTGGTTCCGAAGCATCCGCTTATCGTCACGGAAGCGCCCTAGGGAGCCTGCATGCATTTCGATCTGATCCAGTCGATCAGCCTGGCTGGCTCCTCCTCGGTCCCCAATGACGATCGCGCCGGCTCGGCCGATACGCGCGCCTGGGTGATCGACGGCGCCACCGATCTTGGTCCGCCCGGCCTGATGGGCGCGCGCGGCGGCGCGGCCTGGCTCGCGGCGGAAGCGCATGCCGCCTTCCTCGCAGCGGCCGACGCGCCGCTCGCACAGCTCTGCCAGAATCTGGCCGCCGATCTCGAAGCGCGTTACGCCGCCGCCCGCACCCGCGAACCGCTCGGCCGCTGGGAATTGCCGATGGCGTCATTCCTGGCCGTCCGTCTCGATGGCGGCAAGCTGGAATGCGCTTGGCTCGGAGATTGCGCCGGCCTGCTCCGCAGCGGCAACCGCACCACCCGCCTCGGCCCGCCCCGCCAGGAAAAGGATGCCGAAGCGCAGATGGCCATCCGCCTCGCCGAACATGGCCTCGGCAACGTCAAGCGCAGCGCCCCGATCCTCGAAGAGCTCCGCGGCTCGCGCGGCGGCCCGGGCAAGCGCATCCTCGGCGTCGAGGCCGAGACGATGAAGCGCCTGGAGACGGCCAGCGCCGCCTGCCAGCCGGGCGATGATGTGCTGCTGATGAGCGACGGTTTTTCTGCCTTGATCGACAGCTATGCGATGTTCAGCGAAGCCGGACTGATGGACCAACTGAACGGGGGCGATCTGGCCGATATGGCCGTGCGCCTACGTGCGATCGAAACCGCCGATGGCGCTTGCGATCGCTTTCCGCGCTTCAAGGCGTCGGATGACGCCACTGCCCTATGGCTACGTGTTGGCGGCTGAGTTGGCGAGGATGGAACGCGATGCTTAGGCCTCTGTCCCAGCCTGGGTAGCGCTTGGTCTGAGTGGAGATCCAGTCAACGGCAGCTTGTGGGCCGGGAGCAGCCTGTCAGCTTTCGCGCGAGTCAGGCCGGAAAGCGGACATTGCTCCAGCACCATTCGATGGCTACGTTCGCGAGGAGCCATGCCGATTGGCGGTATGATGAGTTGCGCCTGTCGGAGAGCGGCCATCTTATTCATGAAATTGAATGGTGTGGTTTGCAACCAACTGGCCGTTGGTTGATCGAGGCTTCCGATCTGGAAATGAGGTGGTTGCCGTCTCGGACTAGTGGCCAACCTAATAATTGATGGCGAAGTAAATTTCTGCCCCATGGCAGGGCGCGTCAAGGCAACGAAGCCGATCGTCGGCACGAGTTCTCTGAATACGGTTCTGAATGTTGCGGAATATCGGTTCCCGCATAAAATCGAGCAGATGAAGCCAGTTCCGGAAAATCAAGATTTCGGCCCGCAACGTTCAGCGGTTGAGGTGATCGAAGCACAGCTTAGCAAGGGGGCGTTTTCACCGCATCGCCACGATACCTATACCATCGCAGTTACCACCTGCGGAGTTCAAACGTTCAACTATCGCTGTGAGCGGTGGCAGTCGCTGGCCGGGCAGGCGGTGATCCTGCATCCGGACGAAGTTCACGACGGATATTGCAGCGACCAAAAAGGTTTTTCCTATCGGGCCGCCTATCTGCCGCCGGCCCATGTACAGACGGTAATAGGCGGCGCCGCTCTGCCCTTCCTGACCGAAGGGGTCTGGACCGAGACCCGCCTGGTAGGGTCTGCGCTGCGCCTGATTGCAATGTGCTCGGCGGGCGACGAATCGTTCGGCTATCAGGACGCTCTCCACCAGCTTGTCACCGCGATGCAGCGCTGCGCAGGCGGCATGCGTGCCGGGCGCACGGTCAATCGCGCAGCGGTGACGCGGGTGCGCGAATTCCTTGACTCTGTACCGGCACCCGGGACCAACCTCGATCAACTGGAGGTCATCGCCGGGTATGACCGCTGGCAGCTTTCACGCGATTTCCGCTTGCTGCTGGGGACCAGTCCCTATCGATACCTGCAGTGCCGCAGGCTTGCCCACGCCCGACAATTGCTGCGCAGTGGGCTTGGCATGGCGGCAGCGGCCCACGAGGCCGGATTTGCCGACCAGAGCCACTTCGGCCGGGTTTTCAGGCGCACCTTCGGCACCACACCATCGGCCTGGCAGTGGCCCGAATGGCCGCGCACGATCGTTCTATAGTTCGACCGGTCGGAGCAGTAACTGCCCGAAATGAGCCAAACGATCTTTTCACCCGAACCGCATCGCGGCTGGCTGCCCTGGGCCTGGATTTCGCCGATCATATGCATCCTGCTGGTCGCGATTTCGAGCGTTCCGTTCGATTTCGCTCTGGAATGGATCGGCGCAGTCGATGCCAAAGGGGAGCCAAACTCAGCGTTCGGATTTTGCCTTTTCTTGCTGCTGCCATTCGTATCGATGGGAGTCGCCGTCTGGATCTGGGTCCGTTTCGTCGAGCGCCGAAGCCTCGCGACTGTCGGGCTTACCGGCACGCTGCGTCTTCGCAAATACCTGGCCGGCCTGGCGGTCGGGATCGGCATGATGGCCCTGGCAATCGGTTCGATCTGGCTCGCCGGGGGCTATATCAGCGGGGAAATCCTGCCGGCCTTCTCCTCGCCGGTAGCGCTGTTTTGGATCGCGGTCTTGCTCGCCTGCTTCATACTGCAATCGGGCGTCGAGGAATTCGTCTTTCGTGGCTGGCTGCTGTCGGCGGCAACGCGCCGTTGGAACCTCACGGCGGGGTTCATTGCCAGTTCGTCAGCATTTACGTTCCTGCACTTTTCGCCCCATCAGCCGGTTCGCGAAATCGTTATGGCGTTCTTGTTCGGAATGTTCGCTTGCGCCTGGGCCCGGCGGGTCGGCAACATATGGGGCGTGATGGGCTGGCATGCCGGTTGGAACTGGTTTGCAGGTGTCGGCTTTGCCGTACCAATCACCGGTTTCGATCTGCGGCTGCCGGCGCTGTTAGTGACGCTGACCCCGTCTGGCCCGAACTCCTTGACCGGAGGCCCTGCTGGACCTGAAAGCAGTGCCATAACAATCGGCCTGCTGGCTGCGGCGACCTTGCTCCTCCTGCTTTGGCCACAGCGATGCAAACCGCATGGTTTCGGGGATCAACGGATTGGCCCCTAGATCAACCTTCCAACCCCGGTGCAACCATCGATCGGTTGGAAACGATCTTGAATTTGCTCAAACCACGAAGCTGACCGTTCGCAAAGGAGCATTGTCGTTTGCAAGCTCCCAGTCTCGAATCCACCCATTCTCGGACACTTGCGATCAGCCCGAAAGACCGGCGGCTTTTGGGATCGCGATCATTGCCTCGAACGACCGATTATGGGCGCAAACCGGACAATATCTATAGCTTGACAAACCAGAACAAAACGTGTACGTATCGCGCGTTCGCTGACTAATGTCAGAGGACAAGACCGGCGCGAAGCTCGTCAGCATGCATGAGACGGTACCTTCGCCCACAGAGTACAGATCTCGGCATGAGTCTTTAGGGGTCTCATGGCGATGCCGCCGTCGTGGAGGGGAGCTACGCGGACGAGTGGGAGGGCTTGGGGTTCCTCAAGTCCTTGGGGGTAACCTCCGGCCAAGACCGCAGCTTCCGGACGGCATCGTGTGGGGTGGCCCCGGGCGATGCTGGAGGGGGATCAACCTTCCAGGGGCTTGATTGCCACCCGGACCAAATCCCGCGGCCACCCTTTGACCGGATAGCGCGCATTGGCAGGCCTGCAGGCGCTATTTTCCGAGG
>Ga0207702_10003793_pt1 | contig 13642 bp, 12 predicted proteins | sample KBSCornC62_FD_184302 | JGI IMG/M metagenome (GOLD analysis project Ga0207702, IMG submission 184302) | Corn rhizosphere microbial communities from Kellogg Biological Station, Michigan, USA - KBS Corn C6-2 (SPAdes) (version 2) | ecosystem: Host-associated > Plants > Roots > Rhizosphere > Soil ...
CGGCAAACTCACGCGTTTTGCATGCCACCGTCAAGCATGCGCTTGACCCGCGCGGCATCCTGAACCCCGGAAAGTTTGTATGAGACAATTACGGATTCGTCAGCCGGAAAAACTGGTTTCCCGAAGGATTCGTAATCGTTAGATAATTTGTCCCGTTCGTCAGTGTCGGGCTTGAACTGGCCGCCCAGCTTCCAATGGGCGTGGCGAGGTTCCCGTTTTGGTGCAAATTCCAGCCCGTCACGTTCTGCCAGTAAACGGTCACGGTATTTCCGGAGTGCGAGATATAGAGCGTGGGCGCACCCGGCGTTTGCACTACTTGAATCAACGCCCAGAAACCGCCGGTCACGGAATAATTGCCGCCCGTCATGGCTCCGCTGGCGTCGGGCTGGCCGATGGTGCCGCTCACGGAATAGGTACCGCCAGTGCTGGTGCCGCCGCCGCCGGCAATCTTGTACCAGTCAATGGTATAGCTTTGCGCAGAAAGATTTGAGGCTGTGAGGCCAAGGGCTGAGAAAACGAGCGCGAAAGCGAGCGCGGCAAATTTGGTTTTCATAAATTTAGCGGTTCAGGTTGCGGACTCTCTTTTGCCCAGCCATCCCTCGGCTGTGCTTACGCAATCTTCGGCCATCTTGTGTCTTTTGCCAAGTCATTAATCCAAGGTCTTCAGTCCGGCGACCACGCTCATTCTCGCCACGGACAGGGACGGCGCAATCGCCGAGACAATTCCAAGGACAGCCGCGACCAGTGCGGCATATCCCATGATGCGCGGGGTTACTTCAAAGGAAACAAAAATGCCCTGCGTCATCTTGCCAATGTCGCCATAGGTAAAGAGGAAATATGCCCCGCCGATTCCCAACAACGCCCCCGCCACCGCCAGCCCAAAGCTCTCTGCCAGGATGAACGCGAACAATTCGCGACGCCGGAACCCCAGCGCCTTGAGGATGGCCAGTTCGCGAAACCTTTCGCGCACTGCCATGCTCATGGTGCTCGCGCTGACGAGCACGAGCGTAAACACCACCACCGTGCTAATGGAGCCAATCAAGGTTTTCACATTGCCCAGCATGGAAATGAAGCCGAGCTGAAAATTCCGCTCACTTTCGGCCCGCACTTCAGCCGACGTATTTTCAAAGACAGCGTTGATAGCCTTGATTACTGGCGCCATGTCATCGGCGGATTTCACCTTCAACCACCACATGCCCACATAGCCGGGCGTGCCGATGGATTCATCCAGATAATCCTGCCGGAACAGCATGTTGCGGTCGTCGGGTGTGCCCGAATAAATGCCGGCGATTTCGAAAGCCAGCGAGCCGGGATAAATCGTGCTGTCCAGCGTGATGCGGTCGCCCACTTTCAAATGATACTTGTCCGCCGTGATTTTGCCGATGACGCAGGCGTCCTTGGTTGCCGCAAATTTTTCGTAGCCTTCAATACTCATCTTGGCCTCACCGAAGACCGATTGCAGCTTCGTGGGGTCCATGGCGAACTGCGCAAAGCTCATTCCCTCCTCATTCTTGAAATGCCCGCCGAACCATGTGAATGGCGAGACCGATTGCACGCCGGGAATTTTTTCAATGATGGGCCGCTGCCGCACCGGCAATGGATTGGTGAGCGAGATTTTGTTTCGCACTGCCACGCGCAGTTCAGCGCCGGCGCTCGGCGGCGGGAGCGTCAGTTCCCGCAATGCCACCTGCAACGTTACCAATAGGAACAGACTTACCGCCACGCTCGAAACGGACAGCAGCGCCCGTCGCTTGTTGCGCAGCGCATTTTTCATTATGAACGTCGAGATAGTCATCGCTATGGCCAGATGTGCCTTAACAGGTTGGAACAAGCTTTACCAGCTTGCTTTTAGCAAATTCACCCGTACCTCAACATCTCCAATCGTCGGGCACGAAGCGGTACCATATAAAACAATGAAACTCTTCTCTTCCATTACTCTTTGGGAGCGTCTAGTTTTGGGATATCCGCTTAGTGTGTAAGCGATTGCGTGTTGCATAGAGGCATTCAGCAAAACTGTCGATTATCTGCCGATAAATATTATCTGTCGGCGGTGAGGTGGTTTCTTTTTGTCTGTCTCAGTTTAATCTTTTTGTTGGAGCACAGCGCCAGGGGAGATATAACGGCAAAATCTGCTACACCGGCACCCAAGGTTAATTTTTCCAGCGAGGTGCGCCCGATTCTGGCTGGTCATTGTTTCAAATGCCATGGGCAGGATGAGGCGGCGCGCAAGGCGAAGTTGCGGCTGGACGTTCGTGAAAACGCAACCAAATCTGCTGATTCTGACGATATACCGATCGTTCCCGGCAAACCGGACCAAAGCGAACTAGTGCGCCGCATTTTCACGACGAATGAGGATGATATGATGCCGCCGCCTGCGACGAAAAACCCGCTGTTGCCGGCTGAAAGAGAAATTCTCAAGCAATGGATTGCGGAAGGAGCAGTTTATCAACCTCACTGGGCATTTATCGCGCCGAAGCAATTACGCCCACCAAGCGTGAAGCACCAAAGCTGGCCTAAAAACGCCATCGATTATTTTGTTCTGGCCCGCTTGGAAAAGGAAGGACTTGAACCGTCGCCTCGCGCGGACAATTACACTCTGGTCCGCCGTGCGTTCCTTGATCTCACCGGATTACCGCCCACACCGGAACAGGTTGATGAATTTTTAAATGATCATTCGCCCGACGCATATGAGCATCTGGTGGATCGGTTGCTGGCTTCGCGACATTATGGTGAGCGCTGGGCGCGGCGCTGGCTTGACCTGGCTCGTTATGCGGACACGAACGGTTACGAGAAAGATCGTCCGCGTTCCATGTGGCCCTGGCGCGACTGGGTGATTAACGCACTAAATGACGACCTGCCGTTTAATGAGTTTACCATTGAACAAATCGCCGGAGACCTTCTGCCGAATCCAAAGCCTTCACAAATCATTGCCTCGGGATTTAATCGCAACTCGATGCTGAATGAGGAAGGCGGGGTTGACCCCCTGGAATATCGGTTTTACGCCATGGTGGACCGGGTTCAGGTTACTTCCACAACCTGGCTGGGCTTGACCATGGCTTGCGCGCAATGTCACACGCATAAATACGACCCCATCCAGCACACCGAGTATTACAAGTTCATGGCATGTCTGGACAACACCATCGAACCGACCTACAAACTTGTTGATCCGAACATTGTTGCTGAGCGCCAGAAAATTCAAAAACAGATCGACGCACTAGAAACCGCCCTGCCCGAAAAATTTCCCTTGGAACCGAGGATCAACTGGCAAACACCGGGCACGGCGGAATTTTCCTCTTCCAACGGAACTACTGCGGATTTGCTCTCGGACGGTTCTTTCCGCGTGAGCGGATCGAATCCAGAAAAGGATACGTACACCATTACTTTGAACGCAGCTCTTCAAAAGATTACTCACGTGCAAATTGAGGCCATTCCCGATGATCAGGACACTGAGGGCAAAGTCGGACGAGGCAGCAATGGTAATTTTGTCTTGAGCCGGTTGGAAATGCTAGTGCGGACCACCAATAGCGCCGCGAAGCCGCGCAATATTAAATTTGCCAGTGTGCAAGCTGACTTTTCGCAGGACGGGTTTTCCGCCCAAAATGCGATCAGCGGTAAAGAGAATACCGGCTGGGCTATGGCGGGAAGGGAAAATAAATTCCACAACGCCATTTTTGCCCTGGCAAACCCGTTGGAGTTGTCCGGGGCGGAAACCATTACTTTTCGCCTGGTGCAGAATTACGGCTCGCACCACACATTTGCGCGGTTTCGCCTCAGTTTCGGTGAAGCACTGCCAGATGATGCGGTAGCGGAAGCAAACCGGCGCCGGTTGCGCGACGAGCGGTGCGAACAGTGGCTAACGGACCAACTTCCCGCCGCCGTGCACTGGCAGCAGTTGCATCCGGCATCTGCCAGCAGCACAACGCCGATCCTGACGATTCAGGATGACAATTCGGTTTTCTGCAACGGCGATTTTAGCAAGAGCGATACTTACACCGTGAAGTTTGCCAACGTGCCAGCAGGAGTAAAAGCCATGCGGTTGGAAATGATGCCCGATGACAGGCTTCCCGAAGGCGGTCCGGGCTCGATCTATTATGAAGGCGCCATCGGCAGTTTCTGGCTGTCCACAGTTCAATTGAAGTCTGACGGCGGCGACGTTTCCCTGACAAACGCGTCTGAGAGTTACGCGGACGGCGATAATAACGCCGCCAAGGCTCTCGATGATGACCCGCAAAGCGGTTGGTCGATCAAAGGCGGCGTGGGCAAAACTCAAAACGCAGTGTTTCAATTCCGCCAGGGCGTCACCGCAACCAACGAATTTCAGCTGCAAATGGTGTGCGAACGATATCACGCAGCCGGCTTGGGCCGGTTCCGTGTGTGGGTCACAACAAATGACAACGCCAGCGCCACTGCCATGGACGATACAGGCATCAGCATGCTCGCGCGTTATGGAAGCCGTGACAAAATCGAAGCCTTGTTCGCTACCACAAATGCCTCCCCTGACCGCGACTGCCTCTTGCATGAATTTGCCTTGCACTCCCCGGCGTTCGCCAAGCCTCGGGAAGAAATTGATAAATTGCGGGAATCAATGCCTAAAGTTCCCACCACGCTCGTCATGCAGGAACGTCCGCCGGGACAGGAGCGCAAGACGTTTGTCCATCATCGCGGTGAATTCCTGAATACGGAGGCACAGGTCACGCCGGGCGTGCCCGCGTTCCTGCCGCAGTTGCCCGACAACGCCCCGAAGAATCGGCTGGCGCTGGCTAAATGGCTGGTCTCCGGCAAAAATCCATTGACCGGGCGCGTCATCATGAATCGCGACTGGGAAGCGCTCTTCGGGCGTGGCATCGTACCGACGTTGGGAGATTTCGGTTACCAAGGCGACCTGCCGTCGCATCAGGATCTGCTGGATTGGCTGGCCGTGGAATTCGTCAAGCAAGGCTGGTCGCAAAAGAAAATGCTTAAGCTCATGGTAATGAGCGCCACCTATCAGCAGGCGAGCGAAGTTTCATCGAATTTGTTGGAACGCGATCCCTTGAACATATTGCTGGCCCGCGGTCCGCGTTTTCGTCAGGACGCTGAAATGGTGCGGGACTCTGCACTCGTTGCCAGCGGGCTGCTTTCCGAAAAGATTGGCGGACCGAGCGTGTTTCCGCCGCAACCGCCGGGAGTCTCCACCGAAGGGGCCTACGGCCCGCTGGAGTGGAATACGAGCGAAGGCCCGGACCGATACCGTCGCGCCCTTTATACATTTGCCAAGCGTACAGCTCCGTATGCGATGACCGCGACCTTCGATGGCCCAAGCGGCGAGGTTTGCCTGGCGCGGCGTGACCGTTCTAACACTCCGTTGCAGGCACTGACTTCATTGAACGACACGGTGTTCATGGAATGCGCGCGGGCACTCGGACAACTTGCGGCCAAGGCTCCGGGCGATGATACGGCCCGGTTGGACTTGATGTTCCGGCGTTGCCTGGTGCGGCCGCCCTCGAACCAGGAGCAGACCGCGTTGCTCGAGTTTTATCGGCGTCAACTGAACCGTTTCAATGGGGGCGATTTAAACGCGGCGGAAATCATGGATGTAAAAAGCGCAGATAACTTGAACCAGCAAGCGGCGTGGACGACAGTGGCGCGGGTGCTGCTGAACCTGGACGAGATGATCAACAACTCCTGAGGTGATTATGAGCTGCCACGATTATTTATATGCAATGAGCGACCCGCGGGTGAATTCGCGGCGCTGGTTTTTGAAGCAGTGCGGCCTCGGCCTCGGCAAAATTGCGCTGGCCTCACTGCTCACGGACGCGTTCGTCTCCCGCGCTACGGCGGCCAATATCTCTGCGGCAGACGCCTTGAAACCCCGCGCGCCGCATTTCCCCGGCAAGGCGAAGCGCGTCATTCATCTATTCATGGCCGGAGCGCCGAGTCACCTTGACCTGTTTGATTACAAGCCGGAATTGGAAAAACTCGCCGGCAAGCCGCTGCCGCCGTCCGTGATTGCTGGCCAACGTTACGCCTTTATTCGGCCGGATGCCGCCGTGCTGGGACCACAATATAAATTTGCCAAACACGGGCAGTGTGGCGCGGAGATTTCCGAAATCATGCCTCACCTGGCCGAAATCGTGGATGACATCTGTCTCGTCAAATCGATGAAGACGGAGCAGTTTAACCATGCGCCGGGCCAGATTTTTTTGAATACCGGTTTCGCCCAACCCGGCCGGCCCAGCATTGGTTCCTGGGTGCTCTATGGACTGGGCAGCGAGGCGCGCGATTTGCCGGCGTATGTGGTGATGTCCACTGGTTCCGGCGTCAGCGGCGGTTCGGCGAACTGGTCCAGCGGTTTCATGCCGTCGGTCTATGCGGGAGTTCGCTTTCGCAATCAGGGAGATCCCATTCTGGATGTGAGCAGCCCGAAAGGCGTGGACCCGAAACTTCAGCGCGACTCGCTGGACGTGATAGCGGAACTGAATCATGCGCGCCTCGGCATTGTAGGCGACCCGGAAATTGAATCGCGAATTGCCTCTTACGAAATGGCGTATCGCCTGCAAACCTCGGCGCCGGAACTGATGGATTTGAAAAAGGAAAGCAAGGCCACGCTGGAAATGTACGGTTGCGACCCGGATAAACCCAGCTTTGCGCGGGCTTGCTTGCTGGCGCGGCGGATGATTGAGCGGGGTGTACGGTTCGTGAACATCTATCATGAAGGCTGGGACGCGCATACCGATGTGGTGGGAAATTTGAAAAAGAACTGCGGCGCCACCGACCAGGCTTCGGCTGCGCTGGTCAAAGATTTAAAGCAACGCGGATTGCTGGACGACACACTCGTGATCTGGGGCGGCGAATTTGGCCGCACGCCCATGGTGGAGAGCAACCCTTCGCTGGGCCGGAGCCTCGGACGGGACCATCATCCGTCAGCGTTCACCATGTGGCTGGCGGGCGGCGGCATCAAGCCGGGCACGACTTATGGCACGACGGATGACTTGGGATTTCACGTGGTGGACAATGAGGTACAGATTTATGATTTGCAGGCGACTGTCCTGCACTGCCTTGGATTTGATCACGAACGGCTAACCTACACGCACCAGGGCCGCCAATTTCGCCTTACGGATGTGCATGGAAAAGTGGTGGACGGAATCCTCGCCTAATTCGACGCAGAAGCGTTTTCCAGGCTGAGCGAATTCCCCATGCCATGGCGGCTCTCAACCCAGCGGATGGCCCGGCAGGCGAGTTCGGTGCAGGCGCGGATGCCCAGTTTCTCCTTAATGCTCAGGCGGCAGGTTTCCACGGTGCTGACGCTCCGGTTCAGGTAGCCGGCAATTTCCCGGGTGCCGGCGCCTTTGCCGATGAGTTCAAAGACTTCAAGCTCCCGGTCCGTCAACTTCGTGTACATGACTGTATCGCTTCCGGCTGAGGCCCCATGGTCCGGGTTTGAAAGAAAGCGCGTCCAGACTTCGGGATTAACGGCGTAGTTACCTTGCGCGACAAGCTGCAAGCCTTCCATCAGACGCTCCAAGGGCTCATGTTTCATCACGAAACCATTTGCGCCGGCGCGCAAGGCGCGCAGGGCGAAAATCGATTCTTCGGACGCGGTAAAAACGACGATGCGCAGGTCAGCCGACTGGGCGCGCAGATCTTTGACAAACTCGAGCCCGTGCCGGTCAGGCAGTGCCAGTTCGGTGATTATCAGGTCAGGACGGAACCTATTTAAGGCCTGCTGGGCCTCGAAAGCGGTGTTGACATGGCGACAGACATTGAAGCCGGGCGAGGCATTAACGCGCTCTATGATACCCTCGCGGACCACCGGATGGTCGTCCACGACAAGCACCTCGAGCCGTTGCGCACGGTCGTTGCCTGCGGAATTTGCCTTTGTCGCCATAATATTCGCCAAACTTTCTGTCTAACGGTGGAAGCAAGCACAATTCGTTCCAAGGAATGCATGTGAGGTCGAAGTTACGGCGTAAGGGCCCGGGTTTAGAATTCTCCAGCGAAGATACTTAGATCGACTCCGGACGGCTTTTCACCCAACGAACAGCTTCCCGAACAAGCGCGGTGGAATCAGGCAGTCCCAATTTGGTTTTGATCCGCGCACGATACGTTTCAATCGTTTTAACACCGCAGCCCAGTTTCGCGGCAATTTCGCGGGTGACCATTCCCCTGCCCAGCAGCTCAAAAACGTCGAGTTCTCGCTGGCCCAGGCTGCCAATCAACCCGCTGGACGGATTGGCCGAAGGCTTGAGAACAGTTTGCAAAAATTTGGTGGATGTCTCCGGACTCACGGCGTAACCGCCATTGAGTGCCGTACGAATGGCTGAAAGCAATCGTTCAAAAGGCTCTTTTTTCGCCACGTAGCCGCGGCCTCCGGCCTGCAAAAAACGTAACGCATACGAGGATTCCTCCAAGCGGGTAAAGGCGATAACTGGAAGCGAACGGTGCCGGGACCGGATGTTCTTGGTCAATTCCAAGGCATCGCCATCCCCTAACGCCAGCTCAATGACGACCAGGTTTGGCTGATACTTCACGATGGCCGCCAAGGCATCTGCAGCAGAACGAGCCTGATGGCAAACGGCCAAGTCCTTTTCGGCGTTGAGGCGTTTCGAAAGGCTTTCGAAGACCACCGGGTGGTCATCTACCAGCAAAACCGTCCGTTTTGCTCCGGACGCGGCTGTTTCCTTTGAGCTTATTGATGACATTGTTTAAGCCATTGCCCTACTCACAGTCGGCTGTTCAGTTACTAATTGTTTTCGCCTTCCCATTTTTCAATTAGATTTTGCCATCTTTCAACCTGAATTGCGACAAATTTATAAATATCTGTCAGCGAGGGAGATAGCAACTGCTAATTCAATATAGGAACATCGTTAATAGCCCAGCCTTTTGGAAAACTGGGAAAATACCTTACAAGCTTCCAGATAATTTCCTTACAAGAACTTGGAGAGTCCCCTACACCACTACCCGACTCTGCCCGAATTGTGGACGCTCGCGTCTCGGTTTACAGTTGTCTACAGTCGAAACATTAATTGACGACATAAACAGGCACGTATATAAATTTAAAAATGGCAACGGACCAGAGCACAACGTCAGATTCAAGTGGCCCCCAAGTCCCTTGGTCGTCGTTCATTGCAAATTGGGGTTCAGAAGCCGCTAATTCAGAAGAGCTTCAGCAGGAACCCGCAGCTCGAAAGCAATACTCTTTCAAGAACGGCTCGGAATCGCAATATGAACGCCGACGGACGGCCGCTGATATTGAACGTGCCGACTTGGAAGCGGCCCGCCAATTGGGACAGCGACGTCTAGCTGAACGCGAAAACATTGAGCGCAAAGCATCTCCCAATGCAGGCGCAGCGGCAACCGCAGCCGCGCCAGAACCGGAAGTACAAGAGATCGAGGAACCTACGACAATTGCGTATGGTTGGTTGCAGGAAGACACCCGTAGGTGGTGTGGCCGGAAAATCCGCCATCGCAAAACACGCAATGTTTATACTATCCGCCAGGTCTTTAAGAGCGGCCGGGTGGAAGTGCAGAAATCGCTCCTCCTTTTTTCGATTGACATGGAAGATATCAGAAGAGATTACGAGACCTGTTGAACGTCCGACGAACACAGTCAATATTTTTCCCACGCTTCTGGTATAGGATTTGCTTTTTGCCGACTTAGCATGCGGCCAGCAAAGCCCGCGTGCTGACTCACGACAATGCAAACAAGAATATGTCCATTCCGAGCCGGTTCCGCCGGCGGGTTTACCCTCGCCGAGGCGCTCATCGCCACCGCGATCGTGGGCATATCCTTTATCAGCCTGTATGCGGGACTCATACAGGGAAATAAAATCATCGCCGATTCCCAGCATGACATGCGCGCCACGGAAGTCATGGCCCAACAAATGGAAACCGTACGGCTTTACACGTGGGACCAGCTCACCAACTCGGGATTTATCCCGCTTAACAATACGATTTCGTTCTATCCCGCGGGCATGACAAACCAGGTTCAGGGCACGGGTATTTCATACTATGAAGCCATGACCGTTACCAACAGCGGGCTCACGGAGGCCTATAGCAATGACCTTAAAGAAGTAATTGTCTCCGTGCTTTGGACGAATCAGTCGGGGCCTCATCAACGGCAAATGACCACCCTTGTATCGCACTATGGAATTCAGAATTACGTCTATACAGGGAACTAATCGTTCACGCCGCGGTGTTACCATCGTTGAGATGATGATTGGCCTCGGCGTGGGCAGCATTGTTCTGGCCGCCGTGGCAGCCACGGGCGTGTTTGCCTCCCGCTCCTTTGTGGCCATGGGCAATTATTGTGACCTGAACTCCGCCGGCCGGAATTCTCTCGGTTACCTTTCGCAAGACATTCGGCAGGCCAGTTCCGTCGTCAGCTACTCGACGAATTCATTTGTCTTCACCACCACCAATCCGACCAATTCAACCACGGTCACACTGACTTACCTCTACGATCCCAGTGCGCAGACGCTCAGCCGCATCGTGAACACGGTAACCAACGTAATGCTGACCGATTGCAGCTACTTTCACTTTGACCTGTATCAACGCAATCCCACACTGACGAGCGGAGGTGACCTAGTCGCCTACTCTTCGGCAAACCCGGTCTCCACAATCAAGGCGATTGACTTCTCCTGGATTTGTTCGCGCAGCATTCTCGGCGTGACTCATAATTCGGAAGACGTGCAATCAAGCCGTATCGTGATTCGAAAATGAATCTTCAGCCAACCCCGTCAAAGAAATCATAGAATCCTATGAATATTCAGTTGAGCAAATCCAATCGTGGGAGCGTGCTGTTGATCAGTCTGGTGACCGCCACCATCATCCTGACTTCCCTTGCCGCCTACCTGATCATGATTTCCAACGAGCGCCAGTCGGTGACGCGTTCCCAGGCGTGGAGCAGTTGCGTGCCGGTCATGGAAGCCGGCGTGGAGGAGGCCATGACGCAGATACACCAGTGTGGTTATTCGAACCTTGGCACAAATAGCTGGACGCTGGGCAGCGACGGCATGTACCACAAAACCCGCCAGGTCGGTACCAATGGCGATTATTGCATGGTCAGCATCGTGCCGGCCAATCCTCCGGTCATCTATTCCGAAGCGTTTGTCGTCGGCCCTTATTATAATTCGTCCAATAATTACGTGAAACGCGAAGTCCGTGTGGCCACAAAATCTTCCGGGGCCACCGGCGGCGGATTGGTTGCCAAAGGCAGCATCACGATGAAAGGTGGTGGCACGTTCGACAGCTATAGTTCCTCGGTCGGCTACACGCCAGGTGTGCACGGCACCAATGCCATTGCCATCACTGATACCAATACCGCCGGAGCCATCAGCATGAGTGGTGGCAGCTCAATTTATGGCATGGCCATCACCGGTCCGGGTGGCACGGTCTCCACATCCGGTAACAGTGCAGTGGGAGACACAAGCTGGGTGGCCTCAAGTACGGGAGTCGAGCCGGGTTGGTCCGCCACCGATGCGAATGTGCAGTTCAATGATATATCGGCTCCCTACACCACCGGAACTTCCATCTCGACCGGCACCTACGGTGGCACCAATTACACTTATCTTTTGAACAGCGCCGTAAGTTCGCAATACTATTATTCTGGCAACTTGAGTCTCAACTCCAGCGATGTAATGATGGCTGTCGGAAATGTCACCCTTTATATAACGGGCTCGTTAAGTTTAAACAGCCATGCGTACATCGCCATTGCGCCGGGAAGCAGTCTAAAATTATATCTCGGCGGCAACTGCCAGCTAAACGGTGGCGGCGTCGTGAACATGTCCGGGATCCCGGCAAATTTCAGCCTCTACGGCCTGCCCACCTGCACCTCTATAAGTTACGGCGGTGGCGCGAGCTTTCAGGGCACCGTCAACGCGCCCGAGGCGTCCTTTACCTATGGCGCTAATTCCGATGCTTTCGGCTCGTTTACAGCGCACGATATAACCATTAGCGGCCAGGCCAGCGTGCATTACGACGCGGCCTTGGGCGCCGCAGTGGTATTCACGGTGGCCAATTGGAACGAGATTGCGCCTTGACCCGGACAGCCCCTCAGGCAATCTGGCCCAAGAGTATCAATCTCGGAGTCCGGGTTCCCTTAATTTGAGAGCTCCCCTTTTTCCAAGTGTATCTGCCTTGTGCCAAACGCAGCCGCCTTGGGATCGTGTGTGACCATGATGATCGTCTTGCCCGCATCTTTCCGCAATGATTGCAAAACACTCAAAACTTCATGCGCGCTGTGTGAATCCAGGTTGCCGGTCGGTTCATCGGCCACAATCAAGGTAGGATCCGTTACCAACGCCCGCGCAATGGCCACACGCTGTTCCTGCCCGCCGGATAATTGCCGGGGCAAATGCCGCGCGCGGTCGGCCAAGCCCACCAGCTCCAATGCCGTCTGCACCTGACGACGCCGCTTTGCGTGCCCCATCTGCGTCAGCAACAGCGGCAGCTCCACATTCTCCGCAGCCGTGAGCACGGGAATTAAATTGAATGTCTGAAAAATAAAACCGACGTTCTGGTTCCGCCAGTCGGCCAGTTCCGATTCATTTAACCGCGTAACGTTCACTCCTTGCACCAGGCAGTTTCCGCTCGTTGGCCGGTCCACGCCTGCGATGATATGCAGCAAGGTGGACTTCCCTGACCCCGACGGTCCCATCAACGCCAGAAATTCGCCTGCCGCAATATCAAGTGAAATTCGGTCCAGTGCCGTCACTTGGATTTCGCCCTGCGCATAAATCTTTGTCAGCTCGCGAATTTGTACGATGGGATCAGCCACAAGAAGCCACAGTTAAAACGGCCGCCCGCTCGAAAACAATCCAAATTGGCACAATTGTCAGATTGCCGCTCTCCTAACGCTTGGTGCAGTGCAACCTCAAAAACTAAGCGATTAACACCCCGTCGGACCTCATCTCGATTCCGAACATCATTGCAATTTGCATTTTTTCGTCGTCGCATTTTGCAATGCAAAATATTCCAGTTTAACGTTTTCCTTGATTTTGCTGCTCAAGAATTAGGCACTTCTATTGCTAAGCATCCCAGCAGAACGCAGTATTTAAATGTTTACCGTGAGTAGTGACCCAGCATATCTCGAAATTTTGAAAGCAGCGGTGCAAATGAAGCACCAATGCCACGCCCTTCATCTGGACTCCATTCCATTGACTCTGGAAAATGGCGGAGAAACCGTTTGGGGAGGCATCGTAGAGGTCTTCGCTTTGGTGAATCACAAGACCGCCAGGCGCTGCTATGCCTGGACCGAAACCGTAAACGAATGCGAACAGCGGTTCGTGGTCATTCTCCAAAAAGGCTTCGTCATAACACCGGCCCACGCTGTCAAAGCATGGCTGGCCACCCGCCCCATCGTAATTCATCCGGTGGTTCCCGGCTCTTCATTTTTGCGAAGAGCGCTCGAATCACCTGCGCGCGAACAAGATGCGGTCAACCGGACCGGTACCAGCCACCAAACCCTTTCAATACCGGCTGAAAATCCGGCCTCCAAAGCCACTGTATTTCCATAAGGTGAAACAACTGCAAGCATTCCGCGGCATACTACCGTCGCAGTCAATGGTCCTGCGCCTCCGGGATTATGTTTCGATTCAATTCCACCACAACGGGATACAACTACCTCTTCGACAAACCGACCTGTTCCGGTTAGAATAGAGCC
>Ga0207702_10003794_pt1 | contig 13641 bp, 14 predicted proteins | sample KBSCornC62_FD_184302 | JGI IMG/M metagenome (GOLD analysis project Ga0207702, IMG submission 184302) | Corn rhizosphere microbial communities from Kellogg Biological Station, Michigan, USA - KBS Corn C6-2 (SPAdes) (version 2) | ecosystem: Host-associated > Plants > Roots > Rhizosphere > Soil ...
GAGTGCCCCCCGTTGGAAGGTCCTTCGGGCTGTGTCACCCTCAGGGGGCTGCGCCCCCCGAGTGCCCCGTTCGAAGGTCCTTCGGGCTGTGTCGCTGTGCCCCGGGGCGTGGCGGACGGTCACCCTCAAGAGGGCTGCGCCCCCCGAGTGGGACCCGTTGGAAGGTCTTTGGGCTGTGTCGCTGTGCCTGGGGGCGTGCGGGATACTCACCTCGGGGGGCTCCGCCCCCCGAGTGCCCCCGTAGGCGAGCTGCGTCGGAGGACGGACATGCCCATCGCCACCCCAGAGGTGTACGCCCAGATGCTCGACCGGGCGAAGGCTGAGGGCTTCGCGTACCCGGCGATCAACGTCACCTCGTCGGAGACGGTGAACGCCGCGATCAAGGGCTTCGCCGACGCCGGCAGCGACGGGATCATCCAGGTCTCCACCGGCGGTGCCGAGTTCGCGTCCGGCACCGGGGTGAAGAACATGGTCACCGGCGCGGTCGCGTTGGCCGAGTTCGCCCACGTGGTCGCCGAGCGATACCCGGTCAACATCGCGCTGCACACAGACCACTGCCCGAAGGACAAGCTCGACACGTACGTCCGGCCGCTGCTGGCGATCTCCGAGCAGCGCATCCGGGACGGCGGCAACCCGCTGTTCCAGTCGCACATGTGGGACGGCTCCGCGGTCGAGCTGACGGAGAACCTGCAGATCGCGGCGGATCTGCTGGATCTGTGCGCGCGGGCGAAGGTCGTCCTCGAGATCGAGATCGGCGTGGTCGGCGGCGAGGAGGACGGCGTCGTCGGCGAGATGAACGAGAAGCTCTACAGCACGCCCGAGGACGCGATGCGTACGGTCGAGGCGCTCGGCTTCGGCGAGAAGGGGCGCTACCTGCTGGCCGCCACGTTCGGCAACGTGCACGGCGTCTACAAGCCGGGCAACGTGAAGCTCCGCCCCGAGATCCTCAAGCAGATCCAGGACGAGGTCGGCGACAAGATCGGCCGCTCCCGGCCGTTCGACCTGGTCTTCCACGGCGGTTCCGGCTCGGCGCTGGAGGAGATCCGCGAGGCGGTGTCGTACGGCGTGGTGAAGATGAACGTCGACACCGACACGCAGTATGCGTTCACCCGCCCGCTCGCCGGCCACATGTTCAGCAACTACGACGGCGTGCTCAAGGTCGACGGCGAGGTCGGCAACAAGAAGGCCTACGACCCGCGCAGCTACCTGAAGGCGGCCGAGGCCGGCATGGCCAAGCGGGTCGTGACCGCGTGCGAGGACCTGCGCTCCGCCGGGACGTCGGTCAGCGGCTGAGCACCCGACCCGGCTCGGTCCTAAGCTCGCGCTCGTGCCGAAGGACCTGCTTGCCCAGCCGCCCGGGACCGAGCTGCCGGCCGACCCCGGCGCGACCGCGCTCGCCGACGGACAGGACCCCACCGAGGTGGCAGCGCGGGTGCCGACGTCGTCGGCGGCCTGGGCGGCGCTCGCCGACCACGCGTTCGCCGCCGGGAACGTCGTCGAGTCGTACGCCTACGCCCGGGTCGGCTACCACCGCGGGCTGGACGCGCTGCGCCGCGCCGGCTGGCGTGGGCACGGCCCGATCCCGTGGGCGCACGAGCCCAACCGCGGCTTCCTGCGCAGCCTGCACGCGCTCGGCCGGGCCGCGGCCGCGATCGGCGAGACCGACGAGGCCACCCGCTGCCGGGACTTCCTGCGCGACGCCGACCCCACCGCCGCAACCGCCCTCGGCGACTAGGGCAGGTCTCCCCACTGCCTGGCGGCGCCGGACGACGCACAGACGACGACCGGCCGGGTTGACGGGACCGGCCGAGACAACCCCGGTATCGGCCGGCCCCGCCGCCTTGCCGGACGCCGCCTGGACGCCGCCGGCATCCACCGCCAATGGGGGCTCATCGCAGAGGAGGGTGTAGTCAGGGTGTCGGTTTGCGGGGCCGCCGGCACGGATTTCAGGCTCGGGCTGCACTCCTGTCCGAGCGCGACGAGACATGCGCCGCGGAACGAGCTATGCACCGTCCTTATCATCACGCAGGGAATAGATCATGCTCTGCAGTATCCGCAACGCGTTTGACTGCTCGGTCTCGGTCAGGCCGGCCAGCATTCTGACCTCGACGGACCGGACGGCTGCGCTCGCCTTCGCTAGGCTTCGTCGGCCGCGAGCCGTGAGCCGCGTCGGAAGCACTCTCCCGACGGGTGCCTCAGCGGGCCTGGTCACGTAGCCGTCCCGTTCCAAGGCTTGGAGTAGCACGTTCATCGACTGCCGTGTCACGAACGCTCCCCGTGCGAGCTCCGAGTTCGACAAGCCCGGTCGTTGAGCCAGCAGCTCGAGGCAGGAGTAGTGCGTCACGCTCATCCCGAGCGGGCGCAGCACCTCCTCCATGGCTGCGCGGAGGGCGCTCGACGCTTGTTTCAGCAGGTAGCCCAGCGACGTCTCGAGGTCGACGCCGAGACCGTCTTGACTCATGTCAGTATCCTGACATAGGTTGGTCGATGTCAGAAGACTGACACGACAAGAAGGAGCACCATCATGCCCGCCACCGGCCCCGACTTCATCTCGCTCCAAGCGCGCGATCTCGACGCGTCGCAGGCGTTCTACGAGCAGTACCTCGGCCTCGTCCGCTCGCAGGCCGGACCTCCGCACGCCGTCGTCTTCGAGACGAAGCCGATCGCGTTCGCACTCCGCGACGTCATCCCCGGCACCGATCTCGCATCCGTCGCTCAGCCCGGCATCGGTGCCGCGATCTGGCTCCACGCCACCGACGTCCAGGCCATTCACGATGCTCTCGTCGCCGACGGCCACACCATCGTCTCCGCACCGATCGACGGCCCCTTCGGTCGGACATTCACCTTCGCCGACCCCGACGGCTACCAGATCACTCTCCACGACCGCGCCTGATCGGCCGAACGCCACCGGACGATCACCGGTCCCCGAAGACCGCGGTTGCGCCCTAGGCTCGTGCGGGACGCTACCTTCTGCCCGGCTGACCTGACGACGTTCTCTCGGCTGGATCACCTCGGCTTGGAGGTCGTCGGCCAACAGCTGCATCACGACCACGCCGTGTTGCTCTGTCGAGTGGTCGAGCCTGATGGCTGGTGCCATGCCTGCGGCTGTCTGGGGGTGCCCCTACTTCGACCGTCCCGGCACATCCAACGGCCCGACCGAAGCCATCAACGGCCGACTCGAACACCTCCGCGGCACCGCCCTCGGCTTCCGCAACCTGACCAACTACATCACCCGCAGCCTGCTCGACACCGGCGGCTTCAGACCCCGACTACACCCTCTTCTGCGATGAGCCCCCAATGGGGAGACACGCCTTAGCCTGACTCGCTCCCGACCACCGGCGGCGTATCCGTGGCGGGGGTGTCGGCCGTGGCGGGGGTGTCGGCCGTGGCGGGGGTGTCGGCCGTGGCGGGGGTGTCGGCCGTGGCCGTGCCGGCGGGCGGGTCGGGGCGGTCGGAGTCCTCGTCCTCGATCACGGGTGGAGTCTGCGGCGGGTCCGGTGGCAGCCTGCGGAACCCGCCGAGCAGCGAGCGCGCCCCGGCGAACCGGTCCAGCACGTCGGCGCCGCCGCGCAGGCTCGCGACCAGGGGCAGCAGGTCCTCCCGGACCCGGCGCACGGTGTCCGGCAGGTCGCTCACCGCCGGGTCGTCGAGCACCTGGCCGACCCGGCGCAGCCCGGGCGCGAGCTCCCGCACCGGCTGCTCGACCTCGTCGAGGATCCCCTCCAGCCGCTCGCCGACCCGCTGCAGCCGGGCCACCGTCGCCTGCGCGTCCCGGATCGTCACGTCCAGCGACCCCACCGCCCTGGTCAGCGACATCAGCGCGCCGGGCAGCGCGGCCACCGCCTCGGCCTGCTGGCGGGCCAGCCGGACACCCGCTCCGGCCTGGTCGACCACCGTGCGGACCAGGCGTTCCGGCGACGGAAGCGAAGGCATGCTGCCAAGGCTAGGCTGCTGCCGTTCCGACCCTGACCCAGGAGTTCCCATGCCCGCGATCGTGCTCGTCGGGGCCCAGTGGGGCGACGAGGGCAAGGGCAAGGCGACCGACCTGCTCGGCGAGCAGGTCCAGTACGTCGTCCGCTACCAGGGCGGCAACAACGCCGGCCACACGGTCGTCACCCCGGACGGCGAGCACTACGCGCTGCACCTGCTCCCGTCCGGGATCCTCACCCCCGGCGTGACCTGCGTGATCGGCAACGGCGTCGTGGTCGACCCGGCGGTGTTGATCGAGGAGCTCGACGCGCTGGAGGCGCGGGGCGTGGACACCAGCCGGCTGGTGATCTCCGCCGACGCGCACGTGATCATGCCGTACCACCGGGCGCTGGACAAAGTGACCGAGAGATACCTGGGCAAGTCCAGGATCGGCACCACCGGCCGCGGCATCGGCCCGGCGTACGGGGACAAGGTCGCGCGGATGGGCATCCGGGTGCAGGACCTGCTCGACCCGCAGGCGTTCCGGGCCAAGCTGGAGACCGCGCTGGGCGAGCGCAACCAGGTGCTGGTCAAGGTCTACAACCGGCGGGCGCTGGACGTGGACACGATCTGGCGCGAGTACGTCGGCTATGCGGAGCGACTCAAGCCGCGCATCGCGGACACCAGGCTGCTGCTCGACCGCGCCCTGGCCGACGGCGCGACGCTGCTGCTGGAGGGTTCGCAGGGCACGCTGCTCGACGTCGACCACGGCACCTACCCGTTCGTCACCTCGTCCTCGCCGACCGCCGGTGGCGCGGCCGCCGGGTCGGGGATCGGGCCGACCCGGATCAGCCGGGTGATCGGGATCCTCAAGGCCTACACGACCAGGGTCGGTGAGGGGCCGTTCCCCACCGAGCTGTTCGACGACTACGGCGAGTTCCTGCGCAAGGCCGGCGGGGAGGTCGGGGTGACCACCGGGCGGCTGCGCCGGTGCGGCTGGTTCGACTCGGTCATCGCCCGGCACGCGACCAGGGTCAACGGGCTCACCGACCTGTTCCTCACCAAGCTCGACGTGCTGTCCGGGCTGGACCGGGTGCCGGTCTGCGTCGCGTACGAGGTCGACGGAGAGCGGGCGGACGAGATGCCGATGACGCAGGCGGAGCTGGTCCGGGCCACTCCCGTGTACGAGCACCTCGACGGCTGGTTCGAGCCGCTGGAGGACGCCAAGACGTTCGCCGACCTGCCGGCGAACGCGCAGGCGTACGTCCGGCGGGTGGAGGAGCTGTCCCGGTGCCCCGTCTCGGCGATCGGGGTGGGTCCCGGCCGCGACCAGACTCTGGTCCTCCACGCCCTCGTCTAGCGCTTCGTCAGCGCGGTGATGACGTCGTGGCTGTGGGTGACCGGGATCCGGCTTCCTTCCAGCTCGATGCGGGCGCCGGTGTCGTCCCGGATCAGCTCGAGCACCCGGACGTTGACCCGCTGGTGCACCTTCGCGGTGACCGCCGACCGGGGCAGCGCGAACAGCAGCTCTTCCGGCTCTTTGCGCCGGCTCCGCATCGTCATGCCGTAGACCATCGTGTCGGAGACCGCGACGAGCAGGTGGGCGGGCAGTCCGGTGGACGCCCGGCTGGCCGCCCGGCCGCCCATCACGCCCACGCCGAAGCCGATCGCGTCGCCCACCGACCCGCCGACCACGTCGCCCACCGACGAGCCGAGCATGCCGCCGGCGACCGTCCCGCCGGTCGTGCCGCGCGGCTCGAACTGCCCGACCGTGTGCACTGTGTCCTCGACGCCCCACCCGGTCAGCGCGTGCTGCACCAGCTCGAGCATGGTCTGTTCCGACATACACCGACCGTAGGCGCCCGACCACCGGCGCACCGGGTGAATCGGTGCCGGGACGGGAGAGACCTAGCCGGGCCGCCGGGCGCTCGGCCTCACCGGATTGCGCCGGTGACCAGCCACGCGTCGGTACGCAGCCGCGCCACCAGGGTGACCAGCCGGGCGAGCATGAGCACCCCGATCGACGTCCACAGCCAGCCGAGCCCGGCCCCGGTGGCGACCAGGATCCCGGCCAGCACCAGGAAGAGGCCGGCCGAGATCACCATGGTGACCGCGAGGTAGCGCATGTCGCCGGCGCCCATGAGCACCCCGTCCAGCACGAACACGACCGCGTTGATCGGCTGCAGCACGGCCGCGAAAAGCAGCACGAACGACGCCAGCTGCACCACCTGCGGGTCGTCGGTGAACGCGTGCGGCAGCACGTCCCGCAGCGCCAACAGGCCCAGCCCGACCGCGGCCCCGAACACCAGCCCAAGGTCGATCATCCGGCGGGTCGCCGCCCGCGCGGCCACCGGGTCGCCGGCCCCGAGCAGCCGGCCGACCAGAGCCTGCGCGGCGATCGCGACCGCGTCGAGGGCGAGAGCGAGGGTGTTCCACAGCTCGAAGGCGATCTGGTGCGCGCCGACCTGGGCCGGGCCGAGCCGGGCCGCCACCGCGGTCGCAGCGGCCAGCGCCAGCCGCAGCGCGACGGTCCTGACCAGCAGGTCGAGGCCGACCCGGGCCAGCCGGCCGACCACCCGGCCGACCGGCCGCAGCCCGACCTGCAGCCCGACCGCCTGCCGGCCGAGCCCGGTCAGGTAGACCGCGACCGCGGCCCACTGCACGAGCACCGTGGACGCCGCCGACGCGCCCACCCCGTAGCCGAGGCCGAGGATCAGCACGATCTCGAGCGCCAGGTTGACCGCGGCCGAGCCGACCGCGACCACCAGCGGCGTCCTCGTGTCCTGCCGCCCGCGCAGCCAGCCGACCGCCGCGTACGTCACCAGGACCGCGGGGATGCCGAGCGCGCTGATCCGCAGGTAGGTCTCCGCGTAGCCGGCGGCGGCCCCGGACGCGCCGAACAGGCCCACCAGCGGGCCGGCGAGCACCAGCCCGGCCACCGTGACCGGCACCGACACGGCCACCGCCAGCCAGACGCCCTGCACCGCCTGGTGGGTCGCCTCCCGCTGGTCGCCGGCGCCGAACAGCCGGGCCACCGCGGCGGTCGTCCCGTACGCCAGGAAGATGAAGATCGAGTAGCCGGTGACCAGGATCGCCGCCGCGATCGCGAGCCCGGCCAGCTGCGGGGTGCCGAGGTGGCCCACGATCGCGGTGTCGGACAGCACGTAGACCGGCTCGGCGATGAGCGCCCCGAACGAGGGCACCGCCAGCCGGAAGATCTCCCGGTCCCACTCCGACCGCAGCCTCACTCCGCCCGCTCCTCGAACAGACCGCCAGGCGCAAGCGCCCGGCGCTCGGCCCTCGTCGCTCCCCGCTCGCGCTGCGAGCCCTCGCGCTCGCTCACCGGCCCCGCTCCTCGGACAGACCCCCAAGCGCAAGCGCCCGGCGCTCGGCCCTCGTCGCTGGGCCCAACGAAAACGCTTCGCGTTTCCGCCGGGGACCCAAGGCCCGGTCGCCCTGGGGGCCCTCGCGCTCGCTCACAGGACCAGCCGGTAGACCACGCGTTCGTCGCGCCGCCGGTCGACCTCGGTGAAGCCGGCCCGCAGGAACATCGACGCCGTGCCGGTGTAGGCCACCGGGTTGGGCCAGCGCTTGCCGGTCGTGTCGTCCCGCGGCACGCCCTCGATCGCGGCCGCCCCGGCCGACCGGGCCCGGTCGACCGCACCGGCCAGCAGCGCGTGCGCGACGCCGTGCTGCCGGTAGGGCCGGGGCACCACGAAGCAGAGCACCGACCAGACCGTCCCCTCGTAGGGCAGCGGCCGCAGCGCCGGCGACCGCTCCAGCCGCGGCCCGAACAGCGACCGCGGCGCGGCCGCCACCCAGCCGACCGGCGTGCCCCCGGAATAGGCCAGCAGGCCGGGCGGTGTCGGCCCGGCGACGACCGTGCGCAGGTGATCGCGGTTGCCGGCGCGGTCCCGGTAGTCGACCTTCGGCCGCAGCAGGTAGGCACACCAGCAGCGGGCCGGGTCGCCGCGGGTGCCGAACACGGCCAGGACGTCGTCCCAGCGATCCACCGTGGCCGGCTCGATCGTGACATCCACGAACAGGGTCTACCAGCCGACGCCGACAGTAATTAGCGTCCGCTACATGGACATCGAGCTCGAACCGGAGAAGGCCGGCTTCGCGCCGGACCGCCTCGACCGCCTCGACCGGCACTTCGCCCGCTACGTCGACGACGGGCTGCTGGCCGGCTGGCAGGTGGCGATCACCCGGGACGGCAAGCTCGTCCACCACACGACGTACGGGCTGCGGGACCGGGAGGCCGGGCTTGCGGTCGAGCCGGACACGATCTGGCGGATCTACTCGATGACGAAGCCGCTGACCTCGGTCGCCGCGATGATGCTCTACGAGCAGGGCAGGCTGGCGTTGCGCCAGCCGATCGCGGAGATCCTGCCCGAGTTCGCCGACGCCCGCGTCTACCAGCTCGGCTCCGCGCTCAATCCGGGCACCGTGCCGGCCGAGCCGATCCTGGTCTGGCACCTGCTCACCCACACCTCCGGCATGACCTACGGCTTCCTGCACCAGCACCCGATGGACGAGATGCACCGGCTGATGGACGTCGAGTTCTTCCCGCCGGACGACTTCTCTCTGGCCGACGCGGTGCAGCGGTGGGCGACGGTGCCGCTGCTGTTCCAGCCGGGCACCGGGTGGAACTACGGCGTGTCCACCGACGTGCTCGGCCGGGTGGTCGAGGTCGTGTCCGGGACGCCGCTGGACCGGTTCTTCGCCGAGCACATCACCGGCCCGCTCGGCATGGTCGACACGGGGTTCACCGTGCCGGCGGAGAAGGCCGACCGGTTCGCCGGCCTGTACGTGACGGGCAAGGCCGGCCAGACCCCGATCCGCAAGGACGACTTCACCACCGACCCGCGCGGCCCGGTCACGTTCTTCTCCGGCGGCGGCGGGCTGGTCTCCACGGCGGCGGACTACCTGCGCTTCACCAGGATGCTGCTGGGCCGGGGCGAGCTGGACGGGGTGCGGCTGCTGGGCAGCCGGACGGTGGACTACATGACCCGCAACCACCTGCCCGGCAACGTCGACATCCCGACCATCGGCCGGCCGATGAGCCCGCAGGACGCGTTCGACGGGGTGGGCTTCGGGCTCGGCTTCGCGGTGTCGGTCGACCCGGTCCGGACCGAGGTCCTCGCCTCCCCGGGCGAGTACTCCTGGGGCGGGTTGGCCTCCACCGCGTTCTGGGTCGATCCAGTGGAGCGGATCGCGGTGGTGTTCATGACCCAGCTGATCCCGTCGGCCACCTACCCGATCCGGCCCCAGTTGCGGGCGTTGGTGAACTCCGCGTTGGTGGACTGACCGTTCGCCGCGCAACTAACGCCGTTCGGCGCCTCAAGGTGCTGATCCGACCGGGATTCCGATACGTGTAGGTGTTGTGCCGGCGGTCACAGCCGGTTTCGCCGCTGTTGAGGAGCTCGCGCATGGCCTCCTTCCTCGACCGGGAACGCAGCATCGCGGGTCCCGGCTTCAACCGCTGGCTCATTCCGCCAGCCGCCCTGGCGATCCACCTGTGTATCGGCCAGGCTTACGCGACCAGCGTCTACAAGAACGGCCTGGTCAAGAACTTCGACACCGGGAACACCCAGATCGGCATCGTGTTCTCGATCGCGATCGTGATGCTCGGGTTGTCCGCCGCGGTCGCCGGCACCTGGGTGGAGCGGGTCGGTCCGCGCAAGTCCATGTTCACCGCCGCCTGCTTCTGGTCGGTCGGCTTCCTGGTCGGTGCCCTCGGCATCGCCACGAAGCAGCTGTGGCTGCTCTACCTCGGCTACGGCTTCATCGGCGGCATCGGGCTCGGCATCGGCTACATCTCGCCGGTGTCCACCCTGATCAAGTGGTTCCCGGACCGGCCGGGCATGGCCACCGGTCTCGCGATCATGGGCTTCGGTGGTGGCGCGCTGATCGCCAGCCCGCTGTCCCAGCAGCTGATGTCCTGGTACGACCCCGACTACAACCCGTCGGTGGCGTCGTCGGTGCCGAGCGGGTCGGCGGTGGCGATGCTGTTCGTCTCCCTCGGCATCATCTACTTCATCGTGATGATGTACGGCGTCTTCAACATCAAGGTGCCACCCGAGGGCTGGCGGCCGGAGGGCTTCGACCCGGCGGCCCTGAAGGCGCGGCCGCTGGTCACCACGAACAACGTCTCCGCCGGCAACGCGATCAAGACCGCGCAGTTCTACTTCCTCTGGCTGGTCCTGTTCTGCAACGTCACCGCGGGCATCGGCATCCTCGAGCAGGCCTCGCCGATGATCCAGGACTTCTTCCGTAGCGACGGGGGCGTCTCCAGCGTCACGGTCGCCGCGGCCGGCGGCTTCGTCGGCATCCTGTCGTTGGCGAACATGGGCGGCCGGTTCATCTGGTCCTCGACGTCGGACTACATCGGCCGCAAGCCGATGTACATGATCTACCTCGGCGTCGGCATCCTGGCCTACCTCGGACTGGCCACGATCGGGCACAACGCCACCTGGCTGTTCGTGCTGCTCGCCATGCTGATCATCTCGTTCTACGGCGGTGGGTTCTCGACCGTCCCGGCCTACCTGCGTGACCTGTTCGGCACGTTCCAGGTCGGCGCGATCCACGGCCGGCTGCTCACCGCGTGGTCGGCCGCCGGCATCGCCGGGCCGCTGATCATCAACGGCTTCCTGGACGCCAAGGGCACGCCGGGCAAGCTGACCGTCGACGCCTATCGGCCGGCGCTCTACACGATGATCGCCATCCTGGCCGTCGGCTTCATCGCCAACCTGCTGATCCGGCCGGTCGCCTCCCGCTACTGGGAGAAGACGGGCGCCGATGTGCCGGAGGGCACCACTCCGACTGAGAGGGAGACAGTCTGATGACGATGCAGGTACGGCTGGTCCTCGGCTGGGCGCTGGTCGGCATTCCGCTGCTCTACGGCCTGTGGGAGACCATCGCCAAGGCGAAGAACCTCTTCTAGTCCACTCCCGAGGGACGGGCGGCGCCGGCCGGCGCCGCCCGTCCGTCTTTCTGCGGGCTTCCTGCGGGCCGGTACCCTCGCGCCCGTGCGGGTTCTGGTCGTCGGCAGCGGTGCCCGCGAGCACGCGCTGTGCCTGGCGCTCGCGGCCGACCCCGCGGTGACCGCGCTGGTCTGCGCGCCGGGCAACGCCGGCACCGGGATGGTCGCCGAGCAGCGGCCGCTGGCCGCGGGCGACCCGGCCGCGGTCGCCGATCTGGCCCGCGGCGTGCGGGCCGACCTCGTCGTGATCGGTCCCGAGGTGCCGCTGGTCGCGGGCGCGGCCGACGCAGTGCGGGCGGTCGGGATCGCCTGCTTCGGGCCGAGCGCCGCGGCGGCCCGGATCGAGGGCTCGAAGGCGTTCGCCAAGGACGTGATGGCGGCGGCCGGGGTGCCGACGGCCGCGTGCCGGACCTGCTCGACGCCGGGCGAGGCCGCGGCGGCGCTGGACCGGTTCGGCCCCCCGTACGTGGTGAAGGACGATGGGCTGGCCGCCGGCAAGGGCGTGCTGGTGACCACCGACCGGGCCGCCGCGCTCGACCACGCCGAGGCCTGCGGGACCGTGGTGATCGAGGAGTTCCTGGCCGGCCCCGAGGTCTCGCTGTTCTGCGTGACCGACGGGTCGGCGGTGCTGCCGCTGCTGCCGGCGCAGGACTTCAAGCGGGTCGGCGACAGCGACACCGGCCCGAACACCGGCGGCATGGGCGCGTACGCGCCGCTGGACTGGGCGCCGGCCGGGCTGGTCGACGACGTGCTGGCGAGCGTGGTCCGGCCCACGCTGGCCGAGCTGGCCGCGCGCGGCACGCCGTTCGCCGGGCTGCTCTACGCCGGGCTGGCGCTGACCGCGTGCGGGCCGCGGGTGGTCGAGTTCAACGCCCGCTTCGGTGACCCGGAGACCCAGGTCGTGCTGGCGCTGCTGGAGACGCCGCTGGCCGGCCTGCTGCACGCGGCTGCGACCGGAACGCTGGCCGACCACCCGCCGCTGCGCTGGCGGGACGGCTACGCGGTGACCGTGGTGCTGGCCGCGCTGGGCTACCCGGGCCACCCCCGCGGCGGGGACGTGCTCACCGGCGCCGACCTGCCGGGCGTGCTGCACGCCGGCACCCGGCGCCGGGACGACGGCGCGGTCGTGTCGGCCGGCGGCCGGGTGGTCGACGTGGTCGCGGTCGGCGACACGCTCGCCGCCGCCCGCGACTCCGCGTACACCCTGCTCGGCAAGATCGACCTCGACGGCGGACACTTCCGTACCGACATCGCCGCCGGACGTTAGGGCGCCACCGGACGGCCCGCCGCCCTCAGCCGGCCGGGGCCGTGTCGCCCGGGGTCTGCTCGTCCGCGGGTTCGGTGGGGACCAACTCGGTCCGGCTCCCGGACAGGTAGCCCGACACGGTCGCTATCACTGCCACGATCGGCACCGCGAGCAGCGCGCCGATGATCCCGGCCAGCAGCGTGCCGGCGGCGATGCCGAACACGATGGCCAGCGGGTGCACCTTCACCGCCCGGCCCAGCAGCAGCGGCTGCAGGATGTGCCCCTCGACCTGCTGCACCAGCAGCACGACGCCGAGCAGGATCAGCGCGGTCACCGGCCCTTTCGCGACCAGCGCGATCAGCACGGCGATCAGCCCGGACAGGGTCGCGCCGACGATCGGGATGAACGAGAACAGGAACACGAGCACGGCCAGCGGCAACGCCAGCGGCACGCCGAGGATCGCCGCGCCGACGCCGATGCCGACCGCGTCGACGAACGCGACCGCGATCGTCGCGTGGACGTAGCTGATCAGCGTCCGCCAGGCCCGCTCGCCCGCGCCGGCGATCCGCTCCCGGCTGCCCCGCGGGAAGAGCCGGACCAGCCAGGTCCAGATCTGCCGGCCGTCCTTGATGAAGAAGATCGTCGCGAACAGCGTCAGCAACAAGCCGGTGATGACCTCGCCGGCCGTGCTGGCCGCCCCGAGCGCGCCGCTGGTCAGCCGGGACCGGTTCTGCGTCAGCGAGTTGCGGGCGCTCTCGACGTAGTCGTTGAGCTGCTGCTGGGACAGCCCGAGCGGGCCGTTGATCAGCCAGTTCTGGACCTTGTCGATCCCACCGTTGATCTGGGTGGTGAGGTCGCCGAGACCGTTGCGGAACTGCTCCTCGACCAGCCAGACCAGCAGGCCGATACCGATCACCCCGGACAGCAGCGTGATCGCGGTCGCCAGTGCGGGCCGCACCCCGCGCTTGGCCAGCGCCGCGGCCAGCGGCTGGAGCAGCGCGGACAGCAGCAGCGCGATCGCCAGCGGGATGAACACGACCCGGAGCCGCCCGATGATGATCAGCACCACGTACGCGGCGAGCGCGATCGCGATGATCCGCCAGGCCCAGGCGGCGGCGGCGCGGATGCCGGGCGGCACGACCGCCGCGTCGATCGAGCCCATCCTGGCGAGGTGGCCGTCCTGGCGGCGCGCCTGCTCCCACTGCGCCCGGTCCCGGGCGGCTGCCGCGTCCGCGGTGTCCGTGGCCGGGTCCGGCGCTCCGGTCAGTCCGGTGGTGTTCTCCTCCTCGGCCACGGCGGACACCGCGGTGTCGCGCGGGGTCTCGCTCTCGCTCGGGGGCGTCTCGCCCTGCCCGCCGGTCGCGTCGGCCGCGGCCGCGTCGCTCGGGGTCGCGTCGCTCGGGGTCGCGTCGCTCGGGGCCGCGTCGCTCGGGGCCGGCCTGCCGCCCGCCGGCGACCGCGCCGGGTCGCCCGGTGTGGCCGCGTCGCTCGGGGGCGGGGC
>Ga0207702_10003795_pt1 | contig 13640 bp, 8 predicted proteins | sample KBSCornC62_FD_184302 | JGI IMG/M metagenome (GOLD analysis project Ga0207702, IMG submission 184302) | Corn rhizosphere microbial communities from Kellogg Biological Station, Michigan, USA - KBS Corn C6-2 (SPAdes) (version 2) | ecosystem: Host-associated > Plants > Roots > Rhizosphere > Soil ...
CGGCGATCGGTGCACGCCGCCATGGCGCGACGAGAGACGCTGGGCGGTCGTCGCGGGACAGTCCGCGACGAGGCCCGACCGCGCGGGACACTGGCAACATTGCGCGCGCCGCTCACCGATAATCGCAAGCAAGCAGACCAAGCGGGCGCATTGGACCCCCACGGCACCGGATGCCCGCAAGAGCGGCGATCCGGCCAAAAGGGAGATCCTAATGTCCAGAATGCGCTTCTTGTCCGGAACGATGCTCGGCACCGCAATGCTGATCGGCGCCGGCCTTTCCTCACCCGTGCTGGCACAAGCCGCCGCCGCGCCGGAGGCCGCTACGGCCGACGCCCCCGATACGTCCAAGGAAATCGTCGTCACCGGCACGCTGTTCCGATCCAGCGCGGACAATATCGCCTCGCCGGTCACCGTCCTGACTTCGGACGATATCGCCAGGCGCGGCATCCAGACGGTTCAGGGCGCGATCCAGACGCTCGCGTCCAACAATGGCCCGGCGCTGACCAACAGCTTCACCGCCAACGGGGCCTTTGCGGGCGGTGCGTCGGCGGTCTCGCTGCGCGGCCTTTCGACCAACTCGACGCTGGTCCTGTTCGATGGCATGCGCGCGGCTTATTACCCGCTGGCGGATGACGGCGCCCGCAATTTCGTCGATCTCAACACGATCCCCGACGAGATCGTCGAGCGCGTCGACGTGCTCAAGGACGGCGCCTCCTCGACCTATGGCGCGGACGCGGTCGCGGGCGTGGTCAACGTCATCACCAAGAAGCAGATCACCGGCATCAGCGGCATGGCCGAGGGCGGCGTCGCGCAGCGCGGCTATGGCGGCAACCAGCGCGTCAGCCTGACCGCGGGGTTCGGCGACCTCGCCAGCCAAGGCTTCAACGTCTATATCAGCGGTCATTATATCAACCAGGACGCGATCTATAATCGCGACCTGCCCGCCCCCTATAACACGTCCAACCAGAGCGGCATCTGCTACAACGGCAATTGCGGCATCGATCAGCGGCAGAATTCGCCGCTCAATTTCTCGGGCGTCTCGACCATTGTGCCCGTGCTGCTGGTCCGCCCTGGCGTCACGGCGACGCACACCGCCGTACCCGGCGCCCGCTTCCAATTCCTCAATCCGACAACCGGATGCGGCAGTTTCACGCCCTATAATCTGACCGCCGCCGAATTCGCCAAGTTCACGACGTCACCCGCAACCGTCTGCACCCAGGACACGGTGAGCGATGGCGGCGTGGTCGAACCGCACAGCCAGCGCTGGGGCGTTTCCACGCGCGCCACCGTCAACGTCGGTTCCAAAGCGCAGGCCTATCTCGAATTCAATTTCGAGCAGAGCACCTCCTCCTTCCCCTTTTTCGGCCTCGCGAGCGCCGGCGTTCCAACCGGCGCCACGATCCGGGCCAATGCCCAGGCGGGAATATTCTTCCCGCGCTTCTCCACCGCCGGGCTGCCGGGCGGTGCCAACGCGCCGGGTTCGGCGCCGCTGGCCTTGCCGGTCTTCATTTGCCCCCGCGGCACGGTTGGCGGCTGCAACGCCACCAACGGCACGCTCAATCTGCAAAACCCGTTTGCCGCGGCCGGCGAGGAAGCACAGATCATCGGCTCCCTACCCGGCATCCAGCAACGCAGCTCAACGCGGAGTCGCGCCTATCGTCTCGCCGGGGGCATCACCGGGTCTTTCGGCGACAATTGGGATTACAGCATTCACGCGCTCGGCATGGTGAACGACCTTCGCCGTACTTTCGAAGGCGATGTTTACATCCAGCACCTGTTGGACGTGATCAACGATGGGTCGTACAATTTCGTCAATCCGCTCGCGAACAGCCAGGCGATGCGCGATTATCTCGCGCCCCGGCTCGAGGCGCCCGCGCGCTCGGAAATGTACGAGCTCGACGCCAACCTGACGCACGATTTGATGCAATTGCCGGGCGGCCCGGTGCAGCTTGCGGTCGGCGGCTCGATCCGCAAGGAATCGGTCAATTCGCCGAGCGCCAATTCGGATTTCAACGGCCCGACCCAGCGTTACTTCCTAATCAACGCATTCGGCACGGTCGGCAGCCGCTGGGTGGAATCGCCTTATTTCGAGATCAAGGCGCCGGTCCTTACCAGCCTCAACATCGACCTGTCGGGACGTTACGACAATTATTCGAGCGGCCAGCACGCCTTCTCGCCCAAGGCGGGCGTGGTGTTCACGCCGATCCGGCAGATCACCTTGCGCGGCGCGATCTCGAAGGGCTTCCGCATCCCGTCCTTCGGCGAATCCTCGGCCATACCAACGGTGGGCTTCGTGCCGGTCACCCTTTCGACCCTGCCAGCGGCATTCCTGGCCGCGCACAGCAATCCCGGCGTAGTCTGCACCGCGGCGACGCCGGCCAATTGCTCCGCCTATCTGACCACCAGCTTTGGCCTGCAATCGATCTCGAACCCGAATTTGAAGCCCGAGAAATCGCGCAACATCACGGTCGGGACCGAAATCAAGCCGATCCGCGCGCTGCGCTTCACGGTCGATTATTATAATATCCGCAAGACGGGCGCGATCATCGCCTCGCCCGTCACGGGCGCGCTCAACGCTTATTATAATGGCCAGCCGATCCCGGCGGGCTATACGATCCAGCCCGCCGCGCCCGACATCCTCAATCCCACCGCCTTGCCTTTGGTGGGCATCATCGGTTCGCCCTACATCAACGCTACCACGGTCACGACCGACGGCCTCGATTTCGGCGCATCCTTCACGATGCATTTTGCGAACGGCTGGTCGATCGAGAGCGATGCGGATGTCGAATATATCCACAAGCTCAACACGACATTCCCGGGCGGCGTGGTCCAGCGTTATGCCGGCACGCTCGGCAACTTCAACCTGACCGCGGGATCGGGCACGCCGCAATGGAAGGGCAGCTGGCAGAATACGCTGGAGTTCGGCGAGAGAGGGTCGGTCACCGCGACCGCTTATTATACGTCGGGCTATAACCTGTCGGCCGACGACCAGGGCGGCGGGCGCTGCACCGATCCGGTCAATGCGCCGGGTCTCAACAGCGGCATCCAGGCCTGCAACGTCAAGCGCTTCATAGATGTCGACCTGACCGGCCAGATCAACGTCGGCAAGGCGTTCACTTTCTATGCGAACATCCTGAACGTCTTCAACGTGAAGCCGCCGCTCGATACCGTCACTTATGGCGGCTATCTCTACAACCCGGTGGTGGCCGAGGCGGGGATTATCGGCCGCGCCTTCCGCGTTGGCGGCCGCTTCAAATTCTGAGGTAAACGCCGCGCTTTCATCCGCCGGCGGTCCCTGGGCGGTCATCCTGCGGGATGGCCGCCCTTTCTTTCTGGATCAGGCCTGATCCGCCTCCGCCATGGCCCGGCATACCGCGCGCGTCCGGTCATCGGCGGGGAAGCAGCATTCGATCCGCAATTCCTCCAGCGTGACGTCGCGCGCCATCGCGAAGGTGGTGATGGTCGAGAAGAAACAGAGCCGATCGTCGCCGTCGCGCATGATCGTGTTCATCAGCGGCGCGGGCGCGCGCGCGACGTCGAGGTCGCGCCAGCGCGTCGGCACGCCGGGATAGGACAAGGCTTCCGCGATCAGCGCGTGGCCCGCGGCATCGTTGGGCGACAAGGCAAGCGTGTGCTGGAGATTGCCGATCACCGCGCGCGCCGCTTCCTCCCAGTTGACGATCGTCGCGCGTACATCCTCCGGATCGAAGATCTGCCGGATCATATTCGCATGGCGCGATGGACGGCCCCCCAGCACGCGTTCCACCACCCGATCGAAGGCGCGGTTGGTCTGGAGCATGTTCCAGTGCCGATCGAGCAGGACCGCGGGGAAAGGCTCCTGCTGGTCCAGCAGGAAATCGATCGCACGCCGCACCTCCGCCAAAGGCGCGGTCGCAAGCGCGGTCTCGGGATAGATCGGCGCGAAGCCCGCCGCCATGAGCAGCGCGTTGCGGTCGCGCAGCGGCACCTCCAGCGTCTCGGCCAATCGCACGACCACGTCGCGTCCCGGCTGGGCCTTGCCCGTCTCCAGGCAGCTCAGATGCCGCGACGAGACATCCGCCGCCATGGCAAGGTCGAGCTGGCTCATCCGCCGCGCATCGCGCCATCCGCGCAGCAGCGCGCCGAACTGGAAGATCGGGGTCACGGCAGCAGGGCTTATGCCATGGATGCGGCGGGTCAATGACCTTGCGGGTCAAACATCCATGACCTCCGGGGTCATTGATCCGGCGCGCGTCCAACTCCTACCCAGGGCGCAAGACCGATCAGGAGACCGATACGTGCGATCCTTGCTTCCGCTCATGGCCTCGGCCCTTGCCCTTGCGCTGGGCGCGCCCGCGACCGCCGCGCCCGTTCCGCCGACACGGCTCGACCATGTCCTGCTGTGGGGGCGCAATATCGACGAGGTTACCGCGATCATGGCGGTCAAGCTCGGCTTCCAGGTGCGTCCGGGGCGCGATCCGGGCGGGGTCGCCAACCGCTATATCCGCTTCGCCGACACGAGCTTCATCGAACTGCTGGGCGTGACCCGCGCCGACCCCGAATATGATCCGGGCGCCAAGGAGGACCGGATCGCGCTCAAGACGCAGCCCGGCGCGCGCTCGTTCGGGTTCCGCTCGCCGGGCGTGGACGCGATCCGCACGTCGCTGCAGGCGCTGGGCTATCAAGTGACCCCGATGTTCGCCGGTCCCGACAGCAAGAAACCGGGCTGGCATCTGTTCGCCTTCGATCGCGCGCCGCTCAGCTCGAACAGCTTCTTCATCGACTATAAGGCGGATTACGCGCCCGATCAGCGCGATCCGACCAATGAAGCCGACCATCGGGTGACGCGCGAGCATCCCAACAGCGCCCGCGCGCTGACCTCGATCTGGCTGGTGTCGAACGATCCCGAAAGCGACCGCAAGCAGCTCGAACGCATGGGCTATGGCCATGCGAAGCCTGTCCACCTACGCGCGGTCAATGCGTCTGGCTATTGCGTGCCCGTCGGCCCGACCGCCTTGCTGACCTTGCGCCCCGACGGCCCCGGCCTTGCCGCCGACGCGCTGGCCAGGACCGGCGCGCGCATCCTGGGCGTGAGCTTCGCCGCCGCCGATCTCGGCCGCGCGCAACGCTGGGCCGAGCGCGGCTATGATCGCGCGCTGGAAACCTATCCCGGCCTGTGGGGCCGTGCCTTCCTCGCCCCTACCCTCGACGATCTCGGCATGCTGGTCGAATTCCATGGGCCGACCGCTGCCGGCCATGGAGCCTGTGGCGATTGACCGCGTGGTTACTGGCAGAGCGTGCCAATATGCGCCAACAGGCCGTCGATCCGGGCGTCGCTCAGAGTCCGCCCGGGCAGCGGCGGCAGCTTGGGATCGACCAGGCCGACATTCTCGCGCGCCTTCGCCGCTTGCGGCAGAGGGACGAAATGGAAGCCGGCTTGCTTGTAGAGGGCGATCAGGCGCGGCAGCATGTGCGCGTCGAATGCGCCGATATGCATCAGCAAGATATCCGGCGGGGTCCGGCCGAACTGCGCGGTTTCGACCTGTTCGGATAGCTTGATGCTCTCGCCGGCGGCATCGAGATAGGCCTGCTCAAGCTCATGAATCGCCGCATCGTCATGCTTCGCGACGCAGCGGGCATAAGGCTCGTTGAAGGCATAGTCGCCGAAGCTCGCGGTGACGGCGGCGATTCTGTAGCCGTACGCGGCGAGCCAGGCGCGCGAGGCGGCGCGCTTGGCGGGATCGGCATAGGCTTCGTCCAGGAACGGGAAACGGAACCAGTGCCAGTCGGTGTCGCCCGCCAATCCCTTCAGGATCGGCTCGTTCTTCTCAAGCTCGCTCTCGAACGTGGCTTCGTCGATCTTGCTGAGACCAAGATGTGCCCACCCGTGATTGCCGAGCGGAAAGCCCGCGTCGCGCCACGCCTTGAGCACCGCGTCGGTGCCGGGTTCGCGCGCGAGCGCCGAGCCGTTGATGAAGCCGTAGACCTGCGGCACGCCCGCCGCCTGGAGCGTGGTGACGATGTCCTGCGCCACCATCAGCCGCGTGATGCCGGGCGGCAAAGCCGAGTGCGCGGGCAGATCGTCGAAGGTGATCGCGATATCGCGGGCGGCGACGGGCGCGGCGGCGCAAGCGAAAGCGGCGAGAAGCAAGGCACGCATCAGCGTAGCACCTCCAGTTTGATAGCCTCGGCCATGACCTTGTAGCCGGCGGCGGACGGGTGAAGATGGTCGCCACTGTCATAGGCGGCGACCATCCGATCGGGATGCGCGGGATCGCGCACCGCCTTGTCGAAATCGACCACCGCGTCGAACATGCCGCTGGTGCGGATCCATGCGTTGAGCGCAACGCGATCCGCCTCGCTCGCGGCGTCGGGGTGGTAATAATCAGAACCGACATAAGGCGTGACGGTGCAGCCGATCACCTTCACCCCCTGCCCATGCGCGCGGAGGATCATCTGGCGGTAGGCGGCGATCAGGTCGGCGACGAGCGCCTTGTGCATTTCGGGCGTGCGCACATCCTCGCGGCTCAACTTGCCGAGGTCGTTAATCGCTTCCAGGATCAGCATCGTTTTCGCACCCGGTCGCGCAAAGATATCGCGATCGAGCCGCGCAAGCGCGTTGGGGCCGAGCCCGTCGGTGAGCAGGTGATTGCCGCCGATGCCGACATTGACCACCGCCATGTTCTTCGTGGCGGCCGAGGCCTGGAGCCGGGCGGCGAGCACGTCGGGCCAGCGGTCGTCGCCATTGGTGGTCGCGCCATGCCCGTCGGTGATCGAGTCCCCGAAAGCAACGATGGTCGAGGCTGCGGGCGCGGCGGCGACCTCGACCCCCGTCAGCTGATACCAATGGTCGACATGGCCCGCGCCGGGCAGGTCGGCGTCGGCTGTACGATCGCCGTGGACATAATAAGAGGTCGCGCGCGATCCCGGATGGCCGGTCTGGCCCACGGGCGCCTGCGGCAGGTGGATCGAGACGGTCAGGTTGGTCAGCGCGGGGGCGTCCAGGCTGACCGGATCGGACAGATAGTCGGCGCCCGGCGGAATGGAGATGGCGGTACGGCCGTCAAAGGTCAGCGCACGATCGGTGCCCGGCATCGTCCTCGCCGTCGCTTTGTCGGCCGAGCGCGCGATATGCGCCGCGTCGATCATCAGAGCCTGCGTGCCGAACGCATTGGAGAAGCGCACGCGCAGCTTCGATCCGCCGACCGAGAGGTGGACCACCTGACGCAGCGTCGCGTCCTGCATGTCGGCCTGGGGAAGGAGGTTGCCCTGTTCCGGGATCTGCTGCGCGGCGCCCCAGCTCGCGACCCAATGTTCCGGCGGCGCGGCCATTGCCGCCTGCGCCAGCGCGAGCGCGCCCAACAACACCAATCCCCTCACGCTCTTCTCCCTTTCTCTTCCAAGCCCTCTCCCGCTTGCGGGAGAGGGCTTGGGTGAGGATCTTCTTCTCTCTTAAACCAAGAAGGAAGAAGACCCTCACCTCCCGCTTCGCGGGCCCCTCCTCTCCCGCAAGCGGGAGAGGGCTGAACCTATTCCGCTTTCACGCTTTCGACCGGGCCGAGCAGGCCCATCGTGTAACCGGGCCGGCTGACCACGAGCCGCTGGATGACCACGCTGGGATCGATCGCCCAGATGCGGACGCGATGCGCGCCTGACGCCGCGACGCGGTGATGCGAGACGCCGCGCCACATATTGTCGGCGACCGCTTTGGCCCATTCCTGCTCGCTCGCACTCCGGTCGAGATCGACCACCTGCGGCGTCTCGTTGTCGATCGCGATCGCATAGCGCAGCCCGCGCTTGCCGACCACGTCGAGCGAGGGCGAAGCGATCACGGTCACATCAACCGAGCCTGGCTTCCAGAGCGTCACCTTATATTCTACGCTCGGTCCCGCGCCCGGCTTGAACGGCGCGGGATGGATCGGCAGCGGCGTGATCGACGAACCCCAGCGGCCGAGATTGGGAATGGTGGTCCAGTCCACACCCGCGACCGATGCGGCCGCGGCATGATGATCCGCCTCGATCGCGACATGGTCGCCCGCCTCGACATAGGTTCCCGGCGTGGGCTTAGGCTGGTTTACGACGGTCAGCGGGACATGTTCGTCGTAAGGTCCGAAGCCGCCGACCGTGAGCGTGACGGTGGAAACCCCCGCGGGCGCCCTGGCCCAATCGACGCCGATATTCACACGCGTCGCGTCCTTCGTCTCGCCAGCCGGGCGGTCGATGGTCACCCACGGCTGTGAAGCTTTCACCGTAAAGGGGTTTGACTTCGTCCCTCGTGTATAGAGTTCGAGAAACGTCGAAGGCGCATCAGCAGAGTAGACGGACGACGCGCCATAACGTTCGAGCTTGAGGCTCTGCCCGCTCAGCCAGCTTTCCTTGTAGCCTTCCAGCGCCATGCCCAGCTTCGCGCCATTTTGCGGTTCCACCGTCGCAAGCGCCGGCATGATATTGGTGTCCGGCTGCTGCCACGACGTATAGCCGATGTGCGTCTGGTCCATCATGTGGACCCATTTGTTATTCGCGATACTTTCGTAGCTGTTCGCGATCACCGTATCCTGGGCGAACGCGGCCTTTGCCGCTTCCGCCATATGGTTTGCTTCCGTCCGTCCCTGAGCGGCCGCGAGGCGGTTTGCCGCCACTGCCGCATAAAGCTGCTCGAGATTGAAGGCGGCCTCGATCGGATGCTGGACCAGCTCGTAATAGGCATCTGCCATATTCCGCGGAAGAAGCGGTCCGAGGTCTCGCGCCTTTCGATAGAGCCACGCATAATCCCGGAGGATGCGGGCGCTTTCCTGATCCTTTGTCAGGCTCCAGGTATCGGGATCGCGCAGTTCGAACTTGCGGCGAGCCGCGAGCAATGTCGTCTGGTCGATCATGTCCCCGATCGTCGGCCCCTGCTCAGGCCCGAACTGCTCGGTCGCCCAATTGCGGTGCCAATTGTTTAGCCGATCCAGCGTCATCGCCCTGGGGTTCCAGGCGAGGTCGAGGAAGAAGTCGGTCGCGGCCTCGTACGGCTTGAGGTCGCCGACATTGACCACCCACAGGCGGTTCGCGCCATAGGCGTCGGCGAGGCGCATCTGTTCCCACACGCGCGCGATTTCGGTCGTGTCGATCCACTTATAATTACGCGGGCCGCCGACATAATCGAAGTGGTAATAGATGCCGTAGCCGCCGGCGCGGGGCCTGGCGCCGATCTGGGGCAGACGGCGCAGGTCTCCCCAATTGTCGTCCGAGAACAGGAGCGTCACGTCGTCGGGTACGCGCATCCCCTGGTCGTAATAATCCTGCACTTCCTTGTAGAGCGCCCACACCTGCGGCGTCTCGGCCGCGGGCTTGCCGGTCACCTCCTGGATGATCTGGCGCTGGTCGGCAACGATCTTTTCAAGCAGCGGGATCGCGGTGCCTTGCGTCATTGGCTTGTCGCCGTCGCCGCGCATGCCGATTGTCACTAGATGCTCGCTGCCCGCCGCACGGGCGAGGCCGGTCTTCCAGAATTCGCGCAGGAACGGGGCGTTGGTCGTATAGTCCCACGCGCCCTTGCCGTAGCGTTCCCATTCCACATGCGCGCGCATCAAAGGTTCGTGATGCGAGGTGCCGATCACGATACCGTATTTCTCGGCGGTCGGGCTGTTCTCGGCATCGTCGTCGTAGAAGGCTTTGCCCCACATCGCAGGCCAGATCATGTTGCCGCGCAAGCGCAGGATCAGCTCGAACAACTGGCCGTAGAATTTGTGGTTGAAGCCGCCATAGGTCGCCGTCGCCCAGCCTTTCAGCGACGGGTCCTCATCGTTCAAAAAGATCGCGCGATATTTGACCACCGGCGCATCGGTCCGCCGCCCCGGCAGCACGAACAAATCGGGCTGCTTGCGAACGGGCACGTCCGCCCACCAATTCCAGGGCGAGACGCCCGCGCGGCGGGAGATATCGTAGGCGCCGTAGATCGCGCCGCGCCGGTCGGCGCCCGCGATGACGAGCGCGCGGTCGATGCCGGGGGCGGGATGCTCCACCACCTGTTCGACATAGGCCTCCCACTTGCCCTTCACGCTCGACACGTCGAGCTTGCCGGACGCGATCAGCGCATCGATCCGTGCATCATGGCCGATCGTGCCGAGCAGGATCGCCTGATTGCCCGCCGCCGTTTTCTCCCCACCGACCTTGGCGAGATCGGAGCGCAGATCGTCGGCTACGCGCAGGACCGCCACGTCGTCTTCGGGGTCGGTCACCACCGTCACCGGATGCCCGCCCGCAATCAGCCGGAAAGCCCCCGCTCCGCCGGTCGCGCAGATCGCCACCGGCCCGCTGCAGGCGGCGAATGCAGGGACCGCGATCCCCGCCAGCGCCAGCGCGAGCAGGCGGCTCACGCGTGCTGCCGCGCGCCGGCGAGCGACGCCGCGATCGCCTCGCGCATCGGGTGCGGTTTGAAATCGGCGTCATAGGGACAGCAGCGCAGCGGCAGGCCGTCCGCGCGCCTGGTCTTGTTCTTCTGCAGCCAGGAATAACGGTCGCTCATCCCCCACACCATCACCACGCCGGTCTCGCGATAGGACAAGGCGCAGTCGAGGTAGGCGCGCGTCATGTCCGCGACGGCATTGTCGCGCGCGTCCGCATCGCCGGGGATCGCGGTGTCGTTTACGTCGAGCTCGGTGACCTGGAGCTTGTAGCCCATGCCCGTCACCGCATCGAGAAAGCCGCGCCAGCTACGCTCCTGCGCTGCGCCGAAACCGCCCCGGTCCATGCCCGGCTTCGCGCTCAGATGGCTTTGCAGGCCGAGCGTATCGACCGGCACGTCGCGCTTGCGGAAGCCTTCGAGCAGATGGAGCACGCCGCCGCAATGCAGCTCGCTGTCCCAGCTCATATAGTCGTTATAGACCAGCTCGCAGTTCGGAACGGTTGCCCGCGCGGCGCGGAAAGCGAGGTCGAGCACGGCTTCGGGACTGCCCATCGCCTTCGAGAAAGCGGTCTCGCGCATCACGCCATTCTTATTGTCGACCGCTTCGTTGACGACGTCCCAGGTGAAGATCCGGTCGGCGTAGCGCTTGCACATGGTCTGGATGTGGCTGGTCAGGATTTCGGCGACCTTCTCGCCCGGTTTCGGGCCGTAATCATAGGTCTCCGACCATTTCGGCATATGATCCGGATGGTGCCAGATCAAATTGTGGCCGCGCACCATAAGCCCATGTTGGGTCGCATAATCGACCAATATGTCGGCCTTGGAGAAATCGAACTTGTCCGGGCCATCGGGATGGATGGCGTGCATCTTGAGCTCGTTCTCGGGCACAATCACGCCGCATTCGGCCTCGATCAGCCCGCGGTAGCGGGGATCGGGATATTGGCCCATGCCGATCGCGGACCCGAAATGGCGGCCTTTCGACAAAGCCGCGGCGTCGAGCGAATTGGCCGGCGCAGCATTCAGCCGCGATGCCAGCGCCAGCGCGGCGCCCCCTGCAAGAAGTCCGCGCCGCGTGATGGTCATCCAAACCTGTCCTCGATCATGGCGCGTGCGCCCTTGTCGCGCAGCGCCGCCAGCGCCCCGGTCAATGTCCTGCGGAAGCCCGCATGCTCGGCAAGCGAGAGCGGGAAGATCGCATCGATCGCAAGCAGACCCGCCACCGCCCCGCCGGCGGTCAGGAAAGCGCAGCCGGCGGTGCGCGGCGCGAGCGGATCGTCGACCACATAAGCCGCCCCGCTATCGTCGGTGCCTTCCTGCCATCGCATCCAGGCCGCAACCGCGAGCGCCAAAGCGTCGACCGACTTGCCCTGATCGAGCCGTTTTATGATCGGGGCGAGCAGCCGCTGCGGCAGCTTCTGCGATCCGTCCATCGCGATCTGACGGGTGCGGTGGTTGAGCGCCGAATTGGCGAAACGCTGCATCAGGGCCACACGGTAGGCAGCCAGATCGAGGCCGGGCGGCGGCGACAAAGTCTCCTGCGCTTCATCCCACAGCGCTTCGACGAAAGCCCGGCCCGCGGGCAGGGCGACGAACTGGTGGACGAACTCGATCCCGGCAAGCCCGCCGAGATAGGCGATCCCGGAATGGGCGCCGTTGAGCATGCGCAGCTTGGCCGCTTCCCAGGGTGCCACCGCATCGGTGAGCTGGACGCCGAACTTCTCGAAATCGGGACGTTCGCCGACGAACTTGTCCTCGATCACCCATTGGGTGAAGGGTTCGGTCTTGACCATCGCCCGGTCGGCGAGACCGATCCGCGCCTCCAAAGACCCGATATCGGTTTCCTCGGTGGCGGGGACGATCCGATCGACCATCGTTTCGGGGAAAGTCGCCTCCGCCTCGATCCAGTCGCGCAAATCCGCGTCGTGATGCGCCGCCAGCGCCAGCACGGCTTCGCGCAGACGGGTGCCGTTATGCGGCAGATTGTCGCAGGAGATGGTGGTGAAGGGCTTCAATCCCGCCGCCCGGCGTTTGGCAAGCGCCGCGACGATGAAGCCGGGCGCGGTCTTCGGTTTGTCGAGCGACTTCAGGTCGGAGGCGAGCTCGGGATCGTCGTGGATCAAGGCACCAGCCGCCGGATCAAGCTTATAGCCCTTCTCGGTCACGGTGAGCGTGACGATATGCGTGTCCGCCGCCGCCATCGCCTCGACCAGCCGGGCCGGATCCTCGGGCGCGACCAGCACGCCCTGAAGCGCGCCGATCAGGCGGGTCTGCTCGTCCGCGCCGTCGCGCACGGTGACGGTATAGAGGCTGCCCTGCGGACTGAGCTGGTCGCGCACGCCGCGCGAGCGCAGGCTCGCGCCGAGCACGCCCCAGCGCAGATCGCCGCTGTCGAGCGCGGCTTCATAGACGACCGCCTGGTGCGCCTTGTGGAAGGCACCGAGGCCGAGATGGACGATACCCGTCTTGACCTGCGCGCGGTCGTATTTGGGCTGCGCGACCGATGCCGGCAAACTGGGCGCGGTGAGTGGATCGAGCCTGGTCATAGCTTGTAGGCCGCCTTGACGAGGTCATAGGTCAGGGCGCGCGCAACCTCGTGCGCCTCATCCTCTTCCAGCCGATGCTCGGCGACTAGGCGGGCGAGGAACACGCAGTCCATCCGCCGTGCGACATCGTGCCGTGCGGGAATGGAAAGAAAAGCGCGCGTGTCGTCGTTGAATCCGACCGTATTGTAGAAGCCGCCCGTTTCGGTCGCCATCTCGCGGAAGCGGCGCATGCCTTCCGGACTGTCGTGGAACCACCAGGGGGGCCCGAGCCGCAGCGCTGGATAATGGCCCGCGAGCGGCGCCAGCTCGCGGCTATACGTATCCTCGTCGAGCGTGAACAGGATCAGCGTCAGGCGCGGGTCGTTGCCGAAACGGTCGAGCAAAGGCTTCAGGTTGCGCACATATTCGGTTGGCATCGGGATATCCGCGCCCTTGTCGCGGCCGAAGCGGCCGAGCACGCCCGGATTATGGCTGCGGAAGGCACCGGGGTGAAGCTGCATCACCATGCCGTCGTCGATCGACATGCGCGCCATCTCGGTCAGCATCTGGCCGCGAAAGAGCTCGGCATCGGCGAAGTTGGCGTGGCCCGATCGCACCTTGGCATAGAGCGTCTCGCATTCGGCGCGCGGCAGATCGCAGGTGAAGGCGGTCGGGTGGCCGTGGTCGGTCGAGGTCGCGCCGCCTTCGCGGAAGAAAGCGCGGCGGTTTTCGTGCGCGCGCAGATAGCC
>Ga0207702_10003802_pt1 | contig 13629 bp, 13 predicted proteins | sample KBSCornC62_FD_184302 | JGI IMG/M metagenome (GOLD analysis project Ga0207702, IMG submission 184302) | Corn rhizosphere microbial communities from Kellogg Biological Station, Michigan, USA - KBS Corn C6-2 (SPAdes) (version 2) | ecosystem: Host-associated > Plants > Roots > Rhizosphere > Soil ...
GGCGGGCGAGGCGGGCCCGGACCCGACGCCGATACGTCGTGTCGGCGATGTCCGGCATCGCGGCCGTGTCGATGGCCTCCGGCTCGTCGTCGAGAAGCAGCGGCAGGCCGGGCAGCGGCTGCGTCGGGTTGGGATCGGCCTCGAACTCGGCCTCCTCGCTGACCTCAGCCTCTACGCCGGCCTCGACGTCCGCCCCGACACCGGCCGCGGTCAGGCGCGACTCGACGCCGGTCGCGACCGCGCCCGTCGGAGCGCGGCCGATCGGAGCAGGGTCGGCGGGGACCGCGCCGGTCGGGTCGGCATCGGAAGGGGCGGCACCGGACGGAGCAGGCTCGGCGGGGACGGTGCCGATCGGAGCAGGGTCGGCGGGGACGGTGCCGATCGGAGCAGGGTCGGCGGGGACGGTGCCGATCGGAGCAGGGTCGGCGCCGGACGGAGCAGCGGCGGCGGGGGCGGAGTCCGCTACGGCTTCGCCGTCGAGTGGCGTGTTGCCGTCGCCGGCGGGAGAGGTCTGGTCCGGGCGCGCCTCATCGCCGGCCGGCCGGTCCTGGTGGGAGCCGGTGCGTGCCGCCGCGCGGGCGAGGTCGGAACTCAGAGCCGCTCCCTTCGTCACGGAGCTGACCTCACCCAGTGTACGGGCGTCAGGGGTGCAGCGTCGTGGACGACGCTCGTGTCGCCCGATCGGCGCAACTGACGGTGCCGGCCGCTACCCGGCGAGCACGGTCCGGACGTCGAGATCCGCCAACCGGTCCCGGGCGCCCAGCGCGGTCAGTTCGACCACCACCGACACGCCGACCAGCTTGCCGCCGGCGCGGCCGATGAGATCGGCGGCCGCGGCCAGGGTCCCTCCGGTGGCGAGCACGTCGTCGACGAGCAGCACCCGCTTGTGCTCGGCGAACGCGTCCTCGTGCACCTCGACGACCGCCTCGCCGTACTCCAGCTCGTACGCCGCCGAGACCGTGCGCCAGGGCAGCTTGCCGGCCTTGCGGATCGGCACCACGCCGGTCCCGGACGCGATCGCCACGGCCGCGGCGAACAGGAACCCGCGCGCCTCGACGCCGGCCACGACGTCGAACCCGGCCTCGGCGTGCTCGTCGGCGATGGCCCGGCCCACCTCGCCGAACAGCGGCCCGTCGGCGAGCAGCGGGGTCAGGTCCTTGAAGACGATCCCGGGCTTGGGGAAGTCCGGCACGTCCCGCAGCTTCGCGGCGACCCGGTCGGCCAGGTCGGTCACCGGAACGTCACCGGCGCTTCTTCGCCGACGGCCGCCCGCCGCCGCCCCGCTTCTGCGCCGTCCGCTTCTGCGGTCGGGCGCCCGGCCGCGGCGCGCCGGAACCCGCGCCGGCGGCTCGCGTGGCCCCGGCCGGTGACTCCGGGGCCTCGGCCGGCTCGTCGACGAACTCGCCGGCCTCCTCGGCCGCGGGGGCGGCCTCGCTGTCGAGCAGCTCGTCGTCCTCGTCGGCCACGGCGGTCTGCCCGCGGCGTCCCTTTGTCGCGGTCGCGGTGGCCGCCGACGCACCGGTGCGGGCGGCCGCCTTCTGCCGGCGGGCGGTGCCGGCCGGCACCTCACCCCTGGCCTCGGCGGCCCGCCGCTGCGCGACCCGCTTGGCCAGCGCCTTGTACTTGGGCTCGCGCTCCTTGAGCTCGCAGACGATCGGGGTGGCCAGGAAGATCGAGGAGTATGCACCCGAGGCGATGCCGACGAACAGCACCAGCGCGAGGTCCTTGATCGTGCCGACGCCGAGCAGGCCGGCGCCGACGAACAGCAGCCCGGCCACCGGCAGCAGCGCGATCAGCGAGGTGTTGATCGAGCGCATCAGCGTCTGGTTGACCGCGAGGTTCGCCGCGCCCGAGTAGGTGGTGCGCGAGCCGCCGAGGATGCCGCGCGCGTTCTCGTCGACCTTGTCGAACACGACGACGGTGTCGTACAGGGAGAAGCCCAGGATGGTCAGCAGGCCGACGATCGTCGACGGGCTGACCTCGAAGCCGACGATCGAGTAGATGCCGGCGGTGAGCAACAGGTCGTGGAACAACGCCGCGATCGCGCCGACGGCCATCTTCCACTCGAACCTGACCGCGATGAATATGCAGACCGCGATCAGGAAGAACACCAGGCCGCGGATCGCCGCCTTGGTGATGTCGCTGCCCCAGGACGAGCTGACCGCCTCGACATTGACCTGCTCGCCGAAACTGGTCTGCAGCGCGCTCTTGACCTTCGTCTGGTCGGACGCGGACAGCTCGCCGGTCTTCACCACGATCGAGCGGGTGCCGCCGGCACCGACGACCTGCGGGGTGTTCTGCACGTCGGCGCCGGCCTGCTCGGCGACCTGCTGCACGTCGGCCGGCTGAGCGGTCGACGCCTTGAACTGGAACTGGGTGCCGCCGTCGAACTCGATGCCGAAGTTGAACCCGCGGACGATGAAGCTGGTGATCGACAGCAGCAGGAGGATCGCGGAGATCCAATACCACCGCTTGCGGTGGCCGATGAAGTCGAAGACGGCCTCGCCCGCGTTCAGCCGGCGGAACAGGCTACGCATTGCTCAGGACTCCTTCGCCGGGGCGCGGCCGCGGCGGCCGACGGCCGGTCGGACCGGGGGTCGGGCAGTCGCGGCGGCGGCCCGCTCGGCGGCGGCCCGCTCGGCCGCGAGCCGCTGCACCGCACCGAGCCCGGAGATCCGCGGCGACATGAACGCCTTGTTGCGGGCGAACAGGGTGACGACCGGGTGGGTGAACAGGAAGACGATCACCAGGTCGAGGACCGTCGACATGCCGAGCGTGAACGCGAAGCCCTTCACCGTGCCAGCGGCCAGGTAGTAGAGGATCGCCGCGGCGAGGAACGAGACCGCGTCGGCGGACAGGATCGTCCGCCGGGCCCGCACCCAGGCCCGCGGCACCGCGGACCGCGGCGATCTGCCCTCGCGTATCTCGTCCTTCAATCGTTCGAAGAACACGACGAACGAGTCGGCTGTGATCCCGATGGCGACGATGAACCCGGCGATGCCGGCCAGGGTCAGGGTGAAGCCGATCTGCCGGCCGAGGATCACCAGTACCGCGTACACCAGGATGCCGGACAGGATCAGGCTGGCGATCATCACCAGGCCGAGCGCGCGGTAGTAGAGCAGGCTGTAGATGAACACCAGCGCGACGCCGATGCCTCCGGCGAGCAGGCCGGCCTTGAGCTGGTCGGAGCCGAGGGTCGGTGAGACGGTCAGCGCCTCCTGCTGCTGGAAGGTCAGCGGGAGCGCGCCGTACTTCAGCACGTTGGCCAGGTCGTCGGCCTGGCTCTGGGTGAAGTTGCCGGTGATCTGGGTCTGGCCGTTGATCGTGCTCTGGATCGCCGGGGCCGAGATCGTCTTGCCGTCGAGCACGAACGCGACGTTGTTGGCCGGGTCGTTGGGCGTGGTCGTCACGTTGTGCTGGGAGGTGTAGCGGGCCCAGGTCGCCTGGCCGCCGCTCTTGAAGTCGAGCGACACAGTCCACTGCGGGCTGGTCGAGGTCGGTGCGACCGAGGACGCGCCGGCGATCTCGGTGCCCTCGATGATCGCCTTGTTCAGCAGGTATTTCGTGCCGCCGTTCTGGTCGCACGAGGCGATGACGTCGCCCGGCTTGTCCAGACTGGCGCTGGCGCCGGCGTTGGCCGAGCAGGTCAGCTTCTGGAAGTCGGCGACGGCCTGCGCGTACTGCTTCGGGTCGACGCCGGCCGGCGCTGGTGGGATCTGCGCCGCGGGCGCGGTGGCGGCCGGGGCGCTCGCGGTCGGCGCCGCGGCGGGGGTCTTCGGTGCGGCCGCCTTGGTCGTCGGGGCCGGCGCGAAGCCCTGCGGCGTGGCCGAGCCGGACGGCTTGGCCGAGGCGCCGGACGCCGCCGGCGACGGCGAGCCGGACGGGCTGGCCGAGCCGGACGGGCTGGCGGTGCCCGACGGCGGGGTCGCCGGCGCGGCCGCGCTGGTGATCACCGGCCGCAGCCGAAGCTGGGCGGTCTGGCCGACCGACTTGGCGGCGTCACCGTTCGCGCCGGGGACCGAGATGACGATCCGGTCCGGGCTCTGGGTGACCACCTCGGCCTCGGCGACACCGAGACCGTTGACCCGGCGCTCGATGATCTGCCTGGCCTGGTCGAGCGAGGCGCTGCCCGGCGGCTTGCCGTCGGTCGTCTTCGCCTGCAGCGTCACCTGGGTGCCGCCCTCGAGATCGAGGCCGAGCTTGGGCTTGGGCGAGTCGCCGGTGAAGAACACCAGCGCGTACAAGATCGCAAGGATGCCGACGAGGGCGCCGAGGTAGCGGCCGATGGGCAACGATCCGGACGGGGCGGCCACGGGGTGTCATCTCTCCTCGGTGCGGGTCCCGCCACGGCGGGGCAAACGTTCCAGGGCCAGTATGACCCGGCCCGCTGTCGGGTTCCTGTGCGCTCGCTCAGACGCTCGTGTGAGTGCGCTTAGAGCGCGTCGGGCTCGCTGTCGGCGGGGGCGCCGCCGGCGTCGGTCGCCGGCGCGGTCTTGATCTCCGCGACCGCCGCCTTGGCCCAGCGCACCGTGACCCCGGGCGAGATCTCGAGATCGACGGTGTCGTCGCCGACGAAAGCGACCGTCCCGTACAGCCCCGACGTCGTCATCACCTCAACGCCCGGCACGAGGCTCGCCTGGAGCTGTTGAGCCTTCTGCATAGCCCGGTTGCGCTGGCGCATGGGCAGCACCAGCAGGAAGACCACCGCGATCGCGATGAACAACAGGGGCACTAGCTCAGCCATGACGGTCGGATCTCCTCCAGCTCACGACCGCTCTGCCCAGGTGGGCAGGTCGGTCGGCAATCGCGGCAGTCTACACAGCGTCGTTCGTCCCTTGGCGCAACGTGTCAGACCCGATGCCGGTTCCTTGCCACCCGAACGTACTCGCGCGGCCCGCCGCGGTGGCCCGGCGGGACCGCGACCGGACGGCCCGCTCAGTCGAACAGCCGTGGCGGCGCGGCCGGGTCCGCGGGCGCCGTGAGGCCGAGATGGGTCCAGGCGGCCGGAGTGGCGACCCGACCGCGGGGCGTGCGGGCCAACAGGCCGGCCCGGACCAGGTACGGCTCGGCGACCTCCTCGACCGTGCGTTGCTCCTCCCCGACCGCGACCGCCAGCGTGGCGACGCCGACCGGCCCGCCGCCGAACCGGCGTACCAGCGCGTCGAGCACCGCCCGGTCCAGCCGGTCGAGACCGAGCTCGTCCACGTCGTACACGGTCAGGGCGGCCCGCGCGGTCGGCCGGTCGACCACCCCGTCGGCGCGGACCTCGGCGTAGTCACGGACGCGGCGCAGCAGCCGGTTGGCGATCCGCGGGGTCCCCCGGGAGCGGCCGGCGATCTCGTCGGCGCCGTCCGGCTCCAGCCTGACCCCGAGCAGCCCGGCCGAGCGGGTCAGCACCTGCTCCAGCTCGGCCGGCTCGTAGAAGTCCATGTGCCCGACGAAGCCGAACCGGTCCCGCAGCGGCCCGGTCAGCAACCCGGCCCTTGTGGTGGCGCCGACCAGGGTGAACGGCGCCACCTCGAGCGGGATCGCGGTCGCGCCCGGTCCCTTGCCGACCACGACGTCGACCCGGAAGTCCTCCATCGCGATGTAGAGGAGCTCCTCGGCCGGCCGCGCGATCCGGTGGATCTCGTCCACGAACAGCACGTCGCCGTCGTTGAGCCCGGTGAGGATCGCGGCCAGGTCACCGGCCCGTTCGATGGCCGGCCCGCTGGTCACCCGGATGCCCGCGCCGAGCTCGGCGGCCACGATCAGGGCCAGGCTGGTCTTGCCGAGCCCGGGCGCACCGGACAGCAGCACGTGGTCCGGCGGCCGGCCGCGGCGCAGCGCGCTGGTGAGGACCAGGCCGAGCTGCTCGCGCACCTTCGGCTGGCCGACGAAGTCCGCCAGCCGCCGCGGCCGCAGCGCCGCCTCCATCTCCCGCTCGTCGCGTTCCGCGTACGGGCTGGCCAGATCGGTGTCCTCCACCCTCACCCACCTCCGGGTGGGAGCAGGTGTACGCAGGTGTGCATCGGTGTCACCGTGGGCTCAACACCCGCAGGGCCGCTCGCAGCAGCGTCGGCACGTCCGGTTGCCCGTCCGCCTCGGGCGCGACGGCGGCGACCGCCTCGTCGGCCTCGCGCGGCGACCAGCCGAGCCCGACCAGCGCCTGGCCGACCTGGTCCCGCCAGGGCGCGGTCGGGGTCAGCCCGGCCGGCGCGGCCGGCTCGATCGCGCCGATCTTGTCCCGCAACTCCAGCACGAGCCGCTCGGCGCCCTTCCGGCCGATGCCGGGGACCCGCGTGAGCGCCGGCACGTCGGCGGTGGCCACCGCCCGCCGTACCTCGGCCGGCGGCAGCACCGAGAGCACCGCCTGGGCCAGCCGCGGGCCGACGCCGCTGGCCGTCTGCAGCAGCTCGAAGACCGACCGCTCGTCGTCGTCGCCGAACCCGTACAGGGTCAGCGAGTCCTCCCGGACCACCAGGCTGGTGGACAGCCGGGCCGGCTGGCCGACCCGAAGCCGGGCCAGCGTGGCCGGGGTGCAGGAGACGGCCAGGCCCACTCCCCCGACCTCGACGACCGCGCCGGCGGCCCCGACCGCGGCGACCTTCCCGTTCACGCTCGCGATCACGAGCCCTCCCGGGCCAGTGCCGCGGTCAGCCGGGCCCGGGCCGCTCCCCGCCAGACCTGGCAGATCGCCAGCGCCAGCGCGTCGGCGGCGTCGGCCGGCCGGGGCCGGTCGGGCAGCCGGAGCAGCCGGGTCACCATGGTCGTCACCTGGGCCTTGTCGGCCCGCCCCGAGCCGGTCACGGCCGCCTTCACCTCGCTCGGGGTGTGCAGCGCGACCGGTACGCCGGCCCGGGCGGCGGCCAGCACAGCGAGCGCGGCGGCCTGGGCGGTGCCCATCACGGTGCGGACGTTGTGCTGGCTGAAGACCCGCTCGACCGCCACCACGTCCGGCGCGTACGCGGCGACCGCGGCGTCCAGCGCGGCGGCAAGGGTGAGCAGGCGCTCCGGGAGGTCGGCCTCGGCCGGGGTGCGGACCACCTCGACGTGCACGAGCCGCAGCGGCCGGCCGGCCGCGCCCTCGACCACGCCGACGCCGCACCGGGTCAGCCCCGGGTCGACACCGAGCACCCGCATGGTCCTCCTCCCGCCGAGCCCCCGAACAGTCGTTCGACACGCTACCGAGCCTCGGGACAGACTCCCGGCATGACGCGCGCGCCGATCGACCCCTCGTCCCTCGAGCCGGTGACGCGGCCGCTGGACAAGGCCCGCACGCTGCCCGGCGCGGCGTACGCGTCGCCGGAGGTGTTCGCGTGGGAGCGGCGGCACTTCCTGGACGGGTCCTGGGTGTGCGTCGGCCGGGCCGGCGACGTGCCGGCACCGGGTGACCAGCGCGCGGTCCCGGTCGGGAGCGCTTCGCTGCTGCTGGTCCGGGACGGCGACGGCACGCTGCGTGGCTGGTTCAACGTCTGCCGGCACCGCGGGCACGAGCTGCTGGCCCCGGGCGCGAGCCGGCGGGGCCGGGCGATCCGCTGCCCGTACCACGACTGGGTGTACGGGCTGGCCGGCGAGTGCCGGGCCACGCCGCGGTTCGGCAAGTCCACCGACGACGGGATCGACCGGGCCGAGTTCGGTCTGGTGCCGGCGCGGGTCGAGCAGTGGCACGGCTGGGTGTTCGCGAACGTCTCCGGAGACGCGCCGCCGCTGGCCGAGCAGCTCGGCAACGCCGGCATGGTCGTGGACGGGTACGACGCGCAGCGGCTCGTGCGCGGCGCGCGGCACGAGTACGAGGTCGCGGCCAACTGGAAGCTGATCGTCGAGAACTATCTCGAGTGCTACCACTGCACGCCGATCCACCCCGAGCTGTGCGAGGTGTCGCCGCCGGAGTCGGGCTCCGGCTACCCGGGGGCACCGGCCGGCAGCTGGGTCGGCGGGCCGCTGGCGCTGCGGGACGGCGTCCAGACCATGTCGCTGGACGGGCGCAGCCTGGGCGTGCCGATCCCGGGACTGCCATCGACCAGGACCCGCGAGGTCGGGTACGCGGCGCTGCTGCCGACCCTGCTGGTCAGCCCGCACCCGGACTACCTGATGACGCACCGGCTGGAGCCGCTGGCCGCGGACCGCACCCGGGTCGAGTGCGCCTGGTTCTTCCCGCCCGAGGCCTGGGACCGGGACGGCTTCGACCCGGCGTACGCGGCCGACTTCTGGGACCTGGTCAACCGGCAGGACTGGGCCGCCTGCGAGTCGGTGCAGCGCAACGCGAGCTCTCCCGGCTGGCGCCAGGGCCCCTTCTCCCCCTGGGAGTCCGACGTCCACGCAGTGATGTCCGCAGTCGCCCGCGGCTACGAGACCGGCCGGCTCGGGCCGATCTGCTGAGCCAACGCGGACCCGACGGCCCTGAAGGCGATGGGGTCCTCCGCCATCGGCGGGGCTCGTTGGAAGAGGTCGGTCGGGTGCCGCCAGAGCAGACGAGCTGACGCCCGGGGGTTACGGGGGCCGCCCCCGACAGCGACACAGCTAATCGACCAGCGCGAGGACCTCGTCGCTCACGTCGAAGTTGGCGTAGACGTCCTGCACGTCGTCGAGATCCTCGAGCGCCTCGACCAGGCGGAACACCCGGCGGGCGGCGTCGGCCTCCAGTGGCACGGTCACGCTCGGCACGAACTGCGCCTCGGCCGACTCGTACTCGATGCCGGCCCCCTGCAGCGCGGTCCGCACCGCAACCAGGTCGCCGGGCTCGCTGACCACCTCGAACGACTCGCCGTCGTCGCTGACCTCCTCGGCGCCCGCGTCGAGCACCGCGGTCAGCACGTCGTCCTCGGTCGTGCCCTCCTTCGGCACGATCACGACGCCCTTGCGGTTGAACAGGTAGGCCACCGAGCCCGGGTCGGCCATCGTCCCGCCGTTGCGGGTCATCGCCGTGCGCACGTCAGAGGCGGCGCGGTTGCGGTTGTCGGTCAGGCACTCGACGAGCACCGCGACACCGCCCGCCGCGTAGCCCTCGTACGTGATGGTCTGGTAGTCGACTCCGCCGCCCTCGGCGCCGGACCCGCGCTTGACCGCGCGGTCGATGTTGTCGTTGGGGACCGAGTTCTTCTTGGCCTTCTGGATGGCGTCGTAGAGCGTCGGGTTGCCGCCCGGGTCACCGCCGCCGACGCGGGCCGCGACCTCGACGTTCTTGATCAGCTTGGCGAACAGCTTGCCGCGCTTGGCGTCGATGACGGCCTTCTTGTGCTTCGTCGTCGCCCACTTGGAGTGGCCGCTCATCTCTCGCTCCTCGATCGGAGCCGGCCTCGTTCCTCGGCCGGCTCAGCTCTCGTCGCTTCCCGCTCGCGCTGCGAGCACTCGCGCTCGCTCATCAGATGGACTCCTTCACGATCTCCACGAACAGCGCGTGCACCCGCGCGTCGCCGGCCAGCTCCGGATGGAACGAGGTGGCAAGCAGGCCGCCCTGTCGCACCGCCACGATCCTACCGGCGGCGGCCCCGGCCTCGACCGTCCCCAACACCTCGACGTCCGGTCCGACGGACTCCACCCAGGGGGCCCGGATGAACACCGCGTGGAACGGCCCGCCCGGCACGCCGGTCAGGGCGAGGGTCTCCTCGAACGAGTCGACCTGGCGGCCGAAGGCATTGCGCCGGACGGTCACGTCCAGCCCGCCGAGGGTCTGCTGACCCTCTACCCCGTCGAGAACGCGATCGGCGAGCAGGATCATCCCGGCGCACGACCCGTACGCCGGCATCCCGCCGGCGATCCGCTTGCGCAGCGGCTCGAGCAGGTCGAATGCGACCGCGAGCTTGGCCATCGTGGTGGACTCGCCGCCCGGGACCACCAGCCCGTCGACGGACTCCAGCTCGCTCGGCCGGCGCACCGGGACCGGCTCGGCGCCGGAGCCGGCCAGCGCCCGCAGGTGCTCCCGGACGTCGCCCTGCAGGGCTAGGACCCCGATCCTCACGCTGCCCTCCGTTCGCCGCCGGGACCGCTGCCCCGTCGCAGCGGCGGTCGAGGGTCGGCGCGGTCCGCAGCCCAGCCGCGTTCGCGCCGGCTCACCAACCGCGGCCGGCGTACCGCTGCTCGGGAGCGAGCTCGTCCAGGCCGATGCCGACCATCGGCTCGCCGAGCCCACGGGAGACCTTCGCGATCACGTCCGGGTCGTCGTGGAACGTGGTCGCCTTGACGATCGCCTCGGCCCGCTTGGCCGGGTCGCCGGACTTGAAGATGCCCGAGCCGACGAACACGCCCTCGGCGCCGAGCTGCATCATCATCGCCGCGTCGGCCGGAGTGGCGATGCCGCCGGCGGTGAACAGCACGACCGGCAGCTTGCCGAGCGTGGCCACCTCGGCCACCAGCTCGTACGGCGCGCGCAGCTCCTTGGCCGCTCCGTAGAGCTCGTCGGCGGCCAGCGTGGTCAGCCGGCGGATGCCGGCCCGGATCGAGCGCATGTGGCGGGTCGCCTCGACCACGTTGCCGGTGCCGGCCTCGCCCTTGGAGCGGATCATCGCCGCACCCTCGGAGATCCGCCGCAGCGCCTCGCCGAGGTCGGTCGCCCCGCACACGAACGGGACGGTGAACGCCCACTTGTCGATGTGGTACGCCTCGTCGGCCGGGGTCAGCACCTCGGACTCGTCGACGTAGTCGACGCCGAGCGACTGCAGCACCTGGGCCTCGACGAAGTGGCCGATCCTGGCCTTGGCCATGACCGGGATCGACACCGTGTTGACGATGCCTTCGACCATGTCGGGGTCGGACATGCGGGCGACGCCGCCCTGGGCGCGGATGTCGGCCGGCACCCGCTCCAGCGCCATCACCGCGACTGCGCCGGCGTCCTCGGCGATCTTGGCCTGCTCCGGGGTGACCACGTCCATGATCACGCCGCCCTTGAGCATCTCGGCCATGCCGCGCTTGACCCGGGCGGTGCCGGTCTGGGGGGTGCTGGTCACGGACGGGTCGAGTGGGCTGTCGGACATGGCCTCGATTCTACGTGCGCTCACCTCATGTTTACGGGCGCGCCGGTGGCGGCGAGCAGCACCCAGGCGCCGCCGGGGCGCAGGGTGAGGGGTCTGTGCGCGGCGTCCTCGTACCTGGTCGGCCCGCGCGCCCGGGGCCGGCCCCACCGCCCGGTCAGCACCCGGCCGTCACGGAAGACCAACACCGTCCCGGAGCCGACCGTCGAGGTGTAGACGGACGGGTTGCCGACCACGTCGACGTCGCTGCGGTCGATGCGCGCGCGGCTGAACGGCACGACCAGGTTCGGCGTGGCGATGATCCGCCCGGACGCGGTCCGCCGGTACGAGCCGTCGGAGTTGACCTGCAGCCACAGGTGCGCCTGCGGGGACCAGCGGAACCGCACCGCGGTCCGCCCGACGAGGACCGAGACCGCGTTCACCCGCCGCGCCTTGGCCAGCGCCGGGTCGGTGGCCGACCAGCGCAGCCCGATGTCCCGGACCCCGGTGGCCCCGGCCGCCGCGGCGGCGATCCGGCCGGTGTCGACCACGAGGTTGTACGGCGCGTGCCGGGTCCCCAGCCGCCGGTACGCGCCGCCGACCCGCTGCGGTCCGGCGTCGATCACCGGCGAGCGGCGCAGCACGCCGACCGGCCCGGCGGCGCCCCCCGAGTACGCCAGCGCCGGGCGGCCGTACGTGACCAGCAGTTCGGGATCGGCGTTGCGGACGCTGCGGACCGGGCCGACCACCGCCGGGCGCCGGCTGGCGAAGACGGCGGCCAGCCGGGTCAGGCCGGCCTCGACCTGCTCGACGTACACGATGTCGGCGGACTCGAGCCCGATCTGCGGCCGGCCGCTCGCGGTGTCGTCGATCTTGACCACGACGACCGGCCCGGTGGGCACCCCGCGCAGGCCGGTCAGCGGGTTGACCGGCGGCGGCGCCGGTTTCGGCTTCGGTTTCGGCGTCGGGCTCGGCGTCGGCGACGGAGTCGGGCTCGGCGTCGGGCTCGCCGTGGTCGGGCTCGGCGCCGCCTGGTTGCTCCCGCCCGAGCAGCCGGCCAGCAGGACCAGCGCGATGCACCCGAGACTCAGGCCGTGTCTGCCGACTCGCGGTGGATGCGGGTGGCGTCCAGGCGGCCTCAGGCAAGGCGGAGGGGTCGGCCGATACCGGGGTTGTATCGGTCGATCCCCGACAACGCCGCCGGTCGTCGCCTGGGCGTCGCCCGCGCCGCCAGTGAGTCGGGAGACATGGCCTGACCGCCGCACGCTCACCTCCAGCCGGACGCGCGACCTTATCCCTGTGTCCGCTGCGGGTCCGGCGCGGGGATGGTGTCGTCGATCTCGAAGAACGCCGGCAGCGGCTCGGCCCCGGCGAGGCGCAACAGCCGGGGCATGCGACGGCGGCGCAGCGACACGGTGTCGCGGACCGCGTCGTTGTAGAACCGGCGGGCCAGCGCCACCCGGCGGGCGGCCTCGGTCAGGTCGGCCAGCAGCTCCGGGTCGGCGCCGGCCGGGATGTCCCGCAGCGCCCGGGACAGGTCGTTCTCGGCCGCCTCGCGGGTGCTGTCGTCGGCGTCGAGGGAGGCGGCGGCCAGCTCGAGCAGCCGGGCCTCCCGCCGCGGTCCGAGCGCGGTGTCCGGGTGCGAGGCGAGCGCCTGCAGCGCGGCGGCCCGCCGGACCAGGGCGGCGTCCAGCGCGGAGCGGGCCAGCGCGGTGCGGCCCTGTAGGCGGTCCAGCCGCGTGACGGTCCAGCTCACCCAGACGAAGAGGAAGAGGGTCACGACGACGGCCGCGATTATCACCTCCACAAGTGATCAGACTAGGCGGTCCGGCTCTCGGAAGAGGTCGGGAGTCTCCGACGTGTCAGGGCTAACCCGCTCCGGGACGGCGGCCACGACCGTCTCGTACACGGCGACGATCTGTTTGGCCACGACCGGCCAGTCGTAGGCGGCCACTACCTCGCGGCCGACGTTCGCCAGCCGCTGCTGACGGGCGGGGTCGTCGAGCAGCCCGGCCAGCTCGCGCGCCAGCGAGCCCGGGTCGCCGGTGCGGAACAGCGTGCCGGCCCGGCCGTCGTCGAGCACCCGGCGGAACGGGTCGAGGTCGCTGGCCAGGATCGGGGCGCCGGCCGCCATCGCCTCCAGCAGGATGATCCCGAAGCTCTCGCCACCGAGGTTGGGCGCGCAGTAGACGTCGACCGAGCGCAGCATCCGGGCCTTGTCCGCCTCGCTGACCTGGCCGAGCAGCTCGACGCGCCCGGCAAGCGCCGGCGGCAGCTCGGACAGCAGGTCGTCGGCGTCGCCGCGGCCTGCGACGAGCAGGCGCAGCTCGGGCCGGTCCGGGGCGAGCCGGGCCAGCCCGTCGAGCAACACCGGCATCCCCTTGCGCGGCTCGTCGTACCGGCCGACGAAGCCGACCGTGCCGGGCCGGGGGTAGCCGGGCAGCGGCTCGGCGCCGGCGTAGTGGGCGATCGCCACGCCGTTGGGGATCTCCACCGCGTCGCCACCGAGGTGCTCGACCTGCACCCGGCGGGCGGCCGCGGATACGGCGATCCGGCCGCTGATCCTCTCCAGGAACGGCTGCGCGAGCGGGCCCAGCGCCGACAGCGTCCGGGACCGGGTGATCGAGCTGTGCCAGGTCGCGACGATCGGCCCGCGGGCGAGCATGAGCACGGTCAGCGACAGGCTCAGCGTGGACGGCTC
>Ga0207702_10003809_pt1 | contig 13616 bp, 27 predicted proteins | sample KBSCornC62_FD_184302 | JGI IMG/M metagenome (GOLD analysis project Ga0207702, IMG submission 184302) | Corn rhizosphere microbial communities from Kellogg Biological Station, Michigan, USA - KBS Corn C6-2 (SPAdes) (version 2) | ecosystem: Host-associated > Plants > Roots > Rhizosphere > Soil ...
CCCCTGTTACTCCCTCTTCACGGCGGCAAGCTTTGCGCCCTTGGTTTTTTCTGGCTCAACGCTTCGCCATGTGCGCGAATCCCGGTCCAGTACGAAAATTTGGCCATCGCGCATCTGAGCGGCAATGGAGTTTGTCAGTTCGGCGAATTCGATCACGTCGAAGATCAGGCCGCCTTCGGGGAGGAGCTCACCAAGCAAAGGCTCGTACATCTCAATCTCGCCTAGACCTTCTTCCTCGCCCTCGATTTCGGCCTCTTCGATCATGCCGCTGCCACCAAATTTGCGCCACCCGGCCAACTACGCACGTCACGGCTCCAGGTGCCACATTCGCGGCATTGATACCGCTGATAGCGACGCGTCTTCGTGATCTGGAATCCCCGCGCCTGCAATTTCTCACTGGCACAAGTTGGATTCGTGCAACACATGCCGCCAGCAATGGATGCGTTTGGCATTCCGAGCACCCAGCCTTTCGCGGTCAGGCGATCGAAAACTTGCTCTGTCAAGCGAACGTCATGGATGTTGTAGCGCTTCATCTTGCCGCGCGCCTTGATGTCACCATTCAGGACATCGCGCCACAACTCAAAGCCACCCGTTTGCACCTTGCGGCCTATCCCAAGCCACTGCGAAACGTAGTCCAGCTTATAGCTGGGAAGGTAACATTGCCTTTTCACGCTGCGCATCAGATCAATCTTGGCGAACGGTGAGGGTTTCGCCATGCCGAATTCAAGAAACTGCGCAGCGATCCAGCGAATATCGAACTTGTCCGAATTCCAGCCGATGATGCCGTCCGCTTCGTCAAATAAGCGGTGCAGCGCACGAGCCATTTCCTCGCGACCATGCTCCCATTCGGAGAAGAAATGGACGCGGGATTCCCCGTGCCATTTGGCTGCGAAGCAAAGCATCGCGCCAGGGTCTTTGATCTGGCTGATACCAATGTTCTGATTCCACAAGCCCCATGCGAATGCTTCGATGGGGCGAGTTTCGATATCAACCGTCAGTAGACGCATTATTCCTCGCCGGCAACGCTCATGGGATGACGCAGCGCGTCTGCCAGTTCGTCAGCAGATCCCGCGGGCAGTCCGGTTTCGGACTCGATCCGCGCACCAGGCGCAATCGGTGCGCCCCGCCTCTCGTATTCTTCCTGAGACAGCGCGAGACAGCGCCATGCCGCCTCGTCGTAATCGCCGTCGATCAGATGGCGAATGATCTTGTTACGATGGTCTGTGGACTTGCCGCGCGCGTGGTGTAGCGGTTCCCCGGCGTTATGTTTTGCATTGCCGAGCAGCGAGACGCGAGCCACACCGGCGAGGGCGCTGGGAAAGTATGCGATTAAGCCGTCCCACATAGGGAACTGGCTGCGCTCTGAGTCGTCGTGGCCGAAAATACTCACTTCAGGTCCACGCCCCGCGCATGCTGGATGCCCAGCCATGACAGCATCACGATAACGAACAGGATGCCGAGCGCAGGGCCGAGCCAGAATGGCATCGTCACAAGCCACCAGCTCCACGAAATCACGCCGCACAGCTTCAGGGTGACGAACACCACACCGAGCAGTCCAGCGATGCTAACGCCGCCTGCCTGAACTTGATTTGCCATCTTCGCCGTCTCCGCGAAAGGTTGAATTGGTGCCGTCTTTCCGGCTGTCATCAATGCGGGGACGCCCATTTATTCCTCGGCTGGGGGCGATCCACGAGACGCCTAAGCGTTTCTGCATTAGCTTCGTCAGTCGTGATGTAGTACCGAGCCAGATGCCTGCCGCCGCATTGAATTGCAGGCCAACGATCTTGCGCCTCGCACGTCTAGCCGTGAGATTTCACGGCATGCACACCCTACGGAGACGATTTGAGCGTGCGTGGCGACTTGATTTGTTGGGGACTTGGTAACAGCCCGTCCCCAGAGACTGGATCAGGCCGCAATGGCCTGGTCATAAACCGCGTCATTCGCAGTTGAGTTGTTCCGCTGCTTACGGCAGGCGGCTATCGTGCTGTGCTTCGGCGGTACTCACCACAAAGTCGAGCCCATTGCATACGCCCCCTCAGTTGGTGGAGGCGGGGGGATTCGAACCCCCGTGTTTCATGGCTTCGCGTCGCGCATTTTGCTCTTGTGGAGCGACAGCAATTCTTGTTGTTTGGCTACGTTCGATACGGCGAGGAAATGTTCTTTGTACAGCGCTCTGCGCTCTTGAGCTTTAACGCCCTCATCCAGATTGACGAGGATGCCGCCTTTTCCAAGAAGCCCAAATATATCTATCAGCTTCGATTCGTAGCAAAGGGCCTCGATTTCCGTAAGTCCATCGACTACCTTGCTAGCGATAATCGTATGGCCGAAAGATGCAAGCTTTTGCTTCACCTTTCTGTGCGTTTCGTTGCGAGTTGTGTTCTGGAATCGTTCGCCAATTCCCTTGCCAACGTAAAATGGGATATGGCTCGGACCGAGTGATGCAAAAAACGTGGTGCGGCCATCCTTTCCAATGGCGATGGGTCTATCGCTCGCCATATGGGCGTAGACGTAATACTCCTTCGCACCGTCCAATCCCATATCCTTGTACAGCGAGGATATGTCAGTGTTCCAAATGGAAGAACACGCATCGAAAAGCGCCTTGAAATACTGACGCTTTGACCCCTCACGCTTCGGATCAATTTCACACTTCCGGGACTTGATCTGATTGAACATTTTGTTCAAATCGTCAAACGAATCCCAGTCAATCGAAAATGTCTTAATTGCCATTCGCGTTCTCATGTTGCCTTAGCGAATAAATCATCCAGTTGCCAACGACGACAACCCTGAATTGTTGCGGGAATCCATCCCCGCGATAAATTGATCGGCACGTCCAAAACCAAGCCGACCATTTGAATTTATCCCGGTTGTCCGCGCCCTACCGGGGGAGGGTTTGCGCACTCTTGTGTTGCGCGATTCGAATAGTTGCGGTCGGGGATCAATCCGACCGGCCTTGTGTACTTTGCAGCCGCTAAGCCGCTATCTCCGCAAGGACTTGGGCGAACCGCATATCCAGATGCGGATCGCTAGCTGCTCGCCGTTAGCGGGCGAGCCTGGATTTCATGTCGGAAATGTTCAACTTTCGCCGTTTTCTATACACATTTCGGCGACATGTCGCGAATTTCCGACTTTCGTATATGTATCGGCGGGACGATGACGCGCCACCTTTACAGCGTCCGGGTTACCAAGGTTGCGCCTGGCATAGCGCCAGTCTCCCGACCTCGCCACAGTTGCGATCTATGGCCGTTAATGTCTACGCTGCCGCCGATGTTCGATGCGAGCCGGTTCTGGCCCAGATAAACGTCCCAATTACGCCGGGACTCCGTACGCTGTACTCGCAAAAATTGTTAGAACTCGTATGCGAGCAACCTGCCAATGCCCCATGCATTGATAAGGTTCGCAACCAAGAGAATCGCCCACAACACAATGGCTGCGGTAGTTGTTGCCGAGAGGATGGCGTAGACAGCTACGCCGATCAGACTGACAACTGCCAACGCCATGAAGATCAAAACAAATTTCATCGCCGTCTCCTGCGATTCAAGCCAAGTTAGTCGCCGTATTCCACCAGCGCCTCAAGTTGTCTCCGTTCAAGGCGGATCGCCTTGGGTGCCTCGCCGAAGTCCAAGGCCTTCCCCTTCTTTCTGCGTGATACACCAAGGAAATGCGCTTCCACGCTGCCGCGCAAATCAGCTCCACCGCTCCGCATTGCATCCAAATAGTTCCCGAAGTCCGGGGGGCATGCGTCCAAAGCTGAGCCATTGCGCGAATTGTCAAACACGGGAAAATCGTCGCGCGGCATCTATGGGGAAGAGTTTTTGTTCATTAGCTCTAACCTCTCATATTTGTGTTGCGTGATTTTCGTTTCTATGCAACTTTCTTCAAAATTCTATAGGCTGTAACGCGATGAATGCCAAAGCGTTCGGAAATGCCATCTGCGCCGATCTGCGGAAATAGGTCGCGGATTTGCATATCTCGTCTATCGCGCTCGATCGCATCCGAAACCTTCTTCGCAAACTCTGGCGTGGCAAAATTCTCCGCAGTTTCCCGGCTCGCGCCAAACGACATAAAAAACTCGATCAGGCCGTCTTGCAGGAAGATCATGCTGCGGCCTCAGATGGCATGTCGCGAACCTTCTCCCAATACCTTCTCGAAACTTCTGCGGCCTCTTCTTTGGTGTTGAATTTGCCGAGATATACGCCGCCCGTCTGGGCCACCCATTTCTGCATATCCTTATTGAAGGTAATTCCCCATGCTCCATTCTTCGGTCGCACTCCCCGACCCTCAAGGCGATCTCTGCTGCATGGATTGCGGCGCCCATATTGATACGTGCCATGCGCGCGCCGATCCGCAACATTCGCTTTTGGAGTATCCCAGCGCAGATTGTCTAGTGACGGATTTGCCCTATTCCCATCACTGTGGCACGCCTGCATTCCTGGCGGACATTCACCAACGAACGCACGCAGGACGAGAACGTGAACGAAGCAGTGCTTCCCGCCAATGTTGACTCTTGGATAGCCGTCCGCATTCGGGGCTGGACGTAGCATTCGGCCTGCATAACGAGCCGGCCCATACCGCGAATGTCGCTTTATTCGCGGGATAGACCTCACTTCGCCGATTGAAGAAACTTCATACCCTTCCGCGCCGGGAATGGCGCGCCACTCAGGATAGGTCAATTTCTCTGCACTCATAGCGCCCCCTTTTGTCTTTTGACCAGCCCTATACCAAAATCCGTATCCCCGCCTTCCTCACCGCGGCCACGTTCTCGTGCTCCGAAATCTTCTTGATGCGCGATGACATGTTTGAGCGGCTGGTTGTTTGGACTACGACAACTTCGCCCTATCCAAGGCAAAGGATGTCCGCGAATCCAAAGAGATCGCGCCGCTTCCTCGCGAAACTATCCCAATGTTCCACGACGAACGCCGTATAGCCGCGCTTGCGCATCTCGCGAAGGGTTAGTTGGGTTGCTGGGGTTTTGGTCATGGCGAATTAGCCCTGCTGCTCTACCGTGCGGCTACCGCTGTGATTTGTACTTCCTGCAGGGCTATATCCATTGTGCGAATAGCTCTCGACGTACTTCATGCGGCTATTTGCGAAAACATCGGCGACAACGCAGCGAAGTTCCTTAACGCGCTCGTCGGCGTGCTTTTCTCGCAACTGGATCAGCGCCTCGCGAAGTTTTAAGTCTTGCTCGCTTTTGGCTACCGCTGTTTCGCGTGCCATTACGGTTTGCTCGAACGCCTTTAGCTCATTCGCTTCGCTCATCGCCTTGTCGCGCTGAATAACCGCGTCCCGAAGCATTACAACGGTCCTCGCGTCTTCATCGGCTTGTATCAAGCGCTGCTTGAGTTGGTCGCCCACCATGCCCGGCAGGTGCTTCGCGATCTGTTCTTTCAGGTCTTGGGTAATACTCATTGGAGTTTCCTTGTCTGTGGTGTTAATGCTCATGCCGCCCTCCCAAAATGCGCCACAACCGCAGCGCGGAATTTCGCCGGACAATGCTCCGGCTTGAAGTGCTCGATGCCGTGGCGCTCGTAGTGCTCGATGTACTCCTGCGCCGTTTCCTCCGGCATGCGCTCTGTTCTTGATCGCCGTTGTCGCTGCGATGCCGCCATTCCGCGCATCTTTCGACGCTCATCGATCTTTGCCAGCACCTCAGCGCGGTATGTGTATTTCCGCTTGCGTTGCTCAATTCGCATTGCTATTTCCCTCCTGTTCTGCGCCGCGAGGCTTTACGAACCGTTGCGGCATGTCATCGTCGAAATCGCCACGCGCGAGAATTGCGCAACGCTCACATTCTCTGGCGCACCATTTGTTGTGAGCCTCGGCCAGGCTCGTCGGCTTTCCGTGCTCGCCCTCATAGGTTCCTGGGTCAGCGGGCGCCGTTTCGCCCTTGGGACCATGCCAGTTCATGCCCCACGCGTGCGCGCAGTCGGAATCGCATGCAAGCCAGATTTTCTGGCCGCAAAAAATCTGCTTCGTTGCAAGTAGCATTACTCTCTCTCCAAATAAACGCCACGCTTGCGAAACTCGTCGCTCACCGAGTCCGCATAGCGGCCTAGCTGCTTTCTTGTCATCAGCGATGTGACTGGCACAAAGTCCATTGCCTGCAATCGCTGCTCGTAGCTCATGGCCGCGAAGGACGGGCCGAGCGCGTTGCGAAAGTCGGCGTCTTCGGCGAGCAGGATCGGAACGCCGTGCGTGAGCTTGCAGTAGCGCTTCCATCCGCGCGCATCGTCCTCGCGTAGCTCGCGGGCCAACTGTTCGTAAAATGCGTGCGTCAGGGAATTTTGCGGGATGCTGCGCGACTTCCCTTCCCTCACGTCGATGACAAGGTACTTGTGCTGGTTCCACGACTCGCGAATATCTCCTAGCGATCGCTGTAGCGATTCCTGACTGTTGGCGATTAGTCGCATTGCTTCGCCTCGATATAGAAGTCGGGGAAACCTTCCGCGCACAATGCCGACGAACTACAAATATGTATGCTGTTTTCGGATTTATCGCGGGCAATCTGCAGGTATCGTTCGCATGACTCACGCCGCTTACAGATGGGCGCCCTGTTGTGTGATGCGAAGCCTTCTACTTTGAAGATTCCGAAACAGCTGGTAACGTCATTCGGGAGATTCATGCCGCACCCCGCAGAATCTTCTCCGGCCTGCGCGTGTTGCCCTTCCGCTTTCTCTGCGCACGGTCAGGAATTTGGACGGGATCAAGTCCAGCCATCCACCTGACTAGGTTGAGCAACGATTGATCCGTGCCGAAGTGCGCGAAGAATGCCTTTGACCCTTCGGCCAAGGATGGGCCTAGCTCGCGTCGGCATGCCTCAGCGGTCGCAAGCGTGTCGGTGAATGGCTGCGATCTATGATGAAATCCGCAAAGAGGGAGCACATATTCCTGCCCCATCTGCATCCCGTTGCGCGTGATATGGTGAATCTCTGCCGGCGTGTGAAGCGGCGCATTGACCTCGCCTACTCGACGCATCAGGCATGCGATGCAGCCAACCGCTCGGATGCGGTCCTGTTCCTCTTGCTGGCGATCCGTTGGATTGCCTATGGCGCGGCGGAAGGTCATGCGGCAGCCTCCAGCTCAAATGCTGGTTGTTGATCGAAATCACAGATAACAACTTCGCAAGTTGGTCCGGTTCCGCGCCAGTCGTCACGATAGATGCTTGTGTCTATGCCGCACCCAGGCTCAAGGGCAATTCCCGTCTGCTCGCGAAATTTTCTTGATTCGCCCTGCTCGTCCTCGCGGAAATACGGCTGTCCAGACAAGCGGAATGGAGCAGACTGTTGCGGAACGATGAATACACCATGTTTAGCGAGCTTTGACGCATGCTCGATAAGCTTGTATTCAAAGCTCTTGCCGGTATAGCGGCCAGTGAAATCAGGCGCCAAGATGTTGCCGAACGGAGGGTTGCTTATCACGCACCCATACTGGCCTTCGCGAACGGAGAACGCGCTTGCACATATCCATTCGGCCTCAGGCAGAATCTTCTTCCCGACCTCTACGTAATCCGGATTGATTTCGACGCAGACAACGCGCGGCCTCTCTCGGTCCCACTCACTGCGGTGATAGGCCATGAAGGAAAGGCAACCAATGCCGGCGCACAGATCGATAATCGGCGAACCAACGACCTCGATTGCAAAATCGCGCGCCAAGCCAATCGGTGTGAAGAAAGCGCCAGCAGCAGAATTGATGTGGTTTGCCGATTCCTGCCAATTTTCCAGCACGAACCATTTGTCATCGAACGTCAGCTCAGGCTTCGCAAGTACCTCAAGCGCCGCCTTATGTTGCTTGATTTGAGCTTTTGTCAGCTTCAAGCCGCAATCCTCCATTCAATCCGCGATCGTCCGACAACATCGCAGTTTCGTGCGAGTGAGCGGACCTCAAGAATTCCAGCCTCGCGCAGTTCGCTCAATCGGTTCTGCACGTTCTTGAGTCCATCGCCTGTCGCTTTTGCGATCTGCTCGGCCTGAACGTTACCCTTGGATATCTCGGCCACGATGCGCGCATAGCGGCATTGCGGGCGTTCTTTCTGCTGGAAATTGCGCAGTAGATCGGCGAAGGTTTTCATGCGGCGTTTCTCCATCCGGCCTTGTTCTGCCTGTCAAACATCACCATCGATCCAGCGACCGCAACGTTGTAGGACTGCGTGCGAATGGACGGCAGCGAAATAACGTGATGGCAACGAGCTAGGAGCGCTGGCGGAATGCCGTGATCCTCAGCACCGAGCAGATAGACGGCGCGCTCCGGATGGACGAAGTTCTGCAACGGCTTGCCACCCATTTCGATGGCGACCAGCGGACAGGAATAGGGCAGCCCGGCGATCAGCGCGTCGAAGTCCGCGTACTCACGCAGCGGAACGTGTTTGTATGCCTTGACTGTATCGCTCGCCTGTTGTGGGTAACGCCGGCCGACCGTGAAAATTCCGGCAGCGCCAAGCTGGAACGCCGAGCGCCAAAGCGTTCCGACGTTGGTTGGTGTCTTGCCCCGATAGATGCCGATCTCGAAAAAGCCGCGCATCATTCAATTTCTCCCTTGTCCGCCTTTGCGTTAGCTTCCCTATCAGCCTCGAATATATCTGCGGCCACGATGCCGGCCACCATGTAGGTGCGCAGGCGATCCTCAACAATCTTGACCATTTCTGACCAGCCGAAGCACCGTTCCTGAAGTACGATGCCGTTCGAAACTCGGAGCGGGAACAATTCCGGCGCATCGTCAAAGACACTCGTTCCCCATCTGTACCTAAGCTCAACTGCTTCACGCAGTTCATCGATTTCCTTCACGGTGTAAGCGCGATCCATCACGCCGCCTCCCTCGCCAATTCATTTATCGCCTCGCGCAACTGCGCCGGAGCGATATTCCACAACCGCTGCTTTTCCTGTTTCGTCGCTTTCATCAAAATATCCCTCCATCGTGGCGCGATGTATTTGCACCATGCTGCGTAGTTGGTTTGGTGTAGGTGGAATTCTTCATGGAGTTTCATGCGGCCCAAGGATCGGATTGCGCATCGAATTTGTTCGACCTTGCTGACTCTTGCGATGAACCGTGCGGCCTCTCGCCATCATCCAGGCGCATGCGGTCGAAGCTGTTTCTCAGGTAGATCGTCTCGCCGACTTTGATGTTGCGGCCCTTCGCCGGAATCAGTTGGACGCACCCAGGTTCCTTGTTCTGGTCGTAGTAGTCCTCGCGATGCAGGAACATGATTACGTCACCCTTCTGTTCGATCTCGCCAGCCTCGCGCAGGTCGGCCAGCGTTGGGCGCTTGTCGGTTCGGTTCGCAACGCCTCGGTTTAATTGCGCGGCCACGACAACAGGGCAATGAAATTCCTTCGCCAGCGTCTTCAATCCCTGAACGGCAATGCCTATTTCATGGCGAACGCCATCTGGACGCCTGCCGTGATCCATGTCGTGCAAGTGATCGACCACAATCAGCTCTAGCGGTTTTTGCATATGCGCGCGGCGGGCGCGGGCCTGCAACTGGTTGATGTTGATGGCTGGCGTGTCATCTATCAGGACTGGCGCCTTCATCAATCGGTTAACTATTTCTCCGTTGCGCGACCAGTAGATTTCCGCATCCGGCCATTCCTTGTCATTGCTCGGTTGCTCCACCCACGCGAACGGGATATCCCCATGCGACGCGGTCGCGCGTGCGGCGTATTCCTGCGCGGTCATTTCCGCAGAGAAAATCGCGGTGTTGGTTCCACGTAGAGCAGAGAAAAACGCGAGGTTTTCGATGAAGACCGACTTGCCCATGCTCGGGCGAGCGCCGACGATGTACAGGACACCAGGGCGCAGCCCGTGAGTGATCTTGTTCAACTCGTGCCACGGCGTAGGTAGACCGAGCAACTTCGGGCCGGCCTCGTAGCGTTCGATCTGTTGCGCAACAAGCGCCTTGAACGCGCCTTTCGCTGGCATCAATCCGCCCTTCGGCGTCGCTGCAAGTCCGCTCAGTGCATGCGAGGCATTGGCGACGATATCGGCGGACGCTCTGCCGTTCGGCGAGAACGAGTCAGAAACAAGGGTTGTGCCGGCGTCGATCAGCTTACGCAGCACGGCCTTTTCGCGAACAATCTCGGCATACGCGACGATGTTCGCTGCACTCGGTGTCGAGTTCGCCAGTTCGAGAATGTAGATCGACCCGTTGACGAGTTCGCTTAGGCCGTTCAGATCGAACCATTCGCAAAGCGTCACGGCATCGCATGGCCGCGAAACCTTGGATAGCTCCGTGATCGCTCGGAAGATGACGCGATGGTCCTTGCGGTAGAAATCGTCCTCGGCGAGCCAGTCGGAAATCTTCGCAAGGGATGCGGGGTCAAGCATTAGACCGCCAAGCACGGCCTGCTCCGCATCGATCGAATGCGGTAGAGCGCGCGTTTCCTGTTCGTCATAGCGGCTCATTGCGCACCACGCATTGCCGCAATGGCCTTGTCCATCACCGCAGCGATGCGATCCTCGGTAAGCAGTACGTCTAGGTTCTGCTTCCATGCGGGGTTGTTCGGGTTTGGCACGTCACCGCGCATCCACGGGTCCGATGCGCACTCGCCGAAGAAGGCGCCCCAAAAGACCGCTGGCACATACCGCCAGCGCTGTCCGGCGCAAATCTTTTTCGCCAACTTCTCCGCTTTCAAAAGTCGTTTGCGGCGACCATCGCTAGGCACTTCGACGCTTTGGCAGTTCGGCAGTTTGGCGTGGTATGCCTTGACGATCTCATCCAGTGATCCGCCAAACAATGCCGACGAGTCACCCGCGTCAGCGGGGGATATAGGGGGCTCTTCTTTTATATCTTCTCTTCTCTTCTCTTCTCTAGTCCCCTTTTCGTCCGCATTTTGTCCGTTTTCGTTCTGGACATTTTGCGGACATTTTCTATCGTCCCTTTTGCGCTTTTGATCCTCTGCGCGACGCTTGCCAGACTTGCCGTTATGTTCGTCAAACTCAGGCAGCGCAAGGGTTTCAGCCCCATCGAACAATAGCCATTCGGCGCGGATCATCGCCTCGGAAAACCCAGGCCATCCGATGATGTGGTCGAGCGTGTCGGGCGTGTAGCCGTTCAGGGTTCCATCAACAGAATGCGTATCGAACACACTCCACACCGCATGCAGTCCACCGATGACCCGAAATTTGTCCGCTTTAGTTGCGGACAAAATGCGGACAATTTTCGGATGCGTTTGCAGGTCAATACGCATCTTGATCCAGTCACCGGCGATGGCACTTCTCCCCGAACAACTCTTTCTGCCTACCCTCAACCGGCTGCGCTAGAACGTCCGCAGCGGCCCTCAGTTCGCCTTCCGATGCCTGCCGCTCCGTGAAGCACAACCGCCTCGGCGAGGCGTGCTCTCTGCGCTTCCCAAGCGGCCTGGCTGCGTTCGTGGAAGGCGTGGTGTTTCATGCGGCCAACTCAAATAGCCGTTCAGCGGCTATCTCCACTAGAAAATAGGTAATGCTCCTTGAGCCCTTGCGTTGATTGCACTGACGACACGCGACAGCCTTGTTATTTGCCATCCCATTTCCTCCGCGCGACTTGGGAACCACATGGTCAAGCGTGCTTTCGCTAAGCGTCAGGCATCGTCCGCAATAGGCGCATCTATTTTTCTGCGATGCGAGCATTCGAGCACGCATCCGTTTTTTTCTGCCCGCAGCGCTCATGCGGCCCTCCGGCTGCGGTAGAACATCGCAAGACGCATGGCGCTTTGGATCGCCGCAAGCATGGCGATAACAAGTGCGATAACATCAACCACATCGCCGTATGGGAATGGCAATGGGGGAAGAAAGACAGTGAGCAAGCTCAGCCAGAAATACAACGATATGCTCTTGGAATTGAGAAACCGGCGAAAACTTCTATTGTTCATCGCCGCCTTCGGGATTCCTCGGATTATCTGGATCGCACTCATCGTTCTCGTTTTCACTTTTGCGTCAGGTGGAACTCACGGATTTCTGGCTGGGTTGATCTATTGGTGCCGCATGGTCGTTGTTGCTGGAATGGCATTTGAGGCGTTATGGCACGGATACTCGCTATGGCGAGACGGGAAGGCCTCGGCGTTCTGATTCATGCCGCCATCCTCGCGCGCAGCTCTGCGTTCTCCGATTCAATTCGAAGCAGCTTCTCTTCTGTCGACCCCTGGCGCCGGACAAGATCAAGGCCGCATGCGAACGCCACCCATTGCTGCCAACCAAGATTTCCGACGTAATGCGCGAATCTCGTCGCGAGGTCTGCCGGCATATGAGCGCCACCGCCCACGATGCGAGAAAGCTGCGCCGGCTCCATGCCGATTGCATCAGCAGTCTGTCGCATCGTCTTCTTGCCGTACCGCATAGCCAACAAAACCGCGTCGCCGCTGCTTTGGCATAGCGAGATCAGATGCGCCGGAATTCGCTCGGGAGACTTGACCGCACCAATCAATGACAACTCATGTTGCATGGTGTTGACTCGTGTTGACGGTTGGATTTCGGGCAAACTTTTGAGCATGGACAAACAGCAAAATTTCGTCGTGCTTTGGAGTCACAGCCAGCAATGCACGCACATTGAAACGGTGCCGGAAATGCTTGCGCACAACCGCAGCGCTTTCGGGCTTGGAAAAGGCGGCGACTACATACCCATCGCCTTCACCCAAACCGAGCGCGAGGCGGATATCGTTGCGACATGCCTTCAGAACATTCGGGATTGCGGATGGCGTGCGCATGGGTAGCGCCATGACAAAGACGCGCGCAGTGATAGCATTTGAGCGAAATTTGCTCATTCGCTTACCTGCCGGAGGACGCGATGAAAAAACTGGAGCAACGCTTAGCAGAGGCCGAAGGCCGTCTGGAGCTTTTGCTGTTATGGAACGCAGCACTGATCGAAGTCATTGCCACTTCACCTCAGTCTCGGAAGCATCTGCAAGCAAGGCTTGCCGCGCTGCTTCAAAATCTGAAACTGGCGGATATGAAGGATCGAAATACTGGAAGCTTCCGGGAAGAAGCTCGGAACGCAATGCTGGCCGATATAGTCGGGCTGCAAGCCACGCTTGAACGCGTTGCAAAACAGTAGATGGCGATGCTGGCATATAACCTCCCGGCTAGCTTTGGGAGGCTCAATTATACACTATAAGTTTAGTTAGTTGTCAACTACTTGTTGCCAACGACTAAGCGATTGATTTAGTTCACTATCAGCGGATGGCAGACAATTACGATCTCTCGACCGTGGGCGGCAGAGTCGAATACATCATTCGAGAATGCCGCTATCCGACGCCCGCGGCGTTCTCACGCGCGGTCGGAACCAGCCCCCAGAATGTCAACAAGTGGGTCAATACGAACTCGATCGGAACGTTCGGGCCGAAGCTACGGGCTGTAACGGCGGTGAACCTGAACTGGCTGCTTACGGGGGATGGAGAGCCATTCCCCGAAGGTCCGATGCTATACGCCCATGAAGACGGCGGAACAGACAAACGAGCCGCGGATAAGGCTATCCACCAGCTCGAAAATGACGTTGACTCAATGCGCTATCTTCTAAATGCCCTGGTCGCAGTCATGATCGCCTCGCGACCAGACGAAGCTGACCACGTGGCTCGGACAATTCGGGACAAGGTTCCGAAGAAATTTGTAGAGAATGGCTACCTGAAATTAACTCTAGATGCGTTTGATAA
>Ga0207702_10003813_pt1 | contig 13605 bp, 5 predicted proteins | sample KBSCornC62_FD_184302 | JGI IMG/M metagenome (GOLD analysis project Ga0207702, IMG submission 184302) | Corn rhizosphere microbial communities from Kellogg Biological Station, Michigan, USA - KBS Corn C6-2 (SPAdes) (version 2) | ecosystem: Host-associated > Plants > Roots > Rhizosphere > Soil ...
AGATTACTCGATCTGGCTAAGCAATAAAATGCAGACGAGGCGTACAGAACGTGGCACCTTTCTTCCGCCGTTCTGGAAATTGTACAGCCCTTATTCGCTGATGGAGTTTCATAAGGATTTTGTTCTACCTGATGCGGAAGTTGCCCACCTTTATGTAGAAGGCCAATATAATGTAAGTCTGGACGGAAAAACGGTGAGGGGTTATCCGAAAATCATTCATATCCCGGCCGGCAAACACCGCATCAGCCTCAAAGTTTATAACGATAGCGGCGTGCCTGCCATCTACCTGAAAAGTCCGCACCTGGTATCCGACACCTCGTGGTTGGTGACCTATGAAGATAAAGAATGGATCGACGCAACCGGGAAAACGTCGGATGTATCGGCCACAAAATATATGCATGCTGATAGCTGGAATTTTACCGACCCGGCTACGCTTCCTTCAACTTATCATTTACCTGTTGAACCAAAAAAAGCAGCTAAAATAGAACGGAAGCCTCATTCGCTGTTTGTCGATTTTGGGAAAGAAACCTTTGGTTATCTGAAACTGAACGGCATAAAAGGTAAGGGGATAGTTTCAGTTTATTACGGAGAGTCACCTTACGAGGCAGCTGACACAGGCCATTGTGAGCTTACCGATAAAGTAGACATAGATCAGCAACAAGGCGATTACACTTTTAAAGGCTCAAGGGCGTTTCGCTACGCCACGATTTATTACAGCGATAACATCAACATCGGTGATGTATCGATGCTGTATGAGTATTCGCCGGTTAAACAGCTGGGGAGTTTTACCTGTTCCGATCCGGAGATCAACAAGATCTGGGATGTGGCAGCTTATACATTGCACTTAAATACCCGCGAGTTCTTCATCGATGGTATCAAGCGTGATCGCTGGGTTTGGTCGGGCGATGCTTACCAAAGTTATCTCATGAATTATTATTTGTTCTTTGATTCGCCCGAGGTTACGCACACCTTACAGGCGCTTAGAGGCAAGGATCCCATAACCAGCCACGTCAATACTATCCTCGACTACTCATTTTATTGGTTTCTGGGCATTAATGATTACTACCAATATACCGGGGATAAAGCATTCATGGAGCAAAACTATCAGAGCATGAAAAGCATGATGGATTTTTGCCTGGCGCGGCGAGACAACGATGGATTAGTGCAGGGCCTTCCCGGCGACTGGGTATTCATCGACTGGGCCGATGGCTTAAGCAAACAGGGTGAGGTGAGCTTTGAACAGGTGCTGTTTTGCCGCAGCCTCGAAACCATAGCCGAATGTGCTAAAATAGCCGGCGATCCTGCCGGAGCTGCGAAATATGCCGTTATGGCCGCCGACCTAAAAAGCAAAATATTTCAATATTACTGGAACGATCAAAAGCATGCCCTGGTGCACAGCCGCATTGATGGTAAACCCACCGATAATGTGACCCGCTATGCCAATATGTTCGCCATATTTTTCAATTACCTGGATCCCGCTCAAAAGCAGGATGTTAAAAATGATGTACTGCTCAACGACAAGGTGCCGGGCATCAATACGCCCTACATGCGTTTTTATGAGCTGGAAGCACTATGCGCCCTTGGCGAGCAAAACTATGTGCTAAAGGAAATTAAGGATTACTGGGGCGGTATGCTCAAACTGGGAGCGACCACTTTTTGGGAGGAGTATAATCCCACAAAAAAAGGAGCTGAGAACTATGCCATGTACGGCCGCCCTTACGGAAAGAGCCTTTGCCATGCATGGGGCGCCAGTCCGATCTATCTTTTGGGCAAGTATTATCTGGGCGTGAAGCCTTTATCGCCAGGTTACCAGGATTACATCATCGAGCCCAACCTTGGTTCACTGCAATGGATGCAGGGCGCCGTTCCCACCCCTCATGGAAAGATCAATGTTTATTGCAGCACGAAGCAAATAAAAGTGAGCAGTGATGAAGGCCGTGGCACATTGCGGTTTAAAAGCAAAAGCAAACCGGAATGTAAAGAGAGACAAATTGCCGATAAAGGGAATGGGGTTTATGAGCTGCAGTTGGATAAAGGTGCAAATTACGTTATTAATTATAGTGCCATTTAATTTTGGTTAAGTGCTTATGAGAAAGCAAGTTCTGACAGCGGTCATTTTTGCGATTTGTCTAACTACCCTGACGGCGCATGCCCAAAGGAGCCATAAACTTGTATCGACTGATCAGCTTAAAAGGAATTTCATCGATCCGCCGGAGCAGGCCAAGCCCTGGATATTCTGGTACTGGATGCAGGGCAGCGTATCGCGTGAAGGCATAACGGCTGATCTCGAAGCCATGAAGAAAGCCGGCATTGGCGGCGCTTATCTAATGCCGATACAGGGGCCGGCGAACCCACCATATATCAATCCGCCGGTCGAGCAGCTAAGCAAAACCTGGTGGGAGATGGTAAAATTTGCGATGCAGGAAGCTGACAGAGTGGGTATTAAACTGGCTATGCACGATTGTGACGGTTTCGCTGTAGCCGGCGGCCCCTGGATAACACCTGAGCTTTCTATGCAAAAAGTGGTGTGGACCAAAACACTAGTCAAAGGGGGCAAGGCTTTTAACGATACGCTGGCTCGCCCCGAAAGTTACAAAAGCTATTATCAGGGCATTAAAATATTGGCTTATCCATCACCGGAGGGCAGCAGTATTTCGACCAGGACCATAGTGCCTAAAGTAACAGCCAATACCGGCGCGGATGTGCAGTTTTTGGCGGTGCCGGGCAATAAAACAAATTTCAAAAGCAGTAAGCCTTGCTGGATACAATTGGCGTTTGATCAACCATTTACCTGTCGCTCGCTGATCATTCATACGGATGCGAGTAATTATGAGTCGGAGCGATTATTGATCGAAACGAGCGATGATGGTACAAATTTTAAAACCTTAACGCGGCTCGTCCCGCCGCGGCATGGCTGGCAGGATGGCGATGCGCCGATCACTAATGAAATCGTGCCGACAACCGCCCGGTATTTTCGTTTTGTATACAATAACGAAGGCTCGGAACCGGGATCAGAGGACCTTGATTTTGCCAAGTGGAAACCTTCGTTAAAACTGAGTGGTATCGAATTATCCGGAGAACCGCAGATCAATCAATATGAGGGAAAAACCGGCGAAGTATGGCGTGTAAGCAAACCCACCACTGCCGAACAGGTACCCGATGCGCTTTGCATTCCCAAAGATAAGATCATAGATATTACTGATAAATTCGATGCCAGTGGGCGGTTGCAATGGAACGTTCCATCTGGTGACTGGACAATTTTGCGCATTGGGCATACTTCCACGGGACACATGAACGCAACTGGCGGCGCAGGCAAAGGACTGGAATGCGACAAATTTAACTCCGAGTCCGCCAGGATTCAGTTTGACCATTGGTTTGGTGAGGCTGTTAGGCAAGCGGGACCTGAATTGGCCAGGCAAGTGCTGAAGATATTTCATGTAGATAGCTGGGAATGCGGTAGTCAGAACTGGTCGCCGGTCTTCGTTGCTGAGTTTAAAAAGCGCCGGGGATATGACCTGATGCCTTATTTGCCCGTAATGGCGGGGATACCGGTACAAAGCGCTGAAGTATCGGAAAAGGTATTGAGTGATGTGCGGCAGACGATCGCCGAATTGGTAGTTGATAATTTCTTCGGCACGATGGCTAAGCTGGCTCATGCCCAGGGATGCAGTTTCAGCGCGGAGTGTGTTGCACCGGTTATGACCAGCGACGACCTCTTGCACTATAGCAAAGTCGATCTGCCGATGGGGGAGTTCTGGCTGCGCAGCCCTACGCATGATAAACCGAATGATGTACTGGACGCTATTTCGGGTGGGCATATTTATGGTAAAAACATTATCCAGGCTGAAGCATTTACCGAGCTGCGACTGATGTGGGACGAATATCCCGGTATGTTGAAAGCTTTGGCTGACAAAAATTTTGCCCTGGGTATTAACCGGTTCGTATTCCACGTGGATGTCCTTAACCCATGGCTTGATCGCAAGCCCGGCATGACACTTAATGGCATCGGCTCATTTTTTCAGCGCGACCAAACTTGGTGGAAACCCGGAAAGGCTTGGATAAAATATGTGCAACGCTGCCAGGCGATGCTGCAGATGGGCCAGCCGGTCACTGATGTTGCCGTATTCACGGGTGAAGAAACACCTCGCCGGGCTATTTTACCCGATAGGTTGGTAAACACACTACCGGGGATATTCGGCGAAGACCGAGTGAAATCTGAAGCCGAACGACTGGCTAACAAAAATGAGCCAATGCGCGTGATACCCGATGGCGTAACCAGTTCCGCCAACATGGCTGATCCCGAAAAATGGATTAATCCATTAAGAGGCTACGCCTATGATTCAATGAATTTGGACGCTTTACTTAGGTTGGCGACAGTAAAAGACGGCCGCATCATATTGCCCGGTGGGGCCAGTTATGGCATTCTGGTTGTGCCGGGAGCGCATCCCATGTCGCCGGATAGCAACCTTATTTCGCCGGCGGTTATTAAAAAATTAAAGCAACTAGCTGATAGTGGCGCAACCATTATTTCGAATGATCACCCCAATAAAGCGCCCGGATTATCAAATGACGCGGAGGTTAAAGTAATCGCGAATAGCCTTCTAAATCCATCAAAATTAACCGGAAAAAAGGGCAGAATACTTACCGGACCATATAAGGATGAAATCTTTGATAAAATTGGTATTGCCAGGGATGTAATTGTTACAGACTCAACTGGACAGCTAGCACAAAACATAGCGTGGAACCATCGGGCAGGGAGAGATTTTGATAGCTATTTTATTTCCAATCAGGATGCTCAACCGCGAACTATCTCCTTATCACTAAGGGTTGCCGGTAGAATACCAGAGTTATGGGATCCAATGACCGGGGAAGTAAAAGTTGCGGGAGAATGGAGAATACAAGAGGGCCGCACCGTATTGCCTTTAAGGCTTGAGGCAAACGGATCATTATTCATAATGTTGAGGCAGTCCACATCAATAAGATCGGCTCACATTCATAAAAATTGGCCGATGACTAAACTAGTCCAGAACCTGAAAGAAGCCTGGGCAGTACAATTCGATAAGAACTTTGGCGGTCCCGCAAAACCGATAACGTTTGACAAGCTTGAAGATTGGAGCACTAATGCAAACCCCGAAATAAAATATTACTCGGGTACTGCAAGCTATAGCCAGGTGTTGAACTGGGACGGGAACAGCGCCAGTGTTTACCTCGATCTGGGTAAGGTTGACAATATAGCCGAGGTTTATGTGAACGGTATTGATTGCGGAGCAGCCTGGACATATCCCTGTCGCGTAGACATCAGCAAAGCGTTAAAACCTGGCGTAAATAAGATCAGGATCGAGGTGAGCAATACCTGGGCCAACCGGCTGATTGGCGATAATGCGTTGCCACAGGAAAAACGGATCACCTGGACCAACGCTCCCTTCCGGCTCGATGCCAAACCCCTGTTGCCGGCTGGATTATTAGGGCCTGTCCGCATAGTTGAACTTAAGTATTAAGCAGTTTAGGAAGCGATGAAGAAAAAGATTAACATAGGTATATTAATTGTCTCATTTTCAATAATTTTTAGCAATTGTTTATTTGCTCAAAATGAAGCGCTGGTAAATACTTCGGCGAGCAAGTACGCCAAACTGAAAGGTCTCAATATGGGCGATGTTACCTGGACCAACGGCTTTTGGGCCGACCGTTTTAAGGTTTGCCAGGAGACGATGATCCCTAACTTATGGAAGATATACAGCGATCCCACGATGGGCCATGCCATTCAAAATTTTGAGATTGCTGCCGGGTTGGATACCGGATCACACGTGGGGCCACCGTTCCAGGATGGTGATTTTTATAAACTCTTTGAAGCCGCTGCTGCTGTTTATGCGGTTACCCATGATCCAAAGATTGATAAGTTGATGGATCAAACCATCGCGCTTTTTGCTAAAGCGCAACGGGCAGATGGTTATATCAATACCCAGACATTGATTGATGAACGCGATCACCCAAAAGATGCTAAAGCATTTGAGGACCGGATGAATTTCGAGACCTACAATTTCGGTCATTTGATGACCGCAGCCTGCGTGCATTATCGTGCTACGGGAAAGCGTAATTTTTTGGACATGGCAATTAAGGCAACAGATTATCTATATCGCTTCTATAAAACCGCTTCGCCAGAGCTGGCGAGAAATGCTATTTGCCCTTCTCATTACATGGGTGTGGTTGAAATGTACCGCACAACCCATGATAAGCGTTACCTTGAGCTGGCCGAAAGCCTAATCAATATTCGCGGATTGATGAAAAATGGCGAAGATCAAAACCAGGATCGCATCCCGTTCAGGGAGCAAACCAAGGCAATGGGACATGCCGTAAGGGCTAATTATCTATACGCCGGTGCTGCCGATATTTATGCCGAAACCGGCGACACAACTTTAATGCATGCGCTCAATTTGATCTGGAGCGACGTGGTCGATCATAAGCTTTACATTACTGGCGGCTGCGGCGCATTGTATGATGGTGTGTCACCTGACGGTACATCATATCAGCCCAAAGATATCCAGCAAGTAGCGCAGGCCTACGGACGAGATTACCAATTGCCCAATTTTACTGCTCATAATGAAACTTGTGCCAGCGTAGGAAACGTATTGTGGAACTGGCGCATGCTGCAAATTACCGGCGACGCGAAGTATGCTGATGTGCTGGAGCAGACGCTATATAATGGCGTAATGTCGGGCATTAGTTTGGATTGTAAAGGTTTCTTTTATACTAATCCGTTGAGTTCAAATGATGATTTGCCTTACCGGCTGCGCTGGTCGAGGGACAGGGTACCATATATCGCTTATTCAGATTGCTGCCCGCCTAATGTGGTGCGCACCATTGCCGAGGTAAATAGCTATGCTTACAATGTATCAGATAAAGGCCTGTGGTTTAATCTTTATGGCGGCAACAAGCTTTCGACTCGTCTAAAAGACGGAACACCGGTTAAATTGACGCAAACCACCAATTATCCATGGGATGGTACTGTAATTATTCAATTTGAAAATGCTCCTGGCAAGGAGTTTTCGGTTTTCCTACGCATTCCGGGCTGGTGCAAAAATGCATCCTTAATGATTAATGGCAAGCCTGCGGATGTAAAATTAACCTCTGGAACTTATGTTGAGGTGTCGCGTAAATGGAGATCAGGTGATAAGCTCATTTTGCAATTACCGATGCCGGTAAAGTTTATCGAAGCCAATCCGCTGGTAGAAGAAACACGTAACCAAGTAGCTGTAAAACGCGGGCCGATGGTTTATTGCCTCGAGTCGGTGGACCTACTCAAGGGACAAAAAATATTCGACATCGCACTTTCAGCTAAAACCGATCTGAAACTTTCCCCCATAAAAATTGATAACAGCGATATCATGAGCTTAACGGGTACAGCTGATACCCATGACGAAAACAACTGGAAAAATAGCTTATATCGAGAGGTTTCGACCAAAAACGAAGGCTCTGTATATATCCGGCTGATACCTTATTATGCATGGGACAACCGCGGGCACAACAATATGGAAACCTGGATACCTTTTGACCGGTAGGCTCTAAAACATATTGACGATATCCTTTTCGCGTTCTTTTGGGAATACGATAAGCGATTTGAGCTTGTGGTTTTTGATGATGGCCTCGATGGTGGTATTTCCCGGTGCATGAAGCTTGAAGTGAACATCCCAATCTTTTGGCCAGGCGGGGAACAGGTAGATTTTCTGATCATCAACCTGCAACAGCATTTCCTGAAGGCCGATCATGCCCGAGCCACCCCAGTTGTGATCAGGCGTCCAGTCGAAACCGGGACCCCAAAAGGCGGGAAAGCGTCTACCAGAGTTTTTTAGCTTGAAAACTGTCAGGTCCGCTGCTTCTTTGGTGAGGCCCATCCTGGCAGCGAAAATATTATCCTGTTTCCACCCAATGCCACTGCGGAACTTTAGAGCCACGGTGTCATGCTTGAACGTATTAATGGCAACGTCTAAGTCAGGTTTACCAATGCCATAAATGCCCCAGGGAAATACCGGATACAACTGCATGGTTTCTACATTGTTTACCCGCGCCCATAACTGGGCAGGAGCGATGGTTTTATGCCCGTTGAACTCTCTGAAACTGATCGGCGGAATGTGCTTTAGCATAGTTTCCCATTCCGCGCGTTCGTTCGCCGTTAAATATTGCGGAGGCAACTGTAGAAGGGTAGTGAGTACGGTCTTTAACGCAGCTATTGTAGAAGAAGAATTATAAGCCATTTTGAACGTTTCGCCAGCCGAGCCGGGATAGAGTACCAAATGGCCATCCTCATCAAAAGTTTTTACGCCCCGTTGTTTTGCAAGGTATTGATAATGTTCATTGAAAAACGTGAGGCAGCTTTCAATAAAAGGAATGTAACTTTTAATGTCTTTGCCTGTGTACCGCTGGGTTTCCAGCATCATCTGGCAAAACTCCAATACGGTCTCCCAATGATATTCGAGCCAGGCGTTATATTGCATGCCGGGGTCATAACCAGCCGGGCGTTTAAGCCCATATTCTGACCTATTAGGAAGCCCAAAGTTTTCGAGTTGCTCGGTAAAAGAAGCGCCATCATGACCCCAATAAACTTTGCTGCGCAGTTCGGCATTATGCAGCGACCTCAGGTAGAAATCAAATTGCGGCTTCATTATGTCGAAATCGCCGCTTTTAAGCATGGGCCAGTAAACCAGGCGTTGGTTTTGCGCTGTCATCAGTCCGCCGCCCCAATTTCTGAAATCGGGCGAAAAATCATATGATGAGTTAACAAATACAGGGTCGTAAGTGAACAGTCCACCGTTGAATTTGGTAGGATAGGAGCCATTGGCGTTGCAGCCCAACATATACCGGAATAACTGGTAATTGCGACCGGTTTGCCATACGGCGCTACTTGTATCGGCGTTATCAGGATTAATGAAGATAAAGCTGCGATCCCAAAATTCTTTCCACCATTTCTGCGTTGACACTAAAGCGGTTTGGCGGTGCTGAATTGCTTCGTGATCTACACTATCCAATTTTTTAAGCCAAAGCTGCGGCGAATCAACGTAAGCCGAACCCAGGCAAACTTCTATATCTTGTTTTTTGGATGCGTGCCTGCTTTGCAGTTTCCAGCCCTCAAAATCCGTGTTCAGGTACTTGTCATGGTAGGTACCGGCCGGCTGCATACCATCGCCTTTGAGCATCCCGCCGAAAAAAAGGTGATGGAGCGGGTTGAATAGTTGCGATTTCACTGACTCCATGCACTCGTCCTTTACCGTGGCGTCGAAGATCGTTGAGTCCTGATTTTGGTGGTAAAATAATACCGCATTATTCCTGAAATCGATATTATCCTTATAGGTTTTTACTTCTCCCTTTTTTGCCCATTTTCTTGAACCCTGATTGTTTTCCAGGCCATTGGTTTCGCGGTCACGGTACCGCCAGCTTTCGTAGTCGGCTTCGGCTTTAACAGGTTCGGTACTGTTGATACCTACGTGAACTACCGGACGATCAACGTCAACCCATAATTTAACCTGGGTGTGTAACTTTCCGTTTGTGGCGTTGATAATTACCGATCCATCAGACAGGGATAATTGTTGTGAAAAGTCTGTGCCGTTGAAAGGACTGGGTAAGAGTTTGATCCTTACCCTGCCCAGTTTCAGCATCGTATTATTTTCGTCGAAGGTGCCGCTTTTTGAGAGGTAGAAGTAGAGGTCGCCATTTTCAATCCAAACATTGAGACCCACATCGCCACCGCCGCAGGGCATAGATTCGCCCGAGTTTTTGCTTTGGCTCTTCCATACGATATCGCATGATTTTAGCTCGCGAGGTTGTGCTTCTGCGGCGGAAAAACAACCGATCAGCAATATGGGGAAGAGTAAAGCTTTGGCTTTCATAAAATGGCGCAGCTTACTTTTTGTGCGGTATTTGCTCAACCAGCCAATTTACAAAATCATTAGCCGCTTCAAAATTCTGGAAGTCGGCGGGGAGTTTGCGACCGTCGGTATATTCATTATAGAACCAGGGGTCGCCGACCGCAAATACTGTTCCCCTGCCATATTTGGCGGTCGCGATGATCACATCACCCTTGTCGGTTAAACCCGATTTTGCAGGCGAAATAACCTTTAGCGTGCTGATGTCCTTGATGTAAACCTTCTTAGCTGTTTTAAATATTCTGTTTCCTGTCGGAATATAAATAGCGCCCTGCTCAAATTGTTTACCCTCCACGTGGTTACGGCGGTCCTCATTAAACTGGATACCGAATTTGGCCATCAACTTGTTCAAATGGTGGAACTCTGCATTTCCCGTATCATTGTTTAGCACAACCAGTACACCGCCGGCTTTTACCCAATCGGCAATGGCGTCTACGCGAGCCGGTTCGATGTATTTGGTATTGGGGTTTTCTGTCGGAATGTCCGGGTCGGTGATGATGTAAATATTCGCCTTTTTAAGGTTTTCTGTTGTCGGACCTTCATAAAGTGTTTCCGTTTTGAGACCGTAATTATTGAAAATATAGCCCAAAAGCGAAAAGCCGTTGTTGGTTAGCTCATCCCATTTGTAGTGATAGGATACAACTTTACCGGAAATATCTTTGCGGTGTTCATCATTAAAATAGCTATCCAGCAGTACCGTTTTTCCTTTGCCTGCAGAGATATGCGCCAGGCGCTCTATCTCAACACTTGCCAATATAAAAGCGCCAATGCCCTTAGGATCATTTTGAACCACCTTTTCGCTCAGGTAATACTTGTAGCTGCCATCGCGATAAGGGTTGCCGCCAAGACCGCCAACTGCAACAGTTCCATTCAGATTGACCTGCCCATCAGGGCCGTACGATATGAATTTTTTGAGAATACCCTCATACCCCTTTTTCGCGACTTGTAAATAACTGTCCGGCAAATAGCCTTCCCTTGCGCCTTTTGCCAAGGCATACACAAACATGCACGACGCTGAGGCCTCTGGATAGTTACCTGCCTCTTTTACCTTATCCATTATCTGGTACCAAAGACCGGTTTTCGGATCCTGGTATTGTTTTATTGCAGACGCTAAACGGTTCAGGATAGCCAGCAGGGTTGCCCGCTTGCGATTACTTGCAGGAAACTTGTCGAGCACATCAACCAGGGCCATCGCATACCAACCATCAGCCCGGGCCCAAATGTTTTCTGATAGCCCATTCTGCAGATTCGCCCAGCGCTCTTCGCGGCTTTGATCCCATCCATGGTATAATAAGCCCGTTTTTGCGTCGCGCATATGATCTTCGGCGAGGATAAACTGATTGGCGATATCATCAAAATCAGCAGCCTCATGAAAAGTACTGGCGTATTCAGCATAAAATGGCTCGGCCATATAAAGCCCGTCGAGCCACATTTGGTCGCGGTATTTCTTTTTATGGTAGAAGCCACCGTCTGAAGTCCTTGGCTGCTCTTTCAATTGATCGCGCAGGGTTAGAGCGGCTTTATAATACTTCTCCTTTTCCAGCACATTGCAAAGCATCAGCACCGAACGGCCACAGAGGATATTATCCAGTGTATAGCTATTTTTATCGTAGCCTTTAATCGAGCCGTCATCAGCCACCAACGCATCGATGTAATTATGTACATAATCGAAATACTTTTTATCGGCGGTTTGCAACCACACTTGCGTAATGCCATCGAGCACAACACCCGGCTCATAACTCCATCTGGCGGAACTATCTTTCCAAAGTTTCATCGCAGTGGCCGCCATGCGCTGCGACATAGGTAGTTGCTGCGCAAATGCAGTTATGGCGGTGACTAAAAAGAATCCGGATATGCAAATGATCTTTCTCATGATGGCTGATAAGCGGTCAAATAAATTATAGGGAAACGCCCCGTTTCCATGGAATGAAGTCGTTCTGCCCATGTCGCACAGCGCTCACTTCAATATCTCCGCTGGCAACTTGTATCACGTAATCCAGGATACGCTCGCCGGCTTGTTCTATAGTTTCGGTGCCTTCGATAATGGTGCCTGTATTGATATCAATAATGTCGTTCATCCGCTTAAACATTCTCGTATTGGTAGCCAGTTTTACAACGGGCGCAATCGGGTTCCCCGTTGGCGTACCAAGGCCGGTAGTAAACAATACTACATTGGCTCCCGAGCCGACTTCAGCTGTAGTGGATTCCACGTCGTTGCCGGGTGTGCATAGCAGATTAAGTCCCGGTTTGGTAACTTTCTCCGGATAGTCCAGAACATCGGCTACCGGTGAGGTTCCACCTTTTTTTGCGGCCCCGGCAGATTTAATGGCATCTGTAATCAACCCATCTTTGATATTCCCAGGCGAGGGATTCATGTAAAATCCCGAACCCGCTTCCTCGGCACGGTCACTATAGCTTTTTACCAGCGACGAAAAACGCTCGGCTTTGCTCTTGTCGACACAGCGATCGATCAGGTTTTGTTCTACGCCGCACAACTCAGGGAATTCGGACAGAATCACCGAACCGCCCAGCGCCACCAGTAAATCGGAAGTATAACCAACTGCAGGGTTTGCCGATATACCCGAAAAGCCATCGGAGCCACCACATTCCAAACCAATAACCAACTTACTCAGCGGCGCAGGTTTGCGGACGTTAGTATTGGCCTGAATTAATCCCGCCAGCGTTTTACGGATCGCTTGCTCCATCATATCGGTTTCCAGCCCGGTTTTCTGCTGATCAAGGATATAAAGTGGCTTGTTAAAATGTGGGTCCCTTTTTTTGATCTCTTCCTGAAGTGTTTTCACTTCAGCGTTCTGGCAGCCCAGGCTAAGTACCGTAGCACCGGCAACATTAGGGTGGGTGATATACCCGGCCAGCAGTCCGCACAAAGTGGTCGAATCCTGCCGCGTACCGCCGCATCCTCCCGTATGGGTCAGGAATTTGATGCCGTCCACATTCGGAAATAACCTCTCGCTTGCCGAATGACCATTCTCGCTACCAATTTTGGTGTACAATACCTCTTCTATCCCGGCACCCGAACGTATCCCTTTAATCAGTTGCTGAGCCTTTACTTCATATGTTTTTTTGCGACCATAGCCCAATGGTTTTATCAGGGCTTCCTGCAATACTTCCACGTTACGGTTTTCACAAAAAACCATCGGTACCACCAGCCAGTAGTTAGCGGTTCCTACTTCGCCATTGTCGCGGTGAAAACCGTTAAAGGTTTTGTTCTGCCATTTTTGCACGTTGGGTTTTTCCCAATCCAGGTGATTACTACCCGTCTGGAAACCGCTAGCAGCATGCTTGATGTTTTCGGTTGTCAATAAACCGCCTGCGGGAATAGGGCGCTGCGTGCGACCTACCAGAACCCCGTACATAATCACATCTGCGCCGGCAGCTAAATCGGTCAAAGCAAACTTATGTTTGGCCGGTATAAATTCTGATACCTTGTAGTTTTTATCCTTATAGAACGCCTCGTCACCTTCGTTAAGGTCGGTGAGGGCCACCATTACATTGTCTTTTGGATGTACTTTGGTTATTCTTTGCTTCATGACTGGTGTAGTTCGGCCAGTGTGATTTCTTTTTCTCCGGCCGCTATAATTCTTTTTAAATCTTTTAAAACCTCTTCTTTAAAACCCGGTAATTTGGTCAAGTCGGCATCCCACAAATCTTTGTTGCTCAAAACCTTTTT
>Ga0207702_10003815_pt1 | contig 13603 bp, 17 predicted proteins | sample KBSCornC62_FD_184302 | JGI IMG/M metagenome (GOLD analysis project Ga0207702, IMG submission 184302) | Corn rhizosphere microbial communities from Kellogg Biological Station, Michigan, USA - KBS Corn C6-2 (SPAdes) (version 2) | ecosystem: Host-associated > Plants > Roots > Rhizosphere > Soil ...
ACTGCTTCGGGCATTCCGTTATCTCCTCTGAGGCGTGGGAAGGGCTTGCGACTGCGGCAGGAGGGTAGTTGACGTGGACCGCGGGCGTCTCGTGCGGTTTGTTACGAAGTTCCGCGGCAGCGTCATGGACCTGCGTTACATTCGCCTCAATCCACCTCGTGCTTACCGCGAGTGCTGCCGCCCGGCGGCGACGAAAGGAGGGTTCCTAGATGCCTGAGGGTTACTGCGTCAAGGAGCGCAAGAAGGTCGAGATCAAAGACGCCAAACAGGTGACGATGAAGAACGGTCGCCCGGCTATCCAGGGCGTCTGCCCGGATTGCGGGACGAAGATCTTCAAGATCGGGAAACTCGAATAGGAGCTCTCTGAGAGGTATTTGAACCCGGCGCGGCCGGGGAGCGTATGCCGGGTCGGATGATCCCTTCGACCTTGAAACGGGGAAGTTCGACCCGGGGCGCGCTCAGCCGCGAACGCGACGTCCGCGAGGCCTACGCCGCCCACTCCGGCGAGCTGTACGGCTTCGCGGTCCGCTCGCTCGGCGACGCTGGCCTCGCCGAAGAGGCGGTGCAGGAGACCTTCGTCCGCGCCTGGCGCGCGGGGGAGCGCTACGACCCGAAGATCGGCTCGCTGCGGACCTGGCTGTTCGCGATCCTCCGCAACGTCGTCATCGACCTCGGCCGGGCGCGAGCCGTGCGGCCGGGGGTGGCCGAGGGCGGGATCGAGCAGAGCGTCGAGCCGCTGGAGGAGGCGCTGCTCTCCTGGCAGGTGGAGGAGGCGATGCGGCGGATTGGCGAGGACCACCGGCGGGTGATCGTCGAGACCTATTACAAGGGGCGCCCGTATGCGGAGGTCGCCGAGGAGCTCGGGGTGCCGGAGGGGACGATCAAGAGCCGCGTCTACTACGGGCTGCGGGCACTGCGGGTCGTACTGGAGGAGATGGGTTATGAAGACTAGGAACAACTGCCGCGACTGGCGCGAGCTGCTCGGCGCCTATGCGCTGGGGCAGCTGGAGGGCGACGAGCGGACCGGGCTGGAGGCGCATCTCGACGGCTGCGCCCAGTGCCGGGAGGAGCTGGCGCTGCTGCAGCCGGTGGCGGCGATGCTCCCCCACGCCGACCCGGAGCGGTTCGAGGCGGCGGCGCCGCAGCCGCCGCCGGAGCTGGGCGCGCGGATCGGGGCGACGATCGCGGCCGAGCGGCAGCAGGTCGAGAAGCGGCGGCGGCGAGTGTTCGGGGGTTTCGCGCTGGGCGGGGCGACGGCGGCGCTGGCCGCGGCGGTGCTAGCGATCTTCGTCCTTGGCGGCGGCAGCAGCGGCGAGCCCGAGCGGCACGTCGCCTTCGCCTCGCGGGGGGTCAGCATCGACGCCACCCTCGAGCCCCACGCCTACGGGACCGAGATCCGCATGTACGTGCACGGGGTCGCCTCCGGAACCCTCTGCCGGGTCTCGCTGCGCGGGCCGGGCGGCACCTCTTATCCCGCCGGGACCTTCCGCTACCGCTGGGGCGAGGACTCCGAAGCGGTGCTGAGCTCGGCCCTCGACCTCTCCCGCACCCGGGCGGTCGTCGTCCACGCGGGCAAGCGGACCTTCGTCGCGCCTCTGGGGAGCGCGCCGGCAACGGCACACATCCCAACCCAGGAGGAATCGACGTGAACTTCATAACCAACAAGATCAGGACCAACAGGACCACCAAGACCTACTCGCTGGCCCTGCTGGCGGTGCTCGCCGCGATGGCGCTGGCGGTCGCCGGCTGCGGCGGCGGCAGCAGCTCGACGAGCGAAAGCAGCAACGCCAGCGCCAAGGAAAGCGCCTCGGGCGAAAGCTCAAGCGGCTACGGCAACCGCTACGGCGCCAGCAACGAAAACGAAGACGCCAGCTCCGAATCCGCCGGTGCCGAAAGCGGCGCAGCCGTCGTCTCCCTTGGCAACGTCCAGAAGCTCGGCATGGTCCTCGTCGACTCCAACGACATGACCCTCTACGACTTCCACAAAGACAAGGGCACCACCTCGTCCTGCTACGGCCCCTGCGCCGAAGGCTGGCCGCCGCTGCTGACCGAAGGCGAAGCGACCGTCGGCAACGGCGCCTCCTCCTCCCAGCTCGGCACCACCGAACGCAAGGACGGCACGACCCAAGTCACCTACGCCGGTCACCCCCTCTACACCTTCGTCGAGGACAAAAAACCCGGCGAAGCCAACGGCAACGACATCAGCGCCTTCGGCGCCCAGTGGTACGCCCTCAAAGGCAACGGCGAGGAGGCCGGCGACTGATCGCGTTTCGCCCTCTCCGAACTTTGGGTCCCTATAGGGCACCAAAGTTCGGAGTCGCTGATTTTCAGTCTTCGGAGACGCCGCTCAGCTTCGCGCGCTTGCGGTAGCTGAGCGACGGGGGGACTTGGGCGCGGATCTCGGCTAGGAGGCGGGCGGAGAGCTCGCCGGGGTCCTCGTCGGGGCGGGGCTGGCCGCCGGCCGGGTCGAAGAAGCGGATGCGGATGCGGGGGCGGCGGGGGAAGCCGGTGAGGTCGGTGGTGCCCTCGATGGCGACGAGGGTGACGTGGGCCTCGGGCACCTCGAGGGCGAGGCGGCCGACGCCGCTGCGGGCGCGGAGGACCTTGCCCTTGGAGCGGGTGCCCTCGGGGAAGACGCCAATGCAGACTCCCGCCCGCAGCGCCTCGATCGCTTTGGCCAGCGCGTCTTTGTCGCCCTTGCCGCGCTGGATCGGGATCTGTCCCATCCCGTTGAGGACGGGGCCGAGGCCGCGCACCTCCCAGAGCTCGGATTTGGCGAGGGCGCGGATCTGCCGGCGCTTGCGGGCGGCGATGCCGACCATCACCGGGTCCCAATGGCTGTCGTGGTTGCCGAGGATCAGCAGCGGCCCCTGCTCGGGAATCGACTCCAGGCCCTCGACCTGCATCCGACCCCACCAGGCAACCGGCCGGTTGACGGTCATCGCCAGCGCATAGGTGCGGGTCCGCTCCTTCACCGACTGGGAGTTCTATGGGTTTGCGCACATTGGCGGTCGGCCGACCTCCGTAGAGTCAGCTCCTTCGAGCGACGAGCGAAGTGGAGACCAGTTGATGGAGAGCAGCAACGGACGCAGCGGCGGCATCGAGGTCGAGGGCCTCGTCCGCGAGTTCAAGAACGGGCCGCGGGCGGTCGACGGGATCGATCTGCAGGTCGGCCAGGGCGAGATCTACGGGTTCCTCGGGCCCAATGGCGCCGGCAAGTCGACGACGGTGCTGATGCTGACCACGCTGCTGCCGCCGACCGCCGGCAGCGCTCGGGTCGCCGGTTACGACGTCGTCAAGGAGGGGCCGCAGGTGCGCGCCTCGATCGGCGCCGCCCTGCAGGAGGCCGCGCTGGACCCGCTGCTGACCGGCCGCGAGCACATGCGCCTTCAGACCGCCCTCCACGGCCTCGGCAAGGCCGAGCGCGAAGAGTGCGGCGGCGAGCTGCTGGAGCGGGTCGGCCTCGCCTACGCAGCGGACCGCAAAGTCGGCGGCTACTCGGGCGGGATGAAGCGCCGGCTCGACCTCGCCCTGGCGCTCGCCCACCGCCCCCGCATCCTCTTTCTCGACGAGCCGACCACCGGCCTTGACATCCAGAGCCGCACCGCCCTCTGGGACGAGGTCGCCCGGCTCGCCGCCGAGGACGGCGTCACCGTCTTCCTCACCACCCAGTACCTGGAGGAGGCCGACGCGCTCGCCAACCGGGTCGGGATCATCGACCACGGCCAGATCGTCGCCGAGGGAACGCCGGGTGAACTGAAGGCCGAGATCGGCCGGCCCACGGTCGAGGTGATTCCGCGCAACGCAGGCGAGCGCGAGCGCGCCGCCGCCGTCCTCGGCCGCTTCGGCGAGCATGCGAACTGCGCCCCACAAGCCGTCGCCGTACTCCTGGCGGGTGGTGAGTCGCAGCTGGCCGAGGTGGTCCGCGCGCTCGACGCCGAGCACATCGCGATCGAGCACCTGCAGCTCCACGCCCCCTCGCTCGACGATGTCTTCCTCGCCAAGACCGGCCGCTCGCTCGAGGGCGCCGGAGACGAGGAGGAGCCGGAGGGCGCCGAGCCCGAGGCGGTCGCCGCGACGTGAGCGGCGGCCTCGGAAGCCAGGTCGGGCTGCTCGCCCGCCGCTCGATCCTGCGGACCCTGCGCCAGCCGGCGCAGATCGTTCCCGCCCTCGTCTTCCCGCTGTTCCTGCTCGCGGTCAACTCAGGCGGGCTCAAAGACGCGACCAACCTGCCCGGCTTCCCGACCGACTCCTACCTCACCTTCATCCTCGCCGTCCCCTTCATCCAGGGCGCGCTGTTCTCGGTGATGAACACCGGCACCGACCTCGCCCGGGACATCGAGACCGGGTTCCTCAACCGCTTGGCCCTGACCCCGCTGCGAGGCGCCGCCCTGCTCAGCGGACTGCTCGCCGGCGCCTTCGTCCTCGGCGTCGTCCAGGCGGTCGTCTACCTCAGCGTCGGCCTTATCGCCGGCGCCGAACTGGCGGCCGGGCCCGCCGGCGCCCTCGTCCTCCTTGCCCTCTCGGTCTCGATCACCGTCGCCTTCGGCACGATTGGCCTCTTCGCCGCCCTGCGCTTCGGCTCCGGCGAGGCGGTCCAGGGACTGTTCCCGGTCTTCTTCGTCTTCCTCTTCCTCTCGGCGATGGCCCTGCCGCTCAACCTGCTGACCACCGACTGGTTCCACACGATCGCCAGCATCAACCCGGTCACCTACCTGCTGGAGGCGATCCGCTCGCTGCTGATCGAAGGCTGGAACCTCGGCGACCTCGCCTTGGGCTTTGGGATCGCGGCGGCAGTCGGCGCGCTCGGGATGCTGGCGGCAAGCAGCGCCCTGAAGACGAGGTTGGTGCGGACGTGAGCGCACAACCCTCCCCCGGGCACAGCGCTGCCAGCCGGCTGACCGTCGCCCGCGCCGTCGCCTGGCGCAGCGTCCACAACTTCCTCCACAACCCGGCCTTCCTGGTGCCGGCGCTGATGTTCCCGCTCTTCTTCTTCGTCTCCTTCGCCGGCGGCCTGGCGGCGATCGGCGAAGTCCCCGGCTTCGACTTCCCGAGCGGCTACACCGCCTTCCAGTTCGTCTTCGTGCTGCTGCAGTCGGCCGCCTTCGGCGGCGTCTTCACCGGCTTCGCGATGGCCCGCGACTTCGAGACCGGCTTCGGCCGCCGCTACATGCTCGCCGCCGGCCACCGCAGCGGCATCGTCATGGGCTACGCGCTGGCGGCGCTGGCCCGCGCCTTCATCACCTGGACCGTGCTGACCGCGGTGGCACTCGTCGCCGGGATGGAAATCGGCGGCAGCGGCGGCGAAATCGTCGCCCTCTACGTGCTGGCGATCTTCGTCAACCTCGCCGCCACCCTCTGGTCGGCCGGCGTCGCCCTCCGTGTCCGCTCGATACAGGGCGGCCCGCTGATGCAGTTCCCGACCTTCCTCATCCTCTTCCTAGCGCCCGTCTACGTCCCCCTCAGCCTCCTCACCGGCTGGATCCACGCGGTCGCCTCGATCAACCCAATCACCGCCCTCCTGGAGGCAGGCCGAGGCTTCATCTCCGGCGACCCCACCGTCGTCCTCCTCGCCTTCGCGGTCGCCTTCGCCCTCCCCCTCCTCTTCGCCTTCTGGGCCCGCGGCGGCCTCCGCAGCGCCGAAGCCGCCGGCTGATCGCACCACCTCAACGACATCTAAGTGACCAACGTCACGGCTTAGTAACCGTCGTCACGGGAAATTGTCGATCTTGGCTCCCTGCAGCGCAAAACCCGGCAATTCCCCGAGCAGTTAGGAGCGGGGAACTAAAGTGTCTTTTGTGACGCAGCGACCGCTCGAGCTGATCCTTGCCCGCAATCTGATGTCGGCTCTCTCGACCCCCGCCTTCCTCGTCGACGAGGGCGGGCTGCTGGTCTTCTATAACGAGGCCGCCGGGTTGCTCTTGGGAAAACGCTTCGAGGAGCTGGGGACGGTCGGCCCGCAGGAGTGGGGCTCCCTTTTCGGCCCCTTCGACGAGAGCGGTGAGCCGATCCCCTACGACGACCTGCCGATCGTCAAGGCGGTGCGGGCGGGGCGCCCGGCGCACGCCGAGATGACAGTGCGCTCGACCGACGGCTCGAGCCACGACGTCGAGGTCTCCGCCTTCCCGATCCTCACCGCCCACGGTTCGCAGGGCGCGATCGCCGTCTTCTGGCCCTCGCTCGCCGGCGCCAACGGCAACGGAGCACTGCCGGCGTGAAGGTCAAGCTCTGGGGGACCCGCGGCTCGATTCCGGCCCCCGGGCCGGAAACGATCCGCTACGGCGGCAACACCTCCTGCGTCGGCGTCACCCTCTCCGACGGCTCGATTCTGGCGCTCGACGCGGGCACCGGGATCCGCTGCCTCGGCCTCGCCCTCCCCGACGAGCCGAGCCGCCTCCACATCCTCCTCACCCACCTTCACCTCGACCACATCCAGGGCCTCGTCTTCTTCGCCCCCGCCTTCCGCCCCCAGACCGAGATCGTGATCTGGGGCCCGGCCTCGCCCGAGGCCTCGCTGCGCGACCGCATCGCCCGCTACATCTCGGCACCGCTCTCCCCGGTCGAGGTCCGCGAGCTCCCTTGCGACGTCTCCTTCCGCCATTGCCCGGAGAGCGAGTGGGAGATCGGCCCGGCGCGGATCCGCTCCGCCTCGGTCTCCCACCGCGGCCCGACCCTCGGCTACCGGATCGACGACGGCGACTCCTCCCTCGCCTACATCCCCGACCACGAGCCGGCGCTCGGCGCCGACCTCGATCAGCTCGAGGAGGACTGGATCTCCGGCTTCGCCCTTGCCAAGGACGCCTCGCTGCTGCTCCACGACGGCCAGTACTCAGACGCCGAGTACCCGAACCACGTCGGCTGGGGCCACTCGGCTACCTCCCACGCGCTCAGCTTCGCCCGCCGCACCAGCGCCGAGCGGACCGTCCTCTTCCACCACGACCCGCTCCACTCCGACGAGTTTCTCGACGGGCTGGAGAAAGAAGCGAAACAGGGATGGACCGAGCTGGGCGGGGACCCGGCGGCGATCGAGCTGGCCGAGGAGCGCAGCGAGTACGAGCTGCCGGTACGGGCACAGCGCCCGGTCGCCACCGCCTAATCAGCCGAACTGGCATCCCTGAGGAATCGATCCTCTACGCTGCGAGCGTGTCCTCTGGCGACCGGATCGAGGCAGCCGCCGCGCGCTCGCCGCTGGTGCGCACTGCGCTCGAGCAGGCGCGCTCCGACCACGCGGGCCAGGTCCGCAACGGCAGCGGCGGCATGCCCTACGTCGAACACCCGATCCGGGTGGCGGCAATCCTCGACGAGCTCGGCTACGGCGACGAGGTGCTGGCGGCGGCGCTCCTGCACGACGTTGTCGAGGACTCCGAGACGACGCTCGACGAGCTGCGGGAGAAGTTCGGCGGCGAGGTCGCCGGGCTGGTCGGGGCGATGACCGACGACGAGGAGCTCGGGGATTACCGCGAGCGCAAGGCCGAGCACCGCGAACGGCTGGCCGCCGCCCCGGTCGAGGCGCTGGTGATCTACGGCGCCGACAAGCTCACCAACTCGAAGACGCTGCGCGCCGCCTATGCGGAGGAAGGCGATGCCGTCCGCGACGAGTTCAAGGTGCCGCTGGAGCTGAAGCTGGAGATCTGGGAAAAGGACCTCGAACTGCTGCGCGAAAAGGCTCCCGAGCTGCCCTACCTCGACGAGCTCACCGAGGAGCTCAGTCGTCTTCGGGCTTGCCTAGAGGCTCCTGCCCCGCACTGAGCTTGAGCCGCCGCCGCAGCGGCAAGGCGAACCAGAAGAAGCCGAAGACGGAGAGCGCCACCCCGGCGGCGACGAATGCCGCAGCCTTGGAGAAGAGGAAGTCGGTGACCAGCAGGATCGCGCCGGTCATCGCCAGCGCCAGCAGGGCGAGGCCGATGATCGCGAAGCGGTTGGAGTAGTAGACGAGCCGGCGCTTCTGCTGGTAGCGGAAGGTGATCCGATGGTAAGCCGAGGGCGAGATCAGCATCGTCGCCGAGATCGCGGTCAGCATCAGGGTCGCGAAGTAGACGACCTTCTGGAACTCGGTGACTTCTTCGAATCCCTGCTGGAACGGGACCGCGAGCAGGAAGGCGAAGAGGACCTGGACGCCGGGGAGGGCGACCCGCAGCTCCTGCAGCAGCTCGCCGAGGTTGCGGTCGAGGCGTTCCTGCTCGGTCTCGTCCCGGCCCGACTCCGGGTGGACGCCGTCGTCGGTTTCCTCGCGCTGGGCGCCCTGATCCGCCTCGCGGCTCTCCCCGTTCTCCATTGCAGCACCATATGGCAATCGAGACGGCGCTCGTCCTTTTTAACCGCGACCTGCGGGTGCACGACAACCCGGCGCTCGCCGCCGCGGCGAAGGCGGAGCGAACGGTGCCGCTGTTCGTCTTCGACCAGCGCCTTCTGCGCTCCCACTTCGCGGCCCCGAACCGGGTCGCCTTCATGCTCGAGGCGCTGGCCGACCTCGACGAGGCGCTGCGCAAAGCGGGCGGGCGGCTGTTCGTGCGCGAAGGCGATCCGGTGCGGGAGGCGGTCGCGGTCGCCCGCGAGTGCGGCGCCACCCAGCTCCACGTCAGCGCCGACTGGAGCGCCTACGCGCGCGGCCGCGAGGAGCGGCTAGCGCAGGCCTGCGAGGAGGAGCGGATCGAGTTCACCGCCCACCCTGGGGTGACGATCGTCCCGCCAGGCGCGGTGACGCCCGGGAGCGGCGACCATTTCAAGGTCTTCACCCCCTACCACCGCGCTTGGAGTGGCCTGCAAACACGCGAGCTGGCGCCGGCGCCCCGCAAGCTCTCGGTGCCCTCGAAGCTCACGGCCGGACGACTGCCGAAGCTCGACTCGCTGGTCGGCGGCAGACCCTCGAAGGGACGCCTCCCCGGCGGCGAGAGCGAGGGCCGCAGACGGATGCGCGCCTTCCTCCGCGACGGCCTCGGCCAATACGAGGACCGGCACAACGACCTTCCGGGCGACGACACCTCCCGCCTCAGCGCCTACATCCGCTGGGGCTGTGTCTCGCCGCTGGAGCTGGCGGGAAAGGCGGATGAGCGGCGCGGCGGCGCGGCCTTCGTGCGGCAGCTCTGCTGGCGCGACTTCCATCACCAGGTGCTGGCGGCGACGCCCTCCCTCCCCCGCCGCGACTACCGACCGCGGCGCGACCGCTGGTCGAAGTCGAAGCGCGCCTTCGAGGCCTGGCAGGAAGGTCGCACCGGCTATCCGCTGGTTGACGCGGCGATGCGGCAGCTGGCCGAGGAGGGGTTCATGCACAACCGGGCGCGGATGACCGTCGCCTCCTTCCTCTGCAAGGACCTCTACGTCGACTGGCGCCCCGGCGCCTGGCACTTCTGGGACCTGCTGACCGACGGCGAGATCGCCAACAACGCCGGCAACTGGCAGTGGGTCGCCGGCACCGGTAACGACACCCGCCCCAACCGCGTGCTGAACCCGGTGCGCCAGGCCGAACGCTTCGATCCCGAAGGCCACTACGTGCGCCGCTACCTGCCCGAGCTGGAGGGCGTCCGCGGCAAAGCGATCTTCCGCCCCTGGGCGATGGAAGGCTTCGGCCGGCTCGACTACCCCGAGCCGCTGGTCGACCACGACGAAGCCGCAGCGGCTTTCAAAGCACAGCGAGGCGACTGAGTAGCGAACTGCATCAAATTTTCGGGCTGCTGGGCATGAAATTTGATGCAGTTCGAATTGGTCGCCGCATAGGATCGCGCGGTGGGACGACTCGCGGTGATTCTTGGCAGTAACGCCCTTGGGCCGGGAGGCGAGGAGATTGCGGCTGCGGCGGCTGCGCAGGGGGCGGCGATCGTCCAGCGCCATGACACCGAAGGCGCCTTCGTCCTCCCCCATCTGATCGACCACGAGGCGAACCTGCGGCCGCTGCTCGAGCAGGGCTGCGATCGGGTGCTGGGGATCGGCTCGGTCGGCTCGCTCAAAACCGAGCTCGCGGTCGGCAGCCTCGTCTGCCCGGATGACTTCATCGCCCTCGACCAGGGCGACTCGATCTTCGGCGACGCCCGCGCCCACTCGGCGCCGGGCTTCGCCCCCCGCTGGCGCGAGGAAGTGATCACAGCCTGGAGCGAGGGCGGTCAGGCGCCGCGCGACGGCGGCGTCTACTGGCAGGCGCGCGGTCCGCGCTTCGAGACGCCGGCGGAGATCCGGCTGATGGCGGCTCACGCCGACGTGGTCGGGATGACGCTCGCCTCCGAGTGCGTCGTCGCCGGCGAGCTCGGCCTCGACTACGCCGCTCTCTGCGTCGTCGACAACCTCGCCAACGGTCTCGCCACCGAACCGGTCAGCACGGCAGGGATGGAGGCCGACCGCCTAATAAACGCCGAGCGCCTCCGCGAGGGCCTCGCCGCCGTTCTCCCCCGCCTCGGGGCGGTGGGCCGATGAGTCGCCTGTTCCTTTTGGGCGCTCTACAACCAAAAGGAACAGCTGAATGGAGCTGACGGTCGTAGATGCACTCTTGGACGGGGAGCGGGTGGGCGTTCGGTGCGCGGATGGGGTGATCGCAGCGCTGGGGACCGACGTTGTGGCTGAGGTTGGGGATGTGGTGATCGACGCCGGTGGCGCCCACCTAGTGCCGCCGCTGGTCAACGGGCACACGCACGCGGCGATGACGCTCTTTCGCGGCAGCGGCGGCGACCTGCCGCTGATGCCGTGGCTGGAAGAGAAGATCTGGCCGGTCGAGGCGAAGCTCGATGAGGAGGACGTCTACTGGGGGGCGCGGCTGGCCTGCGCGGAGATGATCCGCAGCGGCACGACCCGATTCTGGGACATGTATTGGCAGCCGGCGGCGACGGCGCGGGCGGTCGAGGAGAGCGGCATCCGCGCCTCGATCGGGGCGCCGCTGTTCGACCACAACGGCAGCCCCGCGGACCTGCGCGAGATGGCCCACCGGGGCCTCGAGGCGCTCGATGGCTGCGGCCCGCGGATCACTCCCGCCCTCGCCCCGCACGCGATCTACACCGTCAGCGAAGAGTCGCTGCGCTGGATCGGCGAGGTCAGCGCCGAGCGCGACCTGCCGGTGCAGATCCACCTCTCCGAGACCGAGAAAGAGGTCCAGGATTGCCTCGCCGAGCACGGCGAACGGCCCGCCCACTACCTCGACCGCCTGGGCCTCCTGAGCGAGCGGACGATCCTCGCCCACGGCGTCTGGCTAGACCCTGAGGAGCTGGCCCTGGTCGCCGAGCGCGGCGCCACCGTCGTCTCCAACCCGGCGGCGAACATGAAGCTGGCGGTCGGCGGTGTCTTCCCCTACCCGGCCGCGAAGGCCGCCGGGGTCGCGGTCGGGCTCGGCACGGACGGCGCCGGCTCCAACGACTCGCTCGACCTGCTCGCCGAGCTCAAGCTCTTCGCCCTCGCCCAGAAGCACGCCGCCGCCGACCCGACCGCGATCGAGGCCGGCGAGGCCTGGGCGGTCGCCACCGGCGCCCGCGCGCCGCTGCTCGGCGCCACCCCGCTCGAGCCCGGCGCCCCCGCCGACTTCCTCCTCCTCCGCCCCGAGGCCCCCGAGCTCGGAATCGGCGACCTCACCTCCGACCTCGTCTACGCCGCCACCGGCGCCGTCGTGGATACCACCATCGTCGCCGGCAACGTTCTCATGCGGGGTGGCGAGATAGCGGCCCTAGACGAGATCGTCGCGCGAGCCGCCGAGCGCGCCGAACGCCTCGGCCTCTAGGCGCTGATGTTTACGAAACGGCAGGATAAGTTGCTCCGAAATGGAAGGGTAAGTGTCTGCGAAATGGAAGGGTAGATATTCAGAGAGCCCTCGAGCGCCTCTGGATCCTGGACCCGGTGCCCGCGTGGCAACCAACCCAGAGGCACCTTTCACGGCTGTCTGCTGCGTCAAAGCAGCACCTCGTCGATCCAGCCCTCGCGGCGAGGTTGCTGGGGGCCACCCGAGGCGCCCTGCTCAAGAATCAGGAGATAGGGCCGCCGATCCCCCGCGATGGAACGTTGCTGGGGGCACTCTTTGAGTCCCTTGTAACCCTGTGCGTGCGGGTCTACGCACAGAACGCAGAGGCCACTGTCGGGCACCTGCGTACCTTCAGCGGGAACCTTGAGGTGGACCTCATCGTCGAGGGACCGAACAAGCGGGTGGTGGCGATCGAGGTGAAGCTGAAACGCACGGTCAGAGACGAAGATGTCGCTGGCCTGCGGTGACTTCGGGACAAGATCGGGGATGAACTGCTCGACGCGGTCGTCATCACGACGGGGGAGGTCGCGTACCGGCGACCCGACGGCATCGCCGTAGTGCCGGCCGCATTACTCGGGCCCCTAATACCCCCAGGGGGTATATGCTAAAGTCCTTTCATGGTCGGATACCAGGAGGACAAAGAGAAGCTGTTGAAACGACTGGCGCGCGTTGAGGGGCAGGTGCGCGGGGTCTCGAAGATGGTCGAGGAGGAGCGCTACTGCATCGACGTGCTGACGCAGATCGGCGCGATCCAGGCGGCGCTCGACAAGGTCGCACTGGGACTGCTCGACGAGCACACCCGCCACTGTGTGGTCGAAGCCGACGGCGCTGAGCGGGTAGAGAAAGTGGACGAGCTGATGGCCGCGGTCGGAAGGCTGGTGAAGCGATGAGCGACGTGCTCGCAGAAGTCTGGAAGGGGCTGGAAATGTCCTTCCTTATGGCCTACGAGGTCTGGTGGGCGCTGGTGCTCGGCTTCGCGATCAGCGCGATCGTCCAGGCCTGGGTCCCCCGCGCCCGGATCGAAGGCGCGCTCTCCGGCGAAGGCTTCACGCCCCTCGCCAAGGCGACCGGTCTCGGCGCCGCCTCCTCCTCCTGCTCCTACGCGGCGATCGCGATAGCCAAGTCGCTGTTCCAGAAGGGCGCCTCCGCGGTCACCGCGCTCGCCTTCCAGTTCGCCTCGACCAACCTGGTCTGGGAGCTCGGGCTGGTCCTATGGGTGCTGATGGGCTGGCAGTTCACCCTTGCCGAGTTCTTCGGCGGCATCGTCCTCATCGGCCTCATGGCAGTCCTCCTGCGCCTGTTCGTCTCGCCCCGGCTCGAGGAGCAGGCGCGCCGTCACGCCCAGGAGGCGCAGGCCGGCCACCACCACGGCGACGACGAGGAGGCCCAGTCGCTCTCCTGGCGCGAGCGGCTCACCACCCGCGACGCCTGGGCCGGCGTGGGTGGCAACTTCCGCGGCGACGTGCAGATGCTCTGGAAGGAGATCTCGATCGGCTTCCTGCTCGCCGGCTTCATCGGCCTGCTCGGCAACGACTTCTTCAACTTCCTCTTCGTCACCGACGCGCCGCCGCTCGTGCAGACGATCGAGAACGTGATCGTCGGCCCGATCATCGCCATCCTCAGCTTCGTCTGCTCGGTCGGCAACGTGCCGCTGGCGGCGGTGCTGTGGTCGGGCGGGATCGGCTTTGGCGGCGTCGTCGCCTTCCTCTTCGCCGACCTGATCGTGATCCCGATCGTGCTCGCCTACCGCAAGTACTACGGGACCACCTTCGCCCTGCGGATCACCGCGCTGATGTTCATCACGATCGTGATCGCGGCGCTGATCGTCGACGGCCTCTTCGGTCTTGCGGGCCTGATCCCGACCGGCCCCCGCCCCACCCGCGAGGACGTCTT
>Ga0207702_10003816_pt1 | contig 13602 bp, 12 predicted proteins | sample KBSCornC62_FD_184302 | JGI IMG/M metagenome (GOLD analysis project Ga0207702, IMG submission 184302) | Corn rhizosphere microbial communities from Kellogg Biological Station, Michigan, USA - KBS Corn C6-2 (SPAdes) (version 2) | ecosystem: Host-associated > Plants > Roots > Rhizosphere > Soil ...
CACGTCGTATCAGCGTCGCCGATTGGAAAGATGGCGGCGCCGAGCTTTCTCTGGGGCCGATCGACGACGCTGATACGACGTGGATCAATGGTCACCGCGTCGGCGCGACCGCCGGCTACGACACACCCCGTCACTATAATATTCCGGAAGGCGTCTTGAAGCCCGGGCGCAACCAAATCACCGTTCGCGTTCTCGATACCGGCGGCAACGGCGGTTTCACCGGTACGGCAGATCAGCTTTCGCTCAAGCCGACGGGCACGACCAACGCAGCCATCTCCCTCGCCGGCGACTGGAAGCGCGCCCAATCGCTCTCCTTCGACCATGCGCCCAGACCGCGCGAACAGGTTACCGCATCGCCCGTCGCCCCATCCGTGCTTTTCAACGGCATGTTGTATCCGGTCATTCCTTACACGATTCGCGGTGTGATTTGGTATCAGGGTGAAGCGAACTCCGACAGAGCCGCGGAGTATCAGAAATTATTTCCGGCGATGATCGCCGATTGGCGGAAACTCTGGCGGCTCGGAGACTTCCCTTTTCTCTTTGTGCAAATCGCGCCGTACGAATCGATGCGCCCCGAAATTCGCGAAGCGCAGCTCCTCACGCTCGATCGTTCGCCCAAGACCGCGATGGCGGTGACGCTCGATGTCGGCAGTCCGCACAACATTCATCCCGGCAACAAGCAACCCGTTGGGGAGCGCCTCGCTCTCGCTGCTCGCGCCCTCGCCTATCACGAACACATTGAATATTCCGGCCCGCTCTTCGCCGATGCAAAGTTTCGCGATGGCCAGGCCATCGTGGAATTCACTCACGTCGGTCGAGGCCTAGCGGTGAAGGGAAATGCGCTCGTGGGCTTCACGCTCGCGGATGCAAATGGCGTGTTTCACCCGGCAAAAGCCGTGATCGAGAAGAAAAAGCTCATCGTCACAGCCGATGGCGTCACCCGCGCCACCGCCGTGCGCTACGCTTGGGCGAATATTCCGACCGGCAATCTTTACAACTTGGACGGCCTTCCTGCTTCACCTTTCCGCAGCGACGTCGAGAGAACGAAGTGATGCGGCACTGACTCAGCGCAGCCAAAATCCAGGGGCAAACTCCAGAACGAGCTTGGCTTCCTCAGGTGTTTGCAACGTTCGGTCGAGGTACGTGAGATCGGAAACACTCACGTCCTCGATCGCGTGCTGCTTGTCGAATCCCGCGATCAAGCTGTAGGGCAGCGCCCCGTCGACCACATGTAGTCCTTTTACCACTACGTGGCGAACGTGGCCGCGAAACTTGGCGCGTTCCGGCCGCTCTGCCTCGGTGAATCGCTGCGCGCCATCCCAAACTCCGCCTTCGTCCATCCGCTGGCGGCGCTCGTCGGCAGAAGCCGGTTTGTCGAATCCGTACTGCGCGTAGAGAATGCCGAAATCGATCAGCTTCCGGCGCGCATCTTCGACCCGAATATTCTCGAAGGAAACGTTCGACAAGGTGGAGTCGTCGCCATTGTGGATACTGATCGCGGCGCCACGCTGGACGTGAATCAAATCGATATTCTGGAAGTGCAGATTCGAAACGGGATGATGGCCAAGTTCGAAACCAACTTCGACGCCGTTCCCTCCCGTCGGCATATTCCAAAGCACCGCATTGCGCACGACGACGTCGCTCGTGTCGATGTCGTCGAGATTTTTCACGACCACGCAATCATCGTTGGTCCGCACAAAAATGTTTTCAATCACCACATGGCTCGATGAGGAGACATCGAAACCATCGTTGCCGTAAGCATCGCTGGAATTCAAAACTCGCACGCCATCGACGTGGATGTGCTCGCTGCCGCGCAGATAAACCGTCCAGTGCGTGCTGTTGAAAACGGTGATGCCTTCGATTTTTGCGCCATCGGTTTTCTCGAGATAAATCATGTTTTGACTACCCGTTCCATAAGCATACTGCGCCTTCGTCACCGTCGAGACGTCGGCAGGATCGTCACCTGCGGGAACATCCGATCCGTCCAATACGCCACGCCCGCAGATTCGGATATTTTTCGTGTTCACCGAACGAACGGTGCCCTTCACCCAAGCACCAGGCGCGAGATAAAGCGTTTCATTCGAGGCGAGTTCGATTGCCCCAGCCTCGTGCAGCCCTGGGCCGAAGAAACGAACGTGGGGATCGCCTTCTTTCGGCGCGTTCGTTTCGGCCGCATAGGGAAACAAATGAATCACCTTGGCGATGTCGTCGTTGAACTCGACCGTCAGCGGAGTCGTGTCGCGAATTTGCAGCGTCACTGTGCGATGATCCGGTCCCACTTTCGCCGCGATGTGAGCCGAGAGCGGGCGAATCACGGCCCAACGCACATCGTAGGGAGAAACGATTTTTATTTCGCCTCCACCATTCACCGGAAACAACGCGAACTGTCCCTGTTTGAAAGGGTGCGAAACCAGGGACGCCTTTTGGAATGAAAGCTGCGGCTCTTCAGCCCTAATCGCGGATGCAAAAAGACACACCAGACCTAGCATGAAGGGGAATTTCATAAGAAAGCAAAAGCGCTCAGCGGTGACACTGCCCCAGCCAGGAGTTTTTGCAAATGACTGGTTGGGGGTTCTCCCGAGGCATCTTCCAGCAGGGAGCAGAAAGATTCCGGTTCGTATTTTTTCGCTGAGAAACTACGAACGATCTTTGCGGTCCACCCTGCTGTTCGCCGAAGCGATGGCTGAGTGGTGAATTTGCGACGTTTTTAACCGATTTGATGAGTCACGCCACCACTTCCGTCCAAGTCCAACCGGGGAAAGTCCACTTTCTTCGCCTGGATACGTTGCGCGGCGTCGCCATCTTGTTGGTGTTCGCCTTCCACTTCTGGCTCGCCGTCCAACAGCGTGATATCGTGCTGGCGACGGAGGCGCGGCTACCGCCTTCGCTGGCTCCGTTGCTCACGCTCCATCGAATCGGATTTCTGGGTGTGCAGCTCTTTTTTGTGATTTCGGGTTTTTGCATCCACTATTCGTATTTGAGTTGGAAGCGACGTTTGCCCGAGCAAGCGGACCGACAGTTTTTCCCTCAGTTTTATGCGCGCCGATTTTGGAGGATCGTTCCGCCCTACCTTCTCGCTTTGCTCTGTTTTTATTTTCTAAAAACCCCGCAGCCACTCAGCGCGCTGCACCTCAAGCATTTCGCGCCGCATTTGATTTTGGCCAACACGCTGTTTCCTTCCGAAACATTCTCCATCAATTCATCGTTTTGGAGCGTGGCGGTGGAATGGCAATTGTACCTGGTTTATCCGCTCGCGCTGCTCCTTTTTGCCCGCCTCGGCACAGCCCGCGGATTTCTTGTCGCCGCAGCCATCGGGTTGATTTTTCGTTTCACACTTCAGTCGTGGGGCGCGCCATATTGGCTGAGCCATCTGCCATTTCGGTGGTGGTATGAATGGACGCTGGGCGTCTTGATCGCCGCAGGTTGGTCGGAGCAACGGCGCCTCTTTTCTTCAAATTTCTTTTTAGGGCTCGTGCTCGCGGGATTGGGCATCTTTGCCGTCCTCGGCAGTCACGATCGCGTTTTCCAGTGGCTCATGCCGCCGGTCTTTTTCGCCTACCTGGTCGAGGCATGCATCTGGTCAACCCGTCCCGTCGGCGCTGTCGGACGGAGCGTCGGTTGGCTCGGCGTCTGCAGCTACTCCTTCTATCTCTGGCATCAACCGCTGGTGAATGGGGCGGTCTCCTTTATCGCCCACCACACGAATCACGTCAGTGCATTCGAAATCTGGATACCACTTTGCGGACTGGTCCTGCTTGGATTGTGTGGAATCTCAGCGGCGTGCTATTATCTCACCGAAAAACCCAGCATCGCCCTCGGCCAGTGGCTGGCGCGAAGAAAAGCACGCCGTGCCGAGGAAACGATTGGCTTCGGCGCCGCCGGCGGCACCGTAGACTTGCTGCCTACGGCGGCGAAGCCAGATTGATCACACCATTGCGTTCTGGAGTTTTTCGAGATCGGCAGACGTGATGTCTTCGTCGGTTTTACCGAGGACGCACCGACCTACCCGACTGACCGCATAGCGACCCTGGACGTGGTTGATCGCGATCACGAGCTGACCGCGCTCCGCCGCTAAAATATCCGATTCGTCCGGCGGGAAAACCTCGCGCAAGGCACGAAAGCCTTCTGGAAACGCAACTTTCTGGGCCTGGGTTCCGTTCGCAAATTCGTAAATAGTCATGTTCGAAAAAGGGGTTGGACTTGGCTCTATCTTCGCACGAACGGCCCGCCGTAAAAATCCGGGCCCAGCCGAAAAATTTGTGCGGCCAAAACTTGGGTCCACCTCAGGCAAACTCCTACGTCGATTTTAACCGCCCCGTCCACGAGTTGTATCCCTAATACGTAAAATAACCGACCGGGAGCGAACGCTGTTAGCGGCTCGACATCAGGCATTAAAAATAGACGGCCGCGACTGCGCGCGCCCGATGAAACTATCTTTACTGGCGGGCGTCATACTTCTGCATACGCTTAATCATCATGAAAACGCTCCCTTTGTTGCCAATCGCTGCGCTCGGCCTGGTCGGTCTGGGTACGAGCGTATTTGCGCAATCCGGCTCCGTGGCCACCTCGGCCGCGCCGGCGCCTGAAGCGGCGCCACTCGCGGAGACTTCCGCGCCCTTGCCGGTACCAAACCAAATTGTCTATCGCGCGGCACTTCCGTCTGCCCAAGAAGTGACTAATGCTGCCGCCGCTCAGGGCCTCGCGGTCGAGCAAATCAGCCAAACGGCAAATCAAGTCGTGGCTGTTTACAAAACGAAAAATGGTCAGACGATGACCGTCGCGTACGCGGTTTTGCCCGCCGCCGGCGGCGTCTCTCCGCAATACTCCGGAACGACCGCCGCGGTCGAATATGCACCCGCCGGGACCGTCGTCTCGACTGCGCCAACGACCACCACGACCGTCGTTTACACAGATCCAACTTATTATGATCCCGTGTATTCGCCGTGGTACTACGGGTACGGTTGGGGTTATCCCGGCGTAGCGATCGGGATCGGTTTAGGCGGTTATTACTATCACGGCCACTATTACCATGGCGGCGGGTACTATCACGGTGGTTACTACCGTGGCGGGTACCACGGTGGCGGGTGGGCTCATCCTGGCCATGGAGCAACCGGACATCCGGGCGGTGGTTTTCACACCGGCGGCGGCTTTCATCACTGATTTCTTCCATGTCTAGCAAAACTTATCTGATCGGTCTTCTCGCCGCTTCCTCGTTGCTCACGGGGTGCGTCGGAACTGGCCCGAATACGCAACAGGGCGCCGTCACTGGCGGCGCTCTCGGCGCACTCGCCGGAGCGGTCATTGGTAACAACAGTGGCAGTCGCAATGCTCTGGGCGGCGCCGCGATTGGCGGCGTGCTCGGAGCGATCGCCGGCGGCACCATTGGCAACAGTGTCGATCAAGAAAAGGGCACCGTTTATGGCGCTCACGGCGAACGCGTTGTCGTCGTTGACGGCCCGCCCCGTGCTCCCGCGCCGATTGCCGAAACAATTCCCGAACCCCGGCCCGCGGCAAATGCGGTGTGGATCCCGGGTTACTGGGACTACCGTGGGCCAAACTACGTTTGGACCGGCGGTCACTGGGAAATCCCGCCTCCGTTGTCGCAGCAGTACGTCTCGCCGCATTGGGAAAACCGCAATGGCACGTTCGTTTTCGTCCGCGGATTCTGGCGATAACGCGTAGCTCACCTCTCCATCCGCGGGCCACGCCAAGCCCGCGGATTTTTTGCGCCCCGACAAATCCACCTGCGCAGTTGAAGCTTCGCTCGGAATCGATAAAGGTAGCTCGCTTACCATGAAGTTACCACTCTTCCTCTTGTTCATCCTCTCCCTGGCCGTTTTCGGATGCAACAGCGCTCCCCCTCCGGGACCACGGCCGTTCGTCGGGATCCTCAACGCGAAGAAAATTGGTAATGGTCCGGCGGATACATCAAAATACGAGGTGGTCGTGCATTACGAAAATGTGGTGCCCGAAAAATTCGAAGTGAAGGTCGGCTTCGGCTACTACCCATCGGATGAAAACGTGAAGTCGCTCACGACGACCGCCGCCGGCATCTATGCCATCGCCCACAGCGAAGTGCTGCACAGCACAAACGGCGACCTCCATCTCACGATCGAACCGACGGTCGTTCGGGACCTCAAAGGCAAACTGGACGGCAAGATCCATGTCACTCTTTCGCCCTACCCCCACGGCAAAGAATGGCTGATCTCCGGCCATGACATCTATCCGCTTCCGCCGGAATGATCGGTTAACTTTCCCGACCCGAGCCTTCGTGTTGAAATAAATCCGTTCGCTCAATCCACGCTCACATCGGCGACTCCCGTTACCACGCGATCGCCGATTTTCGTCTGGGCCCAAATACGGTAATTCCCGCTCTGCGGAAATACGTAGGGAAATGAAACCTCGCTCGTCGCTGCCGCGGGGTGGTGATGACTATGGTCCACCATCGGAGTGAGTCCAAGATCGCGCGCACGCTGCGCGTTGAAAAAATCTTCCGCGGCCATCGAAAACGTTCCCACCGGATGAATGTGGGCAAAGACGCTCCCGTCGGATCGACGCACGGCCGCATGGCCGAGCATGCCCATGTAGGTTGAAAGGTTAACGGGTTGGCCCGAGGCGCTCGTGCCTTTGAAAACAAGGTTAACATCTTCGCCTTTCTTGAACCGCCGCTCGCCGACAAAACGGAGCCAGTCCTCTTCTTTCGCGTTCGTTTCCGAAGTGGATTTCCACCACGAGTCGTCGGGATCGATCTTCGGCGCTGCCATTTTCGTCTCAACCAGCGCGCTCGTTCGCGAGAGATCGATCGCGGTGGTCAACGTCGCCGCAAATCCCGTTTCGTAGGTGATATCCGAATACACGCGATAATGTCCCTCCGGAAGCTCAGGCAAGATCACGTCGAATGATCGCGGACCCGAACGCGCGGGATGCAAGTGCGCCAACACATCCAACTGCGGCTCTCGAATCAGGAAGAGATGCATCAGTTTGCCGTGATCCGGAATGAGTGAAAGGGCTTCGCCTCCGTACGTTCCATCGTGACCGACGGCGAGGTGCAAAACGGTGTGCGCATCGCTTCGGCCGAGTGATCCATCGAGCAGACTCGCGTGATAAATTTCGTTGTGGCGATAGTTCGCATCGACGGCATCCCACCACCGTTTTCCGCCGTAGACACTCGCGCACAGGACGAGGAAAACGACGGCCATCGTTCCAACTCCGCCGCGAGTCTCGACTCCCGGCGGCAATAGGCTTTGGCGAAGACCCAAGCTGAGCAGGGTAGCGGCGGAAATAAGGAGAATCACGCCGAGGACGACGAGCACCGCCTTCAACAGCACCGACATACCTAGGGTCCGTGTCGCTGCGGCCACCACCGGCACCACCAGCGCGCCGCCGCCGCGACTGCCTGCGATCGTCACATGGACGCTGTAAGAACCCGAACTCATCAGCCACAACTCCCCGTGGTACAGACCAGCCTCTCCAGAAACCGGCTCCGCCAAGTCAGGAGGCGGAGCTCCAGCGAGCCCGGCCAGGGCACTGACCGGCAGCACGGTCACTTTAACCGGCCCGACATCCTGGCCCAGCATGCGAACGTTGATTTCAGCGCGCCCTGGAATCACCGGCGGCGGAAGCACAATGACCCGAACGGCATAGGGGCCGGCAAGCCCGTCACAAACCACCGCCGGGCTGCCCACGTGCGCCGTCGCGAGGTTGATTCCAAAAAGCGCGACGCAGATGTATCCAATGATCCACTTCATATTATATTCTCGCCGGAGATAAACCGGCCAGTCTCCAAAATCGTTTAACATTTAACGTTGCACCTGAGTCATGCGCTTTCCGCTGGAAAATCCAAAAAAGGCGGAGGCGGTCGCAAAAATAGAACAGCGAATGATCGATGGCATCGTCCAGCCGGCTTCGTTGGGGAAAAAAGAGGTCCACCAAGAACCCGGACGTGCTCGGTAGGACCAGATTCGATCGCCGGCGAAAAACCAATTGTGCGAACCGCTGCTCAAATAGAATTTGGAAAATTCCCACTGCGCCGGCAGAAAAATAACGATAAAGGCAATCGCTGCCCCACCCGCTAAAATCAGATCGGCAGTCCAACTGTCTCGGTTCTTTCGGCGCTGCCAAAGCAGATCAAACGCGAGCGCCGGCAAGATGGTCCAAAGCGGGAATGGCGAAGCCACCATGTGCGTCACGGGATGATAGATAGGCCCGAGCTTCGGGGTCGCAGGAAAGATCGGCAGTATCCACATGATCGACGCGTGAAAAAGCATGCTGCTGCCAGCCGCGATCGTTGCTCCCCATTTCAGTTTCGAAGCGCGGGTGGTGGCCGCGAGAAAGAATGGGATCAGCGCGGAAACGAGCGCAAAGAATTCGCTCGAATGCTGCCGGGTAGGCCAAATCTCCACCAGAAAAAGTCCGATCGTCCCGCTCATGATCAGCCCGGCCATCCAACAGAAAAGCCAGCCTAGCGCGCGACTTTCTGGATGCCGATTCTGCTCGCGTAGGACCATTAGGCCGGCGCCCAACCTCAGCCCGAGCACGCCAAAAAAAAGCAACACGTGCGGCGGACTCAGAATTTTAACGTCCAACCCATAAGCCTCGTGCCACCAGTTATCGAAAGGCGCAGAGGTAATCATCGCCACCGCTCCCCAGATCGAAACCCAAATGCCAAACGGAGCTCGCCCACCCCAAAGTGCGACGCTCCCAGCTCGCGCAACGGCGTCGGTGAAATAAGTTGTACGAATCGCAATCCAGCCGCTGATCAGTCCCGCGCTTGCGCCTCCTATATATATCACCAAGTGCGCGGGAGTCCAAAACGTATCGCGCCCGATTGTGGAATGCCACGAGATGTCCCACGACAGCCCGATGCTCACCAGCGTGGCAGCGATCACGAGGGCGAGCGCAACCCAGCTATCCGAACGTGCCGTGGATTTCGCGTGGATCGACCCGGGTGAAAATGAAAGCGAGGCGGAATTCATAATGCGACGGCTGGCGTTTCGCCAACCAGCACGCCCTGAGACTATCACACCGGAGAGTCCATTGGCTCGTGCCAACAGTAGGAAAATGAACCGTGACCTTTGGCTGCCTCGAAAGGTTTGCTTGGAAGGCATCCCATCAATCAGTGGAAGCGGGCGGGGCCTCCACTCCAATCGCTCCGCACCGCTAAACCAAACCAAGTTCGCGGGCGCGTAGCGCGGCTTGCGTGCGATCGAGCACCTGCAGTTTTGCGAGAATTTGGCTGAGGTGGTTTTTCACGGTGCCCTCGGAGATTCCGAGTTTGCTCCCGATTTCCTTATTGCTCATCCCCTCGCTCAAGCAGCGAAGCACGTCCACTTCCCGCGGAGAAAGCGGTTCGACCAAGGGCGTCGGTCGCGCCAGATTCCGCCGTGGCTCAAGTCGTCCGAATTCAGCCACGAGACGAGTTGCGACCGAGGGCTGCAGCCATGTCTCCCCCCGCGCGGCGAGTCGGATCGCTTCCGACAATTTTTCGGAGGACGCGTCCTTCAACAAAAATCCTGCTGCGCCCGCGCGGATGGCGGCAAAGATTTCCGCATCTTCCTCGAAGGTGGTTAACACGATCACTTTACTACCCGGCCATTCGCGATGGATTCTCCGCGTCGCCTCGACGCCACCGAGCTTCGGCATTCTTAAATCCATCAGCACAATATCCGGAGTCAGCGCGGATATAGACGCCAATGCCGCTTCGCCATCGGCCGCCTCGCCGACGATTTCGAAATCGGCGTGTTGACTCAAAATCAGGCGCAACCCTTCGCGAAACATCGCCTGATCGTCGACCAGCAAAAGACGAAGTTTTTTCACGAGGGAATCTCCGCCTTCAGGCAAAAACCACCCTTCGGTAAATTGGCCGCGCTGACAAAGCCGCCGAATTCGTCAAGACGTTGTCGGAGACCCTTGAGACCATGGCCCTCGGCCGCGATCTGCGTGCCCCGTCCATCGTCAACCACCGAGACAATGACGCGCTCAGGGTGTCTGAAATCGACGGAGAGAACGGCATTCTGCGCTTGAGCGTGTTTGCGCACGTTGGTCAGCCCTTCCTGCGCCATGCGAAAGAGCGCATGCGTCGTATCCACCGGCAAAATACGCTCGGAGCCCAGCACCTCGAGAGACACGTTGGCGCCCCAACCATCCGTCGCACTGGCAAGTTCGCGAAGATGTTGCGACAGGGTCGTCGTCCCATCCGCTTTCAACGCGCCAACCGACCGCCGTACCTCTTGCAGTGCCTCCCGCGCGAGCCGTTGCGCCTGCGCCACGGCGTCGAGCGCGCGCCCCGAGTCCGACTCATGAACCGCCCGCGCACCTTCCAGTTGCACGTGAATGGCCGTGAGGTAGTGCCCGAGCCCATCGTGAATTTCGCGAGCGAGACGATTCCGTTCCTGCAGCACCGCCATTTGCTCGAGCTCTATCGCCAACGCTTCGGCGCGAGCGCGCGCCTCTTTTTCTCGCATCGCGATCCGTGTGAAAATCACCACGAAGAGAAACGAAGGAATCATTGGAATGGACCACCGAAGAATCGATTGCGGCCCGTGAAAATGAATCTCGAGACTCAACATCAACCCGTACACCACGGCCACCGCGACCCGGGACGCGGATCGGCTGAGCAACGTCACGATCGTCGCAACTAACGAAAAGATCGAAAGGAAGGTTTCGTCCACCATCCGTGCTGAATATAATATTCCGAAAACCAAAATCGCCTGAACCCCGAGATACACCATCGTCCCTTTGCGTCCTCCGCGTGATCGCAACTGCCCATAGTCGATCGTCCCCAGCAGCGCATAAACAACGCCGCAAGCGATGGAGAACGCGCCACGAATCGTCTCAATCCGAATATCCCGATACACCAACGCGGTCACGTAACTGAGCGCCGTGGTCAGCACGAACGCCACCGCGACATCGCTCCGACAGCAAAACCAAGTTCGCAAAAAAGACCGCATCACCCGTGGTTGTATCAGATTTTCCCCCATTTGGCATGTGCCGAAAGTCATGGACGGGATCGCCCTAAGATTGGCTACAAGTAGTGGTCTTCGTTAAAAATTCGTATCGTTCAGCGTCTTATATCAAAACGGAAAAGATTGCTATAAATTGAAGCTCGCCAGTGGAAGATCAGGACGTTTGCTCGAGGAGATGATGCCTCAATCCAGCGCGGGAATCGGGACTCCATCTGCCCCAACCGCTCAACAACTTCCGCCGTGGTCGAATGTGAACTTTTCCCCGCCCGAAGACTGGGTCGATATGTTGGAAAGAGGCAGCGCCCCAGCAAGTCCAGGCGCTCACATTACGCACCTGCTTTGGTCCCGCCAGCATCACGCCGAACGGGCCACGAGCTTTTTTGACGTTTCTACTCGGCTTGAGACCACCGTTGCCGTTCAACATGAATCGCAGTGGAAACTGAGCCTGCAGCCTCGGACCCAAACGCTTACGCTCCATTGGCTGCGGGTCATTCGCGGAGACAAAAAAATCAATCACCTCCATCGTGATCGAGTCCGGTTGATCCAGCGTGAAGCAAGTCTCGAAGAACTCGTGATCGACGGAGCCTGGACATTATTGGTTGTACTCGATGACGTGCGTCCCGGTGATATCGTGGAAGCAGGTTATTCCTATAAAACGAATAATCCGATCCGGCCTGACGGCGCCGAAGCATATTTTTCCATCCCGTCCACAGTCACCATCGCCAAATACCACCTGAGCGTTCGATTTGCGCCGCATCGACCGTTGCGCTGGCAGGCTTCCGCGGATGCCGCACAACACGTGGAATCCGTCGTTCCGGAAGGATTGAAAAAATGGACTTGGGAAGGCGCCCAGCTCGAACCGCGAGAACTTGAGAAGAACACTCCGGCCAATTTTCCGGATTATATAAATGTTCAAGTCTCCGATTTAGAGAACTGGAATGCGCTCGCGGCGACGGTGCATCAATCGTGGAACGCCTCGATTTCGGAGCCGGATAAATTGGACGACGCATTTCCTCGACCACGCTCCGTCAATGCAGACGCAGTGGTGCGGCTCATTCAAACCATTCAAGACAATTACCGTTATCTCAGTTTGGACTTAGAAGCTGGCGGGTGGACACCGGCATCTCCGTTTACGGTCATCCAACGTCGCTATGGAGATTGCAAGGACCTCGCTTGGCTCGCGGCGAATGTGCTGAACAGATGGGGAGTGTTCGCGGATGTTGTTTTGGTCAACTCGCACTTCCGTGAAAAAATTTTAGATCTGCCTCCGATGCAAAGTTTGTTCAATCATGCGATCGTGCAGGTCGAGATTGAGCAGCAAACGCGGTGGTTCGATCTCACGCACCGCGCACAAGGTGGAAATTTTTCGACAATGCCGGTGTCGCACTACGGAGCAGGACTTGTGGTGAGTCCTAAAACAGCGGGCCTTGAAACCCAACCCGGACCCGCTGCTCCGACGCTCTACGCATTGCGGGAAACGCTTTATATAGACACCCGCAAGTCGTGCCCTTCGGCGGTGGAGATTCGAGTCCGCGCCGAAGGCTGGCAGGCCGAAAATCTCCGCCGCGCGCGCCTTCATGCAGGGGAAGTCAATTTTGAAAGAGATCGCACCGCCGCGGCGCGAGACCGGTTCGGCAAAGTGAAACGAATCGGCGAGATGCAATGGCGCGATCGCCGAGAGGAAAATATTTGTGAGATCGTGGAGGCCTTCGAAATCCAAGATTGTTTACGCAGCATATCGAATGACCCGCGTGTGGCGCTTTATCTCCCGCCATCACTCGTCCATACGCTTACGCTCCCGGAAGACCGAAAACGGCGCACACCCTGGGCAGTGCCATTTCCGCTCGTCGTTCGCCACGAGGTTCGCGTAAGAGTCCTCTCCTTGAGGCCGGGGCGAGATTCTCGGAAGAAATGGTCTGAACCCGAACTAGCCGCGACAACCGAGCAGCCCTGTGGCAGGCAAAGGTGGTCCACCATTGTTCGCTTCTCGACCGAGAAACCATCGGTCGATCGGCAACGCCTACTCCTCTATCGGAAAAGCCTAGAGAGTCTACTTAAGGCTTCGACGTGGCATCTTTACCTGTCACAAGGCGATGCTCGACCGGCCTTCGATAACGGATTTGGCCAATTGCCCGCGGTCGAAGAAGGCGTCGCGGCCTATGTTCCCAGCGCCGACGATTCCGCGTTTCCGGAACTTCATCGCGCGCGTGATCCCTCGATCATGCCGAAGCCTCAATTTGTTACTCACTCGCCCCGCCGCCGAAAGAAGAGCTATCGAAAGCTCAAAAACGCACTAAAGGTCACGTTCCCGATTTTCGTTATTGTGGTCGTTTCGATAGTTCTCCGAAGCTGCATAGATCCCGCGGCCAGATAGCGTTCCTGCCGGTCGCTCAAAACACATTAGTTGCGGAACCTGGGAGTCCCCGTGCTTTCTGCAGGGGAACAGAGATCTTATCAACTGGGGCGGCGCTTCACGCGCTGTAGAGAAATTCTGAATACGTTTCCCCCCGCAACCTTCCCATGCCATGATTCATCAGTGCGCTACTAGTCACGGTTCCACGCTCGGCTTCGAATTCAGCGGACGCGTTGACGATAAAGATTATCAAGAATTCGTCCCGCGCGTAGACGCGGCCATTGC
>Ga0207702_10003818_pt1 | contig 13596 bp, 16 predicted proteins | sample KBSCornC62_FD_184302 | JGI IMG/M metagenome (GOLD analysis project Ga0207702, IMG submission 184302) | Corn rhizosphere microbial communities from Kellogg Biological Station, Michigan, USA - KBS Corn C6-2 (SPAdes) (version 2) | ecosystem: Host-associated > Plants > Roots > Rhizosphere > Soil ...
CGACGTCTCCGCCGCGTTCGATGAATTCCTGAGGTCCATTCCTGCGGATCAGCCGATCATCCTTGCCGGCCATAGCCAAGGCGCTCTTCATCTGATGCGCCTCCTTCGCGATCACCACGATCAGCTGAAGGGGCGGCTGGTCGCGGCCTATGTGGTCGGGTGGCCGATCGACAAAGCATCCGACCTTCCGGCGCTCGGCTTTCCTGGCTGCAGCTCACCCACCCAGACCGGCTGCATCCTAAGCTGGCTCAGCTTCGCGGACCCGCCCAATCCGTCCCTCATCCTTGCCGATTGGCAGAAGACGAGGGGGCTTACCGGCGGCCCTAGAAAGCGAGAGGACATCCTCTGCGTGAACCCGATCACCGGTACCGCCAACGGAGCAGCTCCGCCGCGCGCAAACCCTGGAACGCTGGTCCCGTCCAGCGATTTCACGAGCGCGACGCTGCAGCCGGCAGCGGTCGGCGCCCATTGCGACAAGGGGCTTCTGATCCTCGACGGCAACATCCCGCCGCTGGGGCCGTTCGTCCTCCCCGGTAACAACTATCACGTCTACGATTATGCGTTGTTCTGGGGCGCAATTCGGCAGGACGCTGAACGAAGGCTCGCCGCGTGGCGCAGCCGCTGATCACGACCGTTCCGGCTGAATTTGCTGGCGCTGTGGCAGCCGGCCGGCTTGCCGGGCTCGATGTCGGAACCAAGACCATCGGCCTTGCGACCTGCGATGCCGAATGGCGCTTCGCCGGCCCGTCAGAAACGATCCGCCGAACCAAGTTCACTCAGGACCTGGAGGCGCTCCGTGGATTCACCGAAGGCAACCGAATTACTGGTTTGGTGATCGGTCTCCCTCTCAACATGGATGGCAGCGACAGCCCACGAACACAGTCGGTCCGCGCTTTCACCCGCAACCTCGCGCCGCTCGGCTTGCCGGTGCTCTTGTGGGACGAACGCTGGTCGACGGTCGCGGTCGAACGGGCGATGATCGACGCCGACGTCAGCCGCGCCAAACGCGCAGAGAAAGTCGATGCGCTCGCGGCCGCCCACATTCTTCAAGGCGCGATCGACGCTCTGGCCAATCTGGCCAACGGCAGTTAGGCGGCACGCTCGTGGACCTGCTTTCGATCGATTCGCTGTCGGACGACCAGATCGCGACGATTCTGGAACGCGGGCAGCATTGGTTCGAGCGGCTTCGCGAAAGCCAATCCAGCGAAGCCTTGAACGGCAAGCTGGTCTTCAACGTCTTCTACGAAAATTCCACCCGCACCGCGATGTCGTTCGCGACGGCCGCGCACCGGCTTGGCGCTTCGCCGCAATTTCTGTCGGTCGAGCATTCCTCGGTGAAAAAAGGCGAAACCCTCGAGGATACCGCCCGCACACTGAACGCGATGCGCCCGGACCTGATGGTGATCCGGCACGAGGAGAATGGCGCGCCGGAGCGGGTGGCGGCGATCATGCGCTGCCCGGTCATCAATGCCGGCGACGGCACGAACGAGCATCCGACTCAGGCGCTCCTGGATGCGGCGACGATCCGATCGCGGTTCGGTGGGATCGAAGGGCTGACGATCGCCATTTGTGGTGACATCCGGCACAGCCGTGTCGCCCGATCAAATGCCAAGCTTCTGCCGAGACTGGGCGCGATAGTCCGCCTCGCTGGGCCGCCGGAGCTCATGCCGAACGGCCACGCAAGGCTATCGATCGAAGAGGCTGTCCAGGGTGCCGATGTGGTGATGATGCTCCGGATTCAGCGCGAGCGCTTAGAGCGCGATCTGGAGGATCGTCCCGGCGAATATCTGCAGCGCTACGGCCTCACTCGCGAGCGGCTGGCGCTGGCCAAGCCGAATGCCGTGGTAATGCATCCCGGACCGATGAACCGGGGCGTCGAAATCGAGGGCCAGATCGCCGACAGTGCGGAACGGTCTCTGATTGAGCTTCAGGTCGAGTATGGCGTAGCCGTGCGAATGGCCTGTCTGGAGCTTGCGCTTCGCGATTAGCGCGAGGCGAACTGGACGGGCGAGTCTCCGGCGACGCCGCGAACGAAGCAGTTCGCACCCTTTTCGCGGAGCGTCGAGCAAAGATGCTGTGCCTGGCCCGCGCTGGCGAAGCCCTTCACCGACAGCCGGTAGACCGTGCCCTTCGAGCTCTGGAACCTTGCGCTGACCGGTTCATAGCTGCCGAGAGCAGAATAGCGATGCGCGATCGTGTTCCAGGCGGCCTCGACCGCCTTGGGAGAGCTGTAGGCGCCGAGTTGCACCACCGCGTTGGATTTGCCTTCCGAATGCACTGCCTTCGCCGCAGCTTTGCGGACGCGGTCGGTGATGGCGACGTAGCTCGGCGGCGGAGCATCGAATTTGGTCGGCAGCGGCGCAAAAGGAGCCGTGGCGGGCTGGACCAGCGTCTTGGCGGCCTCGGCAACATCCTTTGCGGCGAGCGGGTCAGCTGAACTCTGCGGAGCCGGAGTAGCCTCTGCGGTTTGCGGTGCAGCCGCTGCCGCCTGAGGAGCGGAGTTAGATGTCGCTGCGGCCTCGGGTTGGGTCACAGCGGGTGCAGCGGGCACAGCCGGAGCAGGATCAGGAAGCAGAACCGAGGTGGTCTGCTCCGCCTGCTGGGTGGCGGCCTGGGCAAGACGCTCGAGCGGATTTTGCATGCCCTTCAGCGCAAGGCGCTGGGGCTCGCCGGGATCGGCGGCCGGCTGAATTCCGGTCACTGCGGCGATTTGATCCGAAGGCCGGGTTGGCTTTGCGACCTGCATCCACTGCTGGATCCGTGGCTCGAGCTGATTCGGCGCAAGATCCTGTGCGGCGATGGTCCGCGCTTCGGTCCACTGACCGGCCAATCCGTAGGCCATCGCCAGATTCTGCCGCACGCGGCTGTCCGCACCCGGGGTGCGGGCCGCAGCTTCGAGCACCTGGATGGCGTCGACCGGGCGCCCAGCGAGCGCCACGGCCAGCCCGTAATCGGCCGGATCGAGCGAATCCCGGGCAAGGTTCAGGTAACCAAGCGCCTCTGCATTCTTGCCTTGAGCGATCTGCACCAACGCCAGCTTGAGGACCACCTGCGGCTGGTTCGGAAGCAGGCTCAGCGAATCCTGGTAGGCGGTTTCCGCCGAAGCGAACCGGCCTGCAGCGAAATAACAATTGCCGAGCAACATCCGGAAGCCTGCATCGTCCGGCGTGTATTGGACGGCTTGCTCTGCCAGCGAGACAGCAGTCCCATATTGTTTTGCCTCGAGCGCGGCCTGGGCCGCAGTCGCGAGACCGACGTGGCCCGAGGCGGTACCGAGCATCTGACGGTTATGCGGCCCTATGGCGCACCCTGTCATGGTCGCGGCGACTGCCAGAGCGGAAACGGTCGTGACGATTCGGAGCGACTTGATCATGGGCTTATCCCTTGCGTTTTGCCTTCTCGGCCATCGCGTCGAGCTCAGGCATCGACGCCAGCAACTGGTCGAGCGCTTCGGTGACCAGCATCTGCGCGGAACGTCCGCCGATTGCGCAGGCGAGGCGAAGCTTGAGATGCCGCTCGGCATCCAGCCGGAGAGTGAATGCGGCTTTGTCCTTGCTTCCAGGGGCCGCCCTTGGCGTGCGTGGACGGCGTGGCGCCGGAGCACGAACCGTCTCCACCGGTGCGGGCGGAGCAACGAAGGTCACGGGCTGCACGACGGTGCGAAGTTCCAGCGCTTCCGGTTCAGAGTCTTCGGCTTCGGGCTCTTCGGTTTCGTAGACCTCGGCGCTTTCGAACGCCGGTCGGACTTCATCGGCTTCAGAAGTGTCGTACAGCTCTGCCGTCTCGTCGAATTCCTCTTCTTCCTCACCGGCATCTTCCGGCGAGTAAGAGGACAGGCGGCCGCTGATTTCGGCCTGCTGCTTGTGCACCGGGGATTCGACCGGGGTCAGGCCCCCGAGATTGTGCGGATGCGCCGGCACCACTTCGCCGAAGGCATCGTGATCGACGTCGGGCGCAGGAGTAAGAGTCGGCTTGGGCGGTTCAAAGCCCATGTCATTCCAGCCGAGGTCATCCAGGCCAGCGCCCATCTGGCCGAAGCCCTGCGGACGCATCGCCGGACGGGCCGCGCCTTTGCGCGCCAGCAGGCCGGAGGAGAGAGAAGCGAAAGGTTTGGGTTCAGCCACCGCGGGTCTCCCTTACTGACCCACGACTCGGCGGCCGAAACCGCCGACGGGACGCGGACTGGCCGGGCTGCTTATCCCCGGCGAAGCACTCGGAGCCGCGAACACTGTGCGGCGGAAATTCTTTTCGAGCCGATCCGAGATATAATCCCAAAGCTCGATAACCTCGCGGGCGGAGCGGCCCTGCGGATCGACTTCCATCACGGTGCGGCCATCGATCATCGATGCCGCGAAATCGGTGCGGTGATGGATGGTGACAGGAGCGACGGTGCCGTGTTGCGATAGAGCGACGGCGGCCTCGTAGGTGATCTTTGCTTTCGGGGTCGCCGCGTTGACGACAAAGATCAGCGGCTTGCCGGCACGATCGCAGAGATCGACAGTGGCGCCGACGGCGCGAAGATCGTGCGGGCTCGGACGCGTCGGGATCACGATCAGCTCGGCGACAGCGATGACGCTCTGGATCGCCATGGTGATGGCCGGTGGCGTGTCGATCACTGCAAGGCGGAAGCCCTGCTGGCGAAGCACTTCGAGGTCGGAAGCAAGACGGGCGACGGTGGTCTGAGCAAAGGCCGGCATTTCCGCCTCGCGCTCGTTCCACCAATCGGCAAGGCTGCCCTGAGGGTCGATGTCGATCAGGCAAACGGGGCCCGCTCCCGCCAGCTGAGCCTGCACCGCAAGATGCCCGGAGAGGGTCGTCTTCCCCGAACCGCCTTTCTGCGATGCCATAGCCAGAACGCGCATGCTTGTCCCCTTGAGTGAATTCGATCGATCGAGGGTGGAGTGGCACTCAAGGCTCTAAAATCTGGTTAATATGGCGAGGACTCTGTTGCCCCGCGGCTCGACTTGGCTAGGCTGAAGCCATGGAGTGGCGTTCGGAGGGAATCATCGTGAAGGCTGTCAAAGGCTTGGCTGCGGCCGCTGTCCTGATCGGAGCTGCAGACCCCGCGTTCGCGCAGCAAAGCGTGAAGAGCGGAATCGATGCCTGGCAACACGGCGATTATGCTTCGGCCGTCGCGATCTGGCGTCCGCTTGCACAGAAGGGCAATGCCGACGCCGAGTTCGACCTTGGTCAGGCCTACCGCCTTGGCCGGGGAGTTCCGGTGGACCTGGCGCTGGCACAGCTCTGGCTGGAGAAGGCGGCGGACGCCGGTCATCTGGATGCTCAGACGACGCTCGGACTGCTGTTGTTCGACAGCGGCAACCGCTCCGGCGCGATGCGGTGGCTGAAGAAAGCCGCCGAACGTGGCGAGCCGCGGGCGATGCTGGTCTACGGCACCGCGCTGTTCAACGGCGATGGAGTGCCCAAGGACCCGCTTACCGCCTACGCCTATGTCAGCAGGGCGGCAGCGCAGGGGCTGCAGCCGGCGAAAGCAACGCTTGCGGATATGGACCAGGTGCTTCCCGTCGATGTGCGGCAGAAGGCGCTCGCCATGGCGATGAACCAGTCCAAGGCAGCTCCGGCGCCATCGAGTGCGCCCGCAGCGAAACCGGCGCGAACCAAAGCTCAGCCCAAACCGCAACCCGCGCCGAAGCCAAAACCTCCCGTCGAAACTGCGGTAGCGGCGCCTCCGCCGAAGCGGACCCTTCCACAGACCGCACCAACGCCGAAACCTGCCCCTGTCGCAGCGTCCGGCGGCTGGCGGATCCAGCTCGGCGCCTTCTCGCAGCGTGGCTCAGCCGAAGCTTTGTACCGCAAGCTTGGCGGGAGCCTGGGCGGGCATCAGGCCTATTACATTCCGGTCGGTAAGATCACGCGATTGCAAGTCGGCCCGTACCCAAGCCGCGAGGCTGCTTCGGCCGCCTGCTCTTCGCTGCACGGACAGGCCTGTTTCCCGGTCGCGGCCAAGTAACCTAGGCGCGCACCCACTCTTTTTTGCGGATTCCCTGCACCCACAGCAATGCATCGAGCCCGTGATGATCGAGCCGGGCGTCGGCAACTTCGGCCAAGGCCGGCTTCGCGCGATAGGCAATTCCCAGCCCCGCTTCCTGGACCATCAGCTTGTCATTGGCGCCGTCCCCGATGGCCATCACCTGCTCGCGCCCGAGCCTCAGCTGCTCGCGGGCTTCGATCAGAGAGGCACGTTTGGTCTCCGCATCGACTATCGGGTCGCTGACCTTGCCGTTCAGCTGAGTGCCGTCGAACAGCAGCCGGTTGGCCTTCACACGATCGAAGCCGATCATCTTCCCCACCGGCTCGGCAAAGGAAAGGAAGCCGCCGGAGATGAGCAAAGTCTGCGCGCCGCCGACGCGCATGGTGCGGACGAGGGTCGCAGAGCCCGGATTGGGCACGACGCGCTCGGCAAGACAGCGGGCGATCGCATCCTCTTCCAGCCCGGACAGTAGCGCCACCCGCTCGCGAAGCGCTGCCTTGAAATCGAGCTTGCCCTGCATCGCGCGCTCGGTGATCTCCGCCACCTCGCGCTTCAGGCCGACGAAATCGGCGAGCTCGTCGATGCATTCCTGCCCGATCATCGTCGAATCCATGTCGGCGACGAGCAGCTTTCTGAAGCGCGGCTCTTCCTCCTGAACCACAACATCGGCATCTTCGAGAGCGCTCAATGCCCAGCGCGCGCTGGCGAGTTCCCCCGTGAACCGAAGGTCGGCGGCGTCCCCTTCGTCGATCCAGTGCCAGAACGCCGCCCCAGGATCGACCTCGCGTAGAAGCCCCAACGCGCGATCGATCAGCCTGTCATCGAGCCGTCCCGCTGCTATCAACGTCACAATGGCCATAGGTCGAACCCGCAAACCTCCTGTCGTTCTCATTGCCGGGCCGACCGCAAGCGGCAAGTCGGCGCTCGCGCTTGAATTCGCAAAGCGCAGCGGAGGGGTGATCGTCAATGCCGATAGCGCGCAAATCTATCGCAACCTGCCGATCCTTAGCGCCGCGCCAACCTCCGAAGAGCGAGCACAGGCGGAACACCGGTTGTATGGCGTTCGCGATCCCGCGGAGCCCTGTTCCGCTGCCGAATGGGCCGAGATGGCGCGCAAGGAGATTGCAAGCATCCAAGCAGAAGAGCGGCTGCCGATCCTGGTCGGCGGTACGGGGCTTTATGTTCGAACACTCCTCGACGGCATTGCGCCGGTGCCTCCGATCGATCCGGCGGTTCGCGAACGGGTGCGATCGCAGTCAGTCGAGCAAAACCGGGCCGAGCTCGAGAGCGCGGATCCCGAAACAGCAGCGCGACTAGGGCCGACTGACAAGACGCGGACTGCGCGGGCGCTGGAGGTGGCGCTTTCGACCGGACGACCGCTTGCTGAGTGGCAGCAGCATCGCGAAGGTGGGATTGGGCACGAAATCAGGTTGAAGCCGCTGATCCTGCTGCCGCCGCGCGATTGGCTTTACGCGCGGTGCGACGAGCGATTCGAACGGATGCTCGAAAGCGGTGCCGTTGAGGAGGTGAAGGCGTTACTGGACCGAAGACTCGACGCTTCCCTGCCGGCGATGCGCGCGATCGGGGTTCGCGAGATCGCGAATTACCTTTCCGAAAACGCCACCCCGGAGCAAGCGGTTGCGGCCGGACAACAGGCGACACGCAATTATGCGAAGCGCCAGTACACCTGGTTCGCTCACCAACCGCCCTCAGAATGGCCCCGCTTCACTGAGCCGGTCGAGGGGCACGCAATGGACGAGGCCATGAGCCTGCTTTAGTCGGCAGCTGTGGACCTGATCCGGGAAAGCGAAATCGACCCTGAGCCGCTGGCAAGCAAGCGCGTCGCCATCGTCGGCTACGGCAACCAAGGGCGGGCGCAGGCGCTCAACCTCAAGGACAGCGGCATCGACGTGGTGGTCGGTCTCCGCAGCGGATCGGGGAGCCGGATCGAAGCCGAGGCGGCGGGGCTCCAGGTCGGCCTGCTCGATAACGCCGTCGCCTCGGCCGAGCTCGTGATGCTGCTCGCGCCCGATGAGATCCTCGGCGATCTCTATTTAGAAATCGAGCCATCGCTAAGGCCCGGAGCGGCACTTGGCTTCAGCCACGGCCTCGCCGTCCATTTCGGCTTCATAAAACCACGAGAAGATCTCGATATATTTCTAGTGGCGCCGAAAGGTCCGGGAACGGCGCTTCGGTCGCTTTATCAAGCAGGCAAAGGCATGGTCGCGCTGTGGGGCGTGGCGCAGGACGCCACCGGAATTGCGCGCGACATTGCCCTCGCTTATGGCCGCGCGATTGGTTGCGCTCGCGCCGGGCTCATTTCCTCCAGCTTCGAAGAGGAAGCGGTCGCCGACCTGTTCAACGAGAACGCTGTCGTCTGGGGCGCTGTACCTGAACTGCTGCGCGCCGGGTTCGAAACACTGGTGGAAGCCGGAATCTCGCCCGAGATCGCTTACCTGGAATGTGTCGGCGAGTTGAACCTGCTGGCTGATTTGATCGAAGCACGCGGGATCGCCGGGATGCGCAAAGCGATCTCCAACACTGCCGAACTTGGTGCAACGCTGGGTGGACCGAAAATCATCGGCAACGACGTGCGAGACCGAATGAGGCAAGTTCTCCAATCCGTGCAGTCCGGCGAGTTCGCGGCAGCACTCCGAGGGGAGCAACTGAGCGGTTATCCGCTCCTGACCAAAGCCCGCGCGGATGTGGCAGCTCAGCCGATCGAAAGAGTCTACCGGAGCTTGAACGACCTCAAGGACTAGCCGATCACCTCCGCGGGCGGGGGAGTTTCGCGATTTCCCACTGACGCTCGCTCCAGATACGCCTTCTGGAGCTTCCGGTGAGCCGCGGCGGCCTCTTCATCCACGGCGCTCTGCGCGAGTTCCAGCTCTTCAGCCGCGCGCTGGGCATAATATGCCCGATCCTTGCCGTCATACTCGTTCATAACCCAGCTCCTCGCTGCCCGAACGATAGCACAATCATCAACGAAAGTCGTCGGCGGGAGCGCCAATCGTCGGCTCAGGGGTTCGCTTTGCCCCGTTCGATCGCCTCGAGGACGATGCGCTTCGCTTCGGCAGCGTCGCCCCATTCGCCGATCCGGACCCATTTTTCGGGTTCGAGGTCTTTGTAATGTTTGAAGAAATGCTCAATCTGCTGGAAAATGATCGATGGCAGGTCGTGCCGCTCGCCGACGTCGGAATAATAAGGGAAAGTCGTATCGACGGGAACGCAGATCAGCTTCTCGTCGCCACCATGCTCGTCTTCCAGCTTCAGAACACCGATCGGCCGTGCACGGACCACGCACCCGGGTATGAAGGACGACCGGGCGATGACCAGAGCGTCGAGCGGATCGCCGTCCGGCGACAAGGTGTGCGGGACGAAGCCGTAATTGGCCGGATAACGCATCGGGGTGTGCAGGATCCGGTCCACGAACAGCGCACCCGACTTCTTGTCGAACTCATATTTCACGGGCTCGCCGCCGACCGGGACTTCGATCACGACATTGATGTTTTCGGGCGGCGAGTCACCGACCGAGATCAAATCCAAATTCATTGCAGCTCCTAATTCAGGGCAAGTGCGGGTGGGTGCGGAACAGGGCGAGCCCGAAGAACAGGCCCGCGAGCCCTAGCCCCACCGATCCGATTACGTAACCCGCGGCGGCCGCATAGGCATGCCGCTCAACGAGCAGCGCGGTATCGAGCGAGAAGGTTGAAAAGGTGGTGAAGCCCCCCAGGATTCCGGTCGTGAGAAACAGGCGAAGATGCTGGTTCATCCCGGTTCGGAACGCGAAATAACCGGCGAAAAGGCCCATGATGAAAGAGCCGAGGACGTTGACGATGAACGTGCCTGCCCATGGGAAGCCCGCGCCGAACAAGCGAGCGGCGGCGAGATTGGTCCCGTGCCGAAGCGCCCCACCGACACCTGCCCCCAAAAAAACAACGAGATAGCCCATATTCCTCCTACAGCACCTGAACCAGCGACGTAGGAGTCATCAGCCCTTGCGGCGGTTATACGGGAGACCCCATTCCCGGCGCTTCAATAGCAGCGGACGGTTAGAGGGCAATGGTCGCCTGACTTAGGCGCGCTCGCTTGATGCCCGTGCGGCGAACACTTCCTTCGCGAGCGCCATCGCGTTCAGCGCAGCGGGGAAACCCGCATAGGCGACCATCTGGATGATGATTTCGACAATCTCGGCTTTGCTCACACCGACATTGAGCGCTGCATTGATGTGCACCTTGAGTTGCGGAGCGGCGTTGCCCATCGCGGTCAAGGCGGCAACCGTCGCGATCTCGCGGCTCTTCAGGTCGAGGCCGGGGCGGCTGTAAATGTCGCCGAAGCCGAACTCGACGATGTACCGGCCGAGATCCGGAGCAATGTCGGAAAGGCTCTCGATAACTTTCTCGCCGGCTTCTCCGTCGATTTCTCCGAGCTTTTGCCAGCCGCGGTCGAACCGCTCATTATGAGCGGCAGCGCCTGTGCGTTCCATCGCGTAATCCATGAACGTCGCCTCCTTCACGGCGGGACGTAGGTGCTTGCCCGCACAGGTCAATGCCGGTTCTTATCGTCGGCCGAACAGCTTTTCGATGTCGCTGTGTGCGAGCTTCACCCAGGTCGGGCGGCCGTGATTGCACTGGCCCGAACGTGGCGTCACCTCCATCTCTCGAAGCAGAGCGTTCATTTCGGCGACCGAGAGCACTCGCCCTGCCCTCACCGAACCATGGCAGGCGATCGTCGCTTCGACATGGTCGAGCCGCTCCTGAAGCGACAGCGCGGAGCCGAGCTCCGCGATTTCGGCCGCAAGATCGCTGAGCAGCTTGCGGAGGTCGGGACTGCCGAGTGCGGCGGGCACCGATCGCACGAGGATGGATGTTGGACCGAACCGTTCGACCTCAAGCCCAAGCCCGGAAAGGTCTGTGACGGCTCCCTCGAGCCGGTCGCAATCCGGTTCGTCCAGTTCGACGACTTCGGGGATTAGCAGATTCTGCCGCGGCACCGATCCATCGGAGCGCCCGGCACGGAGCCGTTCGAGGACCAGCCGTTCGTGCGCGGCATGCTGATCCACGATCACCAGTCCATCTTCTGCTTCGGCGACGATATAGGTGGCGGCAACCTGCCCGCGCGCGACGCCGAGGGGAAAGGACGGCACCGGCTCAACGGCTGCTTCCGCGCGGGCGGCGGGTTCAACCCGAATGCCGTTGAACAGCGGGCGCTGCTCGCGAACAGTGTGGTTCGTCGCCCTGGCGTAGGCCGGGGTCTCAGCAAAATTCTGATGCGGCGGCTGTATCTCGCTGAGATCCCGGCCTACGCCGGGATGACGTGCATTCTCGCTCGTAATCCACTGTACCGGCGCTGCCGCCTGCTCGCGAGCGGCGCTTCGGTGGGATTCGGCATCGAGCGCTGCCCTGATCCCGCCAACAATCAGCCCCCGAACCGCAGCTGAATCGCGGAAGCGGACCTCGGTCTTCGCGGGATGAACATTCACGTCCACGTCTTCCAGCGGCACTTCAAGGAAGAGCGCGGCGATCGGGTGACGATCGCGGGCGATCAGATCGCGATAAGCCCCACGGAGCGCCCCGACCAGCAACCGGTCCTTCACGGGGCGCGAATTGACGAACAGATATTGCTGGTCCGCCATTCCGCGATTGAAGGTTGGAAGGCTGACGACACCGGTCAGTCGAAGGCCATCGCGAACACAATCGATGCCGACGCCATGTCTCTCCAGCTCCGCCGCAAGCAAAGCGGCGACGCGTTGAGGGGGACTGGACGGCTGCAGCGACAACACGCGCCGGCCGTCATGCTCAAGCGCGAAAGCGACATCGCTTCGCGCCATCGCCAGCCGCTTCACCGCGTCGAGAGAGGCGGCATATTCGCCGCGCGGGCTACGCAGGAACTTGCGCCGCGCCGGTACCTTGCCGAACAGCTCTTCGATGCGGACGCGAGTTCCCGGAGGAAGTGCTGCCGGCCCCTCCATCGCCCGCACGCCATGATCGATCTCGATCCGCCAGCCGTCGGCGCCCCGTTCGCGGCTTTCCAGCGTCAGGTGCGAAACGCTGGCGATCGAGGGCAACGCCTCGCCCCGGAAGCCAAAACTGGTCACTCGGTCGATGGAGTCATTCGGAAGCTTCGAGGTTGCGTGCCGCTCCAGCGCCAGCCGCATCTCGTCCGGGCTCATCCCGCAACCGTCGTCGGTCACCTCGATGAGGCCAATCCCCCCGCCGGAAAGCCGAATCGTGACGTTAGCCGCGCCCGCATCCAGCGCATTTTCGACCAGTTCCTTTAGCGCGCTTGCCGGCCGCTCGACCACCTCGCCGGCGGCGATTCTATCAATGAGTTCGGAGGGCAGTCTTCTTATTGACATGTTAATGGGTCTAGCCCAATCCGAGCCATCCCGCGAAGTGCTGATTTACCGCGGGAAATTCAGTTTTTATTCAATGGGAACCGTTTAATTTTCAATCGTGTGGCGGGGGGAGCTTCCGGCTGCCACGGGCAAGGCGGAGAATAAGTTGAGCATGTTCTGGACGCGCTGGTTCAAATGGATGTCGCACGACATGGCGATCGACCTGGGGACCGCCAACACTTTGGTCTATGTCCGTGGGCGGGGCATCGTCCTCAACGAGCCGTCCGTAGTCGCGATCGAAACGATCAATGGCGTCAAGAAGGTGAAGGCGGTCGGCGACGACGCCAAGCTGATGATGGGCAAGACGCCGGACCAGATCGAAGCCATCCGGCCGCTGCGCGACGGCGTGATCGCCGATATCGATGTCGCCGAGCAGATGATCAAGCACTTCATCCACAAGGTGCACGGGGGCAAGATGCGCGCCTGGCGCTTCCCGGAGATCGTGATTTGCGTGCCGTCGGGATCCACGAGCGTCGAGCGGCGCGCGATCCGCGACGCTGCGTCAAACGCCGGGGCAAGCGCAGTTTACCTGATCGAAGAGCCGATGGCGGCCGCGATCGGCGCCGACATGCCCGTTACCGAGCCGATCGGATCGATGGTCGTCGATATCGGCGGCGGTACGACGGAAGTTGCGGTGCTGTCGCTTCGAGGCCTCGCCTACACAACTTCGGTCCGCGTCGGCGGCGACAAGATGGACGAGGCGATCAGCTCCTATGTCCGCCGCAACCACAACCTGCTGATCGGGGAAGCCACCGCTGAGCGCATCAAGAAGGAAGTCGGAATCGCAAAGCCCCCGACCGACGGGATCGGCAAGACGGTGCACATCAAGGGCCGCGACCTGGTGAACGGCGTTCCCAAGGAAATCTCGATCAACCAGGGCCAAATCGCCGAAGCGCTTTCGGAGCCGGTCGGAACGATCGTCGAAGGCGTCCGAATCGCGCTCGAGAATACGGCTCCGGAACTCGCGGCGGATATTTGCGACCAGGGAATCGTGCTCACCGGCGGCGGCGCGTTGCTGCAAGGGCTGGATGAGGTGCTTCGGGACGAGACCGGTCTCCCGGTGACTGTAGCCGAAGATCCGCTGACCTGCGTCGCGCTCGGAACCGGCCGGGCGCTCGAGGAAGAGCAGTTCCGCGGCGTCCTCCAAACCGCCTGAGCGGCAGCTGAGCGGTGGCGGCGCCGTCAGGACCGCGCCCGGGGTGGTCGC
>Ga0207702_10003822_pt1 | contig 13586 bp, 11 predicted proteins | sample KBSCornC62_FD_184302 | JGI IMG/M metagenome (GOLD analysis project Ga0207702, IMG submission 184302) | Corn rhizosphere microbial communities from Kellogg Biological Station, Michigan, USA - KBS Corn C6-2 (SPAdes) (version 2) | ecosystem: Host-associated > Plants > Roots > Rhizosphere > Soil ...
CGCAGGCAAACTGGCGGCTGTTCGGTGTTGAATAGGCGTACTGGTTGTTCGCGACGATGACGACCAGCGGGAGTTTCTCGACTGCGGCGGCATTGAGCCCCTCGTGGAATGCGCCAGTCGATGTGCCGCCATCTCCGAGACAGGTGGCGCCGACTACGCCGCTTTCCCCGCGCATCCGGCGCGCGAGCAATCCGCCTGCGACGACGGGAATCATCGCGCCCAGATGGCTGATCATTGCATAGTAGCCCTCCCGCGGGCGGCCGCGGTGGATGTTGCCATCCCGCCCGCGCATCGAGCCCAGCGAGGAGCCGAGATAGGTGCGCAGCGTATCGAGGATCGTGTCGCCGAACGCCATGCGTCCGGCCTGGTCGCGAATGAGCGGGGCGAAAATATCGCCTTTCCGTAAATTGATACCGAGAGAGACGCTGAGTGCCTCCTGGCCTCGGCCCAGGAACACGCCTCCCTTGATTTTTCCCCCGCGATAAAGCGCGGCGAGTTTTTCCTCCAGCACGCGCGCCGCGAGCATGATGCGGTAAGCCTTGACGACTTCGGAGCCAACGTCCCGCACCGTGCCTTGGCGCTCCTTCACGACTTCAGACATTGAGCGCTTAGGCTATGGAGAAAGGCTCCGTTCTGCAAACGAAGAGTTCGCCGCAACGCGAACTTATTGAGGTATCGCATGCCAGACCATCACCAGGATGCCAAAGAAGATCAGGCACAGGATGATGAATTGAAGCTTCGCGAGATTGCGCTCCGCCTTGCGCGGTCGGGGGCGACGGGGCGCCTCATCGGCCGTGCGAAATTTATCGTGCGGTACGTTGAAAGATTTCTGCCCGGCACGAGTCGTCTTCAGATTGATGACGATCGGCTCGCGCTGGCGCTTCTTGAGCTGCTGGAGCTTGCGCGGGGCATCCTCGATCACCCTGCGAGCCTGCTCCTGGCGGCGGAGCAGGGCTTCCTGCTCGGCGAGCAGGCGCTGCTGCTCGGCAAGTAGCGGGCTGTCAGCCTTTTTCCTGCCTTTGGAGTTGGACGAAGGTTTGGGTGGCATCGAGTGAGCGGTTATTTTGCACCGGTTGAGGACCAGACCCAGAACAAGAGCGCAATGATACTGATGACCAGAATAGGCAGGGTGAAGGCGAAGCCCGCCTTCAGCCAATAGAAGAAGCTCTTATCGGCCCCGCCGGCATAGTACTCTTCGTACTCTCCCGTGGCGGGCTCGTGCGCTTCCTCGGTCTCCGATGACAGGCGGGGTGCGGCGCGGTTGTACTCGGCGCGAGCGTCATCGACGATGCTGAGCGCCTTGCTGAGTTCCTTCGCGAGATCGAGTCCCACCCAGGCTTTCGGATTAATGGATTCCAGCGAACGAAGGTGATCGATGAACGCCTCGTGAAACGTGTTGAGCTGATCGAGCCGCTTCTCGGCATCCTGCGTCTCGCGCTGGATGATTCCCATGCTGCGAGTCAGCCTGTCGATCATCTCGGTTTTACCCACCTCCAGCTCTTCCTGGCGGCGGCTCAACTCTTCGAGGCGCTGCTTGTCGCGCTCGATCTGTTCCGATCGACGTTTGAGTTCTGCAAGCTCGACTTGGGCTCTCTGCACCTGCGCTTGCAATTCCTCCGACGTCGGCTCGTCATCAAAATCCAATACGTCTTTGGTGTGGTCCGGCATGAGCTACCCTATGAATAAATCACTTCGCCATCTTTTCCAGCGAAAAGCCGGAATTTTGATCAACGTCCAGGCATCATCTCCAGGAGATAGCCTTTGAGGTAAAAAGTTTCCGGCAGGTGGAGCACGATCGGGTGATCCGGCGACTGCCGATATTCCTCGATGAGACGCGCCGAGCGACGCGCATCGAAGAGCCCGCTCTGGACGGTCTCGAGGAAGGATGCGGAGTCGATGTGATGTGAACAGGAGAAGGTGGCGAGCAGGCCTCCAGTCTCGAGAAGGGCGGCCGCCCGCAGGTGGAGATCGTGATAGCCGCGCATCGCATCGTGCACCTTGCTCCGGGTCTTCGTGAAAGACGGAGGATCGAGAATGATGAGGTCGTATTTCTCGCCGGCCCTCTCGGCGCGCCGCAGATATTCCGCGACATCTGCCCGCTCGCAGCGGACATCCAATCCGTTTCGTTGGGCATTCGCGGCAAGCCGCTCGTAGCTTTCCGCGCCGGACTCCACGGCGACAACGGATGCCGCACCGGCCTTCGCGCAGGCGAGGGCAAAGCCTCCCTGGTTCGAAAAGCAATCGAGCACGCGCTTGCCTTCGGCATGCTTTGCCACAGCCGCATAGTTTGCGACCTGGTCGAGGTAGAACCCCGTCTTTTGTCCCGCGAGCAGATCGAGCTCGAAGCGCACGCCTCCGATTTCCACGGTTTGGGTGGGGCTCGGATTGCCCGCCAGGATGCCCTGCATGGACTCCATGCCTTCGGCGGCGCGCACGGGGGCGTCATTGCGCTCGATCACTCCGTCGAGCCCGAGTACCTCGATGAGCGCGGCCGCGATCTCCGCCTTCTGCTGATCCATGGCCAGCGTTAGAGTCTGGAGTACTGCGGTATTTCCATATTGATCCGCGATCACCCCAGGCAGGCCGTCGCTTTCACTCCAGACCACGCGCCGGAGATCGCGCCTGCACCCCGACCGGTCGCGCAGGGCCGAGGCCTGCGTGATGCGACGGCGGAAAAAGTCTCCATCCAGATCCTGTCGGCGACGGGAGATTCTCCGCGCGACGATTTTCGAGCGGGAGTTGTAGATCGCAGTGCCGAGCAGTCGGTCGCGTCCGTCCTTTATGGAAATGATATCTCCATCCGCGGGGTTGCCGAAGGTCTTAAGAACCTCCGTGCCATACACCCAGTCATGCCCATGAAGAATTCCCGCGCGCGGGCGAACAATAATGCCGGCCATCAGCGGTTATTGAGAACTGAAGGTTGAGAAAGAAGCGAAAGCGTCCGCATCCTATGCACGCTATACCAGTTACGGGACGGCGGTCACGAACGACGATTCACTTTCCGCCGCACGAGCACCGCACGTCATCCCGAAGTTCTGCCGGAGCGGTCCGGGCCGCAGGCTCGGGATACTCGAAGATTTTCCCTTCGTAGTTCCGAATCACCGCTTTCTCTTCATCGTGATAAAGCACGTAGCCGGGATTGATCGGCACCTTGCCTCCACCTCCCGGGGCGTCGATCACATACTGAGGCACGGCATAGCCACTCGTATGGCCGCGCAGCCCTTCGATGATCTCGATGCCTTTCGCGACAGACGTGCGCAAGTGCGACGTACCGCGAATGAGATCGCATTGATAGAGATAGTACGGCCGCACCCGGCACTGCAGGAGCTTGTGCACGAGCGTTTTCATCACCTCTACGGAATCATTCACTCCTGCGAGGAGTACGCTCTGGTTGCCAAGCGGGATTCCATGATCGGCGAGTCTCCAGAGGGCCGTGCGCACTTCGGAGGTGAGCTCGCGAGGGTGATTCACATGCACGCTCATCCAGAGCGGATGAAACTGCTGGAGCATTCGGCAGAACTCCGGAGTGATCCGCTGCGGCAGGAAGATGGGCACTCGGGAACCAATCCTCAGAAACTCGATGTGTGGGATGGACCGGAGTCTCGACAGAATCTGCTCGAGCCGGGAGTCGGAGAGCAGCAGGGCGTCGCCTCCGGACAGGAGCACATCCCGCACCTCAGTGTGGCTCTCGAGATACCGGAAGGCTTCCTCGAAATCCGTATGGAGCTCCTGCTCGCCCACGCCGCTCACGACGCGGGCTCGCGTGCAGTACCGGCAATAGCTCGCGCAGCGATCAGTCACCAAAAAGAGCACACGGTCCGGATACCGATGCACGAGACCGGGCACCGGCATATGGCTGTCCTCGCCGCAGGGATCCGCCATCTCCCATGGAGCAGACACACCCTCTTCCACCCTGGGGATGACCTGCCGCCGAATGGGGCAATCCGGATCGTTCGGATCGATTAGGTTGAAGAAATGCGGCGTGACGGCGAAGGCCAGCTTGCTGCCCGACAGGATGACGCCAGCGCGCTCCTCCGGCGTAAGATGGACGCGATTCTCGAGCGCTTCGAGTGTCGTTACGCGGTTGCGCAACTGCCACTTCCAGTCATCCCATTGCTCCGTGGCGATCTCCGGCCAATGACCGGGGGCATGGGAACGGAACTCCTTCCCCTGCAGTGTTTGGACTGCGTCCATGTTAGTGGTGATCACGCTAGACGACACTTGTCGTTTGTCAACGTCGCAAGGCGCCTCGCACCGCAGTTTCAGGGGCTTTCCCTATTCGTGCGTTTTGTGACGACTCTCCCGCCTGCGTTGGGCATCGGCGAGGAACTCGGCCTGGGCGTCGAATGGCGGCTCGCTGCTCACGCGCGGGACATACGTGCCGTCGGGGAGCATCGTGCGCGCTTTGACATTGTCCTTCCAGAACCAGTCCAGAATCTCCTCGGCGTGGGTGCGCATGCCCGGAGCGACGATCGGGAAGACGGTCTCGACGCGGCGGAACAGATTTCGCTGCATCCAGTCGGCGCTGCCGAGGTAAAGCTGCGGATCGCCGGCATTCTCGAAGCGATAGATGCGGCTGTGCTCGAGGAATCGGCCCACGATGCTGCGCACCTCGATATTATCGCTCACGCCCTTCACCCGGGGGCGCAGTGCGCACATGCCGCGCACGAGTAGGCGGACGGGTACGCCCGCCGCCGAGGCCCGATAGAGCGCCTGGATCACGCCTTCTTCGATGAGAGCGTTCACCTTTGCGAAAATATCCGCGGGCTTCCCTGCAGCGGCATTGCGGGCTTCCTGGTCGATCAGCTCGATGAACTTCGCATGGAGGTTGTACGGGGCCACGAGAAGCTCGTTCATGCCCTCGAACTTCGATACGCCCGTGAGAAGGTTGAACAGCTCAGCGAGATCCGTCGTCACGCTTTCGCGGCAGGTGAGAAGGCCGAGGTCGGTGTAAATTCGCGCTGTGGCTGGATGGTAGTTTCCCGTGCCTAGATGGGCATAGCGACGAATACCATCGCCCTCGCTGCGCACGACGAGTGCAGCCTTCGCATGGGTCTTGAGTCCGGTCACGCCATAGACGACATCCACGCCGGCCTCGCGCATGGCGCGTGCCCACTTGATATTCGCAGCCTCGTCGAAGCGGGCCTTGAGCTCGATCACCACCGTCACCTGCTTCCCATTTCGCGCCGCTTCGATGAGCGACTGGACGATCGGGGAGTCCGAGCTGGTGCGATACAGCGTCTGCTTGATCGCCAGCACATGCGGGTCCTCCGCGGCGAGCGCGAGGAAATCGACCACCGTCTGGAAATTGTCGTAAGGGTGGTGCAGCAGGATGTCGCCCTTGCGGATGTGGAAGAAAAGGTCGCTCTCCTGCTCGAGCGAGACCACGGTATTTGGCGAGAATCGCTTGTAGCGGAGATCGGGCCGGTCGATCTGGAGCGCCAGCGGCATGAGCCGTGTGAGATTGAGCGGGCCGTCGATCCGATAGACATCCTCCTCGCCGAGATTGAAGAGGTCCAGCAGCCGCTGCACGATGTGCTGCGGGCAGTCACCCTCCACCTCCAGTCGCACGGCGGCTCCGCGATTCACGCGGCGCAGCTCCGCCTCGATGGCGTGCAGCAGATTCTGCACTTCTTCCTCGTCGAAATAGAGGTTGCTGTTGCGCGTCACCCGGAAGAGGTGCGCTCCCTTCACAGTCACGCCCTTGAAGAGTCGCTCGACGTGGCGCTGGATGACCCCTCCCAGGAAGACATAGTCCTCGCTGCCCGGTTCGTGGTTCGAGAAGGGAACTACGCGCGGCAGAATGCGAGGCACCTGCACGACTGCGATGTCGGTTTCCAGGTCCTTGCCCTCGAGCTCTACAATGACATTGAGGCTTTTGTTCAGGAGCTGGGGGAACGGATGCACCGGATCGATCGCCAGTGGCGTGAGCACGGGATACACCTGCTTCTCGAAAAAGTTGTCGAAATAGGCGCGCTCTTGGGGCGGAAGCTTCCCTGTCGAGTGAAACGAAATCCTCTGGGCGGCAAGCTGCGGCTGGAGCTGGTCGCGCCAGCAAGCATATTGGTCGTCCACCAGCCGCCGCACGCGCTCGGAGATGCGCGCAAGCGCTTCGGTGGCCGAGACGCCGTCCGGCCCGGTCTCATGGGTATGGGTCTGGCGCTGCTGCTTGAGACCAGCTACCCGCACCTCGAAGAACTCGTCGAGATTCGAGCTCACGATGCAGAGGAACTTCAACCGCTCGAGTAAGGGGTTCGACTCGTCCAGAGCCTGGTCGAGCACACGTTGGTTGAACTCCAGCCAGCTCAGCTCGCGATTGATGAAATACTTCGGGTCTCGGAAATCCACTGCGGCAGCCATCGGTTTACGGTCCCTCCTCATCGCGTCTAGAGGCGCTGTTTTACGGACCAGCCGCGGGGGAGTCACGAATGTTATCGTCCCCCGGAATCGGCGCAAATGGTTTTCGATTGCGCAGTGGGGGGCATTGGAAAAAGCTCCCGGCATGATTTCCGACGACGCGCGCGCCTTTCTCTTCCGATTGCTCGAGACACCGTCTCCATCTGGATTCGAAGCCGCCGGCCAGCGCGTTTGGGCCGATTACGTGCGCCCGTTTGCCGATTCGTTCGAGAGCGACAGCTATGGCAATGCGGTTGCCGTTCTCAACCCAGAAGGCTCGCCGAAGATTCTCCTCTCCGGGCATGCGGATGAGCTTGGCTTCATGATCGCGTACATTAGCGACGATGGCTTTCTCTATTTCCGCGGTATCGGTGGAGTGGATCCCGCGCTCATTCGCGGCCAACGAGTCATCGTGCATGGTCACCAGGGGCCGGTCCCGGGAGTGACCGGCCAGCTTGCTATCCATCTGCAGAAGCCCGACGACCGCAAAAAGGTGCCCGATATCGAGGAATTCGTCATCGACATCGGTGCGCGCTCGCGGACCGAGGCGGAGAGCATGGTCGCCGTGGGCGACGCCGTCACCTATGCGGCCGGAGTGCAGCCTTTGATCGGGGACCGAATCGCCGCTCGCGGGTGTGACAACCGGATCGGGACTTGGGCGGCGGCGGAAGCGCTCCGACGCATCTCCGCTCGCCGCGGAGAGCTCCAGGCCTGCATTGTTGCGGCTTCCACGATTCAGGAGGAGAATGGCCTCTATGGCGCGACCATGGCCGCATATCGGGTGCGGCCCGATGCCGCCATAGTGGTGGACGTGACGCATGCGACCGATACGCCGCACGCCTCTAAGACGAGGCATGGAGATGTCCGCTTGGGCGGAGGTCCCGTGCTCTCGATCGGCAGTGCGAATCATCCCATCATCAATCAAAGGCTCCGCGCCGTCGCGAGCCAGGCCGGCATTGCCCTGCAGGCCGAGATCAATCCCCGCTATACGGGTACGGACGCCGACGCCATTTTCCTCACGCGCGGCGGCATTCCGACGAGCACGATCGGGCTGCCGAACCGTTACATGCACTCGCCCGTGGAGGTCATCGAGCTTTCCGATCTCGACGCGCTCGCCGGCCTGCTCGCGGCATTCGCCTTGGACGTAAAGTCCGGCGACGAATTCCGAGTCGCGATCTGAGTTGGAAGGTCCTCCCTGACGCGCCATTTACGGAATCCAAGTCGGGTAAAAATCCACGGCGGTCGACGGCGCGACTCGCCCTACCGCAGAAAATGAACCCGGCCAATGCCGGGCTTCCCCGGGCGCGAGCTTTCCTTTGGATGGTAGGGCGTGTCGCGCCGTCGACCGCCGTAGATTCTATCCTCATTCGGCGATGCATCCCCCTCCGCGGGCGCAGAAAATTGCGGCCGCTACACCGCGATATCTTCGTTCCAGAGTTCCGGGTGATTCGCGATGAAGTCGCGCATCATCGAGATGCATTCCTCGTCATCGAGCACCTGCAAATCCACGCCTTTGGCTCGGAGCCAATCCTCTGCGCCGAGGAATGTGGTATTTTCCGCAATCACCACGCGCGGGATCTTATAAAGAAGAGTCGTTCCGCTGCACATCGGACACGGCGACAGCGTCGTATAAAGAGTGCACTCCCGGTACACGGATGCCGGCAGTCTGCCGGCGGCTTTGAACGCGCTCATTTCGCCATGGAGGAGTGGGTCGGCCAGTTGCACCCGCATGTTGTGGCCCCGACCGATGATTTTCCCATCGTGGACAATGACCGATCCGATCGGAATGCCGCCTTCCGAGAGTCCGAGTTTCGCCTCGTCGATGGCTGCCTGCATGAACTCGTCGCGCATGGCCAGAGCATTAGCAGCATCCATCGGAAAAACCAGAATTGCCTCGGGCGTCGGCATGAGAGACGCTCGGCCCCGTGTCCAAGAAATCCCCGGTCGAGACGCGCAATGAAGCGTGGATTGGCGACGCTGTCCTGAGTTTGTTCGCCCGCGAGTGGTTGCTCCGCGAGCATGGAGGCATGGATGGGGGTCGGCTTGTGGCCTTCACGTCGAATCAGTTTCTCTCGGCATTCGGAAATCCCACCGAGGTGGAGGCCGAGATCGGCCGCATTTATCAGCGCGACGGCCTTACAGCAGCGTTTGCCGCGATCGAGAGCCGGCTACTGCCGCTCTTTCTCCAGCAGGAGAAGCGGCGAGCCCGTCAGCGCCGCCAGGCATAATTTTCCTGCCCATTGCCCCTTCGCTGGGGGTATGTTCGGATGTGGACGTGGCGTTGCTCCAGCAGCTTGCCGTCTCCTTCGGGCTCGGAGTGCTCCTCGGGCTCGAGCGTGAGCGTACGGAGTCGTCTGTCGCGGGCATTCGCACCTTGCCGATCGTCTCACTTTTCGGAACGGCCTGCGCACTCATTTCACGGGATGCGGGCGGCTGGGTGATTGCCGCCGGTCTCCTTTCCCTGGCGGCGGTCCTTGTCGTTGCAAACTTCGCGAAGATCAAGAAGGGCGACATCGAGCCGGGCATGACGACCGAGGTGGCCGTGCTCGCTCTCTATGGCATCGGCGTTCTTGCCGTCGTGGCGAGCATCAGCATCGCAATGGTAATGGGAGGCGCTGTCGCGCTTCTCCTCCATTGCAAGAAACCGATGCATCGATTCGCCCTTGCCGTAGGCCCCAGGGACATGCGGGCGATCATGCAGTTCGTTCTCCTTACGCTCATTGTACTTCCGCTTCTGCCCGATCGCGGATACGGCCCGTCCGAGGTCCTGAATCCCTTCCGGATTTGGCTGATGGTAGTGCTGATCGTTGGGATCAGCCTCGCTGGTTACGTCGTTTACAAGCTCCTCGGTACGAGGGCGGGCACTCTGGTCGGAGGTCTGCTCGGCGGCCTCATTTCGAGTACTGCGACAACGGTCGGCTTCGCCCGTCGCTCGGTCGCGCATGTCGGGATCGTGTCACTCAGTACACTCGTGATCCTCACCGCATCCTGCACGTCACTCGTGCGCACATTGGTCGAGATTTCCATCGTGGCCCCGGGGAGATTTTTGGCGATGGCGCCGCCGCTGGCAGCCATGTTGGGGGCATGTCTCGCGATCACGGTCGCGTTGTTCTTTCGGAGCTGGCGGGTGGAGACCGAGATGCCGAAGCTCGAGAATCCAGCCGAGTTCAAGGCGGCCTTCATCTTTGGCGGCCTTTACGCAGTCGTGTTACTTGCGGTCGCGGCGGCGGAAAATACGTTTGGCGCAGCAGGCGTCTACGTCGTCGGTGCGATCTCCGGTCTTACCGACATGGATGCGATCACCCTCTCCTCTGCGCAGCTTGCAGCCAGCGGTCATGTGGATGCCGCCACGGCGTGGCGCGTCATCATGGTTGCCGCCATGTCCAACTTCATTTTCAAGTTTGGCATCGTGGCTGTGCTGGGCTCGATGGCGCTTGCGCGCCGCATCGCACTGGCGTTCGGATGCACTCTCGCGAGCGGCATTCTCATCCTTTGTTTCTGGCCTCGGTGAAGTCCGCTACCTGCCCTTATCGGGAAATTCCCCGAATTTCCACATGCGCAATGCCTGAAATGCGTTACCTTCGTCAGCATGCAAAAGCGGTTCCGTTCCCTTCTTGCCAGCATTGCATCGATCGCAATCGTCGCCAGCGCCCATGCCGAGATGCGCGCGGCGTGGGTCGCGTCGGTTTATAATCTCAATTTTCCCTCGAAGCCGGGCCTCCCGGCAGAGATCCAGAAAGCGCAGATCATTCAGATCCTCGATGCGGCTCATAGCGCCCGGCTCAATACGCTTTTCGTCCAGGTACGGCCCGAGTGCGACGCTCTGTATGCCTCGAGCATCGAGCCGTGGAGCCGCTATCTCACTGGCGTCCAGGGACGCGCTCCCGGCTACGACCCGCTCGCGGTATTCATCTCCGAGGGGCGCAAGCGCGGCATTGCGATCCACGCATGGATCAATCCCTATCGCGTGGCGACGAATGCCAGCTCGGCAATGAGCAGCCGATGCGTGACTCGTACGCTGGCTGGCTGCGTGCGCCATGTAGGCCGACAGCTCTGGCTCGATCCCGGTTGTCCCGAGGTGCAGGACTACGTCGTCTCCATCGTCCGCGATCTCGTGCGTCGCTACGCCATCGCAGGCGTTCACCTCGACGATTATTTCTACCCCTATCCCGACACCTACTCGGGCAGCTTCCCCGACGCGCAGACCTATGCCCGGTACCTGGCACATGGCGGGCGCCTCTCGCTGGGGGACTGGCGCCGCGGCAACGTAAATACCATGGTGCGGCGCCTCGCCGATGTCGTGCATTCGCGCCCCGGCGCTGTATTTGGAATCAGTCCTTTCGGCATTTACACGAAAGGAGAGCCCGCCGAGGTCCGCGCCGGCCTCGACCAGCTCAATGAATTGTATTCCGATCCTGTGAAATGGATCCAGAGCGGCTGGGTCGATTATCTCGCCCCGCAGCTTTACTGGAGGGATGGCAGCCCGCAGAGTTTCTCCGCCCTCCTGCGGTGGTGGAGAGATCCCGCCGTGAATCCCCGTGGCATTCCGATCTACCCCGGCATTCGCATCGAGAAGCTCGCGGGCGGAGAGTGGCCCGTGACCGAGATCTCGCACCAGCTCACTTTGGAGAAAGCCATCGGACCCCGCTCGAAGGGTGGCTTCATCCTGTGGGATTTCTCCCCGCTGCGTACGAATCTGAAAAATATCCGCACCGTCGTGGCGGCCGAATAAGCGGCTCTCTGAAAAGCGGGGCGAGGCCGCGCTTTCGCCCGATCAGGCGTCCACGGCTTTTTTGCGAAACGCTCGCGGCGTCATCCCGGTGTGACGCCGGAAGATCACCGAGAACCGCTCGGCATTTGGGAATCCGGCCTCTTCCGCCACGAAGGCCATGGGCCGGCTGGTCGCCACCAGTAGTGACTTCGCCGCTTCGACCCGCATCGCATTGAGGCGGTCCCACGGGGAGGTTCGAAGATAGAGCGCGAATTTGCGCTCGATGGACCGCCGCGACAGGCGCAACGCCGCGCACGCCGAGCCGACTGAAATGCCTGAGCGCAGGTGATCGCGGAAGTATTGGATGACACGCCGCACGTCCGCATCATCGATCGCGGCCAGCGCGGTGGAATGCCGCACAGCCACCGGCCCCGGCTGCACAAGAATCGGCTTTTTCGGCGCCCTTATCCCGCCCAGTAGGCGCTGCATCCATTCCACGGCGAGCGCGCCGATCGTCCGCCACGGAATGTCCACACTCGAGAGCGGCGGGTAGCTCAGCCCGCAGACCAGGTCGTCATTATTCGCCCCCACGACCGCGATGTCCTCGGGAATGCGAAGCTCGGCCTCCGCGGCGGCATCGAGGATAAGACGTCCGAGGGGATCATGGACGGCGAAAATCCCCACCGGCTTTGGAAGATCGCGGAGCCAGGAACGGAGTGCTTCGGTCGGCTCGTTCCACGATTCCATATAGTCACGCGGCCGCCGCTCGGACAGGACGAAGGCCGCCGGTTGTTCATCGAGAGCGCGCTGGAATCCCATCAGGCGCTGCATGGAATACGGCATGCGATTGTGCACGCAGGCGAAGCTTCGATATCCGCCAGCTTTGAAAAACTCCGCCGCCTCGCGACCGACCGCTTCATCATCCACATCGATCGATACCGCTCCCGCATAGACCGCATCGCTATCGGCGATGACCGTCGGCAGCTTCATTTCCAGGATGGTTTCCGTCAGGCCGGGGAGGGACTCGGTAATGATCCCATCCGGCTCCAGCTCCCGGATACGCCGGACCAGCTCCCGCGGCCGCCGGTGGATATCGACGATCCGGAAATCGAGCCGTGCCGGCACAAAAGGCATCAGCGCCGGCACGAATCGCCGCACGAAGATGTCGGAAGTCGCAAGCACGACACGCAGGCCCATCTGCCGACCTTCCCCGCATGGCGCAAATGCACAAGAATAAAACGCAAAATGCGGTGGGAGCATGGCCCCGGATGGCTATGGTTGATTCCCCTTCGGAGTTCTCCGACTTCGCTTCTCCCAACCTTTCATTTCCAAAACGATGTCCACCGACGCCTTCTCCGTTTCCCGCATCACCTATCAGGGCCCCGACTCGCGCGAGCCGCTGGCCTTCAAGGTTTACAACCCCGACGAGGTCGTCGAGGGCAAGTCGATGCGCGAGCATCTGCGCTTTGCCGCGGCATACTGGCATTGCATGCGCAATCCGCTGGCCGATCCATTCGGCGCCGGCACCGCGCTCATGCCCTGGGATGACGGCTCGGATTCCACCGAGAATGCACTGCGTCGCGTGGATGTCTTCTTCGAGTTCCTCGAGAAGATCGATATCGACTACTACTGCTTCCACGACCGCGATGTCTCGCCTGAGCGCGCGACGATCGCCGAGACCGAGGCGACGTTCGACGTGATCGCCGCGCGGTTGAAGGATCGCCAGGAAGCATCTGGAAAGAAGCTCCTCTGGGGCACGGCCTGCCTCTTCGCGCATCCGCGTTTCGCGCAGGGTGCCGCGACCTCGCCCGAGTTGAATGTCTATGCGTTTGCCGGCGCGCAGGTGAAGAAGGCGATGGACGTCACTCACGCCCTCGGGGGTGAGGGATATGTCTTCTGGGGCGGCCGCGAGGGCTACAACACGCTCATCAATACCGACCTCAAGCGCGAGCGCGACCACCTCGCAGCATTCCTGCACATGGCCGTCGCCTACAAGAAGGAGATCGGATTCACCGGCCAGTTCTACATCGAGCCGAAGCCGCAGGAGCCGACGACTCATCAGTACGACTCCGACTCCGCAGCGTGCCTGAACTTCCTCCGCGAGTTTGGCCTGCTCGATCACTTCAAGCTCAACCTCGAGACGAACCACGCCACGCTCGCGGGCAAGACGATGGGGCACGAAATGCGCGTCGCACGTCATGCGAACGCACTCGGCTCGATCGATGCGAACCAGGGCACCTTCGGCTGTGGCTGGGATACCGACGAATTCCCGAGCGACCTGTATCTCACGACTGGCATCATGCTCGAGATCATGGAGATGGGCGGGTTCACGACTGGCGGCCTGAACTTCGACGCGAAGCGCCGTCGCGAGTCCTTCGAGCCGGTGGATCTGTTCCACTCGCACATCATGGGCATGGATGCCTTTGCCCGCGGGCTGAAGGTCGCCGCTGCCTTGCGCGCCGATGGCCGCATCGCGGAG
>Ga0207702_10003823_pt1 | contig 13582 bp, 14 predicted proteins | sample KBSCornC62_FD_184302 | JGI IMG/M metagenome (GOLD analysis project Ga0207702, IMG submission 184302) | Corn rhizosphere microbial communities from Kellogg Biological Station, Michigan, USA - KBS Corn C6-2 (SPAdes) (version 2) | ecosystem: Host-associated > Plants > Roots > Rhizosphere > Soil ...
GGTAATTGGTGAACGGTTCACGTGAACATCGAACACATTTAGGAAGATGCTTACCCGCAGCACCGGCTTGCCATCTACATGAACATTCGCAACTTGAGTGACTTTGCCGTCAGCAGGAGAAACCACAGCACCGGGGTCATCCGTAATGGTCCGTTCAGGATCACGAAAGAACCATAAAAAGAATCCTGCGAGCAGGATTGGAATTACCGCCCAGAACGGACCGGTCAACCACCCAATCAGTACGGCGGCGAAAAACAGCACCACGCCATAGTAATAGCCATCACGAACCATTAGAGGGCATTATATTGCACACGAACGTGGCAACCGAGGTTCAATCGAAAGGAACCGCTGCGCAGTCAGCAGATACAACTATCCTCTAGTGTGTTTGGCGCGGGGAATAATGGGCAATTAGGCGACTTGGCCGTGCTGCACGTGGTCACGGTACTGCCGCTCGATGCCTTCCATCTGGTCTTTGAGCCGCAGTTTCAGCTTTTTTAGCCTGACTTCTTCGAGTTTTTCGTCGTCTGTGAGGTAGCGCTTGTGGGTGAGAGATGAAAGTCGTTGCTCGTATTGCGTGTGCTCCTGGGCCAATTTGCGGAATTCATCATGGGTGGCCAGGAGATGGTCTCTTGAGGCTAGCATCCTGCAGACCTCCTGCAATATGAAATTGTGCCTAAAAATTAGCACATGACCAGCGCTGGTTCAATGGAGAATTTTCAACAAAAGTTCACGCGTAAGGCATACAACATTAACGGATTTGTGCACCGGAACCAGGGCAGTTGATAACTGCAAGGCTGCCGTTCAGAGTTCAATCCGATACAGAAGAGCATCTTCATCAGGATTCCTGTAATACGAACTCCGTTGGCCGAATATTGCGAATCCGGCCCGTTCATAGAAGGAACGCGCCGCAACATTCGATCCACGAACTTCGAGAAACATACGCGCGGCTTTCTTCGCGCGGGCTGCGTCGAGCAGTGCGCGCAAGAGTCTATGTCCGATTCCTCGGCGCCGGTCTGATGGCGTGACCACGATGTTTTCAACTTCACAGTCATTGCCTGCCAGTTGCGCAACAATGAATCCAACCAAAGTTCCGGAATCGCGATGGGCCACGAGGGCAAGTCTGACCGGTGCAGATGGATCAAATATGTCCTGGTAAGTTTTTTCAGGCCAGTGCGCCGCAGTGGTTGCCGCCTGCTCTAGAAGCAACATCGCTCCGACATCAGCCACGGTAGCTGCACGAACTACGATCTGCCGTGGCAACGCATTTATTTGTGCACCGTGCTCCAAGAGCAGCGTCCGCACCTGTTCCGGCGTCTCGCAAAAGCCCAGGAACTTTTCTTCCGTCATCAAGGATTCGCACTTCGCATCAATTGCTTTGTACTCTGCAGGATATTTTTCCTTGAAATTTTCGAAACCAGCGCGGGATCCCCAAAAATCCAGCGTGAAATATCGATCCGGCGTTTTCGGGTCGAGCCACAGTTCGGTCCTGACGTACCCCTCGGCGCGACGGAACAACTGCGCCCAGAGTCCCTCGGAACCGTACGCATCTTCAAATTCATGGCATTTCTCAGTTCGGGGCTGGAACTCCCAAACGACGATGAATCCTGGCGGCGAGTTAGTTTGGGCGCTCACCGGCTCAGCTTAACGCCCTCTTGACCTCTGCATCGCTGCGTCGGATGTACAAAGCATCTAGGATTTCCGGGGCCACGGTGTTTCCGGCCTGAATTTTTTCGTAGCCCAGACGAGCGATGGAGTCGGCACCCGGCCTCCGTACCAATGTTGTCTTCAGGTTGGAATTACTGAATAATTCCGCCAGTTTCTTGTCGGGCGTGACCACCTGCTCACCACTGGCTGTGGACAAGATTTGCGTTGGTGTTGTCAGTTCATCATCGATGTAGCTCATGCGGCCGTCTTCGATCCTTAATCGTCCGACATAAACTTCGCCACGGCCCGCATCAAGTGCGGCAATCAACTGATTTCCGGCAAGGTCGAGGATTTCCGCCGCGCGAGCCACCGCTTCCAAGAGTGACACCGCCACAATCGGTTTGCGAAGGATTTCAGCCAAAGCCTTTGTTGCAGCGAGACCGACTCGCAATCCCGTGAATGAACCCGGCCCGGATGTCACCGCAAATCCATCGATGTCACGCTTTGAGAGTCCATGCTGCCCGAGCATGGCAGCGAGTTGTGGAATGAGTTGTGCCGAGAAAGTTCCGCCCGCTATCGGCGAGACGTCCAAGGTTAGCTGCTTCTGGTCTTCGAAGCGGACCAGGGCGAGGCTGCCATCCTTCCCTGAGGTATCGATCCCGAGAATCAGCATCCTTAGTGGCCAGACTCGACGAGTTCGAGCAGCACTCCCCCGGCGCTGGAAGGATGAACGAAAACGTATTTGTGCCCGCCCGCGCCGATCTTAATGTCTTCTGAAAGCAGCCGCACGCCTTCGGATTTCAGTTTATGAACCGCGGCTGCGAGGTCCGGAACTCGCAGACACAAGTGATGCAATCCCTCGCCGCGCTTGGCGATGAACTTTGCGATGACGGAATCGTCGGAAGTCGGTTCAAGCAGTTCCAGACGCGTTTCGCCGACGGGGACCATTACGAGCCGGACCTTCTCGGCGGGGACCTCTTCTTCACTGGTAATCGGAAGGCCGAGCTTTTCATAAATTGCACGAGCAGCACTCAGCGACTTCACCGCTATGCCGAGATGATCAAGCCTGTACATATGTAATCACTGGGTGACCCGGTTGACTACCTCCTTGAGAAATAACAAATCCGAGTTCTCGCCTACACGAAGAACATAGAGCGCGCCCAGCGCAACAATGGCGACAAGAAAGTGTATTTTAACAAGCCGCCATCCGCCTTTACGATACGCGGTCCTCAAGTAGAGAAAAAAGGCGAGCACCAGCCCCACGACAAGGGATAACAACAAAATCATTGCGATCCAGTCAAGACGACTCAAGCTTGCCCTCCCGGCTCACATTCTGCTTTGAATCTCCTCAATGACAGAATACGGATCGCGCTTGTGCTCGGCAATTTCACTGGCATACCGCTCCAGATCGCCCTCAGACATGTTGCATCGCGCTCTCTCCAGCAGAGTGTCCCGCAACATCTCGAGCAGCCGCAGTTCCCAGTTGTGCTTACGCCGGCTGGTAAACAAATTTTGGGAAGCGAGAAAAGAGTGGTACTCGCTGATAGCTTCTTTAACTTCAACTATTCCGGTGCCATTTGTCGCGACCGTCTTCACAATTGGCGGCGTCCATTTGTCGTCGCGAATAGCGAGAGACTGCAGGGCACGAATCTCTTTTTCCACTCGCTCAGCGCCATCATGATCGCTCTTATTGATCACGAAAATATCGGCGATTTCCATGATGCCGGCCTTGATGCTCTGCACATCGTCACCCATGCCGGGGACAAGAATCACCACTGTAATATCGGCCACGCGAACGATGTCCACCTCGTCCTGCCCCACGCCGACCGTTTCGATCATGATAATGTCGCGTCCGGCGGCATCTAGCACCATTGAAACGTCCGCCGTCGCGCGCGCCAGTCCGCCGAGCGATCCGCGTGTCGCCATGCTCCGGATGTAAATCCCCGGATCCGAGAAATGCGACTGCATGCGGATGCGGTCGCCGAGAATCGCGCCGCCGGTGTAGGGGCTACTGGGATCAACGGCAATGATGCCGACACTGCGTTTCTCCTTGCGAAATTCCTTAGCCAGTTGATCTACCAGCGTGCTCTTCCCCGCGCCAGGGGCCCCGGTCAACCCTATGGTCAGAGCTTTGCCTGTGTGCGCAAAAAGCTCTTTGAGCAGTTCGTTCCAACCGGGCGCGTGGTTTTCAATGTTGGAAATGGCGCGGGCGAGCGCGCGTGTGTCGCCTAAGCGAAGCGCGTCGATTTGTCTGACCTTGTGCAAGCAAGAAGTGTAACGGAAACTGTCCTGGCTGAAATGGCGCAAGGACATGAGAATACTCCTCGCGTGAAATCAACCATGGCCGGGGCAACGCGGTAGTCGAGCTTCGCTCGATCGGACAGGCAGGGGTGCTCCTCGCACACGGCCATTGACGATTCGCTTAAGAGCTCTGGCGGGAGCCAGCAGCTAGTCCTTCAGCAACTGCCTTGCGATCACCAGCCTCTGTATCTCGCTTGTCCCCTCGCCGATGGTGCACAGCTTGACGTCACGATAAAACTTTTCTGCGGGATAATCTTTGATAAAGCCGTAGCCGCCATGAATCTGTACGCCCTCGTTCGCACATTTGACGGCAACTTCGCTGGCGAAGAGCTTGGCCATAGAGGATTCGAGCGTAGTCTTCATGCCCGCATCTTTCATTGCGGCTGCGCGGAGGGTCAGCAGCTTGGCGGCTTCGATTTCTGTGGCCATGTCCGCCAGCTTCCACTGGATCGCCTGAAAGTCGCTGATAGCGCGTCCGAACTGTTTGCGCTGCTTGGAATAGTCCAGCGCGGCATCGTACGCGCCTTCAGCCATGCCAAGCGATAGAGCGGCAATCGAGATGCGGCCGCCATCGAGCACGCGCATCGCATCCACAAATCCCTGGCCCTCAGTACCGAGCAGGTTTTCCGCGGGAAGCACGCAATCTTCGAAAATCAATTCAGCGGTGTCGCTGGCTCGCAGGCCCAGTTTGTCTTCTTTCTTTCCGGGCCGAAATCCTTTCGTGTCTTTTTCTACAATGAAAGCCGAAAGTCCATGCGTATGCGCTGCGCGGTCGGTTACGGCTATCACGACAAGAACGTCGGCATAGTGGCCATTGGTGATGAACGTCTTGTTGCCATTCAGCACCCAGTCCTTTCCCCTGCGCACCGCAGTCATGCGTGCACTGCCTGCATCTGAGCCGGACGACGGCTCGGTCAGTCCCCAGGCGCCGATGAACTCACCGCTGGCAAGTTTCGGAATGTATTTCTTCTTTTGCGAATCGTTTCCTGCAAGGAAAATATGGTTCGAGCACAACGACGTATGTGCTGCAACGATAATTCCGACGGAACCATCCACACGCGAAAGCTCTTCAATTGCCGTTACATATTCCACGTAACCCATGCCCGCGCCGCCGAGTTCGGCCGGGAACACGACGCCCAGCAGTCCAAGCTTCCCAAGCTCCTTGATTGTGGCGAGCGGAAATTCGCCGGCTTCGTCCCACCTGCGGACGTTAGGCGCGATCTCGCGTTCCGCAAATTCGCGAACGCTCTTCTTCAGTTGCACTTGCTCGTCGTTCAGCTGGAAGTCCAAAACTTTTCTCCGAAATAAAAGCCTTAACCGCAGAGATCGCAAAGGGCGCAGAGAAAAACCGCGAAGAAAAAGTCTGGCTCTTTGTCAACGGGCGGAAGAATTATTAGATCACAGTGAGCGCGGGCAGCGGAAATGATCGCACCGACCGGTTGGTCTAGCGATGAAATCGAGTGAGCGACGGCAGGAGCGTGACAATCATCAGCAGAACCAGGCAAATGGCCGCTATCACAACAACGCCCAATCTTTGCCAGACAACGTATCGTCGCTTAAATTCATTGACGTTCTGCTTCTGCAGCTCGATGGCTTCCTGCTGCTTCTGCAACGCGAGCTTGTAATTCTCAACGTTTTGTCGTTGCAGATCGCGAATTTCCGTGAGCAGTGCGATGATCTGTTCTTCAGGCATGATCGTGCCCAACTGGAACCGCTGCCGGTTTTGATTTCCCAAAGATTCGCCGCACCATCCACAACGGCGCTATCAGCACGTGCGCCGGATTCGTCAGGAATGCGGGCTTGTTGCCTTCGATAAGATGTCCAATCCAGGCCAAAGTAAATGCGGTTGGAATTAACAGCAGTCCAATCACCCAATGGAACCAAACGACTATCAGGGATGAGAAGCCGACAGGGATCGCGATTAGATGCAACGCCCGGTTTACCGGATGATTATGCGCGCTGTCGTAATGCGAGTAGAGGCCCATGGTGTCACCTCGTTCGGGCAGGATTATAGCTCGGATGGGACGGAAATGAAGCGTTGGAAGACTTCGTTAGATAGTAGTCGCCCAGTACGGGTCAGAGCGATTACGTCTCCATTCTGTTCCAGCAACTTGTCACCGATCAGTTCCGAGATGCCGTCCTTAAATAAGGCTATCAGCAGCGTGCTGTAACGCTCGGCGAGTTCCGCCATGTTCACGCCGTGGTTCAGCCGCAGTCCGAGAAAGAACTCTTCCTGCAGGGCCAAGTCTTGCGAAACAATGGTGGACTCACGAGCTTCGCCGGCGACGTACATTTCCAGCGCATCAGGATTCGAGAAACGAACTGCTCTATTTTCTGACTGAAGCATCGAATGCGCATCGACGCCAAATCCGAGATAAGGCTTTCGAGTCCAGTATTTTAAATTGTGTTTCGACTCAAATCCGGTGCGCGCAAAGTTCGAAATTTCGTATTGCTGGATTCCTGCCGCATTCAGCCGGTCGCATGCAATTTCGTAGAAATCGGCCGTCAGATCTTCGTCGGGAACAAAATGCGCGTGATATTTCTGTCCGCCCGCAATTAGTTCACGGCCCAATCGCGACTCTTCGTCCACCTCCAGCATGTACACGCTGGCATGAGGAACTCCGGTTCCGATCAATCGATTCAGCGACTCATCCCAACTCTCGCGTGTTTGATGAGGAAGGCCCGCAATCAGGTCTACATTGATGTTCGGGATTCCGGAGGCACGTAGCCGCGCGACATCGTCGAACACGATCTCGCAGGTATGCAGGCGACCGACAGATCGTGCTTCCTGATCCACAAACGATTGCACTCCCAGGCTTATCCGATTCACGCCGCAGCGCCGCAATCCCGTAATCATTTCCGGAGAAAGCGTGCCAGGCGCGCATTCCATGGTGACTTCCGCGCTGGGTAGCAAATCGAAATTTTGCCGAATGGTGACAAAAATTCGTTCCAGTTCTGTCACATTCAGAAGGGTAGGCGTGCCGCCGCCGAAATAAACCGAATCCACAGTACGTTCGAACGAAGCGCACATTTGACCGGCGGTTTCAGGCGCGGTTCCGATTTCGGCACACACACGGTCAACGTACTTTTTAAAAACCGCACCTGAAAACACGTCCGAGGCGAAGTTGCAGTAGGTGCATTTGGTCCGGCAAAAGGGTATGGAAATGTACAATCCCAGCGGCATCTGTATTATTATCCCAGCTTCGGGCTGCTCGCTCCTGGCTTCTTAGGTGACTCGCTGCTTCGTAATCGTACGTGGAATTCAAACAATATGCTCCCTCGTGTGGTGATTACTGGTATGGGCGTTGTCAGCCCTAATGGAACCGGAAAGGAAGAGTTCTGCCGCGCGGTGCTCGCCGGCAAATCCGGCGTAAAGCGCATCTCGCGTTTCGATTCCTCCATGCTCTCCGTCCATATTGGCGGCGAAATTCCCGATTTCGATGAACTCGCGTGGGTGGATGCGCGCGAGCGCAAGCATGTTTCTCGCGTGGTTCCGCTTTGCATTGCCGCCACCACGGAGGCGGTCAACGACGCGGGTCTTGACTTCAAATCGATGTCCATTGAGGAAAAACGCCAGGTCGGAATTATTCTTGGCACCGGCGGCGGCGCGCAGGAATTTTCAGAACAGATGTATCGCCTGTGGCACAGTGGGAAAGAAAAACAGGTGAGCCTGTTCTGCATTCCGAGCGGCACCATGGGGACCATTCCTAGCGAAATCAGCATGCGCTTCGGATTTCGCGGTTACAGTCACGTGGTGACTGCAGGCTGCACTTCCTCAACCGACGCCCTCGGTTACGCATATCAGCACATACAAGCCGGTGTGCAGCCGATGTTTGTTGCGGGCGGAGTGGATTCGCCGATCACCGAAGGCATTATCAAGGGCTACACCATGATTCGCGCGCTTACGCAATCATGGAACGACGAACCCGAGCGGGCATCACGGCCATTTTCAGCGGACCGCGACGGATTCGTTCTGGCCGAAGGCTCGTGGATGTTTGTGCTCGAGGAGTACGAACATGCAAAAGCGCGAAGTGCCAAGATCTACGCCGAGATTACCGGCTACGGCGCCACTTGCGAGGCCTTTCATCGCGTCCGTATGAGCGACTCTCCCGACGAACCGGCACGGGCAATCACCCTCGCGCTGGATGAAGCAGGAATTGCGCCAACCGACATCCAGTACGTTTCTCTGCACGGCACTTCGACGGAAATGAATGACCGCGTCGAGACCAAGGCGCTAAAGCATGCACTCGGGGAGCACGCTTACAAGATTCCGATGTCAGGGTTGAAATCGCAAATCGGACACGCGCAAGGCGCCTGCGGTTCAGCCAGCGTGGCGGCAACTCTGATTGCGATGGAGCACGGCCAGGTGCCGCCCACCATCAACCTTGACCATCCGGACCCGGAATGCGATCTGGATTACGTCACCGACATCGGTCGCAAGGCGCAGATCGAACATGCAGTTTGCAACTGTGTTGGATTTGGCTCGAAGAATTCGGCGCTGGTGCTTAAGAAGACGGCCTGAGCATTCGGCTGGTCTGTTTTTCGCATTTGTGATTAACTTCGCCTAATGCGCGGTCTGCTCGCAGCCCTTGTATTCGCTTCATCGGCTCTAGGCCAAGCCTATCCCTCAAACTACCCTTACCTCCTGCGGCTCGATCACTACACCTTCGAAGATCATTCCTGTGCTCTGCTGCAATCCTCGGGAGATTTCCATCTCGAAATTGATCATGGCGATCGGGTCAAGGTCTTTCAGGGCACGATTGGCGCCCATCAGCTCGATGAAATTAAGAACGACCTCAACCGTGACCCTCTCTTCAACCTTTCACAGCAGCAGATTGAGGAACCGATAATACGCAGCGGGCGGTATGACAAGCTACAAGTCACCGTCTTTCGTGGCGACGGCTGGCAGGACCTGTTTTTTCGTAGCAGCGACAGTCAGCGGGCATTCAAGCAGTCACTCCAGCCACTGGCGCACTGGCTCGACGATCTCCACAAAGTTCCTCATCGAGAACTGTCGGAAGACGCAGGCAAAAATAATTGTTTGCCGCGGAGTCCTATAGTCCTTCAAATACGGGGAAGACCACCGCACGATGAAGTTACCGCCAAAACCAGAGCGGATGTGCTTTCATCGAATCCGGCGCCACAGCCCACAGCTCCAGACCCACAAACCAGCTCGATGTCAGCAGCCGCTCCTACGCTGAATGCAACTATGCTCCGAATGCATCTTTTGGAAATAAAGAACGGAAACGCGCATGATCGCTGTGCCCTGGTGGTGCGAAGCGGAACATACAGGTTTGAAGAACGGATACAGAAGGGAGCGAAGCCAGTAGACACCGCAATCTTTTCAGGTCGCTTGAACTCCGACCAACTACAGCAACTACGTCAGATCATCAACGACCCCAATTTGGCAAAGATGCGGCATCGCGAGCATCGCGGAGGACGGTTTGTGCCGATTTTGGGGAACATGCTCGAGCTTTCAATATCGCGGCCGGAAGGAGAGCAGCAACTCGTGCTGTCCACAGCGTTCGATCATCCTCAACTTCCTGGCTTCTACGGAGGGGACGGGAGCCTGCAAAACGCTGAGCCACTGCTGAAGTTTCTGACTGAACATGTCGAGGGTCCACGGTCGGAACGGTTAAGCAAAGAAGCCCGTAACGGCTGTACTGAAGTCCCTTAGATGGCTCTAAATAATCTTGCCGACCAGATCGTAATCGTGGGTTTCCGTGATCTGGCAGCGATAGAAATCGCCCGGAACGGGTTCGAGGCCGTCGGGAACATCAGCGATGTAGAGCTTTCCATCAATCTCGGGAGCGTGCATCGGTGTTCGGCCTTCGAGCAGCAAGTCGCTTTCTTCAGATGGCCCTTCCAGCAGGACATCAAACTCTTTGCCGCGTAGTGCTTTCTTCTTGCGCTTGCTGATCTGCTTTTGAATTTGCATCAGGTGCTTGCGCCGGCGCTCGATTTCAGGAAGCGGGAGTTTATCTTTGAGCGAATACGCGGTTGCGCCTTGCTGGTCGGAATATGCAAAGCTTCCCATCCAATCGAACTCTGCGGCGCGGACAAACTCACATAACTCTTCGAATTCTGCTTCCGTCTCGCCAGGAAAGCCGACAACAAACGACGTCCGCAGCGTCACGCCAGGAATGATTTGCCTGGTTTTTTCAATCGTCCGAAGAAAGATTTCAGCGCTGCCTCCGCGCTTCATGCGCTTCAGCGTCGGAGCCGAAGCGTGCTGCAAAGGAACATCGAGGTAGGAGCATATCTTGTCGTTGGCGGCAATAGTTTCGAGCAGGTGGCTGGTAATCTTGTTGGGATACGCGTACAGGAACCGCACCCATCGCAGTTCTTCGATTCCCGCCAGTTTCTCAAGCAGGAGAGCAAGCCCGTCCTTCAGTCCAAAGTCTTCTCCGTAGCAGGTTGTGTCCTGGCCGATGAGTGTGATCTCACGAACGCCGGAATGGGCGAGACGTTCAGCTTCTGCGACCACCGATTCGAACCGCCGGGAGCGGAATTTTCCACGCAACTGCGGAATGATGCAGAAGCCGCAGGGATGATCGCAGCCCTCGGCAATTTTAATGTAAGCAGTTGACCGGGGCGTCGCTAGAATGCGCGGCGTGGCTTCGTCGTAAAGATAGTTCGGCAAATCCGCAATGGCGCCATCCCAACTGTCGCGAGAGAAGCGGCCTTGGCTGGCACGCAGGTCGCCTTCGGGACGTGAGGTGAGAATGCGAAACGGTGAGTCAATAGGAGCCGCAGGGGAGATTCCAGCTGCGGCAAGAATATTTTCGAGCTCACCCGTTCCGACTACCGCGTCCACTTCAGGAATGTTCTTCTGAATCTCTTCGCGAAAGCGCTCCACCAGGCAGCCGGCGACCACCAACTTCTTCGCCCGACCGGCTTTGTGCTTTGTCATTTCCAGAATCGTGTTAACTGACTCCTGCTGCGCACTTTCGATGAATGAACAGGTATTTACCACAATGACATCAGCATCTTCTGCGCGAGAAACGAGTTCGGCGCCGGACTGCGACAGCATGCCCATCATGACTTCGCTGTCCACCAGGTTTTTGGGACAGCCGAGGCTGACAAAACCTACTTTGGTAGCACCGGCTTTGGTTTTATCGGAGGTCAATACAGATAGGGATTTCAATGACATGCAATCCTCCGATTTTAACATCCATGCGCGTCCCGCCCCGCTTCGAGCCATAAACGGCAAAGGAGTGTTTGGCGCCGGATTGGGCGGTTACCTCGGGTACCTTCGCCCCGACGGCAGCCGGGGATATGCTCATCCAATGAGCGCCAGTGCTGGAACCGCCAAGAAATACACCTGCATGCAGTGCGAGATGATCGAATCCAAGTGCTTCTGCGAAAAGTACTGTTGCTTCTGCCAGAGCCAAATCGATGTACGTTTATGCCACGACGGTCTCTATTATTGTCCGCCGTGCCGCGAGGCCTGCGACTATAAAGTTTCCGACTAGATTCTCTTTCCTACCAGACAGTCTCACACCACGACAGTTTCCCGATATTCGCCAAATACCTGGCGCATTGCGTCTGCAATTTCGCCCACAGTCGCGTTTGCTTCGACCGCGGCAAGGATTCTCGGCATCAGATTGTCCCCGGAACGAGCCGAATCCTGAATCGCGGTGATTGCCTGTTTCCATGAACTCTCATTACGCTCAGCCCGCAATGCCCTCACGCGCTCGATCTGTTGCCGTTCCAGCTTTTCATTTATGCGCTGAATCGGGACCGGTTTGTCCTGCTCCTGCTCAAAGCGGTTTACGCCAACGACAATTGCTTCTCCGGCGTCAACCGCGCGTTGATACTCGTATGCAGCATTTTGGATCTCCTGCTGCACAAATCCACGCTCGATGGCCTTCAGCATTCCGCCCACAGCATCGATCTTCGCCAGATATGCCTTGGCATTTTTTTCTATTTCCTCTGTAAGGGACTCAACAAAATACGAGCCTGCGAGCGGATCGACCGTATTCGGGACCCCCGTTTCGTAGGCTACAACCTGCTGCGTCCGCAATGCGATGCGGGCCGCTTGTTCGGTGGGTAAAGACAATGCTTCATCGAAAGAGTTTGTATGCAGAGACTGCGTGCCTCCGAGCACAGCGGCCATTGCCTGAATCGCGGTGCGGACAATGTTGTTTTCCGGTTGCTGGGCGGTGAGCGTAGAACCGGCAGTCTGGGTATGAAAGCGCAACATCCAGGACCGCGGATTTTTAGCGCCGAACTTCTCCCGCATGATATGGGCCCACATTCGCCGAGCCGCACGGAACTTAGCTATCTCTTCCAAAAAGTCATTGTGCGCGTTGAAGAAAAACGAAAGGCGGGGAGCGAACACATCTATATCTAATCCCGCGTTAATTGCGGCCTGTACATAAGCGGCGCCATTGCCGAGCGTAAACGCGACTTCCTGCACGGCTGTCGCTCCCGCCTCGCGCATGTGGTATCCGGAGATTGAGATGGTGTTCCATTCGGGTAAGTTCTCATTCGTCCAGGCAAACAGATCGGTCACGATTCGCATCGCTGTCGGAACCGGATAAATGTAAGTGCCGCGGGCAATGTATTCCTTGAGGACATCGTTTTGGACGGTGCCGGAAAGCTTACTAATGTCAGCCCCTTTCCTCCGCGCTACAGCGACATAAAGCGCCAGGAGAATTGATGCCGTGGCATTAATCGTCATTGATGTAGAAATTTTTGTTAGATCGATTCCGTCGAAAAGCCGTTCCATATCCTCGATGGAATCAATCGCGACGCCGACCTTGCCAACTTCGCCGGCCGCCAAGGAATGGTCGGAATCAAATCCGATCTGAGTAGGGAGGTCGAAGGCGACGGACAAGCCGGTAGTTCCGTGCGCCAGCAGATAGCGATATCGCTTATTCGACTCGTCGGCATCGCCCATGCCCGCATATTGGCGCATGGTCCACAGTCGGCCCCGGTACATGGTGGGCTGGACGCCGCGTGCGTAAGGAAAATCGCCTGGGTACCCAACCTGCCGGTCGTAGTTCCAGTCGAGTAGTTCGGCCGGCGTGTACACAGGACGAATTGGAATTTTGGAAGAAGTCTGAGGATCTCTAAGGTCGTTTGATTTGTTTTTTTCCGACAAGGGGAGATTATGGTCGCTTTCGCGCTCTCCAGAATGAGGTTACTCCGAACCAACTGAACATCAGACAAAATCCCGTGGCAGCTGCAAGGTGACCAGAGCTCCCTCGCCCGGCATGATAAGCAACATATTCACGTACCGCGGCCACCAGCCCAAGGCCCGCAAAAATAACGAAAACAAAGCCGGTTACTTCGAGCCACAGTTGCCGCAGAGTGCTGAAGAAGTGGCTCGCCGTGGCTCTGACGGCATTCAGCACTGCACCATAAGTCCGGGTGCGCTTTACCTGTTGGCCCGCAACTCGCGCCGCAATACCCAATTTTCGCGAAGTAGAGAGGTTCGCCATTGTTCTCGATTTTACCAACCTCAGGGGTTAAAATGGATGGGCGCCAGTCTTTTGCAGACGCCAGTTAACGGCCTGCATCTAACTGTGACGGGACTCCGGGGGATTCGTGGACCAGCAACTGAAGCAGTTGATGAAGGAACTGGGCGAAGCAATCAATGAATCGCTGGCCGACTCCGACCAGATTGCTG
>Ga0207702_10003833_pt1 | contig 13569 bp, 8 predicted proteins | sample KBSCornC62_FD_184302 | JGI IMG/M metagenome (GOLD analysis project Ga0207702, IMG submission 184302) | Corn rhizosphere microbial communities from Kellogg Biological Station, Michigan, USA - KBS Corn C6-2 (SPAdes) (version 2) | ecosystem: Host-associated > Plants > Roots > Rhizosphere > Soil ...
CTGGCACAGCCTTGAAGAGCGCTTTGAACGAACATTCGCGTGCGACCCTGCGCCCGCGCTGATCTGCCGGTTGTCCGACGCGCGACATTGTGTGGGGCCGCGAGCGCGGAGTCGTGGCCTACTGATTACCAGGAATTGCGCGATCGAGGTGCCCGGTGGCCGGTTCCGATGCTACCGCCCGCGCCGTACGGAAAAACTTACGCGACTATGGAAGTGAATTCCATTCATGTCGTGTGGGGATGAGGCAAGAAAGGCCGATTTCAGGAAGTTTGGTGGATTGGCACGCGAATTGCTCACGAGACGTGCAACTCGCGGTGATGTGAAGAAGTAACTGCCTTCGCTCTCCGCACTCCCCGGACGTTGAATACCAATGGAGCCACCACGGCTTCATGATAGGAGCCTCCAATGCCATCCAACCGCCACGTCCAATTCGACCATTCCAATCAACCGGGCCGCCGCGACCAGCCGCGCGAGCGATCGCCGCAACGGCGCGCCCAGCACTAAGCGCCGGGAAGATCACGACGATGATCGCAATTTCGGAGCGCCGGAACGCACCGGCCCAGACAAGTAGCGCGACCCACACATGGCAGCCCATGGCCGCTGAAACGGGAAAGATTCAAACAATCGGGACACGCAACATGCAAGCATTCCGGGCGCTTCCGGTCCTCGCGCTCGCCGTGGCGTTGGGCCTTGGAATGACCGCCAATGCCGCACTCGCGCCGCAGATGTCATCCAGCAGCGATCATTCGTCCAGCGCGGGCCAGTCCGTCAGTGATGGATTGGTCACGACCAGGGTGAAGAGTGAACGCGCCACCACCAAGGGCGTCAAAGACATGGATGTGACAGCGAGCATCGCGGACGGCGTGGTAATGCTGACGGGTGTGCTCGCGACCAAGAGGGACGCGAGGAAGCCGATCGTCGCTGCCAAGAGTGTCGAGGGCGTCAAGGACGTCGACGGCTCCGGTCTGAAAGCGGAGGACTGATCATGCAGTTGAGATCATTGCGGGCAGCACTTACCAACCAGGTGATGGGCCGAGACAGGATCAGGGAACAGTGGAGCGATCTTGGCGGCGAGATGCGGCGGCGGTGGCGAAAGCTCAAGTGGCAGGATGTCCTGCTTCCGGACGGGGACGGCGAGTATTTGGCCGGACTGCTGGAAGAACGTTACGGCGTCGACCGGCGAGAGGCATTGCTGCAGGTGTTCGAGTTCGAGAGCGAGCTGTGAGCTTGTCACGCTGCCGCGACGCTGTTGCGAACCAGCAAGCATCCACGTCACGGCGCCCTCTCGTTACCACGACAGGTTTTTTCCAAGGACAAGGAGACGTGATGCGCGAAGACCTGATCAGCTCGCATTGGCCGCAGCTTCGCGGAGCCTTCCGCAAACGCTGGCCCATGCTCACCGATAGCGATTTGGCAATCGACCAGGGCGATATCGGCTACCTCATCCGCATGCTGCGACATCGGTATGAATTCGACCGCTTCGAAGCCTGGAGACAGATCCACGAGTTCAAACCCGAGCTTTGGTTTCTCCAAAAAAAAGACGGCCAAATTGAAGTAGGCGTGTTCTGAAATTCGGAAGATCGAAATTTTCGAGCCGAGTTTTTCAACAGAACCGATCCAAGGCGGACCTACGTTTGCGGCTCCAGCTGGCGAAAGGCACTTGCGACGATAGCTTGCCCGAAGGGCCTTCCGGAGAGAGCAGGGGCCTGCGCATCGCTGAAGCGGAGGGAATGCCGTGCAGGTGCCATCCGACTTCTTCCTGTTCTTCATCTCGGGAAAATGCAAGACATGCACGTGCCTCGCTAGACATGTCCTGTGCGAATCCGAATCGGGGTGTACTGCCAAGCCTGACCCACCCATGCGGAATCGGCTTAGGCGGCTACTGGTTGTCGAGATAGATCGTCATCAGCATCAGTAAATCACCCGAAAGACGACCATGATCGTCGTGCAGGATCCACGGTGATCAGATCACTCGGGCTGCCGTGCTGCAATTTCCCGACATGGCTCGCATGCCGCCCATGCCTCTTGGCAGACCCGCTCGATGGTGGCGAGGCTGGCGGGCTTGACCAGGTGATCTGCGAAGCCCGCCGCCAGGGAACGTTTGCAGTCCTCGGCTTGCCCCCAGCCGGTCAAGGCGACTAGCCTTGGCTGGCGACCACGCCACGACCGCGCGCGCAATCGCTCGGCCAGCGCAAGGCCGTTGAGCTCGGGCATGCCGATGTCGATGATCATCAGCTCTGGTTCGAAATCGTCGCAGGCGTCCATCACCGCCAGCGGCGAGTACACGGCGCGCACCTGGTGACCCATGATCTGCAATGACATTGCCAGCATGTCGGCCGAATCGTGGTTGTCGTCCACCAACATGATACGCAGGCTGCCCACGGTCGCCTGTGCCGGCGCAAGCACGGATTCTCCGGTCGAAATGGCATGGGCGCTTTCGATCGGCAGTGTCACCGTGAAGGTGCTGCCGGCGCCGAGGCCCTCGCTGCTGGCACGGATCTGGCCGCCGTGCAATTCGACCAGCCGTTTTGACAGCGTGAGCCCGATGCCGAGACCGCTATGCGGGCGTTCCAGCGAGGTATCTGCCTGCGCGAACAGGTCGAAGATGAAGCGCATCTGCTGCTCGGTCAGTCCGATGCCAGAGTCGCGGATTTCGATGTCCACCATTTCGTCGCCGGCCGTGGCGCGCACGTCGATCGCACCGCCCGGATCGGAAAACTTGCAGGCGTTGTTGAGCAGGTTGCCGAACACCTGGGCCAAGCGGTGCGGATCGGCGTCGAGGTGCACCGGCTGCGGCGGCAGGTCCAGCTCCAGCCGATGCCGGCCTTCTTCGATCAGCGGTTGCGCGGTTTCGATCGCAGCGGCCAGGATGTCGCTGAGCAAGACGCGTTCGAGCCGCAATTGCAGCCGCCCACGCGTGATGCGTGAGACATCCAGCAGGTCGTCCACCATGTGCACCAGCAAACCGGTCTGGCGCTCGAAGATCTGGTAGATCGTGCCGCCGTTTGCGCGGGCCGCGTCCTGTCCGAGCCGATAGACGTTCAGTGCGCTCTGGATCGGCGCAAGCGGGTTGCGCAACTCGTGCGCCAACGTCGCCAGGAACTCGTCCTTGCGGCGGTTCGCCTCGCGCAGCCGCTCCTCGATCCTGCGACGTTCGTCGACTTCCTGCTTGAGCTCACGGTTACTCGTCGCCAGTTTCATGTTGCTGTCGGCGAGCGCCTGGTTGAGCTTGTGCACTTCACGCTCGCGCTCGATGCGCAGGGCCTCGTTGCTGCGCGCCAGCCGCGCATTGGTGTCGGCCAGCTCCGCATTGAGCCGTTGCAGTTCACGTCGCTTGCGAAACAGTTCTGCCAGCGCCGCGACCTTGCCCCGGAGAATTTCGGGGACGATCGGCACCATCACGTAGTCGACCGCGCCCAGCTTGTAGCCACGCAAACGATCCATGTCACTGACGTTGATCGCTGACACGAAGATGATCGGCGTCTTCTCGAAGCGCGGATGCTGGTGGATCAGGCTGGCGGTCTCGAAACCGTCCATGCCCGGCATGTTCACGTCCAGCAGGATCACCGCGAAGTCGGTGTCCATCACCGTGCGCAGTGCATCGGTGCCGGACGTGGCCTCGATCAGCCGCTCGCCGAGCGGCTCCAGGATCGTGCGGTAGCTCAGCAGCCGCGCGGGATTGTCGTCGACCAGCAGGACGTTGGCAGGCTCACCATGGGCGAACGCGTCGTTCATCAGCGGTGCAACCATTGGCGCAGCAGGGACAGAAGCTGGTCGGTGTGCACGGGTTTGGCGATGTAGTCGGACGCACCGGCTTCGATGCACTTTTCGCGGTCGCCCTTCATAGCCTTGGCGGTCAACGCGATGATGGGCAGCGAGCGCAGATTCGGCGTGGCGCGGATTGCGCGGATGGTTTCGTAGCCATCCATGCCTGGCATCATGATGTCCATCAGCACCATGGCGATGCCGTCTTGCGCCTCCACCAGCGCAACGGCATCCCGGCCGTTCTCCGCCTTCAGCACTTGCATGCCGTGGCGCTCGAGGATGCTGCTGATCGCGAAGATGTTGCGCACGTCGTCGTCGACCACCAGCACCTTCTTGCCGCTGAGCGAGCTGTCGGACTGGTACAGGGTCTCCAGCATGCCCCGCTTGGCCGGTGGCAGTTTCGATACGACACGGTGCAGGAACAGCGCGGTTTCATCGAGCAGCCGCTCGGGCGAATGCACGCCCTTGACGATGATGCTGCGCGCGACCGTGAGCAGGCGTTGCTCTTCTTCCGGGGACAGATCCTTGCCGGTGAACACCACGATCGGCACGTCTCTGGCGCTGGCGTCGGCCCTGATCCGGTCGAGCAGTTCGAAGCCGCTCATGTCCGGCAGCCGGAGGTCGAGCACGACGCAGTCGTATGCGCCGGACTGGATCTGCTCGAGCGCATCCTTGCCGGTTCCAGCGGGGGTGATCTCCACATCTTCATGGTCGATCAGGGCAACGATGCTGTCGCGCGCGACGCCGTCGTCCTCGACCACCAGCAATTTTTTGACCGGCCGCAGCGCGAACTGCGTGATTTTGGCCAGCGACGTCTCGATCGCGGCGGCGGTGGCTGGCTTCGTCAGGTAGGAGAATGCGCCGCGCTCCATGCCGTGGTGGCGTTCGCCCTCGACCGTGATGATCTGCACGGGAATGTGGCGGGTCTCCGGCATCTGCTTCAGCCGCGCCAGCACCGTCCAGCCGAGCATGTCAGGCAGGACGATATCAAGGCTGATCGCGGTCGGCTGGTATTGCTGCGCCAGGCGCAGCCCGTCGACGCCCGACGTCGCGACCAGCGCGCGCAGGCCACGCGAACGAGCAAGGTCCCGCAACACGCCGGCATAGCGAGGGTCGTCCTCGATGATCAGCAACGCCGGTTCACCGGGGGCAACGACCGCGCGGTCGTCGTCGACTTGCTCGGGCAAATGCAGCGGATGAGCGGCCATTGCGGCCACCGGCTTGGCCTCGTCCGCGTAGCCAACGGGCGACCCCATGTAATTAAGCGGGATGTAAAGCGTGAAGATGCTGCCCTCGCCAGGGCGGCTGCGCAGTTGGATTTCGCCGCCGAGCAGGGCCGACAGTTCGCGGCTGATGGCAAGCCCAAGACCCGTGCCGCCGTACTTGCGCCCGGTGCCCGCATCGGCTTGCTGGAACGCTTCGAAAATGATCTTCTGCTTGTCGGGCAAGATGCCGATGCCGGTGTCCTCCACCGCGATCGCCACCACCACCGGCGCGTTGTCGAGGATGGGATGACCCAGCGTCCAACCCGTTTCGGCCACTTGCGCGTGCAGCCGCACGCTGCCCTTTTCGGTGAACTTGAAGGCGTTTGAAAGCAGGTTGTTGATGACCTGCAGCAGGCGCTTGGGGTCGGTGTTGATCGCGCGCCCGAGCGTATCGTCGAACTCCACCGAGAAGCCGAGCTTGCGACGTTCGGCTTCGTGCGTGAAGCTGCGCTCGATCATGCCGCGCAGGTCGGCGAACGCGATCTCCTCGCTTTCCACGGTGACCGTGCCCGACTCGATCTTGGACAGGTCGAGGATGTCGCTGATGAGATTCAAAAGGTCGGTGCCGGCGGCGTGGATGGTTCGCGCGAATTCGACTTGGCGCTCGCTGAGGTTCGCGTCCGGATTGTCGGCCAGTTGCTGGCCGAGGATCAGGATGCTGTTGAGCGGCGTGCGCAGCTCGTGCGACATGTTGGCAAGGAACTCGGACTTGTAGCGTGAGGTCGTCGCGAGCTCCGCCGCCTTTTCCTCGACGGCGCGGCGGGCGTGCTCGATCTCCTGGTTCTTGCGCTCGACTTCGACGTTCTGCTCGGCCAGCAGCTTGGCCTTCAGCGCCAGTTCCTCGTTGGTCTGCTGCAGCTCCGTCTGCTGCGCCTGCAGGTCGCCGGCCAGCTGCTGCGACTGGGTCAGCAAGCGCTCGGTGCGCATGGTCGCGGAAATGGTGTTCAGCACGATGCCGACGCTGCCCGTAAGTTGCTCGAGGAACGCGCGGTGGGTCTCGGTGAAGTCGGCCAGCGAGGCCAATTCGATCACCGCCTTGACCTCGTTCTCGAACAGCACCGGCAGCACGACCACGCTGCGCGGCCGCGCCTGGATCAGTCCAGAGCGGATCTGCACCGCCTCGTTCGGCAGGTCCTGCAGCAGGATCAACTGCCGCTGCGCGGCGCACTGCCCGATCAGTCCCTCGCCGATGGCGACGTGATGTTCCGGGCTCGGCAGGTTGGCATCGGCGTAGCCGGCCAGCCGGCGCAGGCACGGCGTACTCGATTCGGCATCGACCACGTACATCAAGCCCTGCTGCGCATTGACCAGCGGCGCCAGTTCGGTCAGCAGCATATGGCCCAGCGTGATCAGGTCGCGTTGGCCCTGCATCATGTCACTGAATTTCGCGAGGTTGGTCTTCAGCCAGTCCTGTTCGCGATTGCGTTCGGTCGTGACGCGCAGGGTGCCAATCATCGCGTTGATGTTGTTCTTGAGGTCGGCGACTTCGCCGCGCACATCGACCTGGATCGAGCGCGTCAGGTCGCCTTGCGTGACCGCGGTCGCGACCTCGGCGATCGCGCGCACCTGGGTGGTGAGGTTGGCCGCCAGGCGATTCACGTTGGCGGTAAGGTCCTTCCAGATGCCAGCGGTGCCCGGCACCTTGGCCTGCCCGCCCAGGCGGCCCTCGACGCCGACCTCGCGCGCCACCGTGGTCACCTGGTCGGCGAAGATCGCCAGCGTGTCGGTCATGCCGTTGATGGTGTCGGCCAGCGACGCGATCTCGCCCTTGGCCTCGACCGTGAGCTTCTTGCTGAGGTCGCCCGTGGCCACCGCGGTCACGACCCGGGCGATGCCGCGCACCTGGGTGGTCAAGTTCGATGCCATCGAATTGACGTTGTCGGTCAGGTCCTTCCAGGTGCCCGCCACGCCCGGCACCCGCGCCTGGCCGCCGAGGTTGCCCTCGCTGCCGACCTCGCGCGCCACGCGCGTGACCTCGGCGGAGAAGCTGTTCAACTGGTCCACCATCGTGTTGATGGTGTTCTTCAGCTCCAGGATCTCGCCCTTGGCATCGACCGCGATCTTGCGCGACAGATCGCCGCGCGCCACCGCGGTCGCGACCTCGGCGATGTTGCGCACCTGGGTGGTCAGGTTCGAAGCCATCGAATTGACGTTGTCGGTCAGGTCCTTCCAGATGCCCGCCACGCCCGGCACGATGGCCTGACCGCCCAGCTTGCCATCGGTGCCGACTTCGCGCGCCATGCGCGTCACCTCGGCGGCGAAGCTGTTGAGCTGGTCCACCATGGTGTTGATGGTGTTCTTCAGCTCCAGGATCTCGCCTCTGACATCGACCGCGATCTTGCGCGACAGGTCGCCGCGCGCGACCGCCGTCGTGACCTCGGCGATGTTGCGCACCTGGGTCGTCAGGTTGGTCGCCATCGAGTTGACGTTGTCGGTCAGCTCCTCCCACACGCCGCTGACGCCGACCACCCGGGCCTGGCCGCCCAGCTTGCCCTCGGTGCCGACCTCGCGCGCCACGCGCGTCACCTCGGCGGCGAAGCCGTTCAACTGGTCGACCATGGTGTTGATGGCTTCCTTGAGCTGCAGGATTTCACCCCGCACGTCGACCGTGATCTTGCGCGACAGGTCGCCGTTGGCCACCGCGATGGTGACCTCGGCGATGTTGCGCACCTGCGAAGTCAGGTTGGTGGCCATCGCGTTGACCGAGTCGGTCAGGTCCTTCCAGGTGCCGGCCACGCCCGGCACCACCGCCTGGCCGCCGAGTTCGCCCTCGGTGCCGACCTCGCGCGCGACGCGTGTCACCTCGGCGGCGAAGCTGTTGAGCTGGTCGACCATGGTGTTGATGGTGATCTTCAACTCCAGGATTTCGCCGCGCACGTCCACCGTGATCTTGCGCGACAGGTCGCCGCGCGCGACCGCCGTCGTGACCTCGGCGATGTTGCGGACCTGCGCGGTCAGGTTGGAGGCCATCGAGTTGACGTGGTCGGTCAGGTCCTTCCAGGTTCCGGCGACACCCGGCACGTCGGCCTGTCCGCCGAGGTTGCCCTCGGTGCCGACCTCGCGCGCGACGCGCGTCACCTCGGCGGCGAACGAACGCAACTGCTCGACCATCGTGTTCAGCGTTTCCTTGAGGTCGAGCAGCTCGCCGCGCACGTCCACCGTGATCTTGCGCGACAGGTCGCCGCGCGCGATCGCGGTCGCGACCTCGGCGATGTTGCGGACCTGATTGGTCAGATTGGTGGCCATCGAGTTGACGTTGTCGGTCAGCTCCTTCCACACGCCGCTGACGCCCTTGACCTCGGCCTGGCCGCCCAGCTTGCCCTCGGTGCCGACCTCGCGCGCCACGCGCGTCACCTCGGCCGAGAAGCCGTTCAACTGGTCCACCATCGTGTTGATGGTGTTCTTGAGCTCCAGGATTTCGCCGCGCACGTCCACCGTGATCTTGCGCGACAGGTCCCCGCGCGCCACCGCCGTCGTGACCTCGGCGATGTTGCGCACCTGCGAGGTGAGGTTGGTGGCCATGGCGTTGACCGAATCGGTCAGGTCCTTCCACGTGCCGGCCACGCCCGGCACCACCGCCTGGCCGCCGAGCTTGCCGTCGGTGCCGACCTCGCGCGCCACGCGCGTCACCTCGGCCGCGAACGAGCGCAACTGATCCACCATCGTGTTGATGGCTTCCTTCAGTTGCAGGATCTCGCCGCGCACGTCCACCGTGATCTTGCGCGACAGGTCGCCGTTGGCCACCGCGATCGTGACCTCGGAGATGTTGCGCACCTGGGCGGTGAGGTTCGAGGCCATCTGGTTGACCGATTCGGTCAGTTCGCGCCACACGCCGCTGACCCCGCGCACCTTGGACTGGCCGCCCAGCTTGCCGTCGGTGCCGACCTCGCGCGCAACGCGCGTAACTTCGGAGCTGAACACGCTGAGCTGCTCGATCATGGTGTTGACGATCGTCGCCGTGCGCAGGAACGCGCCCTCCAGCGGCCGGCCTTCGAACTCCAGCGCCATGGTGCGGGAAAGGTCGCCCTTGGCCACCGCGGCAATCGCACGCGTGACCTCGGAGGTCGGCCACAACAGATCGTCGATCAGGCCGTTGACCGAGCGTTCCATGCCTTCCCAGGCGCCGCCGCGGGCGGCCAGCGAGATGCGCTGCCGTGTCTTGCCCTGCTTGCCGACGCCGTGCCCGATGCGCTCCAGTTCGCGCGCCATGCGCTGATTGGCTTCGATGATGTCATTGAAGCAGTCGGCCAGCTTGCCTTCCAAGCCATTCCACTCGCCGCTGACCCGCACGCTGAAATCGCCACGCTGCACCGCCTGCATCGCCATCAGCAGCGCGTGCATGGGCGGTTCGACATCGCCCGATGGCGCTGTCGATTGGGGGAGATGCCGGCTCTTGATTCTGGCACTCATGGTGATCTCCGTAGGGAGACAGCCGCGGAGGTACTGTGGATAGCCACGGGAGCAGACCCGTCACCGGACGCATGTATCGACAAGCGTGCAAACTTCGACGAGCCGCGCCCGCAATGGCGCTTGTTGCGGAGCGGAGCATAAAAAAGCTGCATCATGCTCCGATTTTCCGAGGTTTGCAGGACCGGATCCCTTCCAATGGCATCTGAGCCTGGAAGGGGCACCGTAATTCCAACGACATGAGCCTGGGCGATCTGGATTGAGGTCATCAATGATCGTGCCTTCGATACCCGTCGCTTGATCCGCATCGCTGATGTGCGGCACTCCCAGGCAAGGGCATACTGCGGCTTTGCAAGCCCTGCGGCTCGTTGCAGGATCGGCGCGGGCCTCCCGCACACTTCCCCGCGTCTTCATAGCGCCGCTTTCGGGCAGATCAATAGCGGGTGCAACTGACCGCGTTTGGCCGACAGCAGCGGCGAGGCCGCAGGTGGCGGATAGTGCGAAACTGTGGTGCTCGATCCTGACGGCCGGAGCTTGCGCATGAATTCCGTGGCTGCTGCACCCATGCTGCTCGTTCACGGCGGCGCCGGGGTCATTCGTCGCGAGATGGATTCGGATACGGAGCACGGCGTGCGCGCTGCGCTCGCGGAGGCGCTGCGGTGCGGCCGTGCGTCGCTCGCGGCGGGTGGTTCGGCGCTCGATGCGGTGACCGCCGCGGTCGCGGTGCTGGAGGACGCGCCACATTTCAACGCCGGTCATGGCGCGGTGTTCACGCATGACGGGATCAACGAGCTCGATGCCGCGATCATGGATGGCACGACGCTGCGTGCGGGTGCGGTGGCGGGCGTGCGCCACGTGCGCAACCCGGTGATGCTCGCACGCGCGGTGATGGAATATTCGCCGCACGTAATGCTGGCGGGCGCCGGCGCCGAAGCGTTCGCGCGCGAACAGAACGTCGTGCTGGTCGATCCGGGTTACTTCCGTACCGAGCGGCGCTGGCGCGAGCTGCAAGTCGCCCGGCATCGGGCAACCCGCAACGAACCTGTCGATCATTTCGGTACGGTGGGCGCCGTCGCGCTGGACGCGCAGGGCCGGCTGGCCGCTGCCACGTCAACGGGCGGCATGACCGACAAACGCTGGGGCCGCATCGGCGATTCGCCGGTGATCGGCGCGGGCACTTATGCGAATGCCGCCTGCGCGATGAGCGGCACCGGCTGGGGCGAGTTCTACATCCGCACGGCGGCCGCGCACGCCGTGTGCATGCGCGTCGCCGCGATGCACCAATCGGTGCAGGAAGCAGTCGAAGCGGTGGTCAACCAGGAAATCCCGGCGCTCGGCGGCAGCGGTGGTGCGATCGTGCTCGGTGCCGACGGCACGTTCGCGATGCCGTTCAACACCGACGGCATGTTCCGCGGCCATATCGGCAATGACGCTGAACCGCACGTGGCGATCTGGCCGGACGAGCGCGTGTAGCGTTGCGCGACGTGCACGCGATGCAGGGTTCTGCGACCATCGGCGCGTGAATCCGGTGGACATCGCACCATGACAGCGCCCCTGCAGCGGCTACCAGCCCATTACCAGGACCGCGGCCTGCACGCGGGCTTCTGGCGGCGCGTGGTTGCGTATCTGATCGATGGCCTGATCCTCTCGCCTGTGTTCGTGGTGCTGTACCTGGTCGTCGCCGGTTCGTCCGCGGTGCCGCTGGCCATGCAGCCCGGCGGCATGGTTCCGTTTCGCGTATTCCCTTCGCTGTGGCTCGTGTGGATCCTGGTTCCGTGGCTGTATTTCGCCTTGTGCGAGTGTTCGGCATGGCAGGCCACGCCCGGCAAGCTGGCGCTGGGCCTCGGGGTGACCGATGAGTATGGACGCAGGATCGGTTTCGGTCGCGCCACCGGACGCTTCTTCGGCAAGTTCCTGTCCGGCTTCATCCTGGACATTGGCTACATGCTGGCCGGCTGGACCGAGCGCAAGCAGGCGCTGCACGACTTGATGGCGGGTTGCTGCGTGGTGCGCAAGGACGGGTTGCTGGCCTGGAAAAATCGGGAAACGGCCGCACCGGATTCCGCAGCCGCCACACCGCTGCCACGATCCGGCATGCCGGGTTGGGGCATCGCGCTGGTCGTGATCGGCGTTTGCGTATTCCTGTTGCTGCCGATCGCGGCGATCCTTGCGGCGATCGCGATTCCCACGTACCAGAGCTACGTGGTGCGCAGCGAAGTCGCGCAAGGCCTCAACCTGACCGGCCGCGCACGTTCGCTGGTTGCCGAATACATCGGCCAGCGTGGCGCGCTGCCCAACAGCAACGACGCACTGGGATTGCCGAAGCCCGAGGCCATCCACGCGCGTTACGTCAGCAGCGTGCGCGTGATCGGCGGCAAGGTGGTGGTGACTTACGGCAACCAGGCGAGCGCATGGATCAACGGTGGTCATCTGGTGATCGCCCCGGTGGGTAATGCCGCCGCGTTGCACTGGCAGTGCAGCAGCCCGGACATCCGCGATCGTTACCTGCCCGAGAGTTGCCGCTGAGCCAGGGTTTCGACAGAATCCGCGGCTCCGGGGGATTCGACACACAGGGGAAAAACGATGGAACCGATGCCTGCCGGTGGCGCACAAGCGCTGCCCGATCATCTGCACGCGCCGTCGCTGCACGCGGGATTCTGGCGCAGGTTCGCGGCGTACATCATCGACATGTTGATCATCGGCGCAGCCGCGTTCGTGCTGTACATGCTGTTCGTTTTCGTCGTGATCGTCCCGGCCGCGGCGTCCGGCGGCCGCCATGTCAACGATGCGGCGATCGGCGCGTCGATGCTGCTGTTCTGTCTTGCGATCATCGTGGCGCAGTGGTTGTATTTTGCGTTGTGCGAATCGTCGAGCTGGCAAGCGACGCCGGGCAAGATGGCGCTGAACCTGTGCGTGACCGATACCTACGGACGGCGCATCGGCTTCGGGCAGGCCACCGGGCGCTACTTCGGCAAGATCCTCTCCAGCTTCATTTTCGACATCGGTTTCATGATGGCCGGCTGGACCGCGCGCAAGCAGGCATTGCACGACCTGGTGGCGAGCTGTTGCGTGGTGCGCAAGGAAGAGCTGGCGGCATTTGAACGCGGCGAACTGGATCGCAACGCGACGCAGGTTGGCGCGCCGATGCCGGGATGGGCGATCGCCCTGATCGCGGTTGGTGGCCTTTTCTTCACGGTCGTGCCGGTCGTCGCGATCCTTGCGGCCATCGCGATTCCCGCTTACCAGAACTATTTGATTCGTGCGCAGGTCGCGGAAGGCATGACGTTGTCCGGCAGTGCGAAGGTTGCGGTGGGCGAATACCTCGGCGCGCGCGGGTCGCTTCCCGCCGACAATGCGGAGGCGGGACTCGCCGACGCGGATACGTTGAGCGGCCGATACGTGAGCAGCGTGAAGGTGCAGAACGGCAGCGTGATCGTGACGTTCGGCGGCCGCGCCAATCGCGCGATCGCAAACGACCACCTGGTGTTCCAGCCCTATGGCAATCGCGATGCAATGCGCTGGCGCTGCGGCAGCCCGGACATCCAGGCGAAGTATCTGCCGGTGACCTGTCGTGACCGGAGCGACGTGATCACTGCGGATTGAGTCAACACCGTTGGCCGGCGTCCGGCGCGGCGCGACGCGTCAACGGGACCCCTGCGACGGAAAAGAAAACGGCACCCGAGGGTGCCGTTTCGTTAGGTGCGTTACGCCGCCTGTCGCGATGCGCGCTTGCGGTCGATTTCGGTGAGATGCCGCTTGCGCAGCCGGATCTCTTTCGGCGTGACCTCGACCAGTTCATCGTCGTCGATGAACTCCAGCGCCTGTTCCAGCGACAGTTTGACGTACGGTGTCAGGGTCAGCGCATCGTCCTTGCCGGAGGCGCGGACATTGGTGAGCTGCTTGCCGCGCAGCGCGTTGACGGTGAGGTCGTTGTCCTTGGCGTGGATGCCGACCAACTGGCCTTCGTAGATTTGTGCACCGGCGTCGATCAGCATGCGGCCGCGATCCTGCAAACCCCACAGCGCATACGCCGGTGCCGGTCCGGTGCCGTTGGAAATCATCACGCCGTTGGCGCGCTTGCCGATCATGCCGTCCGACCTCGGGCCGTAATGGTCGAACACGTGGAACATCA